>ERZ1066121.2459-NODE-2459-length-11647-cov-6.222654_pt1 | contig 11647 bp, 11 predicted proteins | sample MGYA00382768_ERZ1066121 | MGnify/ENA primary metagenome ERZ1066121 (study PRJEB33369, sample SAMEA5778351) | biofilm metagenome | biome: Industrial cooling water; feature: Water cooling tower basin; material: Biofilm | place: United Arab Emirates | collected... | reverse complement strand
GCCCAGAAGCGGCCGTTCAACCCGCTGCGGTATTGGTCCTGGCGGTGGTACTGGGACTACGCCGGCGGGCTGATGACGGACATCGGCGCGCACCAGCTCGACATCGTCCAGTGGCTCGGCGGCATGGACGCGCCCAAGAGCGTGACCGCGAACGGCGGCGTGTACCACTTCAAGCACTGGGAAACCCCGGACGTGGTGGCCGGCACCTGGGACTACGGCAAGTTCGCGGCCACGTTCAACGTCCAGTTCATCAACGGGGCCGACGGCGTCGGGGCGGCGTTCTACGGCACCAACATGACGGTCATCGCCGACGCGACGAAGGACATCCGCGTCTACGCCACCGCCGACCGCATCACCCCGGACACGGAGCCGAAGGAAGTGTGGAAGGTCGAGAACGAGACGCCGGCCCACGTCAAGAACTGGCTGGAGTGCTGCAAGGCACGCAAAAACCCGAACTCGCCGGTGGAACTGGGGCACAAGGTGATTCTGTCGGCCCACCTCGCGAACCTGTCGTACCGCACGGGCAAGAAGATTTTTTGGGACGCCGACCGGCAGGAAGTGATCGGGGGGTGAAACCCAAATCAGATTTCACCACAAAGGCACAAAGATCACACAAAGGGGCACAGAGAAGACGAATACAAGGGAGAATGAAAGTGAAAACCCAGGCCGAGCTTCGAGGTGAAGCGGATGAATGGTCACACAAACTGATCGGTGCCGCAATTGAGGTCCATCGCGAACTCGGGCCGGGGTTGTTGGAAAGCGCCTACGAAGAGTGCCTGTGTCGGGAACTCGATCTTCGGGGAATACCCTACCAACGACAAGTTCCCGTCACGATCGAGTACAAGGGCATCTCAGTTCAAGACGCCTATCGCATCGACATTTTTGTCGCTGGACTGGTTATCATCGAGTTGAAGTCCGTGGAGAAGATGGACCCGATTTTTGAGGCGCAACTCCTCACATACTTGCGACTCACGCGCACCTGGCTCGGCTTGCTGATGAATTTCAACGTGGCCGTCTTGAAGGACGGTATCCGTCGACGCGTGCTTGGGTAATCTTTGATGTCTTCTTCGTGACCCTTTATGTGATCTTTGTGCCTTTGTGGTGAAGTCTTCTCTGGATCCGCACCATGTTCATCTTCGACAAAGCCCCGTTCCCGTCGTGCCATGCTTCCACCATCGTCGAGGTCGACGCCGGCAAGTTCCTCGCCGCGTGGTTCGGCGGGAAGGCCGAGGGCGCGAAGGACGTGCAAATTTGGCTCGGCAAGTTCGACGGGAAGGCATGGAGCGAACCGGAAGTCGTCGGCACCGAGCCGGGGCAGCCGTGCTGGAATCCGGTGCTGTTCAAGACCGCGAAGGGGACGCTCTGGCTGTGGTACAAGGCGGGGCCGAAGCCGGAGAACTGGACGGGGTACGCCCGCACCTCGCCGGATGGCGGCAAGACGTGGTCGAAGCCCGAGATGATGCCCGCCGGGTTTTACGGCCCCGTCCGCGCGAAGCCGATCCAGCTGGCTGACGGCACCATCCTCGCGCCCACCTCGCTGGAAAGTTACCGCTGTTGGTCGCCGTACGTCGATCGCTCGACCGACGACGGCAAGACGTGGACGCGGTCGAACGCCTTCGGGGTGTCGGACAAGCCCTTTGGCCAGATTCAGCCCACACTCGCCGAGGCCAAGGGGGGCAAAGTCGTCGCGCTGGTGCGGTCCCGCGACCCGATGCTGATTTGCCGGGCGGAGTCGAGCGACGGCGGCAAGACGTTCACCGCGGCAGAACGCACCGAAGTCCCGAACCCGAGCAGCGGCATCGACGCGGTTCGCACGAAGTCCGGCGGCCTGTACATGCTCTACAACCCGCTCCCGCTCGTGCGGACGCCGCTGCGGCTGGGCAAGTCGACGGACGACGGCAAGACGTGGGAGAAGGTGAAGGACATCGAAACCGAGACCGGCGAGTTCTCCTACCCGGCCATCATCGAGGCGGTCGACGGGACGCTTCACATGACTTACACCTGGAAGCGAACGCACATCAAGCACGAGACCTTCCACCCGGACGGGAAGTAGGCACCGGGCCGTTCCGCTGCTCCCGCGGTCCGGCGCGGCGGGTGCGGCCCCTTCCCCGGCAACTCGATCGCCTCCCCCCGGGCGATCGCTTGCCGCGCGAAGCCCACCGACCGTATCGGCGGCCCGGTTCGAACCGGGCCGGGGGTTCGCGGCCCGGGGGCGAGTCGAAATCGCGGCTCCGCCCCGAGATCCTGTCAAGGCACCTTTCGACGGTCGGCTACCCACTCGCAAGGCAAATCTTCGCACGTCCGGGGCGGTGCTCGCGGATTGGTACGGAATGTGAACCGTGTGGTTCCACCCCCCATGGAGAACGTCATGGCCGAGCGAACCGAACGAGGCGAGGTCGAACAGCGCGAGACGGACAACGAGATGTTCGGCGAACCCACCGGCGACCGGGCACGGCCCCAGCCGGCGACGGGAACCCGCGACAAGGGCCTGCCGCCGAGCGACGACGCCACCCCCGAAACGACCGATCAAACCCGCCGGCCGAGGAGTTGACGATGACTGCCGCGAATCCCCGACCGACGGACGAGTACCTCGTGACGCACGACTCGTCCGACGGACGGACCTACTGCGTCGACGGCCGGGTCGATCTGGTTCAGGAAGCGTCCGAGGACTCGTTTCCGGCGAGCGACCCGCCGGCGTGGACGGCCCGGTGCGAGACGAGGGTCCCGGTCAACCGGCGGACGTTCCCCCGGCCGGCCGCGCCCGAGCCCGTCAGCGACCGGCGGGTGAGTTGGCTCCTGGCCGGGCTCGGAATCGTGGGGGTCGCGGCCGTCATTGCGGCCGCGATGTCGAGGAGGGGCGCGCGTGGGTAAGTGGCTCGAACGTGGCGGGGCGCGGGTGTTGGCCCTGCTTCAAGGGGTGTACTTCGCCGCGACCGGCGTATGGCCCCTCGTCCACCTCGAGAGCTTTCTGGCGGTCACGGGTCCGAAGACGGACCTGTGGCTGGTCCAGACGGTCGGCGCGCTCCTCGCGGTGGTGGGCGTCGTCCTGTTCCTTGCCGCGTGCCGGTGCGAGGTGCGACTCGAAACGGTCGTGCTGGGAGCCGGCACGGCGATTGTTCTCGGCGCTGTCGATGTCGCGTTCACCCTGCGGGACGTGATCCCCCCCATTTACCTCGGCGACGCCGCGGTGGAGGCGACGTTCGCGGGGTGGTGGGCGGCCGTGGCACTCGCTGTCGGACGGCGGGCGTGATGGCCCGAATGTTTACCCAGAGAGGAGAGGCCCATGATCTTTCAGCTTCGCACGGACAACCACATAACGTCCAACCCGGACCGGGAGACGGAAGTCCGCACCGAGGTGGAGGAGGCTTTGAAGCCGTTGCACGGCGACCGCCTCCGTCGCGTCGAGGTGTACCTGGAGGACACCAACTCGCACAAGGGCGGGGTCGACATCCGGTGCACGATCGAAACCCACCTGGCCGGTCTACCCGCGTTCGTGGCCGAAGGCCGGGCGGCGGAAGTCGACCAGGCGGTCACCGCGGCCGTCGACCACTTGCTGCGAGTGATGGAACACCGGTTGGGGCGAATCGAAGACCGAGCCGGACACGCGTCGGCGGCGGGCCGACAGGGGTATTGAAATCGACGGGCACGGGTATTGCGGCGTCCCTGTCGCCCGTCCCGACCCGTGCCCCGTTCCGGAGCTGTCATGGCCACCGACCCGTTTCACCCGCACGACGACCGCCGCGTCCTCGGCAGTCCCTACGGCCCCCACCCGCACGGCACCGACGAGTCGGCGGGAGGCGCGGACAGTTCTCCACACGAACTCGAGCCTTCGGGCCAACGGACGCCGTCCCCTCCGCCCCCCGAATCGGCAGCGGATGCGTCGACGAGTCGGTAGCAACTGGAACCGGAGGAGCGACTCCACAGGTCATCTCCGCCGACGGTCGACGCCCCCGCAGTTCGATGAGACCGTCTCTACCTCCCGTTTGCTCGAACCGTTCTGCGAGTAACCGGCGGGCGAGTCCTATCCCTCTGTCCGGTAAGTCCGTCGTTCTTTTGCGCACCGCCAACCGACCGCAATCCGTTGAGCGCCGGCTCCCGCCCGCGGCGTGGCCCGGCGGACCTTACGAGACCGTCATGTTCGACATCGCCCAGTACAAGCTGACCGACCTGCTCAGTTCCGCCGGGGCCACGATCGGGATCATCATCGCTGGGGTCATCTTCCTGCAATTCATGAGCACCCGACTGGTGGACCTGTCGGGCAAGTACCGCGAACTGACGCGGGAGTACCGGTCGAGGGGGGACGCGGAGGCCCGGCATGCCCCCCTGCGGTCCCAGATCCGGATGTACCGCCGGCGGCTCGAACTGGTGAACCGCGCGGCGGGGTTGGGCGCGGCCGCGGTGCTGTGCTTTCTCCTGGCGGTGACGGCCGGGGGGTTGAGCATGGCCTACCCTACAGTCCTGACGTTCAAGTGGGTCGGCACGTTCGGATTGCTCGCCGGCCTGGCGGGTATCGCGGGCGGTGTCGCGCTTCACCTGATCGAGACGATCCACGCCCGACACGAGATTGCCGAGGAGATCGCCGACTTGGACGGCGACACGAGGAGCTGAACGCGAGCCGGTCGGTTCGCGGTCGGGACTGCGTTCCGTCGAACTCATACCTGAGGGGAGTCGCATGAACTACTCGCCACCACGAGCGGGCCTCGCGCCGGAATACGCCGGGGTGCCGGCGGCCCAGAAACGGGTGAAGACCACCGTGCCGCCGCTGCCGGCACCTGCGCCGCTGGCCACCGCCCTCGGGGTGTTCAGCCTCGGCCTCGGGCTCTGGGAGGCCCTGGCACCCCGCAGCGTGGGCGATCGGACGGGGGTCCGGCTGCCGGCTGTCGTCCGGGGTTACGGCGTCCGCGAGATGGCAGTTGGAATCGGCATCCTATCGAGCGAACGCCCCGCGTTCTGGCTGTGGAGCCGGGTGGCCGGAGACGCCCTCGACCTCGCCACCCTCGCGGCCTCCTACCACCGCTCCTTGCCCGACGACCGTCGGAAGAACCTGCAGGCGGCCGCGGCCGTCCTGGGCGTGACGGTGCTCGATCTCTTGTGTGCCTGGGAACACAGCGGCCCACCCGGTTGACGCGGGGAAATCCGCACGCGACTGCCGACTCGCAGTGAAGCCCGCTGCGCAGTTCGCCGGCCGCGACAGTCCGGATGGGCTCCGCCCGACGGCCGGGCGGGCCCGGGTGTCAACGGCCCCGATTCTGCACACTCCCCCTCCAAACGGGAGGTCGTGTATGCCGGGCAGTCGATTTTCGGGCCACCCGCGGCCCCTCCTCCGCCGTGCGGAGTGGATCCCGCTGGACGGCCCCTGGGCCTTCGCCCTGGACCCGGACGCGCGGTACTTGCAGCCCGTCGACGTGGCGTGGGATCGCAGCATTCGCGTGCCGTTCGCGCCGGAGACGGCCGCCAGCGGCGTCGGGTTCACCGGCTTCTTCAAGGCGTGCTGGTACCGGAGGTCCGTCCCCGTCCCGGCCCTCCCCGAGGGGTCGCGGCTCATGATCCGGTTCGGGGCGGTCGACCACGAGGCGACCGTCTGGGCGAACGGGCGGCTGGTGGCCGGCCACGAGGGCGGGTACACCCCGTTCGCGTGCGACGTGACCCGGCAGGCCCGGTCGGGGGAACTGGACCTCATCGTCCGCGCGTACGACGACCCGCACGACCTCGCCAAGCCCCGCGGCAAGCAGGACTGGCAGCTGGAGCCGCACTCGATCTGGTATCCGCGGACGACCGGGATCTGGCAGCCGGTCTGGGCGGAGGTCGTCCCCGCGACGGCCATCGAGACGGTCCGCTGGTCGTCGTCCCTCGACCGGTGGGAGGTCGGCCTCGACGTGGTGCTCGACGGCGAGCCGCGGGACGACCTCCGGTTGCGCGTCGTCCTGCGGGCCGGGACTCGGACCCTGGCGGACGACACCTACACCGTGACGGGACACGAGGTGCTCCGCCGGGTCGCGCTGTCCGACCCCGGCATCGAAGACTACCGGAACGAACTCCTGTGGAGCCCCGCCAGCCCCACGTTGATTCAAGCCCACCTCCAACTGCTGGACCGGGACGGCGGGCCGGTCGACGAGGTCTGGAGTTACACCGCCGTCCGGTCGGTCGCGGTGCAAGGCGACCGGTTCGTGCTCAACAACCGCCCGCTTCCCCTCCGGTTGGTCCTGGACCAGGGGTACTGGCCCGAGACGGGGCTGACCCCGCCGGACGACGCGGCGCTGCGGCGGGACGTCGAGCTGACCAAGGCGATGGGGTTCAACGGCGTGCGGAAGCACCAGAAGATCGAGGACCCCCGCTACCTGTACTGGGCCGACGCCCTGGGGCTGTTGGTGTGGGAGGAGATGCCCAGCGCCTACCGGTTCAGCCCGGCGGCGGTCGACCGGCTGACCCGGGAGTGGGCCGCCGTCATGGAGCGGGACCGCAGCCACCCGTGCGTCATCGCGTGGGTGCCGTTCAACGAGTCGTGGGGCGTGCCGGACCTGCCCGACAGCCCGACCCAGCGGCACTACGTGCAGGCGCTGTACCACCTGACCAAGACGCTCGACCCGACCCGGCCGGTCGTCGGCAACGACGGGTGGGAGAGCGTCGCCACGGACGTGATCGGGATCCACGACTACGACGACCGGCTGGCCGAGATCGTCCGGCGGTACGGGGCGGACGAGACGGTCGCCCGCCTGTTCCGGAAGGAGCGGCCGGGCGGCCGGATGCTCGTCCTCGGCAACCCCCACGCCCCGCCGGACCACCCCGTGGTACTCACCGAGTTCGGCGGCATCGCCTACTCGCCCGCCGACCGGTCGTGGGGGTACAGCCGGGCCGCGACCGCGGGGGAGTTCGCCGACCGGTACACCAAGCTGTTGGCCGTCGTCCGGTCGCTGCCGGTACTGGCCGGGTTCTGCTACACCCAGTTCGCGGACACCTACCAGGAGGCGAACGGCCTCCTCACCGGCGACCGCACGCCCAAGTTCCCGATCGAGGAAATCGCCCGCGCGACACGCGGGCCGAGCAACGCGCAAGAGTTCGAGGCCGAGCAGGCGTGCCGGGACGGCTGACGGTTCCCGGCCCTCGCTCCCCGCGCGGCCGCGGGAAATCGCCTGCGATCCCATCCCCCGGCGGTCGGCGGCGCGTCAGTTGCACCTGTCGGTTCGCCCAAACCCAGAGTCCCGAGCGCCACCGATGCCGCCGTCTTCAACCCTTGTCGTGTTCTCGCACCTCCGCTGGGACTTCGTGTTCCAGCGCCCGCAGCACGTGATGACCCGGCTCGCCGCGCGCCGCCCGGTGCTGTTCATCGAGGAACCGCTCCCCGACCCCGACACCGAGCCGCGGTGGGAAACCGGCGAGCCCGCACCGGGGGTTACGGTCTGTCGGCCGCGGGTGCCCACCGCCGCGTCCGGGTTCGGAGGGTCGCACGACTTGCTCGCCGAAATGGTCTACGACCTCGTGGCCGAGCGGGTCGACGGCCCCTACGACGTCTGGCTGTTCACGCCGCTCGCGCAACCCCTCGCGTCGTGCCTCGAGCCCCGGGTCGTGGTCTACGACCACATGGACGACCTGTCCGCGTTCCGGTTCGCCGACCCGATGCTCCGCCAGACCGAGGAAGACTTGCTGGCGCGGGCGGACGTGGTCTTCACCGGCGGGCCGAGCCTGTACCGGGCGATGTGCGACCGGCACCCGAACGTCCACTGCTTCTCCAGCAGCGTGGACGCCGCCCACTTCGCGCGGGTCCCGTCGGACGAGCCGGCCGACCAGGCGGCGATCCCCCGGCCGCGGCTCGGCTACGTCGGCGTGGTGGACGAGCGGTTCGACACCCAGTTGCTCGCGGAGGTCGCGGACGCCCGGCCCGGATACCAGTTCGTGATCGTCGGCCCGGTCGCCAAGATCGACCCGGCCACCCTGCCGCAGCGCCCGAACATCCACTACCTGGGCGGCAAGCCGTACCAGGACTTGCCCGCCTACATCGCCGGGTGGGACGTGGCGCTCATGCCGTTCGCGCGGAACGAGGCGACCCGGAAGATCAGCCCGACCAAGGTGCTCGAGTACATCGCCGCGGGCAAGCCGGTCGTGAGTACGCCGATTACCGACATCGTGGAGCCGTACGGGGACATGGTCTGGGTGGCGGACACCCCGGCGGAGTTCGCACAGGCGTGCGACGAAGCCGCGAGCGAATCCGAGCCGGCGGTCGCGCGGCGGAAGGCGCAGTACGGTGCCGTTCTCGGCCGCACGTCCTGGGACCGGGTCGCCGAGCGGATGCACGGCCTGCTCGAAGAGGCCGCCCGGGACGCCGGCCCGACGACTCGGCCCGAGTACCCCGCGGTCGTCATCGGGGCCGGGCCGACCGGCTTGAGCGCCGCCTATCACCTGGGCGAGGGAAGCCTCCTCGTCGAGGCGAACGACCGGGTCGGGGGGTGGTGCCGGTCGATCGTCGACGGCGGCTTCACCTTCGACTACGCCGGCCACATCATGTTCTCGAACGACCCGTACGTCCACGAGATGTACGAGCTGTTGCTCGGCGACAACGTCCACTGGCAGGACCGGGAGGCGTGGGTGTACAGCCACGGCGTCCACACCCGGTATCCCTTCCAGGGGTCGCTGTACGGCCTCCCGGCCGAGGTCGTGACCGAGTGCCTGGTGGGGGCGATCGAGGCGCGGTTCGGGTCGCTGAAGGCGTCTCCGCAGGCGGCACCGTCCGGCCGCGGACCGACCCAACCTCACTCGAACGGTGCGGCGAACGGCCGGACCGGAATGCCGAACGGGCACGCTTCCGCTCCCTCGAACGGGCACGCCGCCCGCGCGTGTGCCCTTCCGACCGCCGATCCGAAGGACGACGCCGTCTCCGATTGCTGCGGGGACGGGGTTGCCGAGAGCACGGTCGCGCTGGTGCGGCAGAACGGCCGCGCGTCCCGCGAGCATCCGACGGGTCCGGAGTCCTTCGCGACGTTCATCGACCGGGTCTGGGGACGAGGGATCGCGAAGCACTTCGCGGTCCCGTACAACCGGAAGATTTGGGCCGTCCCGCTGGAAGACATGGAGACCAGTTGGCTCGGGGGCCGCGTCCCCATGCCCGACCTGGAAGACATGATCGCCGGGGCCTTGTCTCCCAAGCCGAAGCCGATGGGTCCCAACGCCCGGTTCGGGTACCCCCTTCGGGGCGGGTTCCAGGCGCTGATGGACGGGTTCCTCCCCCACCTGCAAGGCGAGTTGCGCCTGAACACCCGCGTGCAGTCCATCTCGCCGTCGCGAAAAGTGATCGCGTTCGCCGACGGCACCGAGGCGGGGTACGAGCGGCTCGTCTCGACGATGCCGCTGCCGGCCTTGATCCGGGCGATGGGTGACGAGGTGCCGGCGGCCGTCCGGCAGGCGGCGGCGGGGCTCCGCCACACGTCGGTGCGGTGCGTCAACCTGGGCGTCGGCCGCGAGAACCTGACCGAGAAGCACTGGATCTACTACCCCGGCGACACGGTGTTCCACCGCATCTTCGTGCAGGGGAACGCGAGCCCTCAGTGCAACCCGCCCGGCGGGTTCGGGCTGACGTGCGAGATCACCTACGGCCCGCTCAAGCCCCTGCCGTGCGACGGACCCGAGTTGATCCGCCGGTGCGTGGAGGATTGCGTCCGGGTCGGCATGCTCCGGCCGGACGATCCGATCTGGGTCGCGAACCAGGTCGACATGCCCTACGCGTACGTGGTGTACGACCACGCCCGCCCCGGGAACGTCGCCGTCATCCGCGACTGGCTCCAGGCCCACGACATCCACCCCGCCGGCCGGTACGCCGAGTGGGAGTACTACAACTCGGACCACGCCTTCCTCGCGGGCAAGAAGGCGGCCGAAGCGGTGCGGCTCGACACGCGGGCCACGGTGAACGTTTGACCCGTCCCCCTCCGGGAGTTTCGCCATGATGTCGACGACTACGGGACCGTGCGAGCGGTTGTTGGCCGCCACCCCACCGCCGCTGCGGGACACGGTCCGGCTCCTGCTGGGGGATCCCCTGGCCGGGGGCCGGGGGCTGCGGGCCTGGGCGGCCCGGCTCGAAATCGACCCCCGGCCCCTGCCGGACTCCTTGCCGGCCGTGCTGGTCGAGGTCTACCTCCGGGACGCGGACGCCGAACCGCTGCACGACTGCGGCGGGTGCGGGCTGCCGGTCCCGGTCCGGGTCGGGCACCGGACCGGGCACGAGCCGACGTGCGAGCGCGTCTACTTCGCCCGCTGCCCGCACTGCGGCGGCCAGACCGGGCCGTTCGCGTACTGGTCCCGACCTCGGTCGATCGTCGCGGCCCAGGTCAACTGAGCCGCCGGGAGAGAATATGCGACCGAACGAATCCTCTCGGCCCGAAGTTTGGGCCGGAGTGGAAGGGACCGTCAACCGGGTCGGCGACCGGTACTTCGACCAGTGCGCCTGGTCCGGTCACGACGACCGACCCAGCGACATCGACCGGCTCGTCGGGCTCGGGATTAAGACCGTTCGCTACCCCGTGCTGTGGGAAAAGACGGCCCCCCTGCCCGCGGGTCCGGCGGACTGGTCCCGCTCCGACGCGCGGCTGGGCCGGTTCCGGGAACTGGGCGTGCGCCCGATCGCGGGGTTGGTGCATCACGGCAGCGGCCCGCCGCAGACTTCCCTGCTCGACCCCGGCTTTCCGGATGGCCTGGCCGCGTACGCCCGCCGCGTGGCCGAACGCTACCCCTGGCTCGACGCTTACACCCCGGTGAACGAGCCCCTCACGACGGCCCGGTTCTCGGCCCTCTACGGCCACTGGCACCCCCACCGGCGCGACGACCGCGCCTTCGTGACCGCACTGTTGACGCAGTGCCGGGCGGTCGTGCTGGGGATGGCCGCAATCCGCCGGGTCAACCCCGCGGCGGCCCTGGTCCAGACCGAAGACCTCGGGGAAACCTACGCCCCGCCCGCGCTCGCGTACCAGGCCGACTTCGACAACCACCGGCGGTGGCTCACCTGGGACCTGCTGTGCGGCCGCCTCGACCCGCACCACCCGCTCTGGGACTACCTCACCCGTCACGGGGCGGCCGCCCGCGATCTGGACTTCTTCCGTGCGAACCCGTGCCCCCCGGACGTGATCGGGGTGAACCACTACGTCACGAGCGAGCGGTATCTCGACGACACGGTGGACCGATACCCGGCGACCCTCGTCGGAGGGAACGGCCGGGACGCCTACGTCGACGTGGAGGCCGTCCGGTCGCGGGTGGACGGCTCGGCCGGGATCGCGGGACTGCTCCGCCAGACGTGGGAGCGGTACCGCCGCCCGGTTGCGGTGACGGAAGCCCACCTGGGCGGGCACCGCGAGGATCAAGTCCGCTGGCTGCGGCACGTCTGGGAGGGGGCGGTCGCCGCCCGGTCCGCGGGCGCGGACGTCCGGGCCGTCACGGTGTGGGCCGCGTTCGGCTCGTTCGACTGGGACGCGCTGGTGACGAACCCGCGGGGGCACTACGAACCGGGGCCGTTCGACGTGCGGTACGACCCGCCGCGGCCGACCGCCCTGGCCGGGGTGACCCGCGACCTGTCGGCGGGACGGGTGCCGTCTCACCCGCTCTGGGAGGGGGCGGGCTGGTGGGCGCGGGCGGACCGGTTCCTGTTCCCGGACCCCGCCGCCCCGTGCCG
>ERZ1066121.2458-NODE-2458-length-11650-cov-7.656662_pt1 | contig 11650 bp, 14 predicted proteins | sample MGYA00382768_ERZ1066121 | MGnify/ENA primary metagenome ERZ1066121 (study PRJEB33369, sample SAMEA5778351) | biofilm metagenome | biome: Industrial cooling water; feature: Water cooling tower basin; material: Biofilm | place: United Arab Emirates | collected... | reverse complement strand
CTCCACCAGCCCCGCTCGGAAGGCACGATCGACGGCGCGCAGGACGTGAATGTCCGCCGCACCAGCTTCCTCCTCGAAGCGCAAAAGCTGTCCCCGCCCACGCCGGGCTCGGTGTTCCGGGCCGGTGTGGGCGCGCTCGCCGACCTTGCCGAGGCCATGGACGCCGCGCGCTTCCGCCGCCGCGAGCCTTGACCCGGGCCTGACCCGCGGCCACCCGGCCCCATGCACATCGCCATCGTCGCGCCGCCGGTGCCCGGGCACTACGATCCGCTGCGGGTGCTCGCGGCAGCGCTTGAGCGGCGGGGGCACCGGGCAAGCTTCGTGCACATGCCCGACGCGGCGCGGCTGGTGCCCGGCTTCGGCTTCGAAGCGGTCGGCGCGCGGACGCACGGGCCCGGCGCGCTCGCCCGCTACGCCGACATCCTCGCGCGCGCGTCGCGGCCGACCGGCTTCCTCGCGATGATCCGCGCGACGGCGGCGATCACGTCCATGCTGCGACAGGAACTTCCCGACGCGCTCCGGCGCATGCGCGCCGACGCCGTGGTCGCGGACTCGACCGAGCCTGCGGGCGGCCTCGTCGCGCGAGATGTGGGCCTGCCCTGGGCGACCAGCGTGACCGGGCTGCCGCTGCTCCGCGAGCCCGCGGTGCCGCCGCCTTTCGTCGATTGGCCGTATGGCGACGATCCGGCCAGCCTGCACCGCAACCGGGTCGGCTATCGCATCGCCGACTGGCTCCAGCGCCCGATCGCGCGCGCGGCAGGCACCGCAAACCCCGCCGCCTCCTTCTCGCCCGACCTGCAGGTGGCGCAATGCCCGCCCCAGCTCGACTTTCCGCGTCGCGCGCTTCCGCCCGGCTTCCACTATTGCGGCCCGTGGCGCGCCGCGGCCGAGGCACCGCCGGACCTCCCGGCCGCAGACGGGCGCCCGCTCATCTACTGCTCGCTCGGCAGCCTTCAGGGCGATCGGCCGAGCCGGTTTGCCGCCATGACCGAGGCCTGTGCGCGGGTCGGCGCGCGTGCACTTGTCGCGACGGGCGGGCGGCTGTCGGACGCCGATGCGGCGCGGCTGCCGGGCGATCCGATCGTGCGCGCGCATTGGCACCAGCCTTCGGTCCTGCCGCACTGCCGCGCCGCGATCCTGCACGGCGGCTTCAACACGGTGCTCGACGCGCTTGCGGCGGGCGTGCCGATGCTGGTCGCGCCGATCGCCTTCGAACAGCCCGGCACCGCCGCGCGGGTGCGGCATCACGGCTTCGGCGCACTGCTCCCCAAGCGGCTCACGGCCGATCGCATCGCTTCCGCCCTGCGCGCGCTGCTTGCCGACGAAGGCATGACAGGTCGCGCGCGCGCTGTGGCCGACCAAATGCGCACGCTCGGCGGCATCGAGGAGGCGGCCGACCGGATCGACGCCTTCGTCAGGCGGCGCGTTCCCGCCTGACCGCGGGGAGCCGCCACCAGGGCGTCGCCGGAGACAAATGATGCTCGTGGTGATAGCCGCCGAAATGGAAACAGGTCAGCAGCGAGGCGAGCGGCGAGAAGGCCGTGCTGCGCGCGCGGTGCGCGTCCGCGAACGCGCGGCCGTCATGGCGGTGCGGCAGATAGGTGCCGAACAGGAAGAGCTGGCCGAGCGCGAGGAGCGCGGGCACCGCCCAGAAGACCGCGATGTTGAGCAGGCTCGCCCCCAGCAGCATGTACACGGTCGCCGCCGCCGTGATCCGCAGGACCTGCGCGTGCGTGTAATAGCTGCGAAAGAAGGCCAGGAACCAGGGCCCGGCGCGCACCGGATCGGGCGCATGGAAGTCCGGATCGTCGGCCGACCCGACATGGCGGTGATGCGCGGCGTGCTTGGGCGCAAGCTCCCGGTACGACAGGCCGGCATAAAGCATCAGGCAGACGCTGCCGATCCCGCGGTTCAGCCGCGGGCGGCCGGGCACCAGCGCACCGTGCATCGCGTCATGCGCCAGGATGAACAGGCCGGTGCTCAGCCAGGTCTGGACGGCGACCGCCAGCAGCACGAGCGGCCAGTCGCGCGCGCGCAACTCCCAGCCGAAGATGCCGCCGACATGGATCAGCAGCCAGCTGCTCATGATCAGCGCCGCGAGCGCAAGCCCGATCCGCCGTTGCCGAGACCTGGAGATACGCACCTCGTGTCGAACGCCCGCCCCGCTATCGGTATCCGGACCGGTCATTGCAAGCCGCCGTCAGAGGAACTGCACGTCGCGCTCGAGCCCGAGGAAGCGCTGGCCGCCGTCCAGCATGATGGTCTGGCCGGTGAGCGTGGGGGTGGCGACGATGAAGCGCAAGGCGGCGACGATCTGTTCGACCGTGACCCCGCGCTCCAGCGCGTTCATCCGGTGCACGCGCTCGAAATTTTCGCGCGTCTGCGGGCCGCTCACCAGCGTGACCGAGGGCGCGATCCCGCACACGCGCACGCCGCGCCCGGCGAGCACGCGCGCGCTGAGCTCCGTCACGCCCGCGACCGCCATCTTGGAGACCGTATAGGTAAAGAAATCGGGATTGGGGTGGGCAAGCTTGGCGTCGAGCAGGTTGACGACCAGCCCCGCCTGCCCCGCCGGCAGCGCGCGCGCGAAGGCGCGGGTCAGGAGCGCGGGCGCGCGGGCGTTGACGGCCATGTGCCGGTCCCAGTCGGCCGCGGTGAAGTCGTCGAAGCCGTCCAGATCGAAGCCCGCCGCGCTGTTCACGAGCAGCGCGGGGGGCGGCAGCCCGTCCAGCGCCGCCACGATCCGGTCGGCCGCGTCGGGCTCGGCCAGGTCCGCCTGGACCGTCTGCGCCCCGAGCTCGCTCGCGAGCGCCTGCGCCGCCTCGCCCGAGCTATGGTGATGGATGAGCACCATCCACCCGTCGGCCGCGAGCGCGCGGGTGATCTGGCATCCGATCCGGCGCGCGCCGCCCGTGACGATCGCGGTGCGCGGGCTGCCGAACTCGGGCGTCATGCGTTAGCGCTCGGCCGGGCGGACGCGCGCGCGTGCCAGGCGGCGAGCGCGGGCGGGAAGCTGCCGTCCGAAAGGCGCGTCGCCACCGCGAAATCGACGGTGATCAACGCCGTCACGTCCGCGAAGCTGAACCGGTCGCCCACGATCCACTCGCGTCCCTGGAGCTGGGCTTCGAGCGTCTCGACGAACAGCGGCCACATCGTCCGGCCGCGCTCGACCAGCTCGGGCAGCTGCGGGATGGGTGGCCAATGACCCGACAGCGCGCGGTCGGTCATGGCCTTGCTCCGGTTGCGGAAGGCATAAACGACCGCCGCATAGCCCTCCCCCTCGATCCTGCGCGTCCAGGCCTCGATCAGCGCCGCCTCGAGCGGCGAACGTCCGAACAACGGCGGCTCCGGATGCAGCGCCTCGACGTAGCGGCTGATCGCGACCGAGTCGGCGATCACGGTGCCGTCCTCCAGCTCGAGCACGGGCACGGTGCCGCGCGGGTTTTTTGAGAGGAACGGCTCGGCCCGGTTCTCGCCGGCGCCCAAGTCGACGGTGACCGTCTCGATTTGGACCGCTTTTTCCGCCAGCACGATCCGCACCCGGCGCGGGTTCGGGGCCCAGACTGCGTCGTAGAGCTTCAACTCGGGGGCCCCCTCACCTATCTCGCTGGGCAAATCCGCGCCGGACGCTAAACGGCGCGCCTTCGGGCGTCCATGCCCGCTTTGCCGGAGCCGCCCGTCCTGTTTGCCCAGCTGACCCCGCTTGCAGAGGCCCAACCGGACGCCGTCGAGCGGCTGCTCGACGCGGCGTTCGGTGCCGACCGCCGCCGGCGCACCGCCTACCGGCTGCGCGAGGGGGCGATCGCGATCCCCGAGCTGAGCTTTGCGGCGTGGAACGAGGGCGGGCTGGTCGGCACGCTCCAGAGCTGGCCCGTCGCGCTGCGCGGGGAGGGCCGCGCCACCCCGCTCACCATGGTCGGGCCGGTCGCGGTCGTGCCCGCCGCGCAGGGTCGCGGCATCGGGAGCGCGCTCATGGACCGGCTCGTCGCGGTCGCTAAGGGGCCGCTCGTGATGATCGGCGACCCCGATTACTACCGGCGCTGGGGCTTCGTCGCGGATGCCGCGGCGGGGTGGCGGATCGAGGCCGGGCCATACGAGCAGCACCGTCTGCTCGCGCGCGGGGCGGCGCCGAACAGCGGAATCCTCACGCCCCGTCATTCCCGCGAAAGCGGGAATCCCGCTTCTTCCTGCTGCTTGGTCGAGTAGAAGACGCGGGACCCCGCCTGTGCGGGGGTGACGAACGAGAGCAAGCCCATGCCCCTGCCCCCGCCGCCTGACCTTGCCAGCCTGTCCCTCGCCGAAATCGCGCAGCTCGCGGCGGAGGCGAAGCTGCCGCCGGTCGAGAGCTGGAACCCGTCGCATTGCGGCGACAGCGAGATGCGCATCGCGCGCGACGGCACCTGGTTCCACCAGGGCTCGCCCATCGGCCGCCATGCGATGGTGAAGCTCTTCTCGTCGATCCTGCGGCGCGAGCCGGACGGCGGCTATGTGCTCGTCACCCCCGCAGAGAAGCTCGACATCGCGGTCGAGGACGCGCCGTTCGTGGCGGTCGAGGTCAAGAGCGAGGGGAGCGGCCCGGGCCGACGCCTTGCCTTCCGGCTCAACACCGGCGACCTGATCGTGGCCGGCCCCGACCACCCGCTGCGCGTCGCGCAGGGCGATGACGGCCCGCATCCCTATCTGCTGGTCCGCCCGGGGCTGGACGCGCTGATCGCCCGCAGCGTCTTCTACGAGCTGGTCGAGCTGGCGCTGGCCGACGGCACCGACCCGCCCGGACTGTGGAGCGACGGCCGCTTCTTCGCGCTCGCATGACGGCTCTTGCCGAGCGGCTCCGCGCCGCACTGGAGGGAAGCCGAGGCCGCCCTGTTCCCTTCGCCTCGGACATGCGCGACGGCATCCCATCCTCGCCGCTCACGCCCGCCGCCGTGCTCGTGGCGGTCACGGACCGGGCGCAACCCGGCGTCATCCTCACCCGGCGTACCGAGACGCTGCGGCGGCATGCCGGCCAGGTCGCCTTTCCCGGCGGCCGCCTCGATCCGGGCGAGGACGCGGTCGCGGCCGCGCTGCGCGAGGCGGAGGAGGAGGTCGCCCTGCGCCGCGCGGCGGTCGAGCTCGTCGGGGTCGCCGACGCCTATGTCACGGTCACCGGATTCGTGGTCACGCCCGTGATCGGCGTCGTACCGCCCGACCTGCCGCTCGCACCGCACGCGGCCGAAGTCGCCGACTGGTTCGAAGCCCCGCTCGCCTTCCTGCTCGATCAGGCAAACCACCGGGAGCAACGCATGGAGTGGCAGGGTGCCACCCGCACCTATCTGGAGATCGACTGGCAAGGCCGGCGCATCTGGGGCGCAACGGCGGCCATGCTCGCCAACCTGTCGCACCGGCTGCTAAGCGCGTGGGCGTAGAGGGGGAGAGAAGGCATGCTCCGAATAGCACAGCCGCCGGCCTGGTTCTGGATAGTCGCACTCGTCGCGCTGCTCTGGGAAGCGCTGGGCTGCTATAACTATCTCGCGTCGGTCGGAGTGGGCCCGCCGAGGCCGGGCTGGGTGACGGCGGCCTTCGGCATCGCGACCTGGGGCGGGCTGGTCGCCGCGATCCTTCTGCTGCTCCGCCGTCGCCACACGCGCAGCCTTTTCGCCGTCTCGTTGATCGCGGCGCTTGCCCAGTTCTCCTGGGTGCTCGCAGCGTCCGGCTTTCAGCCGATCGGACTGGTGGTGATCGTGGCCGGCGCGGCCTTCCTCGTTTTCGCGGACCTCGGCATCAGGCGAGGCTGGCTGCGCTGACCTGAATGCACTCCGTATAGAACTACATCTCCCCCCGCGCGCGTCGGATCGCGTACCAGCGCGCGACGTTGGCGTTGTGCTCGGCGAGTGTCTCGGCGAAGACGTGGCCGCCATCGCCCTTGGCGACGAAGTAGAGCGCCTTGGTCGGGGCGGGGTCGAGGACGGCTTCGAGCGCGGCGCGACCCGGGTTTGCGATCGGCCCTGCGGGGAGGCCCGCGCGGGCATAGGTGTTGTAGCCATTGTCCGCCTGCAGCTCGGACCGCAGGATGCGGCGGCCGAGCGGCTTGCCCCGGGTCACGGGATAGATGACGGTCGGATCGGCCTGGAGCGGCATCCCGATGCGCAGCCGGTTGGAATAGACGCCCGCCACCATCCGCCGCTCGGACGCGACGCCCGTCTCCTTCTCGACGATCGCTGCCAGCGTGACCGCCTCTTGGGGGCTGCGCACCACGCTGCCCGGCTTGCGCCTGGGCCAGAGCTCGGCGAGCGCCCTGTCCATCGCCGCCGTCATCCGCTTGAGCACCGCCGCGCGCGTTTCTCCGCGCTGGTAGCTGTAGCTGTCGGGCAGCACCGACCCTTCAGGCGGCACCGGGGCCGGACCGGTGAGGAGCGGAGTCGCCTTGAGCCGCTCATGGACCAGGATCGAGGGCATGCCTTCGGGCACCGCGACGAAGCGTTGGATCGGCTTGCCGTCCTGCAGGATGTGGAGCAGCTCGGCGGCGCTCGCCCGCGCGGGCACCTCGAACTCGCCCGCCTGCACCGGATCGTCGCCGCCCAGCAGCTTGGCGAGAAGCAGGAACCGGTCCGCCGATCCGATCGCCCCCACCCGCTCCGCTTCGCGTGCGGCGCTGGTGAGCGTCCCGCCCTCGGGCACGATGATCGCGACCGGCTTGGGCGCGGGGCCCGGGCCGGACCAGGCATAGAGGAGCGCGGCCGTGGCGAGGACGGCTAAGGCTGCAAGCAGGACCAGGCCGCGGCGCATCCCAAGCTCCGTTCGTCGAACCGATCGGTCCTAAACCGCCCGCAGCACAAGGCTTGCATTGGTGCCGCCAAATCCGAAGCTGTTGTTCAGCACGGCCTTGACCTTCCGCTCCTTGGCGACGTGCGGCACCAGGTCGACGCCCGCGCAATTCTCGCTTGGGTCATCAAGGTTGATGGTCGGCGGCACGATCCCGTCGCGCATCGCCAGGAGGCAGAAGATCGTCTCCACCGCGCCCGCGCCGCCCAGCAGGTGACCGATCATCGACTTGGTCGAGCTCATCGACAGCCCGCCGATCGCGTCACCGAACAGGCGGCGCACCGCGCCCAGCTCGAGCTCGTCGCCGAGCGGGGTCGAGGTGCCGTGCGCGTTGATGTAATCGATGTCGTCGAGCGCGAGGCCCGAGCGTTCCATCGCGGCCTTCATCGCGCGGAAAGCACCCGCGCCTTCGGGATGCGGTGCGGTGACGTGATAAGCGTCGCCCGACATGCCGTAGCCGATCAGCTCGCCGTAGATCTTGGCTCCGCGCTTCTTGGCGCGCTCATAGTCCTCGAGCACCACCACGCCCGCGCCTTCGCCCATCACAAAGCCGTCACGGTTGACGTCATACGGGCGGCTGCCCCGGTGCGGCTCGGCCTTGAAATTCGTGGAGAGCGCGCGCGCCTGGGCGAAGCCCGCAATGCCGATCGGGCAGATCGCCCCCTCCGCACCGCCCGCGAGCATCACGTCCGCGTCGCCCAGTTGGATCATCCGGCCTGCGTCGCCGATCGAATGCGCACCGGTCGAGCAGGCGGTCACCACCGCGTGGTTGGGGCCCATCAGCCCGTATTTGATCGAGACCTGGCCCGAGATGAGGTTGATCAGCCGCCCGTGCACGAAATGCGGCGACACGCGGCGCGGGCCCTTCTCGGCCAGCACCAGCGACTCGCTTTCGATCCCCGGCAGCCCGCCGATGCCGGCGCCGATCGAGCAGCCGATCCGCAGCCGATCCTCTTCCGACGCGTCGAGAAGGCCCGCATCCTCGAGTGCCTGACCCGCAGCATCGATGCCGTAGACGATGAACGGATCGACCTGGCGCTGCACCTTGTGGTCGACGCGCTTGCCCGGATCGAAGCCCCAGTCATGGCCCGCGGGCTTCACCTCGCACGCATAGTCGCAGGCATAGTCGGACGCGTCGAAGCGGGTGATGGTGGCAGCGCCCGAACGCCCGGCCTTGATGTTCATCCAGCTTGTCTCGACGTCGCCGCCCAGCGGGGTGACGAGGCCGAGCCCGGTGACGACCACACGACGCATGCTTACCTCCGCTCCCATTTACGCGAAACGGCCCCTCCGCCCGCCGGGCCGAGGAGCCGTTCGGTCAGCTCGGGCGAGGCTTAAGCCCCGCCGCCCGGGCTCAGCCCTTGTTGCTGTCGATATAGTTGATCGCGTCCTTGACCGTCGTGATCTTCTCGGCCGCGTCGTCCGGGATCTCCACCCCGAACTCTTCCTCGAACGCCATGACGAGCTCGACGATGTCGAGGCTGTCCGCGCCCAGATCGTCGATGAAGCTGGCGTCCTCGGTGACCTTGTCGGCCTCGACGCCAAGGTGTTCGACGACGATCTTCTTCACCCGGTCGGCGGTCTCGCTCATGGAGTGTCCCTTTGTTGAACTCTGGCCCACGCACCTAGTCCGGCCCCCAAGCCCTGACAAGCCCCGCCCCGCTGGCGTCCGCGGCGGACGAGCCTTAAGCGACGCTGAATGGATGTGATCGAGATCAAGGTGCAGCTGCGGAGCGAGCTGCGCGCGCGGCGCGACGCCTGGGTGGCGGAGCTCGGCCCGGCGGCGCGCACGCTCTCGTTCCGTGCTCCGCCGACGCCGCTCCGCGCGCTGATCGAGCGCGCCACCTGCGTCGCCGCCTATGCCGCAGTCGGGGCCGAGGCCGATCCCAAGGCGCTGCTCGCCGTTGCGGCGCAGGCGGGCAAGACCACGGCGCTGCCGTTCGTCGAACGGCGCAGCGTGCCGATGCGCTTCCTGCGCTGGTGCCCGGACGATCCGCTGCTGCCGGGCCCGCTCGGGCTTAGCCAACCGGACCGGGCCACCGCGCCCGAAGTCGCGCCGGACCTGATTCTGGCGCCGCTGCTTGGCTTTGACCGCCGGCTGCACCGGCTGGGACAAGGTGCCGCCTTCTACGATCGCGCCTTTGCACGCTTTCCGGGCGCGGTGCGCGTGGGCATCGCTTGGAGCGTGCAGGAAGCGCCCCATATACCCGACGACCCCTGGGACGAGCCGCTTCACGCCGTCCTGACCGAACGCGAATGGATCGACTGAATGGACCCTGCGCTGCGCTCCGTCCTCGGCATGCTGCTGCTGCTCGCGCTGATCGCGGTCTGGGCGATCATCGTGGCGAGCTTCTCGGGACTGGTCGGGCAGCTCGCCTGGCCGCTTCAGGCCGTGTTCTACCTGCTGGCAGGCATCGTCTGGGTCCTGCCCGCCAAGCCCGTGATGCGCTGGACGGTGACCGGCCGCTGGCGGGCCTGAGCCACGCCGAACAAGGGTAACTATCGTCTGAAATTGGCGCGAGTGACGGGGCTCGAACCCGCGACCTCCGGCGTGACAGGCCGGCGCTCTAACCGACTGAGCTACACCCGCGCATCGGTTGACGGCGCGCCGGTTAGGGGCAAGCGACGATCAAGTCAACGCTTAACCTCCGGTGGCGCCGGGTCCGGTGCGTGACCGACGAGCGTGCCCTCCTCGAACAGAAAGCCGGCGACGTCTGGCTTGCCGGCCGCGGCTGCAATCGTCTGCACGATGATCAGCAGCGGCACGGCAAGGAGCGCGCCCGCGGTGCCCCACACCCACCCCCAAAAGCTCAGCGAAACAAGGATCAGCAGCGGGTTAATCGTCAATCGCCGACCGAGGATTGCGGGGGTGACCGCGTTCGCTTCGACCGTGTGGAGCGCGATCAGGATGGCGGCGGGCGCGAGCGCCAGCCAGATGTCCGGAAACGTCATCAGCCCACCCAACGCGAGCAGGATGGCGGCGAGGATGGGCCCGATATAGGGCACATAGTTGAGGAGGGCGACGATGCCGCCCCACATGAGCGGCGAGGGCATGCCCAGCATCCACACGGCCGCCGCGACGAGCAGGCCGAGGCTTACGTTGATGATGGTGATGGTGCCCAGATAGGCGGAGGTCGAGTCAACTACGTTCTGGATCACGCGCGCTGTCGCAAGCGCCCCGCCATAGCTGCCGCGGCTGGTGATGGTGCGTTCGCGCAGGCGGGTCCAGCCGCTCAGGAAGAAATAGATGACCAGCACCACGAACAGCATGTGGATGGCCGCGTTCGGGGCCGAGGCGGCATAGTCGATGATCGACCCCGGCGCGCTGACAGCCGACGCCTGGGCGGCCGCTACCGGCCCTTGCGCAAGCATTTGCACAGTGTCGTCCACGAAGCGCTGCAGGTTGGCGTAGAAGTCGAGGAGGGGCGCGAGATTGGCCTGGATCTGCGGGATGCGCGCGGGGAGCAGCCGGAACCACTCGGTCGCGGGCACGACAATGGAGGCGAGCGCGGCATTGGCGATGGCGAGGAAGACCAGCAGGCAGAGCAGCGCCGCCACGCCCGAGGGCACCCGCCGCCGCTCGAGCCATTCGAGCATGGGCACGAGCGCGATCGCGACGACCAGCGCGGCGGTGATGGGCAGAAAGAACTCGGCCCCCGCCTTGAGCGCGAAAGGCACGCCGACGACGAGGCCCACGCCCGCGATCAGCGTGAGCGCGGCCAGCAGCCGGATCCGCTGATGCTCGAGCGAAGGCTCGGCCTCGGTCTCGATCGCTGCGGCAGGAAGCGTGTCGAGGGCGCGCTCGCCTCGCTCCGATTGTTCAAGGCGCATGGCCGCTCTATGCGCCGTTCCCGGGCGGGCCGCCAGAGCGCCGCGAAGGAGAAACGATGAGCGGCTTCATCCTCGTCATCGATGAAGGCACCACCTCCACCCGCGCATTGCTGTTCCGGGTGGATGGACAATGCGCCGGGCAGGCACAGCGCCCTCTCTCCCAGCACTACCCGGCCCCGGGGCTGGTCGAACATGACGCGGCGGAGATCTGGACGCAAACCGCCGCGTGCGTGGCCGAGATGGTGGCAGCGGCGGGCGGAGCCGACCGGATCGCCGCCATGGGGATCACCAACCAGCGCGAAACGGTGGTGTTCTGGGACCGGGTGACGGGCGAGCCGCTCGCACCCGCGATCGTGTGGCAGGACCGGCGCACGGCCGATGCGTGCGAAGCGCTCAGGGCAGCGGGGCACGAGCCTGGGGTGCAGGCCAAGACCGGCCTGCTGCTCGATCCGTACTTCTCGGGGTCCAAGATCGGCTGGGCACTGCGGCACTGGCCGCAACTGGCCGAGGCAGGCGAGCGCCTGGCCGTCGGCACGGTCGAGTCCTGGCTCGTCTGGAAGCTGACGGGCGGACTGCATGTAAGCGATGCCACCAACGCGTCGCGGACGGCGCTGATGGCGATCGGCGCTGGCAGCTGGGACGATGGCCTGCTCGACCTGTTCGGCGTTCCGCGCCGGCTGCTGCCGGAAATCGTCGACTCCGCGGGCCGGTTCGGGGAGACCCGCCTGTTCGGAGGCGCGATCCCGATCTGCGGGCTTGTCGGCGACCAGCAGGGCGCGACGGTCGGGCAGGGCTGCCTCGCCCCCGGCGACACCAAGGCGACCTACGGGACCGGAGCCTTCGTGCTAACCGCGACCGGCACCACGCTGCCGACCTCGCGCAACCGGTTGCTGGCGACCGTGGCCTGGCAGCTGGGTGGGCAGCGCAGCTACGCGCTCGAGGGCAGCGTATTCGTGGCCGGCAGCCTCATTCAATGGCTTCGCGACGGCTTGGGCCTGCTGAGCAGCTCGTCCGAGAG
>ERZ1066121.2453-NODE-2453-length-11677-cov-5.488642_pt1 | contig 11677 bp, 7 predicted proteins | sample MGYA00382768_ERZ1066121 | MGnify/ENA primary metagenome ERZ1066121 (study PRJEB33369, sample SAMEA5778351) | biofilm metagenome | biome: Industrial cooling water; feature: Water cooling tower basin; material: Biofilm | place: United Arab Emirates | collected... | reverse complement strand
CATCTTCGACTTCTTCGTCATCAGCACCGGCGCGAGCCGGCGGCAGGTTCACACGATCGTCGAGGAAACGGACGCCGCCCTGCGGGCCGTCGGGGACACGCGGGCCGGCATCGAGGGGTACGAGGCGAGCAAGTGGATCGTCCAGGACTTCGGCGACGTGGTCGTTCACGTCTTCGACGCCGACACCCGGGCGTACTACCGGCTCGAAGACCTGTGGGCGGATGCCGTCAAGGTGGACTGGGAGAACGAGATCGAATAACCCGCAACCCGTTCATCCGGTGGTGAACGGGTTTGTCATTGCTTCCCGGTCGGCCGAGCCCGACGCCCTTGCGAGGAAACTTTCATCCTCGCAGGGGCGTCGGGCTCGCGACCTTTCCGGGCGGAGAATCTGGGAAACTTTTGCCCGAAAACGAACCGCTTTCCGCACCGTCCCTCTCAAATCCGGCAAGATTCCCTGCAGTTCTCCGCGAAACCCCCGCATCATGGGGCGGTCCTGCTCCGCTTGCTCCGACCGGAGTGGTGTGGGTATGATGGCAGTGATTCTGTCGACGTTTCCGAGGCCGCGCACCTGCCGAGGTTTGCCGTGAGCACCAAGCCCGCCGAGTCTCCCGAGGCGACGGCCAACGCCCGCACCCGCTATAGTCGGGCCATCGACGAGGCGTTCGAAGACGCCTCCAAGATGTCCGGGTCGAGCCTCACGCCGGCCGAGTTCTACCAGCAGTTCCTGAACCGGACGCTGTCGGCCATCGACGCCCCGGCCGGGGCCGTCTGGCTGCGGACGCCGCAAGGCTTCCTCCAGATCGCCTGTCAAGTCAATTTGGACAAGGTCGGCCTCGACAACAAGCGCGGCGGCCGGCAGTGCCACAACGAGATTCTGCGGCAAGTCTTCCAGTCCGCCCCGCCGCGCCCGGTGATGATCGAGCCGCAAGGCCGACTGACCGGGATGACCGCCGAAGCCGGGGCCGTCCCCGCCGCCAACCTCACCGACCACTGGACGCTGTTCGCCCCGATCGTCACCCCGGAAAAGACCGCGTTTGGTCTGCTCGAAATCTTCCAGGACGCGAGCCACGACGCCCGGCTGTACCCGACGTTCCTGAACTACACGTTCCAGATGGCGGGGTACGCCAGCCAGTACCACACGTTCACCAACGCCCGGCAGGCCAGCGGCCTCGAAAAGGTCTACGCCCAGGTCGAGAACTTCGCCCGGGTCATTCACACGAGCCTGAACCCGACGGAAGTCGCCTACCACGTCGCGAACGAGGGCAAGCGGCTCGTCGAGTGCGACCGCCTCTGCGTCGGTGTGAGGCACGGTAGCAAAGTCACCGTCGAGGCCGTCTCCGGGGCGGACGTCGTCGAGAAGGCGAGCACCCACGTTCGGCGGATGCGGGCACTTTTGAACGCCGTCATCAAGCTGAACGAAAAGCTCGTCTACAAGGGTGAAAAGGACGAGGGTCGGCCGCCGGGCCTGTCGCACGCGCTGGACGAGTATCGCGCCGAGAGCCAGGCCAAATGCCTGGTCGTGCAGCCGATCCGCGACGAGCGGGAGAAGGACCTCAAGAAGCCGGCGCGGTCGGTGCTCTTGATGGAGTGCTTCAACCCGCCGGAACAAACCGAGCCCATGGTCCAGCGGCTCGAAGTCGTCGGCAAGCACGCGGCCGGGGCCTTGTACAACGCCGCCGAGCTGAAGCGGATTCCCTTCGGCGTCATCTGGCGGCCGCTCGGCCGGTTGCAGGAAATCCTCGGCGGGAAGAACAAGTTCTACGCCGCCGGCGGGGCGGCGCTCGCCGCCCTCCTCATCGCGGCGCTGGTGCTGATCCCGTACCCGCTCAAGATGGAAGCCAAGGGCGAGTTCCTGCCCGAGCACGTCAAGAACGTGTATTCCCCCGCGGAAGCCGAGGTCCGGCAACTGCTCGTCAAGTCCGGCGACCGCGTCAACGAGGGGCAGCCGGTCATCGAGCTGTTCAGCACGCAGCTGCAAGAAAAATACGCCCAGGCGGAGGGCGAAATGGGCCGGTCGAACAAGATGATCGGCGAGTACGACACGCTGCTGTCCGTCCCGCAACTGTCCAACGAGCGGGCGGACGAACTCCGCCGGGAGAAGGCGAAGGAGCAGGCCACGGTGGACGCCCGCAGGGCCTACCTGTACCAGATGCGGGCCATGTACAACCTGATCGACGGCCCCGGCAAGGTCGGGTTCCTCACCGCCAACGCCGACCGGTTCGACGCCACGGTCCGCGGCTTGCCGAACGCCAGCTGGCGGGTGCTGTCGTCGACCAACACCAGCGAACTGACCCGCAAGACGGTCCGCCCGAACGAGCCGCTCATGAAGCTCGGCTACGTCGACGGCCCGTGGCGCGTCGAGCTCAAGATCCCGCAGCGGAACATCGGCCACACGCTCAACGCGCTGGCCACCCCCGGCATGTACAAGACGGATGCCGCCGGGAAGAAGTACCTCGACGTGGACGTGCTGCTGACCAGCGCCCCGGACACGAGCTACCCCGGCCGGCTGTACGCTGACGACATTGCCGCGGAGGCGGTGCCGAACCGCGACGACCACAACCAGTCCGACCCGATCGTGCTGGCCTACGTCCGGGTGAACCTCGCGGACGACAAGAAGATCCCCCGGCAACTGTTCGTCGCCGGGCAGGAGGTCCACACCCGCGTCCGCTGCGGGAACCACGCGCTGGGTTACTCGATGTTCCACGGCGTGTGGGAGTGGTTCTACGAGAAGGTCGTGTTCTTCTTCTGATTGTGTGCAGTGTGCAGTGGAGAGTGGGCAGTCAATCCAGTTTCTTGCTGCCCACTCTCCACTGCACACTGCGAAGCGTCCGCCGACCGGCCCGCGGCCCGCCGCGACCCCCGCCGGCTCCCCCAACAACCCGCTTGTCGCAACTGGCGCAAGCTCGCTCCCTCTCACGGAGACGTTCGCGATGACCCGCTTTCTGACCGCGGTGGCGGCCGGCGCGTGCCTGACGGCCGGCGCGTGCAACAACGCTTCCACCACCGGAAGCACCAAGCCCGTCGACAAGCCCGCGGTGGCCGACATCGGCCCGCCGCTGTTGCCCGCCGCCAAGATGCCGGAACTCCCCCGGCCGACCGCCGCCGCCGACCCCATCGTGATTCCGAACGCCGTCGTCCAGTTCGACGTAAAAGTTCAGATCCCCGCCCAGGTGGACGGGTTGATCGAACTCATCGCGACCCCCGTGAACGGCCCCGTCAGCGCGAACGACCCGCTGATCGTCTACCACCCGCGCGACACCGAACGCAAGCAGCCGTACCGCCGCCTCCGCGAGCACGACCGCGTCGAGAAGGGGCAGACACTGGTGCGCCTCGACGAGCAGAGCGTCGTGGTGCAGATCAATGTCGCGGAGAAGCAAATTTCCGCGTCCGAGGAAGCAATCAAGTACGGCAAAGCAGCGCGCGACTCCTACCAATTCTTGCTCGATCAGAGCATTAAGCTGCTTGACAAGAATGTCGGAAGCAAGGCCGAGGTCGAGACCAATCGCGCGACCGTCGCTCGTCTTACCGAGAACGTGGTGCAGTCCGAGCTCGCCAAGGCGAAGTCTGAGGGTGAGCACCTCCAGGCCCAGACGCAACTCACGCGTTACTGGTGTCGCAGCCCGGTGAACGGCCGCGTCATCAAGCTGCTGAAGACCGCCGGCGAGTACGCCAAGGCCGGGGAAACCATCCTCGAAATCCAGTCGACCGACCGGGTCCGCGTCGAAGGCAAGCTCGACGCGCAGTACGCCGCCCGCGTGAAGAAGGACATGCTCGCGGTCGTCGAGCCGACCGTCCCGTTCGGCCCCGCCCCGTTCGCGAACTGGCACCGGCAGGAGGTCGCCGCCGTCGCGGTCATCGCCGCCCAACCCGGCCGGCCGCTCGTCGTGTCCGGCGGGCTCGACTCGTCCGCGCTGGTCTGGGACCTGTTCGGCACCAAGCAATCCCACCGCCTGCCGCACCCGAGCGGGGTCGGCGTCCGGGCCGTCGCCTGCACCGCGGCCGGCAGCAAGATCGGCCACCGCGCCGCCACCGGCGGGGACGACGGCAAGATCCGCCTGTGGGACCTGAGCAACGCCGACAAGCTGCCGAAGGAACCGCTCGCCACGCTGGACGAGGGCCACCCGGTCGCCGTGACCGCCGCCGCCTTCAGCCCGGACGGCCGGTTCCTGGCCACCGCCGCCGGCCGCGACGTGTTCGTGTGGGATCTCACTCAGACCCCGCCGGTCAAGAAGTACGCCCTGCCGAGCGAGCACCGGGACTCCGTCACGTCGGTCCGGTTCACCCCGCAGGCGACGCTCGTCACCGCGTCCCGCGACCGCACCGTCCGCGTGTGGAAGCTCGGCGAGACCGGGGCGGCCGTCGCCGAACCCCTCATCGACCACCGCACCGGGGCCCTCGACGTGCTCGGCGTGTCGTCCGACGGCGCGAAGGTGCTGTTCGACAAGGACCCCGGCCGGCTCGACGTGCTCTGCCTGCAGGACGGCCGCACCGTCGGGAACGTCCAGAACGCCGCCGCGTCCGCCCGGTTCACCGGGTTCGCGCTGTTCAGCCCGGACGACTCGCTCATCATCACGGCCGGCGGCGACGGCGACGTGAAGGGCGAAATGCAACTGTGGGAAGCCCCCGCCGTCGGCGGCCGCGCGTCCGAACGCCGGCGGCTCGTCACCCCGAACCGGGCCGGCGTCACTTGCGCTGCCTTCAGCCCGGACAAGGACAAGCCGTTCCTCGTGGTCGGCACCCAGGACGGCGGCGTCCACTACTGGCTGCCGCCGGGGCCGGAGGAACGCCAGAAGAAGTGGATCGGCCGCGTCGAGGCGGTGCTGCCGTCCGACTCCCGTTCCGTTCAGGTGCGGGTCGTGATGGAGCACCCCGCCGACGGCGGCGACGGCCTCCAGGACCGCAGCATGGCCACGGTCGTCATCAACCCGGACGCCGTCGTCACCCCGGCCGGGCAGGTCGTCCCCGCGCCGCAGCCCCGGCCCGTATCGAAGGGGCCGGACGGTGCCCTCGTCGCGCCGCCGGTCGAACCGGCAAAGGCGGTGAACGCCGTGACGAAGGAACCGATGAACGACATCGTCCCGGCCGGCGGCGTCATCAGCCCCCCGGTGAACGGGGCTCCGGTGCCCGCCACCCCGTTCCGCAGCCGGCCCATTGCACTGCCACCGATCCCGACGGCCCCGCTCAACCGGGTTCCCACCCCAGGGGGAAACTGACTCTTGTCGGGTGGGTCGAGCCGGCTTTGCGTCGGAGACCCACCGAAATCGCAACGGCTGGACCACCCGGTAAGTGATTGCGAGGCTGGTGGGTCTGCGCGGACCGCTGGACCCACCCTACAAGAAGGCATTCCCCCGCGATGAACACGGAACTGCTGAACAACCCGGCCGAGCGGCGGAAGCAGGTCAAGTTCTGCGTCCGCCCGGACCTGCAGACGTCCGAGCAGCGGTACGAGGGCAAGGTCTTCCACGTCGTCAAGGATCCCGTCTGCCTGCGGTACTACCGGTTCAACCGCCAGGAGTACCACGTCTTCCAGCTCTTCGACGGCAAGCACACGCTCGAAGAAGTGCGGAAGGCGTTCGAGGACGAGTTCCGCCCGCACCGGCTCGAGTTCCACGACCTGGAGGCGTTCGCCCGGCAACTCGTGATGGCGGGGCTCGTCCAGGCCGAGCACGCCGGGGCCGGCAAGCACCTGTTCGAGCGGCGGGCCAAGCAGCGCCGGACGAAGCGGATCGCCGCGGTCACGAACATCCTCTACTGGAAGATCCCGGTCTTCGACCCGGACCGCATCCTGACGTGGATGTACGGCTACCTGTGGTGGATTTTTACCGCGCCGTTCTTCGTGCTCAGCACGATGTTCATGCTGGCCGCGGTGCTGCTGGTGACGGTAAAGTTCCAGACGTTCTACGACAAGATGCCGGCGTACCACGAGTTCTTCGCGTTCCGTACCGTCTTGTACATGTGGATCAGCCTCGGCGTCGTCAAGGTCATCCACGAGTTCGGGCACGGGCTGAGCTGCAAGGCGTTCAAGGGCGAATGCCACGAGATGGGCATATTATTGATGTGCCTGTCGCCGGCGTTGTATTGCAACGTCACGGATGCGTGGACGCTCGCGGACAAGTGGAAGCGGATCATCATCAGCTTCGCCGGAATTTACGTCGAACTCTGCATCGCGGCGGCGTCCACGTTCGTGTGGTGGTACACGCCGCACCTGCCGTTCATCAACAACATCGCGCTCTGTTTGATGGTGTTGTGCTCCGTCAGCACCGTGATGTTTAATGCGAACCCGCTCATGCGGTTCGACGGCTACTACATGATGGCCGACTGGTTGGAGGTGCCCAACCTCCGCGACCGGTCCAACAAGTTCATTACGAACCTGTTTCAAGAACACTGCCTCGGCATCGAAGTCCAGCCCGAGCCGTACATGGCCCTGGGCCGCAAGATCTTGTTCGTGACGTATGCGGTCGCGGCCTACATCTACCGGTGGGTGGTGATGTTCGGCATCCTGTGGGTGATGGCGGACATGCTCGGGCCGCAGTTGAAGGTGATCAGCCAGATGATCGCGGTCGCATCGGTAACGTCCATGTTCGTCTGGCCGACGTACCGCATGGTGAAAAACTTCCGTCAACGGGGGCGGCTGCCGGACATGAAACCGAAACGGGTGTACGCGACGACCGCCGCCGGCGTCGCCTTGCTGGCCGCCTTCTTCCTGGTCCCGCTGCCGATCAGCCGGGTGTGGGACACCGGTCTCGTCGCCGTCGACCCGGACCACGCGAAGGCCGTCGGCCTCGCCGACCCCGGCCACCTCGTCGCCCTCAAGGTGACCGAAGGGCAGCCCGTCGCGGACCGGCAACTGCTCGCCGTGTTCGACAGCCGCGAACTCCGCGAGCAGCAGGCCCAGGTCGCGTCCCGGTGGAAGGAGCAGGTGTCCGTCGCGGACGCGCTCGCCGAGGGGGCCGCCCGCGCCCCGGCCAAGGACCGCGAGCAGCTCGAACTTCAGGCCCGGTCCGCCCGCACCCAGGCCCTCCTCTACGAGCAGGAAAAACGGCTGATCGACGCCCGGCTCGCGGGGATGTCCCAACTCGTCGCCCCGACGGCCGGCGTCGTCATGAGCCTGCCGCACCCGGACGAGGTCGGCAAGCTGTTCGACAAGTACTCGTCGCAGGGTCGGCCGGTGTGCATCGTCGGCGACCCGACGAAGCTCGTCGTCAAGGTGCCGGTCGTGCCGCTCGACTACCGACTGCTCCGGGAAGACCTGCCGCCCGGCGGGTCGCTGGACGTGACCGTCTGCGTCAGCGGCCGGACCCACCGGCTCTACAACGGCAAGCTCCGCAAGCTGCCCGAGTCGGACGCGAAGCAGGTCCCGTTCGCGCTCACGCAACGCGGCGGCGGCCCGCTGGCGGTGAAACAGTCCGGCGACGGCGGCCAGGACATGCAACCCGTCGCGCAGGTGTACATCATCCAGGTCGAACTCACCGACCCGGACGTGACCGTTCGGCCGGGGGCACTGGTGCAGGTGAAGGTCCACTGCCAGTGGCGGTCGGCCGCGTGGTGGGTCGGCCGGAAGCTGTCCGAAGCGCTGGACATCGGCCTGTATTGATCGGAAATGCCTCGCGATCTCGAACGAAACGCCCACCGACGTTCCGTCGGTGGGCTTTTGTGTTCTCCCCCGATCACTAAGATGATCCGGATACCGCCCGGGCGACCGCTCGGGCCTTCGCTCCGGCCGGGATCTATGCGCCAGAACCTTCCCAACATCGCCTTGTTCGTCATCCTCACGGCCGGCCTCGGGCTCGGTTGGTGGTACGTCGAAAAAACGTTCTTCCCGAAGCCGGTCAAGGAACCGCCGCTGCCGCCGCGGGAACTGCTGCTCGCGGTCGCGGGCGGGGCCGTGTTCGACACCGCCCCGGCCAAGGCGTGGCCGGCGTACACCGCCCCGGCCCCGCTCGCCGCGGACCTGCCGAAAGACCCGCCGAAGGAAGGCCCGAAAGACCCGCCGAAGGTCACGCCGGCGGAGCCGCCGACGCTGGTCGCGCTGGGGGACGACACGTTCTACAACAAGGTGCTGCTCACCACCCGCGGGGCGGCGGTCCAGCAGCTCACGCTCACCCGGTTCGACGAGGCGAACCGCCTCGGGCTCGAAGTGCGGACGGACGGCAAGCCCCAGCCGCTGCGGCTGATCCCCGGCGTCCTCCGGCCGCGGGACCGGTTCTCGCTCGAAAAGGAGGCCCCGTTCCCGCTCCTCGTCCCCGGCCCGGTGGCCGACGCGGACGTCCGGGCGCGGCTCGCGGAGCCGTCCTACGTGCTGCTGCACTACCCGGCGAAGGACGACCCGACCCGGCACGCCGACGACGCCGAGACGATGAACGACCTCCACCCGTCGACCGAACTCGCGACCCGGCACTGGAAGCTCGTTTCCAGCGGGAAAACCGAGGCCGGCGAGGCGACCGCCGTGTTCGAGACGGACCTGGGAGCGCCGTACTTCCTCACCCTCCGCAAGACGTTCACGCTCGCCCCGAAGGACTACCACGTCGGGATGAAACTGGACGTGATCCCGAAAGAAGGCCGGGCCAAGGGCAAGGGGGTGTTCCGCTACCAGATCGCGGGGCCGCGGGGGCTGCCGATCGAGGGGGAGTGGTACACGTCGACGTTCCGGAACGCGATGATCGGCTGGCAGACGCCGTCCGGGGCGATGAAGCGGTCGTTCGAGGACGCCGCCCAGATCCAGCGGATGGCGGGCGGGGACCGGATCGCGCGGGCGGAGAACCAGTTGAAGTACGCCGCCGTCGCGACGCAGTACTTCGCCAGCGCCATCGCCGTGGACGACACCGCCCCGAAGGGCGCGACGAACCCGCTGGAGTCCGCCCGCGCCACCCGCGAGCCGCACCCGTGGGACACGCCGGACCAGCTGTTCCTCGCGGACATCACCGTCCGCGTCGTCGCCTCGCCCCTGGACCTCGCGGCGAACGAGCCGGTCGCGCACCAGTACCTGCTGTACAACGGCCCGGTCAAGGTCGGACTGCTGAAGCAGATGTCCAACACCCGCACGCACCCGGACTGGGAGGTCGACCCCGCCCTCGTCGACCGCTACCAGGACAAGCTGACGCTGCGGACGCTGAGCGACTACCACTCGCCGAACTTCTTCGGCCGGCTGGCGAACGCCATCTTCTGGGCGGACCTCGTCATCTTCTTCACGAACCTGATGCACTCCCTCCTGGGGGGGTTCAACCAGGCCGTCCCGATCTGGGGGTTGAACATCGTCATGCTGACGGTCTTCATCCGCATGTTGCTGCTGCTCCCGAGCCGCAAGCAGCAGGCGTCCATGATGAAGATGCAGCAGACCATGACGGCGCTGAAGCCCGAGTTGGACAAGCTCCACGAAAAGTACAAGGACGACTTCCACGCCTACAACCAGGCGAAGACGAAGCTGATGGTCGAGCACGGGGTCAACCCGATGTCCACGATGGGCGGGTGCGTGCTGCTGTTCGCCCAGATGCCGATCCTGATGGGGCTGTACTTCTGCCTGCAAGAGTCCGTGTTTTTCCGGCTCGAACCGTTCCTGTGGATCCCGAACCTCGCCGCCCCGGACATGCTGGTGTGGTGGACCGAGAACATCCCGATGGTCAGCCGGGCGGACAGCCTCGGCGGGGCGACGTACCTCGGGCCGTACTTCAACATCCTGCCGTTACTGTCCGTGGCCCTCATCTACACGCACCAGCGGCTCACGCTGCCGCCCCCGACGGACGAGCAGCAAGAGATGCAACAGAAGATGATGAAGATCATGATCATCTTCATGGGCGTGTTCTTCTACAAGGTCGCGGCCGGGCTGTGCATCTACTTCATCTGCGGCACGCTGTGGGCGCTCGCGGAGCGGCAACTCATCCCGAAGCCGAAGCTCAAGGAGACCGCGGCGGGCGGCACCAACGGGGACGGCAAGCCGGCGAAGGCCGAGCCGCAACCGCTGACCGGCTGGCGGGCGAAGCTGAAGGCGAAGCTCGACGAGATGAACGAGACCGGGAACGGCAACCGCCAGATTCGGAATGACCCGCAACCGCCGCGGGACGGGACGGACAAGCGGGACAAGAAGAAGAAAAAGCGGAAGTGACGGGCAAGTTACGAGCGGGGCACGCGACGCGTGCCCCGCTCGGCGTTTCGGGCGTCAGGCGTTCGGCGGCAGCAGCTGCGGGTTCGCGAACACCGTCTTCCACGGCCGCACGTCCCATTTCAGGAAGACTCCGGCCGCGTGGAAGGGGTCGTTGCGGATCAACTCCTCGGCCCCGGCCCGGTCCTCGGCCTCGTACACGATCAGCGCCCCGGAGTCGTCCGTGAACGGCCCGGCGGCGACGAGCTTGCCCGCCTCCAGCAGCGAGGTCAGATACGCCCGGTGGTTCGGCCGGTGGGTGCCGACGACGGCGGGGTCTTGGAGGTACGAAATGACGGCGGCCCACTTCATCGTTTCAACTCCGGTCGGTGGTCGAAACGGGGATCGGCTCGGCGGCCGGCGGCGCGGCGGCCGTCCACACGGCTTCCACGCCGAATAGCAGCGCCGTGAACCCGAGGTCGCTGGCGAACGTCCCCCGGTAGAAAGGGAGAGCCATCTCGTAGGACGCGAGCAGGCCGCTGAGGTCGCGGGCGTAGCCGTGGACCGGGTCGAGCCAAGCGACGGTGTTCGTGATCAAGAAGAAGCACACGCTCGCCAGAACGGCGACCCCGCCGATTCGGACGGGACCCCGGCTGCCCCGCAGCAGCGTCCACCCGAGCAGGGCGTACACCGCCAGCCCGCAGTAGACGCTCGGGGCCGGGACGTAGTCGGGGTCGAACCCGCTCCGCGAGTACAGCACCGCGTCGCACGCCGCCTTCGCCCCGATCGCGACGAGCCCCGCGACCGGCAACCCGGCCCGGCCGCCGCGGGCCGCGAGGAACAGGGCGACCGCGCCGAACACCGCGAAGTTCCAGGGGCGGATCGATTCCGGCAACAGCGGGATGGCGGCCGCGACCCAGGCCAGGGCGAACCCGGCGACAACGGGCAACGGGCGGACCCAGCCCGCGGGGGAAGGAGAACTCATTTCGCGTCGGCCTCGGGTTGAACACAATCAGTCGGATGTCATAGTAGGCCGACCGACCCGAACCCGCAAGCGGTGGCGAACCAATCCGAGGGTGGTGGGATGTGTCGCTGGGACGAGCGCGGCCGGTCACTCGGCCTTGGCGGCGGCGGGGGTGCGCTTGCCGCCGGGGAGGTCGGTCGGCTCCGCGACCTTGCGGTAGCCCAGCGACCGCAGCACTTCGAGCACTTCGCTCCAGGTCGGGAACGGGCGGCGGTTCTCGCGCTTGTAGCGGTCCATCGCCTTCATGAAGTCGGTTTCGTCGTCCGAGTAGTCGCGTTCGCAGGTGGTCGGGTCGATCAGGCGACGGCGTTCGCTGGTCCGCCGCTTCTCCGCGGCGTTGTTCGCGCGGCGGCGGTCGGTGGCGACCGGGATGTTCCGCTTCCGCCGGTCGTTGGGGAACGTGCCCGCCTCGTCGGCCGGGGGCGGAACGGGTTGACCGGCGGCCGGTTGATTCGCTTGTGCCATCGCCAGCGGCCCTTCGGGTGACGGAAATTAAGCCTACCCGGACGCCAAGGCGTGTCAATCGTTTTCCGCCCCTCCGCCGCCCCTGTTCCGGGCGGCCCGGCAACGTGTAGGGG
>ERZ1066121.2451-NODE-2451-length-11681-cov-5.201101_pt1 | contig 11681 bp, 10 predicted proteins | sample MGYA00382768_ERZ1066121 | MGnify/ENA primary metagenome ERZ1066121 (study PRJEB33369, sample SAMEA5778351) | biofilm metagenome | biome: Industrial cooling water; feature: Water cooling tower basin; material: Biofilm | place: United Arab Emirates | collected... | reverse complement strand
CCATGCAGCAACCGTATCTGGGCGGTCGAAAATGCGCTCCGCCGATTGCAAGCCGCCTGAAAATGAGGTGCCTGGAAACAGCTGCAGTTCATCGCGTGCAATTCCCATACGATCGAACAGCAGCTTCAGATGGTAGAATGGATGGGTCTCTTCCGCGCTATCAGGCAGGCCTTCACGTTTGACCGGGCCAAGAGCCTCCCAATCCTCGACTGCCAACTCCAATCCGACATGCGGCCAGACGATCATGCCACCGGGCAATCGCGAAATGGCGCGCAGGACGCGAACGACAGCAGGCGCTGATGTTGTGATGCCTGCTGCGATAACGGGTCTGTCTGCTGGCAGAGCATCTGCAAAGCGCGTAAGCAAAAGGTTGCGACGCCGCGTCGCCGACACCTGCCCTCGCCGATGCAAGATTGCGGCATAATCATCTGCAAGTGCAAGGAAATCGCCATAGGCGGTTTGCCAATGGACCTGCAAATCGGCATCGAGATTATGCTCGCGAACCTCTCGAATGCTTTTCTCTTCTACCTCCAGCGCGTCGAGCGCAGCTGCCAGATGCTTCGCCAGTTTCAGCGCTTCGACTGTTGCCGTGCCCGGCCGCTGCTTTCGGATCAGCTGGGTCAGCAGGATTAGCCGGTCGAGATCGGGGATCGCCGCAGGCACAATGTCGGCAGCTTCGTCACCCAATATATCGAATAAGGGCGCCAATTGCTCGTCAAGCGCGAGGTCGCCTGTCGCCACCATCTGCGGCAGCAACAGCCCACCCTTTGCCAGTCGAACAAAGCTGTCTGTTAAGCTTTTGATAGCGCGATTGTTCGGCAAGAGGATTAACGTATCGGCCAGCGTCGCTGCGCCTTTATGACGGAGCAAATGGCCAGCCAGCACGTCGACGAGGCTGAGGCCCAGTGGAACGGTAAAAAGCTGCGGCCTCCCTGCGTCAGCCATGGCCAAGCAGCGCTGCCTCGGTAGGTGCTATGGCTTGCGGTGAGCCAATGTCATACCAATCGCCCTGATGCTCAAGCCCGAACAATCGGCCGTAAGCAATAGCGCGGTCCCACAAAATGTTGGTTGAAAACGGGCCTGACGGTGCGCCCGCGAGGAATCGAGGCGATAGAAGCTGGATACCTGTGTAGACATAGGGCGCAGTCGCTGCCTCGCCACGCCGCACCGGTCGACCCTCCTCATCCAGCGAAAAATCGCCTTTGCCATTATGCTGGAAAGCGCGCTCGCGTGGCACGAGCAGCAGCAGGCCGTCCATGCTTTTGTCGTCCCAGGCAAAGGTTAGCCGGGTTAGCGCATCTACCTTCCCATCGGTCCAGATGGCATCGCTGTTCACACAGAAAAACGGCCCATCGCCCAGCAGGGGAAGCGCGTGCACCAATCCCCCTCCGGTTTCCATCAATTGCGAGCGCTCATCGGAAATATGGATATCCAGATCGGTTGCATACTCCGCCAGATAGCTTTCGACCTGTTCCGGCAGATAATGGACATTGATGACCGCCCTGCTCACTCCGGCCTTGCGCAGGGCATCGAGCGCATAGCCAAGCAATGGCTTGCCCGCTACCTCGACCAGGGGCTTGGGCTTGTTCGCCGTCAACGGCCGCATTCGCGTGCCGAGGCCGGCTGCCATCACCATGGCAGTATCGATGATCATGCCGCAATATCCAGCGGTGACCGTGTGCGCAACTCCGGCGCGATATTCTTGTCAAACCAGTGGCGGATGGGAACGAGTCCGGGATGCGCCAGATCGCGTTCGAGCAACCCCCACATGCGCGGCAGGAAATCGAGATAGCGTGCTTTGCCATCGCGCTTCCAAAGCCGGGTGAAGATGCCGATAATCTTGGCATTCCGCTGTGCACCCAGCAGAGCATAGTGCAGGTCGAAGTCATAGTCCGGCTTTGCAAGGGCGCGATAATGATCGAGCATTGCTGCCTCCAGCGACGGCGCGACATCGCGGCGCGCATCCTGAAGGATGGATACGAGGTCATAGGCCGGATGGCCCACCAACGCATCCTGATAATCAATGAGCCCCTGCCCACCATCGTCGAGCAACATGATATTCTCTGCATGATAGTCACGCAGCACGGTGGCTGCGGGACTATCGTACAAAGGTGCCAGTGCCTCTTTCCATAGGGCTTCATATTCGCCTGCATCCTGATCGATACCCATTGCGGGCAGATACCATTCGGTCAGCAAAGCAGTTTCGCGCAAATAGGCGGCTTCGTCATATGGTAGAACATCAGCAACGGGGGCGCGGCCAAGCGCAACCAGCGTCTCCACTGCCTGCCGATATATCGTGGCTTCCTCATGCGAGATCGCATCGACATGTTCACGCATGCGCCGGTCGCCGAAATCCTCAAGCAGCACAAAGCCTTGCTGCGGCTCAGCTGCATACAGAGAAGGCGCGCGAAACCCATTCTCTAGCAGATAGCCGGTCATGTCTATAAAGGGCTTCGGATCCTCATGCGGCGGCGGGGCATGCATCAGCATGGCCTTTCGCCCTTGATCATCGCTGATACGGAAATAGCGGCGGAATGACGCATCACCCGCCAGTGGTAAGACTTTGGCATCGCCCCAGCCAGCCTCCGACAGAAAGGGCATCAGCCCGTCCGGCAAATTCGAATCAGTCGGCATTGTCTCTTTCTTTAATCGTTAACTTACGCTGCATTTCGCCCTCATGTTTAATGCTGACGGTGAAGCTGGCATTTGCAAGAGCCGCGCCTCCCCGCCCCGCCCATTCGATGAGATAAATGGCATTATCCTCGAATAGACCGAGTTCCTCGACCTCATGGGGATCATTCAGGCGATAGAGATCGGCATGCACCACCGGAACACGAACTTCAGGCGGGGCATAATGGTGCGTTATCGTGTAGGTCGGACTTTGCACATCGCCGGTAAAGCCCAGCGCATCAAGCACGCCCTTGCAAAAAAGCGTCTTTCCTGCACCCAGCTCGCCATGGAGTGCAACGACGTCTCCTGCTCGCAAACGGCTGGCGAAATTGCGGCCAGCCTCCAGCATCGCCTGCGGCGTAGCGATAATCACGCTGCAGCCTTGCGCGGCAGGGTGATGATGACCGCAGTTCCTTGGCCGGCCTGCGATTCCAGTGTCAATGTACCGCCGTGCGATTCCACCAACTGCCGCGCCAGCGACAGCCCAAGGCCATGCGCTGCTTCCTTGTCCATACCCGGGCCATCGTCGGATACCACCAGCATCACATTCTTGCGGTCACCGCTGGCATGGAGCAGGACGGACCCGCCTTTGCGCCCGTGGGTCAATGCATTGTCGAGCAATTGCGACAATGCCTGCGACAGCCGCTTTTCATCGCCTTCGAACTTTCCGGCGCTAGGCTGTACGTCGATGGTGAGCTTGACCTCGCGCTCCTCAATCAGCTTGGCCGCAGACGCCGCAATGCCATCGAACAGCGACTGTGCCTTGATCGGCTTGCGCGCGATCGGCAGTGCCCCTGCCTCGCTCTGGCTGAAATCGAGCACGGTATTGATCTGTTGCGACAGGCGATCGGCTGAGGTGGCAATCGCCTCGACATAATCCTTTGCCTGTTCGGTCAGGTCGCCTGCTATGCCCTGCTTCAGCAATTCGGCAAAGCCCGCAATCGATGTCAGCGGCGTGCGGAATTCATAGCTCATATTGGCAAGGAAACGGCCCTTAATCGCATCGGCCTCTGCCAGCGCGTCAGCGCGCTCTCGTAAAGCGCGCTCCACCTTTGCGCTGTCGGTGACGTCAATCATCGCCAGCAAGGCATTGCCGTCGGGCAGAGGCACGGTCGAGAGCTGGAAGGTGCGGCCATCGGCAAATTGCATCTGGCTGCGCCGTGCCTCGCGGCGGCTGATCGTCATCTGCAACAATTCGCGCAGCACGGTAACTTGTGACGCTTTTTTGAGATGAGCTGCGACCGACCCCAACAGATCGTCAAAGCGTGGATGCTTTGCCAACACCTCTTCCTCGACATCCCAGATTTCACCGAAGCGGCGGTTCCAGATTGACAGCTTTCCGTCCGAGGCAAAGACTGCAATGGCCTCAAACAGATTGTCGAACGTCGCTGTGCGCACGCGGAGCAGCGTGTCACGCGCGCTGGCCAGTTGCGCTTCCTTGGTCCGGTCTTCGAATATCAGCAACAGGCCGCCGTCGGGCGACGGCTGCCCCAACAAGCGCAAATGTGTACCGTCGGGCAGCAGCCAGTTTTCCTCGACCGGAGAGGTATTAAGGAACCAGCTCTCCCGTTCTGCTCTCCACGCAGGAAAATCCCGCACCTCGGGCATTTTGCCATTTTCCCGCATCCGGTCAAACACCCGCGCGAATTCGGGCTTGGCTGCCAGCCATTCGTCGCGAAAAGCAAAGGTGCGCTGGAACGGCAGATTGGCAAAGGCAAGGCTCTTGTCGGGAGCAAATTGGGCGACACCGGCGGACATATTGTCAAGCAAGTCGCGCTGCGCATCGGCCAGGCGGCGGAAATCGCTGCGCGCGTCCATCATTTCCTGCACGTCGATGGCAAGGCCCGCTATGCCGGTTTCGCCAAGTGGTATGTCGAACACCCGCATTTGCCGCCGTGCACCGGCCAGGGTTGAGGATATCACCCGCTCGAGGGGCTTCCCGGCTTCGCGCGCTTTTGCGGCATGGGTCATTGCCGTTTCGGTGCCGACAGGCTCGACCAATTCAATTTCATCTTCGGTAACCTGGTCGCCAGAAACGCCACCGACCGCATCGACATAGGCCTTGTTGACAAAACTGAGCCGCAGGTCATTCCCCCGATGCCACATCGGAATGGGCGCGGCCTCTATCAAGCCGGCAAGCGCCGCAAAGGCGGTGCGCGCCGATTTCGCCTCTTCTTCCAATTGTTCAACCTCGAGCACGACATCGGTCAGATCGAAAAACCAGAGCAAAGCCGCACCATTGGGATAAATTTGCGCATCGGCGATATTGCCCCGCACCAAGAGGCGCCGGTCCGATCCACGCAGTGACAGCTTCTGGATAAATGCACTGCCGCTGCGCTGCGTTTCGCGAACGGCGGCGTCCAGTGCCTTCCAATCTGCGTCCACCACACCGCTGTCGCCGCGATCGACAAGATCGGTCAACTGCGCCAACTGCCGGTCGAACCCCAGCATCCTTGCCAGCCGCTCCGATGCCTCCAGCTTTCCATCACCGCGCACAATCACCGGGATGGCAGGTGCCGTTTCGAGCAACCGGCCCAGCCGCGCTGTCTGCTTCAACGACCTTCGGGCATTGTTGCGCATGGACAAGCCCGTCCAGATGGCAATGCAGGCCGCGACCAGCCATGCGCCCATCAACAGGCCAATCACAGCAATATTCAGGTTTTCACCCTGCACGCGCTACACCATTTAAACTACGAAATTGTCGCGGGCAGCGGTGCATGGAAAGGCAGGATTAGGCAATAAAAAATGGCCCGAAGTTTCCTCCGGGCCATGCTTTACGCCAATGCGTTGTGGATAGTCTGCCGATCAATAGCGGTAATGATCGGGCTTGAACGGCCCCTGCTCGCTGACCCCGATATAGGCAGCCTGCTTGGGGCTCAATTTGGACAATTTCACACCCAGTTTTTCGAGGTGCAACGCTGCAACTTTCTCATCCAGATGCTTGGGCAGCACAAAAACGTCATTTTTGTACTGGTCGTTGCGCGTCCACAATTCGATCTGCGCCAGCGTCTGGTTGGTGAAGCTGGAAGACATCACAAACGAGGGGTGGCCCGTTGCGCAGCCGAGGTTCACCAGACGGCCCTTGGCGAGGATGATGATCTGCTTGCCATCGGGGAATTCGACGAGGTCGGTACCGGGCTTTACCTCGGTCCATTTGTAATTGTCGAGCGCGGCGATCTGGATTTCGCTGTCGAAATGGCCGATGTTGCAGACAATGCTCATCGGCTTCATATTCTTCATATGCTCGGCGGTGATGACGTCTTCGTTACCCGTTGCAGTCACGAAAATATCACAACGTTGCACGGCTTCTTCCATCGTGACGACTTCATAGCCTTCCATCGCCGCCTGCAGCGCGCAGATCGGATCGACCTCGGTCACCATCACGCGTGCACCGCCCTGACGCAGCGAAGCGGCGGAACCCTTACCCACATCGCCAAAGCCGGCGACGCAGGCCACCTTGCCAGCGAGCATGACGTCGGTCGCGCGACGGATGGCGTCAACAAGGCTTTCCTTGCAGCCATAGAGATTGTCAAATTTCGACTTGGTGACGCTGTCGTTGACGTTGATTGCGGGGAACGGCAGCTTACCTTCCTTCGCGATCTGGTACAGGCGATGAACGCCGGTGGTGGTCTCTTCGGACACACCTTTTATGTTCTTGACGCTTTCGGTGAGATATCCGGGCTTTGCCTTCAGGAAGGCATTGAGCGCGCGAACGAATTCGATTTCTTCGGCGTTGCTCGGCTCAAAAAGCTTTTCGCCAGCTTCGACCCGTGCGCCCCAGAGTGCAAACATGGTGGCATCGCCGCCATCGTCGAGGATCAGATTGGCCGTCGGGTCGCCCCAATCGAAAATGCGACCGACATAATCCCAATAGTCGGCGAGGCTTTCGCCTTTCACCGCGAACACCGGGATACCGGCCGCAGCAATCGCGGCAGCGGCATGATCCTGCGTCGAAAAGATGTTGCAGGTCGCCCAGCGCACTTCGGCACCCAGCGCCACCAGCGTCTCGATCAGCACGGCAGTCTGGATCGTCATGTGCAGCGATCCCGTGATTCGCGCACCTTTTAACGGCTGCGATGCTCCATATTCCTCGCGCAGCGCCATCAGGCCGGGCATTTCGGTTTCGGCAATCTTGATTTCAGCGCGGCCAAATTCGGCAAGCGACAGATCGGCAATGACATAATCAGCAGACACGGGAAAACTCCGGTTGTAGGTAAACTGCGCAGCCCCCTAAACCCGTTCTCTGCCAAAAGCAATCATAACATAAAGATTTCTTTATATGCTTATCGCGATGCAATGGTCGCCGCGCAGCGATCTCCGACCAAGGACGTGTCGCCAATCGCTTGATCGGCGATCAACAGAAGCGAGGCAGTATCATGTCGGGGAGCCGACAGGTCCTGCGCAACCGACTTCAATTCTTGGCAACCCATCGTCGGATGTCCGCCTCCGTAACTGTTGGCAATTCCGATTACATAGTGGTCCATCGCCGCATCGGCATGGGCGGCACCCTTAATCCGCGCGAAATGCGACCTTACGGCGGCATTCTGGGCGCCAATCACACCATTATTGTTTCTGACAAATGCATTATACTCAGCCAGGAAATTATCCTGGCCTTTGCGGCATCGCAGCGCCGTGACCATCATCATCATGTTGAGATTGGCGATTTTGGCGGCTTTTTCCTCGCCACTTGTCCAGCATGCCTGTGCCGGTTGACCAACAGCGAACAATGCCAACGCCACCGCGCTGCCCCATCTCCCCGCCTGAACCATATTGCATCCCCCGCCCTGATTGTCCTGCGGCAAGGATCGGCGAAGGCTGTTTACAGAATTTTGAAGATGCGCGGTGAAGCAAAATTAACCACAAAAGCTGTTGTTTTGGTCATTGAAAATCTTGCGCTGTCACATAGCAGACGCAGCATTGCTTGACACAACGACGCCGAGTGCCGATTTGCACTTAGCACTGAAACCCCTTTGAAAGGAAAGATGATGACAATCCAGGTTGGCGATAAATTGCCCGATGTGAAGCTTGTGAAGGCCACTGCAGACGGCCCGGTACCCGTGCAGTCGTCCGAATATTTCGCGGGCCGCAAGGTAGCGCTGTTCTCGGTGCCGGGCGCATTTACCCCAACCTGCTCGGCCCGCCACTTGCCCGGATTTGTCGAAAAGGCTGACGAGTTCAAAGCAAAGGGCGTTGATGAAATCGCCTGCACTGCGGTCAACGATGCTTTTGTGCTGGGTGCCTGGAACAAGTCGGGCGGATCGGACGCCATCACCATGCTGGCTGACGGCAATGGCGATTTCGCCGAAGCTGTCGGCCTGACCATGGACGGCAGCGGCTTTGGCATGGGCAAGCGCGGGCAGCGTTTCTCGATGCTGGTCAATGACGGCGTCGTCGAGCAGCTGAATGTCGAGGCACCGGGTGATTTCAAGGTCAGCTCCGCCGAACATATGCTCGAACAGCTTTGACGCTGTCACGGCTCTGACACGGGCGTTGTTGATGAAGGGCGGGGTAACTCCCGCCCTTTTTCCTTGCCAAAATGGCCAAAATCGGGGATTGGCGATCATGACAAAAAACAGAACAGAACAGATACTCGCTGAAATTTCCAATCATTTCGACGCTTCGGTCGACCGGCTTCGCAAGGCACTTGCCGCATATATTGCCGACCGCACACCACCCGACCCGACCGAACGCCTGAGCGGTGCCTTCACCTATCCCGAGCTCGTCATCCGCTATCAAGGGCGCGAGCTGGGCAATACGAGCAACCTTGCGTTCGGACGGCTGGAAAAGGCCGGGACCTATCGTACCACACTCACGCGGCCGCACATTTATGCCGCCTATCTGGCAAGCCAGATCGACCTTTTGTTCGAACAATATGATATCGAGATCGAGGTCGAACAAAGCGCGCAGGAAATTCCCTTCCCTTACGTGCTCGATGGCGCCGACGGGCTCGAACTGGGTGATGTCACGCCCACCGAATTGTCGCGCTATTTCCCGACTACCGAGCTCGCGCATATCGGAGACGAAGCCGCTGATGGCCTGCTGATCCCCAACGAGGATGGATGGCCATTGTCGCTGTTCGACGCGCTGCGGACCGATTTTTCGCTTGCCCGGCTCAAACATTATACCGGCACGCCGCCCGAGCATTTCCAGCCCTATATATTGTTCACCAACTATCATCGCTATGTCGACGAATTCGTGGCCTGGGGTTGCAAGCAGGTCGGCAAGGGCCGCTATACCGCGCTGTCGGGTGCCGGGGGTCTCTATATCGATCCGGACACGCCAGATCATGAGCAATTGGTGGCCGATGCTACCTGGCGTAAGCATCAGATGCCGGCCTATCACCTGATGGCTGCGGACGGCACCGGCATCACGCTGGTCAACATCGGCGTCGGCCCCTCCAATGCCAAGAATATCTGCGACCATCTCGCTGTGCTGCGCCCGGAGGCGTGGCTGATGATCGGCCATTGCGGCGGGCTGCGCGAGACGCAGCGGATTGGCGATTATGTGCTGGCCCACGCCTATTTGCGTGACGACAATATCCTCGACCGCGTACTGCCGCCCGAAGTCCCGATTCCGCCAATTGCCGAGGTGCAACAGGCGTTGGAGGCTGCCGCCGTCCAGGTATCGGGCACAAGCGGAGCGGACCTGAAACGGCGGATGAGGACCGGCACCGTTGTCACCACCGATGATCGGAACTGGGAGTTGCGCTATACCGACAGCGCGCTGCGCTTTTCGCAAAGCCGGGCGATTGCCATCGACATGGAATCGGCGACGATTGCCGCCCAAGGCTATCGCTTTCGCGTGCCGTACGGGACTTTGCTTTGCGTGTCGGACAAGCCGCTGCATGGCGAAATCAAGCTTCCGGGTCAGGCGAACCGCTTTTACGAGGAAGCCATCGCCGCGCATCTGCAGATCGGCATCCAGACCTGCGAGTTGCTCCGCGAAGCAGGCAATTCGCTCCACAGCCGAAAATTGCGTGCGTTTAACGAACCGCCGTTCCGCTAGGGCTATTTCGGCCCCAGCGCGAAATCGACTGACAGCGAGACATTCACCGGCACCTCGTTGCCCAGCGGCTGGTTGCGGTTCATGTCGCGGCGCATTTCCTGCATGAAGACATCGGATTCAGGCCCCAGAAATTCCCGAATTGCGCTCGTCTCGCTGATCCGGATGATCCGCACCAGGCGCATACCCAGCGCGGCGGCATAATCATTAGCCTGCTTTTTCGCAGCGGCAATCGCCTTGACCTTTGCCTCGGCCTTCGCAGCTGCCGGATCGGCGGTTTCGACATTGGGACGGCGCATGAGCTGGTAATCCTCATAACAACCGAGGTCGCCCATCAATGTCCGTGCTACGCCAAGGTCCTGTACTGCAGCGACGCTGACGCCGACGCGTTTGCCAATCCGCACTTTGGGCTTGTAATCCTTTGCGGGCACCACATCAGCAGACGCGATGGCAGCATCGGCGGCATAAGCGGCCTCCACTGCGACAGGCATGGCATAGTCATAATCATTGCCGGAATTGGCGGGTGTAGAGAAATCGAGGGCTGCTGACCGTAGTCCAGCATCATCGAAGCCCTTGCGCATTTCAATTTGCAATTGTGCCAGCGCCTTCTCAGCTTCGGCACGCGAGTCGCCAGAGGCCGACAGATTGCAGGCTGTCGAAACCTTGGTGATTTTGATCGCCGCCGTGCCATTGGCCTGCACCTCCAGCAAGACTTCTCCCGCTGCCGTATCAATCTTGCTGAGCGATTCGGGTGCTGCCCAAATTGCCGTCGATACCAATAGCGCTCCTGTAACGATTGCGACCCTGATCATATATTCATTCCTCCCTACTCGATCGAACCGTGACGCGCCCGTCTCCGCAGGAAAAGCGCAACAAGCAAGCCGACAAAGCTGACCAACCACGCCAAAGATTTGAACGGGCGGACGGCAGCTGCAAGGCCAGCAAGCATGTCATTCCCCCGAAGCTGCATTAGCTGAATAAACTGCGCGATGGTTTCGACATAGTCGGTGACCAAAAAAATAGCCGTCGCTACCATCACCAAAACGCCGATCCGGCGGATGCCCGGCGACTGCTCGCCCCGCATCAGCTTTCCACCATTCCATGCACCCCAACTGTAAATGGCGATGAACAGCAGATCGATGGCCATGCTGATCCGCGCCAGCCACAAAACTCCATCAGCCTGCCATTGCTTCTGGATGGCGTCGGCCCTTGCGGCGCTTCCCGCGGCCTGATGGTCGGAAATGCCCATCGGCGCGACATTGTTTGAGATCGCAGGATTGAGCGCAATCATCGCGGCAAAGAGCAGCAAGCCGAGCAACCAGTATCGCCAGAATTGCTTCTCGGTCGCGCTCTCGGCCATCGCTCAATCCGCCAACAGAAAATTGCGGAATGCCTCGCCCAGTTCGGCTTTGGTCACCGCGCTCATATGGTTGCCGGGAACGGTGATCAATGTGCCCTGCGGCAAGGCGTCGGCCAGAGCCGCAGCGGAGCCATTGTCCTCGTCCTCCTCGCCGCAAATAACTCCAACAGGCAAATCGAACGCGGCTAATTCTGCGAGCGAGGTATCCACGAAGGTATCGAGTATTCCGAGCAACGCCACTGGATCGCCACCGGTCGTTTTCAGAAATGCCTCTGCCATAAATTCAGGCGAACCGCGCTCATGCTTGCCCAAATTGGTCAGGATGTTGCGGAAATGATTGCCGCGCTGCTGCGTCCCCGTCAGCCCCTGCAATCCCATGCCCGAAATGATAGCTTTCCGTGGCCGACAGCCCCGCGCGAGCATACGTGCCACGGTGCGCCCGCCCAACGAATAGCCGCCCAAATCGAAATCGGTAAGGCCAAGATGTTCGATCAATGCAAATTGGTCATCGGCCAAAATGTCGCGTGGGTAGTAACGCGCCTCATGCGGCTTGCCGCTCTCGCCATGTGCTCGCAGGTCCGGCATGATCACGCGAAAGCCAGCTTCGGCAAGCAGGGCGGCATGGCGATATTTGATCCAGTTGGTGTCG
>ERZ1066121.2450-NODE-2450-length-11687-cov-5.528198_pt1 | contig 11687 bp, 10 predicted proteins | sample MGYA00382768_ERZ1066121 | MGnify/ENA primary metagenome ERZ1066121 (study PRJEB33369, sample SAMEA5778351) | biofilm metagenome | biome: Industrial cooling water; feature: Water cooling tower basin; material: Biofilm | place: United Arab Emirates | collected... | reverse complement strand
CTCTCTCAGCCGACCCAGCACTACAGCGATCGCCGGCACCGTAGGTAGCGTAGTCGGCAACAACTTTATCCTTAGCGACGGCACCAGCGAAATCATCGTCAATGCTGGCCCTCGCTGGCACAACAAACTCACGCTTGTCCCTGGTGAGCAGGTAATCGTAGTTGGCAAGTACGACAACGATGAACTCAAAGCCCACCGCATTACCCGCGCCAGCGGCGAAGTAGTCACCCTTGGCAACGGTCTCAGCCGGGCTCCCTGGGGCAGTGGCCCCAGCTATCTGCGCTAGCGCTGTATTTAAAGAGAACGTTGGGTTTAGGTGCTTACCTAAATGTCATTGATAAAGGTGGGCAAGCTATAGGGGTGCATCCCTGGTCTATGTAGTCTCGCCCCCTAGCTCGTGGCACCCATGCTGGATCAACGCCCTACCGCTAGCCCTGCCCCTGGGTTAAGCAGGCTTCCTGGCGACAGCCAGGAGTTGCGGCCTAAGGTCTCAATTTTAGTCAGCGATCTATCGAGTCGAGGCGCTGGGCGCTGGAACGGCGCGGTGCGCCCGTTTTTGCTGGCGCAGGCGCTACGGGGCAAGGGCTACCCAGTCGAGATTGTGGGGTTTTCGGCGGAGGGCGATGCTGGAGCGACCGTCTGCTCTAAGTCGGGCTCTGCACCCGTTGAGCACCAGGCGCTGCCTTCAACCGATATTCCTATCCGCACCATTCCCCTCGCGACTCCTGCCCCTGGGCTACGGGCGGTGGGTGAACTCTTTCGCTACCTTAGCGGCGATATTGTCTATGCCTACAAGCTCAAGCCCAGCAGCTTTGGGCTGGCTCTGCTGCACCGTCAAATGGCGCGATCGCGGCCCCGCCGCCCCCTTCTGCTCGACATCGACGATTGGGAGCTGAGCTGGCACGGCGGCGACGACTACCGCTACCGCCCCCAGCCGCGACAGCTAGCACGGGATCTGCTGAAATTTGAGGGGGCGCTGCGCAACCTAGATCACCCGCTCTATTTGCGGTGGATAGAGCGGCTGGTGACTCAAGCCGATTTGATCACCACCCACAACGACTTTTTACAGCGGCGCTTCGGCGGGGTCAAAATCCCCAACGGCAAAGATACTGAGCTATTTAACCCCGATCGCTACGATGCAGAGGCCAGCCGCGCCGCCTACGGTCTCAGTGGCTATCGGGTGCTGATGTTCCCTGGTGCGCCGCGCCCCTACAAAGGCGTGGAGGATCTGCTGACCGCCATGGATCTGCTGGCTCAACCCGACCTCAAGCTGGTGATTGTCGGCGGCAGCCCCTACGACGACTACGATCGCACCCTGCGCGATCGCTGGCCCCAACACATCATTCACCTGGGCAAACGGCCCGCCGGGGAGATGCCAGAGGTAATCGCCGCCGCCCACGTTGTCGTGGTACCTCAGCGGCAGACCCCCGCCGCCCAGGCCCAATTTCCGCTCAAGCTCACCGACGGCATGGCGATGGCCAAACCTATCCTAGCCACGCAGGTAGGCGATATTCCCAGCATTCTCAATGGCTGCGGCTACTTAGCAGAGGCCGATGCCCCAGCGCAGCTAGCGGCGCAGATTACGGCGATTTTTGCCGACTATGACCAGGCGCTGGAACTGGGGCGTCGGGCACGCGATCGCACCCTCACTCACTACAGCATGGCCGCCATGGGCGCAGGCCTGCATCAGGCCATTCAGCAAAACATTCTCAGCACGGTGCATTGGCGGAGCCAAGTCCCGGAAAAAATCCATCCATCCTGACCGCCGAATGCATCCTACCGTTCCTCACCTCTAGCTCCCATCCACTCATCCACCCCTTCCCCATGACCGCCCAACAGCTCCTCTTCAACCACGCAAAACACTACCCCTGGCGCATTTTAGCCGCCATCGGGCTGGGCTTTTCGGGGGCGATCTTCAATGGGGTGGGTACCACGCTGATTGTGCCAGCGGTATTTGAACTCCTGGGTACCCAGGAAGGCACCGGGGCGATCGCGCTCCCCCCCCTGCTCGAGCAAGTGACTGAGCCGTTTTTGGGCTTGCCTGGCCCAGGGCGGGCGGTGGCCATGCTGAGCTTTATCGTGCTTACCATTTTGCTCAAGAATCTGGCCAACTACCTGAGCAGTGTCACCAGCGAAGATCTCTCTCGCCGCCTGACCTGCGACCTGCGCCGGGCCGGGCTCGACCTGCTGCTGGGTGTCGATATCGACTACCACCACACCATGCGGACGGGGGACATCATTCAGCGGCTCAACGACCAGGTCGGCCGGGCGGTGACCTCGATCAATGCGGTGATTAACCTACTGCGGGCGTCGCTGAACATTCTGTTTTTTGGCGCGGTGCTGCTGTCAATCTCGGGGTCGCTGACCCTGGCGGCGGTAGTGCTGATGGCCGGGGTGCTGCTGCTCAACCGCTACGTCATCGCCCGTGCCCGAGAGTACGGTAAGGCCCTAGCGGAGGCATCTAAAGACTATTCGGTTCGCACCTTAGAAATGCTCAACGGCATTCGTCTGGTCAAAGCCACCGCCAACGAGACCGCTGAATTTACCCGTTTAGAGACCCTGATTGAGCGCCGCGAACGGGCTGCCCTACAATCGCAGATGAACACCGCCATCATTGGCCCCCTGAACGAAATTCTCAGCATTTTGGCCCTGGTGGCGATTATTTTGATCAGCCAGTTCTGGTTGGGCAGCGGGTCGGCGGCGTCGGCTACGCTGCTGCTGACCTTTTTGTTTGTGCTGTCGCGGGTGGTGCAGTTTGTGGGGCAGCTCAACTCGGCTCGCAGCCAGCTGGCCAACAGCGCCGCCAGTGTTGATCTGGTCTACGACTTTCTGCGTCGCGACAACAAACCCTTTATGGCCCAGGGCGATCGCACCTTTACCACCCTGCAATCGGGCATCGCGTTCGAGGGCATCGACTTCAAATACCCCAGCGCCAAAGACTGGTCGCTGCGGGGCATTGATCTGGTGCTGCCCAAGGGCACTACCCTGGCGCTGGTCGGAGCCTCGGGCGCGGGCAAATCTACCCTCGCCGACCTGCTGCCCCGCTTTTACGACCCGGTTGGGGGCCGCATTGCGATCGATGGCGTCGATCTGCGCGAGTTTGACCTGGGCAGCCTGCGGCGGGCCATGGGCATCGTCAGCCAGGAGACCTTTTTGTTCAACGCCACCGTGCGCGACAACATTGCCTACGCCCAGCCCACCGCCACCGATGATGAGGTGGTACAGGCGGCGCGGCGCGCCAATGCCTACGAGTTTATTAGCCAGTTGCCCCAGGGCTTCGACACCGTGGTGGGCGATCGCGGCGTACTGCTCTCGGGTGGCCAGCGTCAGCGAATTGCGATCGCCCGCGCCCTGCTGCAAAACCCGCCAATTTTAATTTTGGATGAGGCTACCAGCGCCCGCGATCGCACCACCCTGGTAATCGCCCACCGCCTCTCCACCATTCGCAAAGCCGACCAGATCGCCGTGCTCGACCAGGGCCGCGTCGTCGAACTCGGCACCCACGACGAACTGCTGCAGCAGCAGGGCCGCTACACATACCTCTACACCGTGCAGTTCGCCCAAGAAACCGGCTCCTGTCCAGCACCTGCCGCCATTAGCAGCGCCGAGTCCTACGAGCTGCGCACCGGGCTCAACGTCGTACTTGGCTCCCTGCAGCTGTTAGCCGACGGCCTGATCGAAGACGGCCCCGAAGCTAAAGAACTCGTTCAGGAAGCCTACCGCGCCGCCCTTAACCTGCTGCCCACTCTCGAGACCGTCGAAAAACAGTCTGCCTCCACCAACGATCCAATACCTTCCGCCCCAGACTCCAAACCAGAACCCTACACCCACCCCTCCACCCCTCCCCACCACAATCTCGCCACCCGCCCCTAACCTTTCTCTTCCTCACCCCCTCATCTTCCTCACCCCCTCATCCCTGCCCACCCCCATGCCTCGCCCCTACCTCTTCTTCATCCGCGACACCCTACCCCAGCCCGCCGCCCACCTGATTCAAACGGTGCAGTGCGCCAACGCCGCCGCCCACCTGGGCTACTCTACGCAGCTCGCCTTTGTCGATCGCAGCGCAGCGGCCTGGCAACCCTGGCGCTGGGTAAACCCTGGGGCACAGCCCGTTGGTGAGGAATTTGCCCGGTTCTTCAACATTCAAGCTGGGACGAGAAATTCGCTAGAGCTGCTGCCCCTGGCCATGCCCTGGCCCATCGACCGGGTGAAGCACAAGCTCACCAACGCCAGCACCGTGGCCTGCAAATATTACTGGCCGCGGCACCTGGCCGCCCGCACCGCCCTCGTGCACACCCGCGACTGGAACTTTGCTAAAGCCGCCTTGAAGCATGGGGTACCCGTGGTATTTGAGTGCCATCACCACACCGAAAAACCCTTCGAGCCCGAGATGGCCACCCATCCCCTGTTGCAGCTGGTGGTCACCGTCATCGACACGGTGCGAGAGAGCATTATTCGCAACGGGGTGCCCGAGAAAAAGGTGGTGACGGTGCCCAACGGGTTTAATGCTGGCTTTCTGGCACGGCATCCGGCAGCGGCGCAGGGATGGCGCGATCGCCTCCTGCCCTCACCCTTCACCCAGCTCGTGGTCTACGCCGGAGCCCTGCACGAGTTTAAGGGCGTCGATCTACTGCTAGAAATTGCCCCCCAGTTTCCCCAGGTGAAATTTGCCCTGGCCGGTGGCCCCGCCGAGCAGCAGCAGCACTACCGCGATCGCGTCACTGCCCTGGGCCTGGACAATGTGGCGGTGCTCGGCTTCTTAGACCAGCACGACCTGGCCCCCCTGCTGCAAGCCGCCGATGCCCTGGCCCACCCCCATTTACTAGGCAAAGCCGCCACCTTTACCTCGCCCCTCAAGCTGTTCGACTATCTGGCCTCGGGCACGCCGGTCGTGGCCACCCGCATTCCATCGCTCGAAAACTGGCCCCTGGCCGCCCAGATTGCCGCCTGGTGCGAGCCCAACCACCCCCAGGCTTTTGCCGATAGTCTGCGGCAGGTGCTGATGCAGCACCCCCGCCCCCCAGAGGGCTTTGTCCCCAACGGAGACGTCCTTCGGCCTTACTCATGGGAGGCCCGCATTGAGAAAATTCTGTCCCATGTAGATGCCCAATATCGGCCCCAACCGGGAGGCAACCTGTGACCCGACCCACTGTTGGTATGCTCTCAAGTTACGGCGGCCTCACCCAGTGCGACTGGCTGTGGAAGCAGAGCCCTCGGCCCTTTGGCGTCTGGGGCACCATGCAGCTACAGTCGCAGGATCCTAGCCCCGATTATCTTTTGCTCTACCAGTTCAACTTTCACGAGCGATTTGCTCCCCCGCGCCGCTCTAAATCCCAGCGGTTGCGCGATGCACTGTCTTTGGTCAGGTCTAAACCTCCGGTGAGCGCCCTAGATAAACTGCCTCCCCAGTTTGCTCAGGTACCGAGGGAGCGCACGGCCTTTTTGCTGCGCGAGCCGCCCCTGCCCGAGGTGCGATCGCAGAATCTGCTCAACTACGCCTACGCCCGCGACTACTGCGGCTACGTCTCTGGCCCCGACGATGCGGCCCCCACCCCCGCCTACATGCCCGCCATCGGGTATGTGAATGTCTCCTTTCGCGAACTGAACGAAGCACCGCCCCCCGAAAAGCACAGCCCCTGTAGCTGGATCACCTCCGGCATCAACCGCACCGAGAGCCACCGCCAGCGGTTAGCGTTTCTACAGCAGCTTCAGGACAGTAACGTGCCTGTCGAGGTCTACGGGCGTGACCTGCCCCCTGGTACCCGCTCCGTTGGAGAACTCAGCAATAAGTGGGCGGGGATGGCCCCCTATACCTACAACCTGGCGATCGAGAACTACGCCGACAACGACTGGTACGCCAGCGAAAAGCTGTGGGATGCGCTGTTGTCGTGGTGTCTGCCCATCTACTACGGCGGCGGCGCGGCAGATAAACTCTTGCCCCCTGGCAGCTTTTTGCGCCTGCCCAGCCTGGATGCGAAGGGGATTGAGTACATCCGTGAGGTGACGGCCAGCCCCGATGCTTGGATTGAGGCAAAGGATGCGATCGCCGAAGCCCGCCAGGTGATCCTCCACAAGCTCAATCTAATGAACTGGCTGTCGGAGTGGGTGGGGCGTGGGGAGTAGAGGGGTGGATGGATGGACGGGTGGACGGGTGGGTAGGGGCGTAGGCGTAGCCAAGCCATAGGCTTTACGGTGGTTCGCCCAATGGAGAACGTTGAACGGTAAATGCTTAACGGTTTAAAGAAAGTAGGGTGGGCATTGCCCACCATTGAGGTAACTCCAGTGGATGGCATTTGTACTCTCGGCAACGATCGCGTCTACGACCAAATCGTTGCCCTGATCAACAGCATCGAGGTCTTCGCCCCAGGGATGCCGGTGTGCATTTACCCCTACGACGACCAGGTGGATCGGCTGCGGGAACTGGTGCGATCGCGTTCCAACCTTACCCTATATGACGACACCGCCTCCATTCAGCGATGGGATGCCTGGGTGGAGCAAATCTGGGCCACCCACCCGACCGCCCGACAACAGTGGGACGCGATCGGCAGCGAAGGGGTGCACCGCATGGGTACCCATCGCCGCTTTTGCGCCTTCGATGGTCCCTTCGATCGCTTCATTTATATGGATGCCGACACCCTACTGCTCAGCGATCCAGCCCCGGTGTTCAATACGCTCACGGAGTATGACTGGGTCACCTACGACTTTCAGCACAAAGACCTGAGCCACGTATACGACATGAATTCTGGCTGGCTGGAAAAATTGTTTTCAGCAGAGCAGCTCCAGCGACAGGCATTTTGCTCAGGGTTCTACGCCAGCCACCGAGGTTTGTTTGATCCTGACCAGGGCCAAGAGGTTTTGACCTGGCTGATATCTGGGGAAGCGGCGGTGCTGTATCCTATGGCCCCCGACCAGACCATTCTCAACTACCTGGTGATGCGGTGCGGGGTGAACTCCTGCAACCTGGCGCTAACTTTGCCAGCCGATCAACGCACCGGCAACTCCGTCACCTCCAGCCACTTCACCGTTGAAAATCACCGGGTCTACGACAAGGGCGTGCCGCTGCTGTACCTGCACTACATTGGCCTGTCGTCCAAACTCTTCGCCCGCCTTTGCAACAGCGAGAACGTGAAGTTGCCCTACCGCGACGTGTTTTTGCACTACCGCTATCTACAGGCCCCTGAGACTCGCCCCGCCCTGCTGGGCAAACTAGTGACAGCCAAGCCCCAGGGCTGGCGACGGTACTTCAAACCCCTGGCCCAACTGCTCCCCTAGAGGATTGCTATGACCTCGCGCGGCATATACATCACAGCCAACGACAAGGTGCTCGACCACGCGATCGCCTGCCTCAACAGCATTCGCGCCTACGACCCCAGCATCCCCGTCATGCTGATTCCTTACAACGACGACTACCACCAGGTGGCCGAAGTGCTGGGCCGCGACTACGGCGTGGAGGTCTACCCCGACCTGGACTTTATTCAGCGCTTGTCAGAAAATTTGCACGCCATCTTTGGCGAGGGGTTCTTTGCCCGGCCCAACCAGTTTCGCAAGCAGGCCTGCTGGTTTGGCCCCTTCGATCGCTTCCTCTACATTGATACCGATGTGGTGGTATTTAGCGCGATCGCCAAAGTACTAGATTATTTGGACAGCTACGACTTCATCAGCTACGACTACCAGCACCGGGGCGGCATTCGCAATGTGTTTGCCCCCGCGATCGTTGAGCAGGGCGTTTTCACCGCCGCCGAGCTAGAGGATATGTTTAACTGCGGCTTTTGGGGCTCCAAAAAAGGGTTGGTCAGCGAGCAAGACCTCTACGACACCTTTGCCGAATGTGCCGCCCACCCCGACTACTTCGACTTTTCTGAAAAAACCTCCGACCAGCCGATCATCAACTATTTGATTCTCAAGCGTATGGCGCGACGGTTTAACCTGGTGCGCCAGCCCGGCGGTGGCCCCGGCAACTGGGCCGGTAGCCCCCACTTTGTGCAGCAGGGCATGACCTTAAACGATCCCAATGTAAACAAGCCCCTCGACTACCTGCACTGGGCGGGCTACCGCATTCAGCCGGGCTGCCCCTACTGGGATATTTGGGCTCACTACCGCTACCTGCGCGACCCCGGCAGCCGCCCAGTGGAAGTCCCAACCGTGGCCCCATCTCCCATGCAAGCCCTCAGCCGCAAGGCAGGAACGCTACTCAGCCGACTGGGGCGGTAGCTATCTGAACCCTATGGATAGACGCCCTATTTAGAAGAGTAAAATGGCGCTATCGATTCTTTGGGGCTTTCAGTGGCCATGAACATTCAAGATCCCCAAGCTGACCGTATGGCGCAAGAACTGGCAGAACTGACTGGCAAAAGTCTAACTGATGCTGTCAAAATGGCACTTCAACAGGCTTTAGCTCAGTTTGATGCCAACAAAACTGCTCCGCAGCCCCGTCCCTTAGCCGATCGCCTGAATGAAATTGCGCTGCGCTGTGCGGCCCTGCCCGACTATGACAATCGTAGCGCCGATGAAATCTTGGGTTACGATGAGCACGGACTACCCAGCTAATGGTGATCGATACTTCAGCGATCATAGCCATTCTCTTTGCCGAACCTGAGCGAGAACCCTTTATCCAAAAGATCGCTGCTGTCACAACTCGCCTTATTTCAGCCCCCAATTTGGTGGAATGCAGCCTTGTGATTGAATCTCGCAAGCAGGCTTTGGGCCGTGCTGAGCTAGAACTGTTCGTCTATGAAGCAGAACTAACCGTAGTGGCATTCGATCGACTGCAAGCTGATTTGGCTGCAACAGCCTAGCGCACCTACGGCAAAGGACGACACCCCGCTGGCCTCAACTTTGGCGATTGCTTTGCCTACGCCCTGGCTAAATCTAGAAATGAGCCTCTGCTGTTCAAGGGAAACGATTTTTTTCAAACTGATCTTGCTCAGGCTTGACTCTCGCTGACGAGATTTTTTTTGCCGTTCCACCAGACCTAAAACAAGCGGCCCTGCTGCGCTTCCCCCAGGGCCGATCGCGCTGTGCCAGAAGATGCCAGGCGATCGGCGTAGCGGGTAGTTTCAGGCAGACGGTATTTGGTCGTGCATTGCAATACCAAATCGATCGCAGTCTCTAGCGTCATGTAATGGCCGGGGGAAATGTACAGCGGTTTGGTGTTGGCCCGGTTGCGTAGCACAGCACCGATCCGCTCGCCGCGATCGATCAGCGGTACCCAGGTGCCTTTGTCGGGCGGCACCTCGGCGTGGGTGCCCACCAGGCGCGACTTGGCCACGCCCACTGTGGGGCGATCGCACAACAGCCCCAAATGCGACGCAATCCCCAATCGCCGAGGATGCGCGATCCCCTGACCATCGCAGAGCAGCACATCCGGCTCGGTTTTGAGTTGTGCCAATGCGTCCAGTACCGCAGGCACCTCCCGAAACGACAACAGCCCCGGCACGTAGGGAAATGTGGTAGGCCGCCGCACTAGTACCTCATCCACCGGAGTCAGATCGGGAAACGATAGCACCACTACGGCAGCACGGGTGGTTTCGCCCTCATCCTCAAACCCCGCATCCACCCCGGCAACAAAGCGAATCGGGTCGGGCAGGCGATCCTCATGGATAACCTGGGGAGCGAGGGCTTGCTGGAGGGCGATCGCCTCGGCGGGCGTGGTCGGCCAATGTTTTGGAAACTGAATCTGCATAGTGACTATGGTAGCGAGGCAGACTAGAGTAGTTGACGGGGTAAAAGAGTTAGCCATTTCCACGGGCTTAGAGCTAGGCAATCCTGTGCAAGAGAGCTACGGTAAGAACCATAACCATGCCTAGAAAAATTCGTGAACTGCAAGCTCAGATTAGCCAAGCAGGGTTTATAGCGGTTCTCAATGGAGTGAGGTACACAATTGCTGAGGTCTAGATCCCCCCAGTTCCTGGCTGTTTAAGTTTTACTCTGTAACCCCCCTTATTAAGGGGGGCAGGGGGGATCATCGCGGTGTACCTCACCCGAATGAAATCCGCTATATTTACTTACCTAAGCGAGGTAAGGGCAGTCACGAACGTTGGAAACATCCTCTGCTGCCCAAAACTCTTACTATCTCAGGCAAAGACGGTGACGATGTTCCGCGCTAATTAGAGAAGCAAGTATCACAGCTGTTAGCTGAATTAAAATTAGTGCAAGAGGGCAACGAATGATGGGTCGATACACTATGGTTATTCAATGGTCTGAGGTCGATCAGCTTTTTTTAGTGACTTTTCCTGAATTTGCCGAGCGAGTGGTAATGCCCTGTACCCACGGAAAATCTCGGGAGGAAGCCATTCTAAACGGTGAAGAGGTCATTAATATGTACTTAGAGGCTTGGGGCGAAGAAGGAGAATCTATTCCTGAGCCAGATACATTACAGGTTGCCTAAATAGAAACAAGCAATTGACTAACCATACTTCACTTGCTCCCTTCAGCTGTTTTCTCATTCAAATATCAGACTCTGGATTGTAACCCTCAAACTTCTGCCATGGTAGGGTGATCATGCCCTTCACTGCCTAACTTTTATGACTAATCGTCTGGCAGATTCGCCCAGTTTGTACCTGCGCAAACATGCCGAAAACCCGATCGACTGGTGGCCCTGGTGCGACGAGGCGCTGGAACGGGCCAAGGCCGATGACAAGCCGATTTTTCTCTCCATTGGTTACTCCAGCTGCCACTGGTGCACGGTAATGGAGGGCGAGGCGTTTTCGGATGAGGCGATCGCGTCCTACATGAACGCCAACTTCATTCCCATCAAGGTCGATCGCGAAGAGCGGCCCGACATCGACAGCATCTACATGCAGGCGCTGCAAATGCTGACTGGGCAAGGAGGCTGGCCATTAAACGTAGTGCTACATCCCGAAACGCGGGTGCCTTTTTACGGCGGCACCTACTTCCCGATGGAGCCGAAGTACGGACGACCGGGCTTTTTGCAGGTGCTCACCTCCCTGCGCCAGTTCTACGACACCGAGAAATCTCGCCTGGCTGAGATTACCGAAGCGGTGGTGAGTAACCTGCACCAGGAGGCACAACTGCCCGAATCCTTGACGATTCCATCTACAGATTTGCTCTATGCCGGACTGGGCACGAACGCTAAAATCCTCATCCCCAGCGGCCAGGGCACCTGTTTCCCAATGATTCCTTACGCTGCGGCGGTGCTGGGCGGGCTACGGCTCGACCCGGAGCTAGATATCGCCCACATCTGCGGTCAGCGGGGTCGGGATATGGCTCTAGGCGGCATTTTTGACCACGTGGGCGGCGGCTTTCATCGCTATACCGTTGACCCCACCTGGACGGTGCCCCACTTTGAAAAAATGCTCTACGACAACGGCATGATTGTGGAGTATCTGGCCCATCTATGGGCCAGCGGGCAGCGAGAACCGGCCTTTGAACGCGCGATCGCACGCACCCACACCTGGCTAAAGCGCGAGATGACCGCTCCTGATGGCTACTTCTACGCCGCCCAGGATGCCGATAGCTTTGTCACTCGCCACGACGCCGAGCCTGAGGAAGGCGCATTTTACGCCTGGCCCTACCCGGTTTTAGAGTCGACCCTGACGGAAGAGCAGCTGCAAGCCCTGGCAGAGGCTTTTGCCCTGGTACCTGAGGGCAATTTTGAAGGAAAGATTGTGCTCCAGCGTTCGCACTCGGACAGCCTCTCCCTCGCCGTAGAGTCGGCGTTAGATAAG
>ERZ1066121.2449-NODE-2449-length-11692-cov-9.443413_pt1 | contig 11692 bp, 8 predicted proteins | sample MGYA00382768_ERZ1066121 | MGnify/ENA primary metagenome ERZ1066121 (study PRJEB33369, sample SAMEA5778351) | biofilm metagenome | biome: Industrial cooling water; feature: Water cooling tower basin; material: Biofilm | place: United Arab Emirates | collected... | reverse complement strand
GCCCCTATGAGTATGGCACCGAGGAGGCGAAGGAGGTTGTGGCGGCTGGCCCGGTGTTAGCGATGGCGGCGGCAGGTATGGTAAAAGCCTAGTTTGCTGGTCTAGTGAGCGATCGCCCCGTTAACTCTTTTCCAGGGTGCCTGAGCGGGGGCGATCGCGACTCTCTTCTTTTCCTTGTGACCTTTACGCATTTAGCACTATGCAAAGTTCTGCACTTGAAAACCAGACGGCCATGTATCACGCAGCCGAAACGGCTCATGGTCATCATGGTCATCCCGATCACCGTGTATTTGGCGTGATTGTGTTTCTAGTTGCGGAGGCTATGATCTTTCTGGGATTATTCTCTGCTTATTTGACCTTCCGCGCCGTTGCCCCAACCTGGCCCCCAGAGGGCACCCCAGAGCTAGAGCTATTACTCCCTGGTGTCAACACAATTATTCTGATCGGGAGTAGTTTTGTGATTCACAATGCTGACACTGCCATTAAAAAGAATGATGTGAAAGGGTTGCAGCTTTGGTTTGGCATCACGGCGGCGATGGGTGCTGTTTTTTTGGTCGGTCAGTTATATGAATACTTTCATTTAGAGTTTGGCCTGACGACTAATCTATTTGCGAGTACGTTTTATGTATTGACTGGATTTCATGGTCTACACGTACTGTTTGGCTTAATCTTGATCTTGGGCGTGCTGTGGCGATCGCTGAAGTCGGGACACTATTCCAATACCAGTCATTTTGGGGTTGAGGCGGCTGAAATCTACTGGCACTTTGTTGATGTGGTGTGGATTGTGCTGTTTATTCTGCTCTATCTACTCAAGTAAGTTGATCAGCAAGGCTGATAGCAATTTTTTCTTGCTATAAAATGAACTACTCCGCTACAAGCAGATGGGGTAGTTCATTGAGTTTTAAATTAACTCCATGCACCAATTAGTGAGCCTTGGTTTGAGTTGCTGCCTGATTGTTAATCAACGGTTGAGTTGCGAGTTCTGGTAGGGCGATCGCCTGGAACAAATCAGCCCAATAATCTGCGAGTTCAGCGTCCTGTGGGGATTGACTGCGTAATTGTGCCAGCAGAGTAAAGGCATTTTCCCAGAGACCCGCATTCGCATAACGGGTAATCTGTGCTTTGGTCTTGCTCTCTGCTTGATTGGTAATCGTGTTTGGCTCCACCCGTTTGAGTGACAATTCAGCATACTTGATTGTCGAAGTATCGTTCGGTTTGCAATGCACAACAAACGTCCAATCAGATTGTTGTCCGACCTGGAGTGGGGCTTCGCTGGGAGGAATTTTGATACCAACAATACCGGGTGACAGTTGGGTCAGGTGTAAAACCGTGCGTTGGGTTGTAGCCGATGTTCCTGGTTCGGGCGTTTCGAGGCGCAGTTCGGCAGGAGTCTCGGCGGTAATTGCGTAGGGGACATAAAACCAGAGGGTGGGATAGTCGGATGTTGTGAGGCCCAAGGCCACGCGATCGCCCGCATCGGTTTTATAGACTGGAATGAGTGCTGTCAGTGGAATCTCTACTACGGGGCAAGCCCCACTCCGAGTTGCGGTGCCCCGACTGTTGCGGGCTTGACCTGTCTTGGGGGCTGGAGGTGGCGTAAAAATTTGCCGTCGTCTAGCTTGATTGGTTTGGACGGGCTGAGTTGCCTGGTTTGAAACGACTACAGACGGTTTGGCCAATGCGGGCGCAAGGGCGCTAGAGAGGGCGATCGCCACGATGCCGCAAACAAGTTGAGTTGAGCAAAGACGTTGAATTAGGGGCATAGTTTAGGTAGACAGATGCTATCAAGTTGAATCGATGAAAGATGAACTCGAACGGCAGAAAGGTTGATGATTAGAGAGGAGCGATCAAACTTATTTCCGTGCCGTGTTGTTGGCCTCAGTTGAGGATGGATAGCGTTTGGTGTACCTTTGGGGCTGGCTTGGCGCAATCTTGAAAGTCGGTTATGATTCCTGCTGTTTGAATTGATGGATGGCAATGGCACTCCCTGCGAGTAGCAAGGACAACACGGACGGAATCAGCGGAATCCAGCTATGAAATACTACCAGAGCGATAAAACAAGTTCCGGAGATAAAGATCACTGCACCGCCTAAACTGGGCAAGACCCAGCCCCGTAAAAGGATGACTAAGCTTCCACCGACCACCGCCCAACTCCATACCCATAGCCCTTCAAACCACAAATCCCAAACCTGTAGAAGGGGACGTTGATCTAATACTGCGCTGAGAATTTGGCTTAGTCCTTGGGCTTGTTGCAGCACTCCAGCAATGTTAGTGCCATAAGGAGTCAGAACCCGATCAATGTCTTCTCGGTCAACCCCAATCAAAATGATATGGTCTTTGATCGCTTGGGGCTGTAGTCTACCATTGAGAACATCGCTGACGGTAACTTGATTTGCGATCGCGGGTGAACGAGAGTTAAGCAAAATCTGGAACCCGCCATTATCAAATTTTTGATACCCACCAGCGCGATCAGGGAGCCGTTGGAATGTCGCTGTTCCTAATTTCAACGTTGACTCTGTGGGGAATTCTGGTTGAATCCCTTGCTTAATAAAGAGATACCGAAAAGCTAATTGCACATTCAGGGCGTATTCGGTTAAACAAGCGGAACCGGGGGGCGGAGTTTGACTGAGGTAATGCCGCCGCAACACTCCATCGGTGTCAAACAAGCTGTTGCTAAAGCCAAGAAGACGATTGTGGGTGGTTTGATCCAGGGGAATGCCAGGGGTCGGCTTCACACCGAGGCGATCGCTAGAATCGGGGACTTTACACACACCCACGATTTGGGGATTCTGCTGGAGATACTGTACTAATTCGGCCTGTCCTGCGCCAATGGGCACATCCCGATAGATATCTAAGCCAATCACGGCTGGCTCAAACGCTTCTAGGGTTTTCAGTACCTTGAGCAAGTTGCGATCGGATAGAGAGGGTTCATTTAACTGTTGTACATCGGTTTCAGTAAAGGTCACGACCAAAATGCGGGGATCAACGCCTTCGTGGGGGCGCAATTGCAGCAAGCCATCATAGGCTTTGAGTTCTAACGGTTGTAGCCAGCCCAACGCTCGCACCCCCAGGACAACTCCTGTTACCATCACGCTAGACAGCAAAATCAATCCAAGATTCCGAATGAAGGGAGGATGTTCTGGCCTATCCAGACCCGGTATCACTGTGTCAAAATCACGCCCTGGTGGATCGGGCTGACGTTTGGGTTCGGTGCGCGGTTGTTTTCGCGATCGCCGTGAAGGTGGCGAAACAGGGCCACGGAGGGTTTTGCCGCCATAGAGTAGCTCAAATACAGGAACGGTACCGATCCCTTTCAACTCGCGATCGCCCCGATTCACCACGGCCAACTCTGTAATTTGGGCACTCCGCACCAGCACTGCCGTCACTTCTGATAAAAGAACTTCTCCTCCCTTGGCTATGGATGCGATCCGCGCGGCGTAATCCACTTCTTGCCCGATAAAGTCAGGCCCATCGGGAATAGGACTGCCCGTATGCATCCCAATTTTGACTTGCACAGCCCCCAGAGGGGTAGCGATTGGGTCTTCGAGATGGCTGATTTGTACGGCAACCGACCACCGCGCCGCATTGGCCGCACTCCCAAAGACGACAAAATAGGCATCTCCTTCTGTTTTAACGACCCGTCCGCCATAATTCGCCAATTCAGCTTCAATGCGGCGACGATGGGGTTTAAGTATGGTTTCAAAATACAAACGATTGCGGGCCGAGATGTCATCTCCGGGCAAATGTTTTTTGACGGCTGTTGAGTTGACCAGGTCTGTGAACACAAGGGTCACGATGGGATCAGCGGCAGTGTCAGAACGCGAACTCATAGGGGGGCCATAAATGTGGAACTCTGAGATCAATGAAGGACTGTGAGATCACGCTGGTCATTGAGATGGCAAGATTTTGCTCACGCTCAACCTATATTTCTATTCCAATAACTGTTGATGAGAGGCTTCTCAAGTTATATCAAAGCCAGGAGATAAAAATATGGCCTGGGGGCGATCGCCCGCGCCAGGTGGGGACGACATGCCTTAATTTGGGTCAGCTTGTTTCCCAACAAACTGTTAAGCCTTGTCCCAAACCTGAGGAAATTACGGAGAAGATGTGCAATTATTTATTTTACTTTCAGTCACTAATTAGCTCAGGAGAGGGGTGTGAATAGGTTAGCTTGCGATCGCGCCGCTCCCCAGGGTAGCTCTCTCCTTCACCCCCAGCGTTCCCAGCCTTGGTGGGTGGCACTCTGCTCCGGAGCATTGTGGTGGCTTGCCGCAGTGCCCACTCACGCCCAATCCATCACACCTGCCAGCGATGGCACAGGTAGCATTGTCACGCAAACAGGCAATCAATACACCATCAGTGGAGGCAGTCTGTCGCGCGATGGCAGCAACCTCTTCCACAGTCTCCAGCGCTTTGGGTTAAACCCGTCAGAGATTGCCACCTTTGTCGCCACTCCCGCACTCCGCAATATCCTGGGGCGCGTGGTCGGCGGCGATCCGTCCTACATCAACGGGCTGATTCAAGTCACGGGCGGCACCCCCAACCTGTACCTCGTGAATCCCGCTGGGATTGTGTTTGGCTCTTCTGCCCAATTGAACGTTCCGGCAGCATTTACCGCCACAACGGCAGACCGGATTGGCATGGACTGTGGCACCGCTGGCGTGGGCTGTAGCGGTTGGTTCAATGCCACAGGCCAGAACAGCTATGCCGATCTGGTGGGCACGCCCAATGCCTTCGCCTTTGCTGCCGCCCAACCGGGGAGCATCGCCAATTTCGGCAATCTGGCAGTCGGGGATGGCCAAAGCCTGACCCTGTTAGGGGGTACGGTACTCAATGCAGGCACCCTGACGGCTCCCAACGGACAGATCACGATCGCTGCTGTTCCTGGCACCACCCTCGTCCGCCTCAGCCAACCCGGTAGCCTCCTCAGCCTGGAACTGTCTCCCCTGGCGACTCCCGTTGCCCCCACTGCCCCTATCCCATCCCTGCCCCAACTGCTCACGGGCGGCAACCTCGGTAATGCCACTGGGATCACCGTCAACCCCGATGGCTCGGTGCAACTCAATGGTGCTGCGATCCAGACCACGCCCGGAACCGCGATCGCCAGTGGGCAACTCTCCGTCGCCGCATCCCTCCCCACTGCTAACACTCCCCAAATCGCTATTTTGGGCGATCGCGTGTCGGTGCAAGCTGCCAGCCTGGATGCCTCTGGCGCAAACGGCGGCACTATTCGGATTGGGGGAGACTATCTGGGGCAGGGAACCATCCCCAATGCCCGCTTTACCGATGTGGCGGCGGATGTCCTGATCAAGACGGATGCGATCCCCCCTGCCCCCCTTGATAAGGGGGGTAACGCAGATGGGGCGATCGGCAATGGCGGCAGGGTCATCGTTTGGGCAGACCAGACTACCCAGTTTGCGGGCACAATCACGGCACGGGGCGGGAGTAATGGCGGCAATGGCGGCTTTGTGGAAACCTCTGGCAAACAAACCTTGACCGTTGCCCCCACAGCGATCGTGGATACGACTGCACCTGCGGGTCTGGCAGGTACGTGGTTGCTTGACCCCACCTCGATTACGATCGTCCCCGCTGGTGGCACTGACCCCACTGTTGCCGCCGCAAACGCCAATCCCGGTGCGTCTACCATCGACTTTGCGACGATTAATACGGCACTGGGATTGGGCAATGTGGCTCTGACCGCATCTGACTTCATCACGGTCAGTCCCGGTACCGCGATCGCCATCCCCGGTGCATCTGTCCTGACGTTGAATGCGCCCACCATTAACCTGAATGCACCCATTACCACGCCCCTCGCCACCAGTCTCCAGGGCACTGCCACCGTTGCCAATGTCGGGGCAGGCGGCACGGTGCAAAATGGCATCGATGTCGTCAACCCCGGCGGCACCGTCAACCTAGCCCCCGCCACCTACACCCTGGCAAATACAGTCAATATCACCAAATCCGTAACGGTGAATGGCGTTGATCCAACCAGCACAACTGTCAGTGGCAACAATGCCGTGCAGGTGTTTAACCTTTCTGGCGCAACCACCAATGCCACGCTCAATAATCTCACCATCACTCAAGGATTGAGTGGTGGGAGCGGCGGTGGCATTTTTGTTAATGGCGCTACGCTGACTCTGAACAACAGTGCGCTTGCCAACAATGCAGCGAATAATTTTGGAGGCGGAATCATCAACATTGGTGGTGGTACTGTCACGGTTCGTAACAGCACCATCGCTGGAAATACGTCAGGTGTGGGTGATGGTGGTGGCGGCATTTTTAATGAAGGGGGAAACACGCTGACAGTCATTAGCAGCACCTTCAACAATAATCAGGGTAGAGGTGGCAATGGTGGTGGGGCGATCTTGAACAGCGGTACGCTCACCGTTACCAACAGCACCTTTGTCGGCAATTCGGCTCCTGTTCCGGGGGGCAATGGCGGAGGCGCACTCACAAATTTTGGGACATCAACCATCAATAACAGTACCTTGAGTGGCAATACGACGAATGGTTGGGGCGGTGGGATTAATAATTTTGGGACTTTGGCGATCGCCAACAGTATTGTTTCCGGGAACACGGCTGTGCAGGGGGCAGAAATTAACTCTTTTCCCGTTGTTACCTCTGGGGGCAATAACGTATTCGGGTTTAACAGCACTACCGGACTCAATAACGTAGCCTTAGCTGGCAGTGATGTTGTGCCCACCGTTCCCCTGAATCAAATTCTCTCCACCACGTTAGCGAACAATGGTGGAGCAACCCAAACGCTAGCTCTAGTTCCTGGGAGTCCGGCAATTAATTGGGCGGGGGCAGGGGCAGCGACCAGTGATCAACGGGGTGTCCCTGCGGTGGGTGTCCGGGATATCGGAGCATTTGAGGTAGCCGCGTTTGTGTGGTTGCCTGTGGCGGGTGATGGGCAAAGTACGCTGATCAACACCAATTTTGCGGCTCCCCTGCAAGTCCGAATAGTGGAAGTGACCACTCAACGACCGATCGCCTTTGCCAATTTACCCGTCACCTTTATTCTCCCCGCCAGTGGTGCCAGTGGAGTATTTAATGGGTCGGCCACGGTTTTCAGTAATGCCCAAGGCATTGCTACCTCGCCCTTTCTCACTGCTAATGATATTGCCGGGAATTTTAATGTAGCTGCCAACTCAATCGGAGTCAGTGGGGCGGTCTTCAATCTCAGCAACCTCCTACCGCCAGCGCCACCGCCAGCGCCACCGCCAGCGCCAGCGTCACCGCCAGCCGCCCAGCCGCCAGCACCGGAATACTCTGAATTTAAGGAGCTACAACAACCTGCCAATCTGCGATCGCCCTTCTTCGCCGATACGTTCATCGCCACAGGCTCCATTCTAGAGTCTGGGTTTGAGTCCGCTGAAACCGCCGCCACCGGGCAATTTGTCGATCAGCTCGAACTGACAGAACCGCCCAAATCCATTAGCCTGCCGGAAGCCCAAAGTACCCTGCACAGTGTTGCTACGGCTTCAGGAGTGCGGCCCGCTCTGATTTATATCAGCTTTGTCACCCCAACCGAGCAAGCCGGAGAATGTACTGCTGAGACCAAGCCCAAAGTCAGCCGTGACCCAGCGACGGGCGATGTCACTCTCTCTGGAGCCAGTTGCCAAACCGCCGATCTGCAACTCCTGCTGCTAACTTCCACGGGCAAAGTGATCCGCAAACGCATTCCCAATACAACTCGCGCTCAGGTATTGGCTACCGCTTTGCAGTTCCGCAACGAGGTCTCTGATCCAAGCAAAACCCGTACCCGGAGTTATCTTCCCACCGCAACCCAACTCCATCGCTGGATGATTGAACCCTTAGAGTCAGACTTAAAGGCGGCTGGTATTGGGACGCTAGTCTTTATCCTAGACAGTGGTTTACGAGGGATGCCCCTGGCCGCGCTCCACAACGGGCAAAGCTTTTTGGTCGAACGCTATAGTTTGGGCCTTATGCCGAGCCTCAGTCTCACTGATACCCGCTACACTGATCTCCGCACGACCCAAATTTTGGCCGCCGGGGCCACCGAATTCACAGATCAAAATCCCTTGCCCGCCGTCTCAGTTGAATTGGCCGCTATTACGAAAACATGGCAAGGGGAATCGCTAACCGAGCAAGCTTTTACTCTGAATAACCTCATTGCTGAACGGCAAAAACGCCCCTATGGCATTGTTCATTTAGCCACCCACGGACAGTTTTTACCGGGGGCGCTCAAGAATTCCTACATTCAGTTAGCCAATAGCCGCCTAGGGATTGACCAACTACGGCAATTGGGTTGGGCAAATCCGCCCGTCGAATTGGTGGTGCTGAGTGCTTGTGAAATGGCGGTGGGCGATGATACAGCGGAGTTGGGCTTTGCGGGGTTTGCCGTGAAAGCGGGGGCCAAGTCGGCTTTGGCGAGTCTGTGGAGTGTGAGCGATCAAAGTACGGCAGGACTGATGGCCGAGTTTTATGAGGCGTTGCGCCAGCAACCGATTAAGGCCGCAGCCTTACGGCAAGCCCAACTGGATATGCTGCACGACAAGGTGCGAATAGAAGACGGAAAACTGGTTTGGTCTAACGGAGAAGCTGTACTGCCGCCCAAACTTCAATTGGGCAATCAAAGTCTGGCTCATCCCTATCATTGGGCGGCATTTACTTTAATCGGTAGCCCCTGGTAAATTACACCAAGAGTTTTGCTGTGCGCCTCAACGGTTGGTAGATGAGTCCCTTGCTGATATGGGTGAAGTCAGCCCTAGAGCATTGACATTATTTTGCTCAAATCATATTCAAATCAAAAGCGGAGCCAGTTGGGTCTATCCCTGTGGATAACCTGTGGAAATTGTGGAAATTGGCTGGGGAAAGAACTGAATGCAGGCAATCTCTATGGTTGTGCGATCGCTGGGCGATTATGAATTGCGATTGGATAAAGGGGCGCGATCGCCCTCACCTGCTGCTGCCAACACTTCCAGCAAGCCGACTGTGCCGACAAAGAAAGTATAAATTCCTGCGGTGAGTGCTGCTTTGCCCCGCTGCAAGGCCACCGCGATCGCGATCAAGGCTTCGACTAAATGGGCCACCACGGGCAGCCGACCCCAGTGCAAAACGGGTAACAACGATGCAGGAAAAGCAGCAGGCTGGATAGTGGTGTAAAGATGCCAGCTTTCTAGGCCCACCATGCCACTAATTAAAATGATAGAGAGGATTTTAATCGCTGTTTGAATTGGTGTGGATGTAGATGAATTCACAGGCTCAATTGGAGTATTCAAGTTAGGCTAAAGGAGCTAATAAGACGGGGTAGTTGGCGCGATTGCTTTGAGATGGGCGATGACTCGTTGATGAGCACGATGATAACGCTGCATTCGGTCTACATCTTTTTCTGATAAGCTCGATAATCGAGTCAAATCCATGTTGTCTTCCAGGTCGTATTGTTTGACTTGAGTGGCTAGATCATTCGTTAAAATGCGGTCAATAAACTCCTCATAGCTTTCGCCAGAACGATGAGTTAGGCAGTCCAGTGCCGCCACAATATAAGCCGGAAACCCAACTTTGGTGAGTTTTTCTAATGTCCAATCGGTGTCTTCTACGACATCGTGCAAAATTGCGACCACCTTTTCGGCATCGGTCTTGCCCCGCATCATCATTCGCAGGGGATGCAGCACATAAGGATGGTTGGCGCGATCGCGTTGCCGTTGGTGGGCGGTGGCGGCGATGGCGATCGCCTGGGCTAACAAATCTGTGATCGGTTGTTCCATACTCCCGTCTCCTTGGGCCGTTGGCTTGATCCCGGCTCCGACCATGACCCTGATTGATTGCATCCAAATTTTACTGCATCGGTGCAGGGGTTAGGAGCGTCTTGCCTCGTTCGGCAGGGGTGCAGGTTTGACGGTCACTTTTTGCGACTTGCCATTGCGATTAATCTGAATTTCTAGGGGTTGATTAATCGCAGCGGTTTCAACTTGCCCTTGCACCGCATCCGGCGTGGCCACATTCGTACCAGCGATCGCCTCAATGATGTCCCCCGGTCGGAGACCCGCCGCTGCTGCCGGGGAGTTGGGCTGAATGGCCATAATAATCACACCTTCATCTTGGTTCACCCGCATATTCGTGGTCTGGTTAATTTGCTCTCGCAGTTGGGGCGTGAGGGCCGCCATCTGAATACCTAAGTAGGGATGCTCGGCGCTGCCTTTATTGACGATTTGCTCCGCGATGCGTTGGGCGGTGCGAATGGGCACGGCGAACCCAATGCCCGAAGCTCCTTGGATGATTGCCGTGTTGATGCCGATGACTTCGCCCTTGGAGTTGATCAGCGGCCCACCGGAGTTGCCGGGGTTAATGGCGGTATCGGTTTGGATGAAGTTGACCCGCGCAGAACCGCCGAAATCGGCTCCCGATCGCCCCGTCGCGCTGATAATACCTTGAGTCACGGTGTAATTTAAGCCCAGCGGGTTGCCGATCGCGATCGCCGCTTGCCCCGGCAGCAAATTGTCGGAATCGCCAGTTTTTGCGACGGGCAATCCCTGCCCATCAATTTTGATCACGGCCACATCCGTTGTGCGATCGGCCCCGACCACCGTGCCCTTAAAGCGGCGGCCATCCTCCAACAAAACCGTGACCGTATCCGCCCCTTCCACCACATGGGCATTGGTCAACACGCGCCCATCCGAGGACACAATAAACCCAGAACCCGTGCCCCGTTGCACCCGTTCTGAGGGAGCACGTCCCCCAAAAAATGGATCAAACCCCATTTGCCCAAACGGATCTTCCACCACCCGGCTAGAGTCAATCCGCACCACCGCTGGCCCCACATCTTGCACAATCTTGGCCACATAGTCAGGGCTGGCTGCCTCCAGCGACAGGTTGGGGGCTGTCTGGGTGGTTCGCGTCGCCGCATTCGACTGGGCCAGGGCTGGCTCTTTACTTTCTTGCCCCAATTTGGGTACTTGGCAACCCGCAACCCCAAACGCTATCAGCGTTGCCAGTCCGATCATCCCCCGTTGTTGCATGTCCCTCATCGTTTTTCCGTCCTTCAGCAATAGCGAGTCTAGTCTCAACAGTTTTTCTGAGCAGAAATTGTGGGTTTGTGGCAGGGCGCGATCGCCCCAGGGCCAGACCCAATCTCAGCGCCCCACCCGATCAGTCAATCTTGAGTTGGGTATCCAAGCCTGGGTTTGCCTCGTTTTACACCCGTTTAGAGAAATAGACCGGATTCATTCATAGAACTAATTGTGGCGCTGGCGCGATCGCCCACCCACTGGCCTGTCTCCATCCTAGTTAACTTTGCCCGCCGCGATGCAGTCGATTCGCCTCATGGCATCGGGTTAGGGAAGAAAAACTACCGCTTGGGTTATTTCCACCAGCGATCGGCCCGGCACTTAAAAACAGACATCCAGAACCTACCCATTTAATAGGGCTAAATCTAGCCACATTGGCCCCAAATTATTGATCAACAAAACTACTCATAAAAAAGAGTCCTCAAGCTTGTAGGACTCTCTTCTCGCTGTGATTTAAACCTTATTTGCCGGATAAATAATCACTGAGATCTGATGAAATCTGACCAATCCTTGCAACCCTTTTGCCTCAATGGCATCAGTTTTCAGCCCTAAACTGCCAGACAAAGTTAGCACAGGGAGGATGTCACCTTTACAAATTGCCCTCATCTCCCAGCCCCTTCTCCCCAGGGAGAAGGGGAGCCGGATTGGAAGTCCCTCTACCC
>ERZ1066121.2448-NODE-2448-length-11698-cov-5.978442_pt1 | contig 11698 bp, 9 predicted proteins | sample MGYA00382768_ERZ1066121 | MGnify/ENA primary metagenome ERZ1066121 (study PRJEB33369, sample SAMEA5778351) | biofilm metagenome | biome: Industrial cooling water; feature: Water cooling tower basin; material: Biofilm | place: United Arab Emirates | collected... | reverse complement strand
CCTTTCCTCTTTCGTTTCTCTCTTTTCTGTTTTCTTATTCTTCTGTTCTTTTCTTTGCTTTTGTTTCATACGAGAATACAAATTTTCTTCCGTTTTTGAACTGCAGCTGATAGTTATCTGGAAAGCTCGCTGGCAAACAGCACCACGGTGACGCCCAGGATGCTTAACACCGCCACCGTGCCCTGCTCCGTCCCGTCAATCAGCAGCCGCTCCATCGAGTTCACGTCCTCCAGCACGCGCGTCTCGGCCAGCGGAATGTTCACCGGTTCCTGCTTCTGGTAGACGCAAGCCTTCATGCAATCGTTGCAGATGCGGTGGCCGGTGCCGGGCATCATCGGATTGTCGACCGCCACCACCGCGAGCGCCGCGATCGCCTCGCCCTGCAGACGCAGCTGGTGCATCTCGCCAATCTTCTCGTCGAGGGGGCAGCCTTTGAGATCGACCCCGAGGGGGTTTTTGCGTACCGCGCCCTGCTTGTCGCGCAGGCCTTTGCTGCAGGAGTCTTTGTCGCGCTCGTGGCAGTAGATGCAGTAGTCGACCTCGCGCGCCACCTCGCGCCGGCTGCCGCGCCGGTCGGTGAGCGCGAAGGGCTCGCTGCGCTGGCGGCGCTGCTCTTCGGGGCCTTCGACCTGCTCGGGCAGAGCCGGGTTCTTGCGGCGCAGCGGCACGAGGGCTTCGAAGTCGTGTTTGTGCGGGACGTACATCGAAGTCCAGCGAAACATCGAATCGCTGGGGTCGCGATGGCGCGCCACCAGGCAGGCCTCCACCGCCGAGAGCAACCAGTCGACGAGGGCACGATCTTCATCGCCGGCCTCGAGGGTCGCTACTTCGGCGCGGACCTCGTCCCACAAGGCCGCGAGCTTCGGCGAGGCATGGAGCGCAGCCTTCAAAGCCGCGAGCGAAGCATCGCTCGCGCCACCGCGTAGCTTCGTCGCCAAAGCCGTCAGCGCCAAGCTGCTGCGCGCCACGCGCATCTCCTCGTCGTCCCCGCTCCGCGCTCCCCAGGCGAAGACCAGGGCTGCGAGCCCACTCGCCGCGGCCTCATCGAAGCGGAAACCTTTGCCCGCGTCGCCGCGCAGCACCCTCTTCTTGAGAAAGTTTTTGCGGAAGTCGAAGAGCGGCTGGTCGGCCAAAATGGCATCGCTCAGCCGCTCCGACTCGCGCTCGATGGCGAAAAGCTGAGCGAGGTAGCGACCGACGAAAGGCGCGACGCGCACCAGCAGCGCAGAGAGTGCAACCGAACCCAAGGTCTCAGGCTGGACACGCCAGGCGCTCCAGGCAGCGTGCGCTTCGGCGTCTTCTTTGGCGAACCAGGCCGAAAAATGCTCGAAGAGGCGCTCGAGGCCGGCGGGATCGTGGAGGTCAGCATAACGAAAGCCCGAAATGCCCAAGCGGAGCTCTTGGGGCGGCGGCGGCGTGGGGAAGGTGGAGATCCGTCGGGAAGGCCGCGGCTGGAAGGGGGTGTCCATATTCGGAGTTGCCATCGTCATTCGTTTTACCCACGCTGCGTTCGAGAGAGGCGGAGGCTCGGGGCAGGCGCCCTGACATTTCCTACCGGGATATGTGCCTTTAGGCAGAGCCGCGCAAGCCTTCCCTCTCGGGGCGCCGAGCCTGCGCTTTTCACCTCTTCTTTTCAAGGGTCAGGCCCCATTCTTTTCGAGCCTAGGTCGGCTTTTCTCTTGACGGGGCCCCCTCTCTCCTCTTAAACCACGCTCCCTTTCAGGATTTAGCCATGAATCAGAACCTCGGCCTCATCGGTAAGAAACTCGGCAATACGCAGCTCTTTGCGGAGGACGGCACGGTCGTTCGCGTCACCGCAGTCGAGGCGGGCCCCTGCGTGGTGGTCGGCAAGCGCAGCATGGAAAAAGACGGCTACGTCGCCCTGCGCATCGGCTTCGGCAAAAAGCCGGAGCGCCACCTGAACAAGCCCCTGAGCGGCGAGTTCAAGAAGGCCGGCGTCGAGGTTCCCCAGCGCGTCCGCGAGTTCCGCGTGCCCGCCGACGTGGCCGCCACCTACGAGGTCGGGCAGAAGATCTCGCCCGTAGAGCTCTTCCAGGAAGGCCAGTTCGTCGATGTCACTGGCACCTCGCGTGGTCGGGGCTTCACCGGCGTCATGCGCCGCCACGGCTTCAAGGGCGCAGGCACCGATACCCACGGTACGCACGAATACAAGCGTCACGGTGGCTCGATCGGTCAGCGCAAGACCCCGGGTCGCACCTTCCGCAACATGAAGATGCCCGGCCAAATGGGCAACGAGCGCGTCACCACCCTCAATCTCAAGGTGGTCAAGGTCCTCGAAGAAGAGCAGATCGTGCTCATCGAAGGCGCCATCCCTGGTCCGCGCAACGGCTGGGTGACCCTCAAGCGTGCCGTGAAGAAGTCGGCGCGTAAGGCGTCCTGAGTCTTCGGCACGATGTCTGCCCCTCGCTCTGCGCCCCACGAGCTTCGATGAGACGCAGGCGAGACGCTTACACCCGAGAAGCCAAAAAAAGCGGCTTCCCTGCGCGTTCGGTGTTCAAGCTGCAGGAGATCGATCAACGCCTGCAGCTTTTGCGTAAAGGGCAGCGCGTGCTCGATCTGGGCTGCTATCCGGGCTCCTGGCTGCTCTACGCCTGCGAGAGAGTCGGCCCTAGCGGCTTGGTGACCGGCGTCGACGCCCAGGCCTTGCGCCAGGCTCTGCCGCCCAATGGGCGTTTCATCCAAGGCGACGCCTTAGGGGAGTCGCTGCGGGAGCAGCTGCAGGGCCAAAGTTTCGATGTCGTGCTCAGCGATATGGCGCCCTGGACCAGCGGCCATCGCGATTTGGACCAGACACGCAGCTTTGAGCTCGTCATGCGCGCCTTGGCGATCGCGAGCGAGTTGCTGCGCCCCTCGGGCAGCTTCGTCGCCAAGATCTTTCAGGGGCCCGAGTTCGAAGAAGCGAGGGCTGCGCTGCGCAGGCATTTCGACAAGGTGCGCATCCTCCGGCCCAAGGCGACCCGCAGCGAGAGCTACGAGACCTTCCTCGCCGGCCAAGGCTTTCGTCCGCCCGCCGAAGCTCCGCCCGAGCCTAGCGAAGCTCCACCCGAGTCCACCAAGAGCTAGCGTTTTGGCGTAGTGTTCAGGCGCGCCATGGCCTCGCTGGCCGAACGTGCCAAGGCGCTCTTGCCCTCGAGCTTGATGACGCGCTGGAAGTGCTCCTTTGCCTCGGCGAGGGCACCGCGCGCCGCGAGCAAGTTGCCCAAGACGTAATGGGCCACGGGATCGTTGGCTTGGAGGGCCAGCACGCGTCGGAGCGTCTTCTCCGCCTGCGTCCGATCGCCAGCCGCGCGATAGGCCAAAGCCAGCTCGGTCAGGAGCGCGGGGCTGGCTTTGCTCCCCTGCAGCGCGACGGCAGCTTTCATCGCGCGCAGCGCTTCCTCGAAGGCGCCCGCCCGACGCAAGCCGTTGCCCAAGGCCTGCAGCGCCGCGACGTTGTTTTTTGCCAGTGGCAACGCCGAGCGCAGGGCTTCGAGGGCCTTGTTTCGCTCACCGAGCTTCAGCCATACCAGACCGAGATTGGCGCGCAGCAAGGGCTCCTTGGGCACCAGGCGGATCGCATCGCGATAGGCCTTGGTGGCTCCCTTCAGGTCTCCCTTGTCCTCGAGGCAAAGCGCCAGGTTCTCCTGTGCTTCGGCGAAATTGGGGCGCAACTGGACCGCTTTGCGGAAGGCGCTCAGGGCTTCGTCGAGACGCTTTTGGTTGCGATAGAGATAGCCTAGGTTGTTGTAGGCCTCGGCGAAACGTGGGTCGACGCTCAGCGCTTTGCGGTAGCTGGCCTCGGCTTCCTTGTTCTGCTCCTGCAGCTCGAAGGCGAGCCCCAAGTCGAGCAGAGCGCGGGTGCTCCGCGGCTGCTTCTGCAGATAGGCTTCGAGCAGCTTCTGCGCGGCCCCTGCGTCGCCGCGGGCGAGCAAGGCTTCGGCGCGCTTGAGCTCCTCGTCCTCCTTTTTGGCGGCCTCTTTGCTTTCAGGGCTGCTTTTGCCCGCCGAGTCGCGAGGCGGACGGGAAGGAGCGACCAGGGGTTGAGCGGCGAGGGGTAGAGGCAGCAGCAGCCAGGTGCAGATCTGCATTCGAGCGAAAGGCAAGCGCATCCCTCTATTGTCTACTCGAAGCTGCGTAGGGTCAAAGCGCCCACGCAACGAGAAATTTAGTCTTCACGCCGCGCCTGCTCTTGGAAGGCGTCGAGGCGTTGAAGCAGCGTCGTGCGCAAGGCCTCGACGGCTTCGGCATCGCTCACTTTGGCGCCCTTGGCGTCGAGCACGTAGAAAGCGTCCGCGACGCGGAAGCCTTCGGTGTTGACCTTGGAGAAGGCGATCGTGAAGCCCTCTTCGTATAGGCAACGCGCGATGGTGTAGAGCAAGCCCGGACGGTCGTGAGTGAAGACGTCGACCAGGGTGTAGGTGGGAGAGGTCTCGCTGTCGACGGTGACCTCGGTGCGCACTTCGGGCACTTTTTTGCGCGCCCAACTCGGCGGACGCGGACGACGACTGGCGAGCTGCGAATGGGTGATCTGCCCTGCGAGCAAAGCCTCGACGTCGCTGCGCAGCTTCTCGGCAAGTTGTGTGGCGCCGGCGCGAAAGTTGTCGGCGGCACGGACGCTGAAGATGTCGATGGCCTCGTCGCCGCCACTAGAAAGGCGGCGGGTGTAAATCTGCGCGCTGCGTACTTCGAGGCGGTAGGCGGTGAGTACGGCGGCGAGATCCGAGAGCAGACCGGGGCGGTCATCGACGACGAAGACGAGGTCGAAGCTCTCCTCTTCTTTGCGCTCCTCGAGGTGCACTTCGACGTTGCGCCCTTTGGCGTGGCGGGCCGCGGAGAGCTGCGCATGCATGACGATCGAATCGGCATCGTGCGCGACGAAGTAGCGGTCGGGCATCGACTCGAAAAAGCGCTTCAGCGCTTCGGCTCCGCTGCGTTCGCTGAGCTCTCGACGCATCAAGGCGGCACGGCTGCCGAGCACATCGTCTCTGCCCTCGAGCGAGGCCGCGACGGAAAGGTAGAGCTCCTGCAACATGCGCGACTTCCAGGAAGACATCGCGGTGGGATTGGTGGTCGAAAGATCGACGACCGTAAGCAAGTAGAGGTCGCGCAGCCTCTCGAGGGTTTCGACCTGACGTGTCACCTCGACCACCGTCTCTGGGTCGTGGATGTCTCGACGCATCGCCCAGTGGTAGAGGCTGAGATGTTCGCGCACGAGCCAGACGACGTGCTCGTTGTCGATCTCCGAGAGGCCTAGACGCTCGCCGATATGCCGCGCCATGAGCGCACCCGTACGCGAGTGGTCGCGGCCGCGCGATTTGCCGACGTCGTGCAGCAAGACCGCGAGGAAGAGGGGTACGAGCTGCGAGGCTTCGAGGGCCACATGGGTCGCGAAGGCCTGCTCGCTGGCGAGATCGCCGCGCAGCAGCTGCCGCAAACGGTCGACCGCCGCCACCGAGTGCACGTCGACGGTGTAGATATGGTAAACGTCGTGCTGCACCCTGCCCGTCAGCGGGCCGAACTCGGGGATCATCGCCACCATCACGCCGAGCTCTTGCAGCTCGCCGAGCACGGAACCGCGCCTCACCGGCGCATCGTCGACATGGCTTAGCAGCCCGAGAAAGCGCTTCGCCGCGCTCGGACTCTGGCGCAGACGCTCGCACCAGCTTTCGTCCTCACATGCGCGGGCAATGGCATCGCGCGCCGAAGCACAAGGCCGCTTCCCGGAGCGGATGACCTCTTCGTAGAGGCGCAGGGCGAGCTCGGGATCGCTCTCGAGCAAGGCGGCGTCGCGCAGGCGCAAGACGCCTTCGACGCTGACGATCCCCGCTTGCAGCTCCTGCGGATCGCTGGGCGCAGAGGCCGGCGCTTGCCGCGCGCGATCGGCGACGCGCTCCATGGTCTGCGCCACCAGCCCCGCGTGCCGGTAGTAGGCCTGCATGAACTGCTCGACCGCCAAGGTGACGCCGTCGACGAAGCCGAGCTGCGAAGCGATCTCTTCTTGGTCTTCAAAGCTGAGGCGATCCTGTTTGCGACCGGCCCGCAGGTGCAAAAAGTGACGGATGCGCCACAGGAGCTCTTCGGCGTTGGCGAGCGCTGCGAGTTCACGCGCTGAGAGGGCTTCGCTGCCATACTCCTGTTTGCCGGCGAGCACTCCCCAACGCGCCGAAGCAATCCAGCGTGCCGCCTCGACGTCGCGCAAGCCGCCGCGGCCCATCTTGATATGCGGCTCGAGCAGGTAATGCGAATCGCCGAAACGTTCGTGACGTTGACGCGTGTCGTATTCGAGCGCCTCGACGAAGGAGATCCAGTCGCCGTCGAAGATGCGGCTGCGGCTCTCGCGCACCAGCTCGGTGACGAGTGCGGCGTCGCCGGCCACCGGTCGCACGTCGAGCAAAGTCGTCGCCGTGCGGATGTCCTCTTCGGCGAGACGCAAGGTGTCGTCGACGCTGCGCACCGCGTGCCCGACTTCCATGCCCGAATCCCAAAGGGGATAGAGCACTCCTTCGGCGATCTCCTGCACCAAGGGGTTGTCGGGATCGTCGCAGACGAAGAGCAGGTCGACGTCGCTGTGCACGCCGAGCAGACCGCGACCGTAGCCTCCGGTTGCGCTCAGGCAGAGACGGCCCGGCATGGCATTGCGCTTCACCAAAACCGCCCGCGCTGCGGCATAAAGCGAGCTCAGCAGGCCGTCGAGGACCTGGGCGTGGCGCCGCGCGACGCTGACGCCGGTGAGACCGCGCTCGACGCTCTCTTGCAGGAGGCCTTGATAACGCTCGAGGTACTCTTGGCAGACCTTGTCGAGCTCGGGGTTCAAGCGACGCAGATCGAGCTGCGGTCCGGAGAGATGCGCTTGCACCCGCGCACTATGCAGCCCGAGGCCAAGGTCAGCAAATGGTGGGGCGATCTCGGGCGGGTTTGATCCCGCCCCGGACCAGGGCTAGCTTTGCGCCCCTCTGCCAAAGAAAGCCCTCATGACGCGCCTAACCTACGACGAAGCTGGAGTGAGTATCGAGGCCGGCGATGCCTTGGTCGAACGTATCAAGCCCTTGGCCGCAGCCACGCGCACGCCGCTGGTGATGGCGGATGTCGGCGGTTTTGCCGGCTTGTGCCGCCTGCCGGCGATGCGCGAACCCGTCCTCGTCGCAGGCTGCGACGGCGTCGGCACCAAGCTGCATATCGCCGAGGAGACCGGGCGCCATGACAGCATCGGCATCGACCTCGTCGCGATGTGCGTCAACGACATCGCTACGGTGGGCGCGCAGCCTCTCTTCTTTCTCGACTACTACGCGACGGGCAAGTTGCAGGTGGAGCAAGCGACGAGCGTGGTCGCGGGCATCGCCAGGGCCTGCAAAGAGTCGGGCTGCGCTTTGCTCGGCGGAGAAACGGCCGAGATGCCCGGCTTCTTTCCCGAGGGCCGCTACGAGCTCGCCGGCTTCGCCGTGGGCGTGGTCGAACGCAGCGCGATTCTGGACGGCAAGGCCGCTCGCGCAGGCGATGTGTTGATCGGCGTCGCCTCGCAGGGCCTGCATTCGAATGGCTTCTCGCTGGCGCGCAAAGCCTTGCTCGACAAAGGTGGACTCTCGCTCGACTCCAAGCCCGAGGAATGTGGTGGTCGAAGCTTGGGCGAGGTTTTGCTCGATCCGACCCGGCTCTACGTACGTACGACGCAGCTCGCACTGGAGAGCGGCGGCGTGCATGCCCTCTGCCATATCACCGGCGGGGGCCTGCCCGGCAATCTGCCCCGCGTCTTGCCCAAACACCTCGGCGTCGAGCTCCTCTCGGCTTCATGGCCGCGGCCGCCGATCTTCGATCTCATCGCCCGCGTCGGCGAGATCGACGAAAGCGAGATGCTCAAGGTCTTCAATCTCGGCATCGGCTTCGTCATCGTCGCCGCCAAAGAGCAGAGCACGACGATTTGCACCCGTCTCGAGGCCGAGGGCTTGCCTTCCTGGGTCATCGGGCAGGTCGTCGAAGCCGACAGCGCCGAGGATTCACGCGTCCGCATTGTCGAAGGGTAGAGGCCATTTTGACTAGCTCCCCTTTTCGTCTGGTCGTACTCGCCTCAGGCCGGGGCTCCAACCTCCGCGCCATCGTCGACGCGATCGCCCAAGGTCGCCTGCGCGCCGAGATCGCCGGGGTCGTCAGCGACCGTCCCGACGCGGCGGCCTTGAGCTTTGCGAAGGAGAAAGGACTGCCGCAGCTCTGCTTGCCCTTAGCCGGCGATCGCAGCGCCTGGAATGAGCGCCTGCGTGAGGCGATCGCAAGCTTTCGTCCCGACCTCGTCGTCCTCGCGGGCTTCATGCGGGTGCTCGGTCCCCGCGTCATCGCGGCCTTCCCGCAGCGCATCGTCAACGTCCACCCTTCACTGCTGCCGGCCTTCCCGGGTCACGACGCCGTGAGGCAAGCGCTGCGCGCCGGCGTGAAGCTCACCGGGTGCACCGTCCACTACGTCGACGAGGGCGTCGATACGGGACCCATTCTCGCGCAGGCCGCCGTCCCGGTCCTGCCCGGCGACGACGAAGCGCAGCTCCACCATCGCATCCAGCAGATCGAACACCGCATCTTCTCGCAGGTCATCGCCTGGATCGCCGCAGGCAAGTTGGGGCCTACCTCCTTCGCTTTTGCGAGCGCGCTCCCTGAACATGCGCCGGCCTGGGTCCACCCTCCTTTCGACCCGGAGTGGACGTGAGCACCAGCTTCTACGAAGTGGTGGTGGTCGGCGCGAGCGTCGAGGCCCTGCTCTGCGCCACCTTGCTCTCCAAACGCGGCTTCCGCGTCTTGCTCGTGGGCCAGGGCAATCACGCGCCCTACTACCGCGTCGGCCCCTACACCTTCCCGCGTGTGCCCATGGACGACTCCGCCTGCGATTCGCCCATCGCTCATCGCATCCTGGAAGAGCTCGCTTTACAGCCTCTTTTCCGGCGCGCGAGCCGTCCGGTGTCGCCCGGGCTGCAGCTGGCGACGCCGCATCATCGCTTTGACATCGAAAACGAAATCGAGCGGGTCGAAGCCGAGATCGACCGCGAGTTCGGTCGCTTGCGCCGACCCATCCTCGACGTTCATCTCCGCGCCCTGCAGCTCTCCAAAGCCTTTGATGACTTGCTCGACGAGAGCTTTCCTTGGCCCCCTCAGGGCCTCTGGGAACGTTATCTCTTCCGCCGTCTGCTGCGCCGCGCCCCCTTCGACCGCCTCGGGATGGCGGGCGCTTTGGCGAGCGAACTGCCGCGACATCATCCCTTCGCCCTCGCCTTGAAGCTGCCCTTTTTCTTCGGAGCGAACGCCGCGACCACGCTGCCCAGCGATCTCGGCCTCGCACGTCACTACGCCCAGCGCGTCCAGCGCGCGTGGACGCCCCAGACCTCTCTCTCCTGGCTCCACGACACCCTCCTCGAACGTCTCCTCGCCCAAGGCAGCGAATGGCGTCCCAAGGAGAAGATCACCAAGATCTTGAGCCATGGTCCACGCGTACGCGGCATCGTCCTCGAACACGCCGGAGACGAGATCGGTTGCAACCATATCGTCTACGGTGCCTCGACCGAATCCCTCGAAGCGATCCTCCGGGCCTCGGCCATCGACGGCGCGGAGCTCGAGGATCGGCGCGTCGAACGCCGTCGCTATCTCCTGAACTTGGGTGTGGCTGCGGAAGCGCTGCCCCAAGCTCTGGCGGTCGAAACCTATGCAATTGAAGACGCCGCCTCGGCCTTCTCGCCTTTGGGCGCGATGCGCTTGAGGACCTACCCCGGCCCCGAGGACTCGCTGCGGGTGCTGAGCCTCGAGGTTTCGGTCGCAGGCCGCGAGGACGAACATTCGCCGCTCTGGAGCGAAATGCGAGAGCGCCTGCTGGCGCGCTTGCCCTCGATCGTTCCCTTCGTCGAGACGCAACTCAAGGTCATCGACTCGCCCCACGACGGCCTCGCCCCCTCCTCTCCCGCACCCGAGCAGAATCTCGAGCTCTCCGATCCCTGGAACCGCGGCATCGCCTTCGCACCCCGCATCTACGCCGACGCCGGCGAAAACCTGCTGGGCATCGCCAGTCACCGGCCTACGATGCCCCTTCGCTCACTCCACCTCTGCAATCCGCAGATTTTTGCGGGCATGGGTGCGGAAGGTTCATTCCTCACGGCATGGGCCTGCGCGCGCCAGATCACGCGCGCCGACCGCAGCCGCGAAACGTTGAGGCGGGGCCGCTGGATGAACGCCAGCGCTTGAGTCGCGAAAAATTGCGTCTCCTTGTCCGAGGAGCGTTTTCAGCAGCGCGAAAACGTGATCCTTCACCCATTTCTCCCTTTTTGCTCCGTTCAGCTTGGGATTTTCTACGCTCGTTGGGCCTTCTTTCGTCGGCGGAAACAAGGACCAGGTACGATGGTGTAGTATAGAGAGATCCCTTACGGTGAACGCCGCTCGCCGTTATGATTTCGGAAACGCCTCTTCGAGCATTGCGATGGCATCAAAGTTTACTCTGTTGCGAGGATCCGAAACCGGCCCTGTTCAAGGTCGAGGCCAGGTCGCAGCGATGCGTCCCCACCTCGTCTCGATGCTCATCGCCGTGACGGCTCTGTCGACCCTCGCGCCGCGTTCCGCAGAGGCGCAAGCACAAGGCGCTGCCTCGGCGACGCAAAGGCGACAGTCGGCATCGGATGCCTACGATCGCGGCACCTCGGAATACCTGCAGGGCAACTACGAGAAGGCCGCCGAGTGGTTCGAAACCGCCGATCGCCTCGTGCCCGCCGCCCCGGCCTTGATCCAGGCCATCCGTGCCCATCAAAAAGCAGGCAATACGCTGCGCGCCGCTACCCTCACTTTGCGCCTTCGTAGTCTCTACCCGAGCGACCGCGCCGCCGCGCAGCTGGCTCGGCCGATCTTGCGCAAGGCCTCGAAGACCTACGCCCGCGTCAATGTAAGCTGCACCTACTGCACCGTCGAACTCGACGGCAAAGAGCAGGACTACCCGGCTTTCTATGTCGAGGCCAAACACGTCCACCGAGTTCGGGCGCTCTTCGAACGCGGCGCTCAAGAACAAAAAGTTTCGGGTGAGGCGGGAGAGACGATCGAGGTCCGCTTCGAAGAGCCCAGCGCGGCCAGCCACGTCGCCAACTCCCTGGGCGAAACGCCGGATACAAAGGAATCCACGCTCGCCGAGAGCACGAGCACGGCGCCTGCCGAGGCCGTGGAGAGCAAGCCTCGCTCACGCAGCCGCAAGCTCGCGCCCTGGGTGGCATGGACGGGAATCGCGATCACCGGCGGCCTGCTCGCCTTTACCATTTGGTCAGGAGTCGATACCCTATCGGGAGTCGATCGCTACGAGGCCATGCCTACACCCGAATCGCTTCAAGACGGGGAGGCCAAAGAACGGCGGACCAATATCGGGATCGCAATTACCTCGGTCGTCGGCGCAACAACTCTCGGGATCGCCTTGTTTGCGACCGACTGGAGAGGCGAGAATAAGAAAGGGCACGTGCGTGCATCGGTCCGGGGCGCCCCCGGAGGAGGAGCAGCGGTGGTGGAGGGCCGGTTTTGACAGAGGCTTCCAAAGCACCCCGGGATCGGCTGCCGACCCCGCCGCCGGCGCTCGTCGGACGGAGGCTCGGCCGTTATGAGATCCTCTCGGAGGTCGCCTCGGGGGGCATGGCCACGGTCTATGTCGGCCGCGTGCAGGGCGTCGCAGGTTTCGAGCGCCGCGTCGCCATCAAGATTCTCC
>ERZ1066121.2447-NODE-2447-length-11698-cov-8.250623_pt1 | contig 11698 bp, 7 predicted proteins | sample MGYA00382768_ERZ1066121 | MGnify/ENA primary metagenome ERZ1066121 (study PRJEB33369, sample SAMEA5778351) | biofilm metagenome | biome: Industrial cooling water; feature: Water cooling tower basin; material: Biofilm | place: United Arab Emirates | collected... | reverse complement strand
GGAACTATGTCGTCAACAACTACATGCTGGCGAAGGATTATTTCCCCTTCGACCTGCTCTACTGGAACTCCGATGCCACCAACGTCCCGGCCCGCTGGCACCGCCAGTATATCGAGCAGATGTACCGCGATAACCTGCTCGTAAAACCCGGCGCCCTGACCATCGCCGGCATCCCCGTGGACCTCGCCACCGTCAAGACCCCGAGCTACATCCAGGGCGGCAAGGAAGACCATATTGCGCCGGCCCGCTCCGCCTTCAAGCTCACCCAGGCCTTCAGCGGCGAAACCCGCTTCGTGCTGGCCGGCAGCGGGCACATCGCCGGCGTCGTCAACCCGCCATCCTCCGGCAAATATCAATACTGGACCAACGACGCCAAGGCCGACACGCTCGACCAGTTCATCGCCGGTGCCCTTGAGACCAAAGGCAGCTGGTGGCCCGACTGGCTCGCCTGGCTCACCCCCCGTTCCGGCAAACTGGTCAAACCGCGCGTGCCGGGGAAGGGAGGCTACAAGGCGATCGAGGACGCGCCGGGGGCTTATGTGAAGGAGCGGATTTGAGGGTAGAGAAGGGGCCTCCGGCGGGCAGGGACTTGTCCCTGCACCCGCTCCTTAGGGCAGATCAACGTTGCCATTCGATGATAAACTCCTGCCGATGCTTACCCGTATATCTGAATGGCACGGCAGGATGCTTTACGGTTCAACCTGTAATGGGAACCAAACTTCCACTGCCAAGCAAATTTGATTGTCAATTCGACGCATTTTATCATAGGGTTTATAAGCACGTATAAATTCACGGGTGCCTATGCCTTTTCAGTTGGCCAGTCGCGATGCCATGAGAATGATCAATGGCCTTAGACTCAATTTGGATCGAGTGTCACGCTTCAAGAATGTGGTTAATTCACGTATCGGCGAGGGTATTATATCGGCTAGTGTCGTTCTAGAAGAATCCCGTTTAAGATTGCGTAATACTATCTATCGCCGATTTAAAGAACCGATCGATGAGCAGAAGTTTATCGCTGACGAATTAGTTGCGTGCCTTGTTAAGCTTGAGAACATCTTGTCGGAGATTCCAGAAATACGCGATATTCCGTTTCGAGAGTTCTATCACGAGGCGCGCGATTCTGCATATTATGGAGACATTTTTAGGGGGCAAATGCCCGAGAAATTCGGTCCGGCGGTGTCGCTTATCCGAACAAAGATTTCCGAAGAACGGAAAAATCTTGATCGACAGTTAGAATTGCTTCCTGCCGAATATGTAAAACTTGTTCCTGAACAAAAAATAGCTCCAGCATCGTTCGAAATTATCGATGGTGTACTTTCTGTGGTGAACGATAAGGGTGATGGAGCGCCCGCGGTTGAAAATGATAGATCGGCACGCGAACATGTCTTAGAACTGGGAGATAGGATTGTTGAAAAATTGTCTCGGACCAACTGCGATCCAAGGCTGTCTGAGGAGATAAATAGGGTCAAAAATCTTGTTCTTGAAGATAGAAATCCTATCAAGATTGGCCTTTCGGGGTTGTCCGCAAGCGCAGTATATAATGCATGCGCTTCGGAACTTCCGGATGTGTTGTCTGGGTTGGTTGCTTCATTTTGCGCTAGTGTTTCAATGTATGTTTCACAGAATAGTGACTGGAAGAGCTTTGTAAATAATAGTGTTGACGTGCATTTTGACGCCGACTCTATATCAAAAATTTTGGAGGCTGCGAAAGCATTTGCGCAGGAGGCAAGACGTTCCAGTGACGTAGCCGACCCATCAGTGCCTTTCGTTATCGAGCAGCTTCAAATTATAATTGACAGACCAAAGGTTAACTCAAAGCGCATTGCGTTTGCTATATTTCGAACAATTGAGAACGCCTGTGCTGCAATATACAAATATTTCTTTAACATGATATCGCAATCCGCCTTGCGATTTTCTGACGTAGTTGTCGACAAGCTCCCCGGCCAGCTATACAAATTGGTTACAATTGGAGCAATTGCGGGCCTCGCGTTGCAGATCCCTGCAATTGAAGCTGTATCTCCCTGGATAGCTCAGGCAACTAAAGTGGTTGTTGAAACAATCCGTCGTTGAGAATTCGGGTGCAGGGACGAGTCCCTGCCCGCCGGAGGCCCGTCATCCTACTCCGCCGCCTCCAGCACCCGTTCCACCACCGCGGCCGCCTTCCCGAACAGCATCTCGGCCGTCAACGGGCCTTCCAGCAGTTCGCGGCGACCATATTTGTAATCCGCGGTCCCCACCCAGGGCGCGCGGTTGCCGGAGCGGGGAAGGGCGTCGGCGCCGCGTTGGGCGTAACGTTTTCCGGGGATGCGCCTCGCCTTGCGGCCCCACGCAACAATGTGCCACAGCCACCCCATGAGCTATGTCGGCATCAACTTTCATGGCGTGGGCGTGCCGCATGTGGGCGTGCCGGCGCATGAGGTGCCGTATTGGCTGGGCGAGGCGCGGTTTGCCGAGGTGGTGGGGTGGATAGCGGCGGCGCAGGTTCAGGGCCGGGATGTGCGGGTCACGTTCGATGATGGCAATGTGTCTGATCTCGAACGCGCGGCGCCAGTGCTGGCGCGGCATGGTGTGCGGGCGACGTTTTTCGTGCTGACCGGGCGGTTGGATGATCCGCGTTATCTGTCGCGGGGGCAGGTGCGGCAGTTGCAGGCGCTGGGGCATGGCATCGGGCTGCATGGCCGCGATCATCTGGATTGGCGCGGGCTGGATGAGGCGGCGCTGGCGGCCGAAACGGTGGGCGCGCGGGCGGTGCTGGCCGAGGTGGCCGGCGTGGCGATCGACGAGGTGGCGGTGCCGTTTGGCGCCTATGATCGGCGGGTGATGGCGCGGCTGAAGGCGGCGGGCTTTGCCGCCATTCACACCAGTGATGGCGGGCCGGCGCGGGATGGCGCGCTGGTGCGGCCGCGCACGTCGGTGCGCAGCGACATGGACGATGCGGCGGTGCACGCCATCCTGGCGGGCCGGCCGTCAGCGGCGCGGCGGCTGCGGCGGGCGCTCTCGATGTGGCGGCGCGGCGGGCTCTGAGCCGATCTGCTGCGCGCGGTTGAAATATTCCTCCTTCGCCACCACGCGGCCGGTCGTGTCGCGCAGGAAGGTCACTTCGTGCAGCTCGCTGCCATCGCGGGCGATGCGGCGGAACCGGTCTTTCGCCACCGGCTTCAGGAAGGAAAGATGCGCCGCCGGCTGCGGATCGGGGAGGGACAGGGTGACGAGCCCGCCGTTCCAGGGCAGGATCAGTGTCTCGCTGTCCCAGGTGCCGTTCACGTAGCGGCCGGCATAGTCTTCGAGAGGGAGGATGGCCGGCGGCGGGCCTTTCCAGCCATGATCGCGCCGCGCATCGAGCAGCTTGTGCACCTGCTGCACGTCCCCCCAGGTCTCGTGGCTGTCGGTGGTCATCACGGCGACGGCGGTTTCTGTGTCGGGGCGCAGCAGCATGGCGGTGTGATAGCCGGGGCAGCTGCCATCATGGCCGATCCAGCTGCGGTGCTCATCGCGTTCGTGGAAGAAGCCGAAACCCCAGCTGCCATCGTTGACCGGATCGCTGAACTGGATGCGGTGCATTTCGCGCAGGGTGGAGGGGCGCAGCACATTGACGGTGGCCGGCACGCTGTCTTGCCGCAGCAGCGACACCTGCCACAGGCCGAAGCGCACCAGATCCTCGGCGCTGCTGGTGAAGCCGGCGGCCGGGGTGATGGCCCTGGCGTCGAAGGGCTTGAGCAGGTGGCGCTGGCCCTGCCGGTCCACCGGGCTCCAGCCGACGGCAAGGCGGCTGCCGAGCTGTTCGGTGGCGAGGCGGGGCTGCGTGTCGGTGAGGCGCAGCGGGCCCAGGATGCCGGTGGTGACGAGGCGGGCATAATCCTGCCCGGCCACGGCGGCGGCGGCCTCGCCCGCCAGGGTGAGGCCGATATTGCTGTATTGATAGGTGCGGCCCACCGGATAGAGCGGGCTGTGCCGCGCCATTTCGGCCTGGAGGTGCGCGCGGGTGGGGAAGGGATAATCGGGGCCGGTCCAGTTGCCGGTGTCGCTGTCGCGCTGCACGCCGGCCGAATGGGTGAGCAGGGCGCGCAGGGTGACGGGCACGGAGTCCCGCCCGTCCGGCTTGTGGGCGGCCCAGGGCAGATAGGTGGTGACCGGTTCATCAAGGCGCAGGCGCCCGGCCTCCCACTGCTGCATCACCGCCACCGCGGTGAACAGCTTGGAGATGGAGCAGATGGAATAGAGCGTGTCACCACGGGCGGGCACCCGGCGGGCCGCGTCGACATGGCCATAGCCCCGCGACCACAGCAGGCGATCGCCCTTGCCGATGGCGATCGAAAGCGCCGGCCAGCCGCCATAGACCTGCGCGGCATCCGCCCAGGCGTCGATCAGGCGGATGGCTTCGGTGGTGGCGGGATCGCTGGGCGGCGTGACGGGCTGGGTGCTGGCCGCGCTGGCCAAAAGGGCAAGGGCGCCGGCCAGCCGTTTCATTCGGCGGCTTCCAGCAGGCGCGGCGCGGCGGCTGTGGCGCGGGCGAAGACCATCTCGTCGGTCACCGGGCCTTCCAGCAGCTCGCGGCGATCATAGGTGTAGTTGGCGGTCACCATCCAGGGCGCGCGGTTGCCGGAGCGGGGCAGGGCATCGGCGCCGCGCTGGACATAGCCGGAGGCCAGATCCATGGCGAGGCGTTCGGGCTGCACGTCGGCCGCCGGGGTGGGGGTGGCGCTGTCCACGCCCGCTGTGCGCATGTGGTTGATGAGGCGGCAGACATAGTCGGCGATCAGGTCAGACCGCAGGGTCCAGCTGGCGTTGATGTAGCCGAAGCTCTGGAACAGATTGGGCAGGCCGGAGAACATCATGCCCTTGTAGGCCAGCGTGTCGGCGATGCGCACGGCCTTGCCGTCCACGCTGATCGCCATGCCGCCGGCGGCCTGCAGCTTGAGGCCAGTGGCGGTGACGATGATGTCTGCCGCCAGCAGATGGCCGGAGGCGAGGCGGATGCCGCCGGCTTCGAAGCGGCTGATCTGATCGGTGGCGATGCTGGCGGTGCCGGCCTTGATGGCATTGAAGAAATCGGCATCGGGCACCAGGCAGAGCCGCTGGTCCCACGGGTTGTAGCCGGGGGTGAAGTGGGTTTCGAGATCATAATCGGCCGGCAGCAGCTTCGCGAGGCGTTTCAGCAATGTTTCCCGCACCTTGGACGGGTTTTCGCGGGTCTGCCTGTAGAACCATTGGCCGAAGGTGACGTTCTTCCAGCGCACGATATTGTAGGCGGTCTGCGCCGGCAGGATGGCCTTCAGGACATTGGCGATGGCGTCGGAAGAGGGGCGGGAGACCATCCAGGTGGGCGTGCGCTGCAGCATCGTCACATGGGCGGCCTTCTTGGCCATTTCCGGCACCAGCGTCACCGCGGTGGCGCCCGAGCCGATGACGACCACGCGCTTGCCGGTGTAATCAAGCGTCTCGGGCCAGAATTGCGGGTGGATGATCTGCCCGGCGAAATCCGCCTCGCCCGGCCAGTGGGGGCGGTGGCCTTCGCTGTAGTTGTAATATCCGCTGCACAGGTAGAGGAAGCGGGTGGTGAGGCTGACGGGGCCGTTCGCGGTCCTGGCGGTGACCGTCCAGCGCGCGGTGTCGCTGTCCCAATCGGCGCTGGTCACCTTGTGGCCGAAGCTTATGTGCGGGGTGATGCCATGTTCCTCGGCGGTCTCGTGGACATAGGCGCGGATCGACGGGCCGTCGGCAATCGCCTTGGCGGATGTCCACGGCTTGAAGCGATAGCCCAGCGTGTACATGTCGCTGTCTGACCGGATGCCGGGATAGCGGAACAGGTCCCAGGTGCCGCCGATGGCCTCGCGGCCTTCCCAGATCTGCCAGCGCTCTTCGGGGCAGGCCTGCTGCAAGTGCACCGCAGCGCCGATGCCGGACAGGCCGGCGCCTACGATCAGTACATCGATATCGGTTTCGGCCATGGCCCTTGTCATTGCCCACTTCCTCCCGTCACCCCACCGTAGGGCGGGCCATGCGACGGGCGCAATGGGACAAAAATGTCAGCGCGGGTCAGTCAGCGCCTCGGAATGCCCGGCACCACCGGCAACTGGCGCGGGCGATCGCGGCGCGGCATCTGCGCCTGATAGGCAACCAGGCAATGTTCCCCGCAATAGGGGAAGCCGGGGTTGCTGGGCTTGCCGCAGAAGTGGAAATCCGGCTCCCCGGGATGGCCGATCGGCCATTTGCAGACCTTGTCGTTGAGATCGAGCAGCGTGGTGCGGGCGCCCTTGCCGCCCTTGGCCGGCTTGGCAACCGGGCGGGCGGCCACGGGCTGCGAGGGCATCACCGGCGCGGGCGCCGCTGGCGGCTGTGACTGGGCCTGCACCGGGGCAGGCGCCTCGGCGCGCGGCGGCGGTGGTGGTGGTGCGGTCGGCTTGGCGGCCACCGGCGTGGCCGGCGCCGGCGTATCGGTGGCCTTCACCGGCGAGGGCCGGCTTTCCAGGCCAAGCCGGTGCGCCTTGCCGATCACGGCGTTGCGGGTGACCCCTTCGCCCAGCATCTCGGCGATCTGGGTGGCGGTCATGCCGCTTTCCCAGCCCTGCTTCAGCTTGGCAATGCGTTCTTCGGTCCAGGCCATAGGTAAAGTTTATCCCGGCAAATGCCGCACCCTCTTGGCAGGCGCGGGCTGGAAACGTAAGCCCCCTAACGATGATGGACGCCAACAGCAAGCAGCCTGCGTTTCGGGAACCCGGGGTTCCGGTGATCGCGCGTCTCAACAGCGAGGGATTGAAGACCCTCTATCTGAAAGAGGTACGGCGCTTTTTCAAGGTGCAGCTGCAAACCATTTGGGCGCCGGCGATCACCACATTGCTGTTCCTGGTGATCTTTGCCGTCGCGCTGGGCCGCGGCGATGTGCGCATCCTGGGCGTGCCCTATGCCGATTTCCTTGGCCCCGGCCTGATCGTGATGGGCATGATCCAGAACAGCTTTGCCAACACCAGCTCCTCGATCCTGGTGGCCAAGGTGCAGGGCTCGATCATCGATGTGCTGATGCCGCCGCTGTCGGCCGGTGAACTGATGCTGGCCTGGGTGGGCGGTGCGCTGACGCGGGCCTGGCTGGTGGGCGGGGCGGTCTGGCTGGCGATGGCGCTGGCGCCGGGCGTGGACGTGCCGATCCGCAATCCCTGGCTGGTGCTCTACTATGGCTCGATGGGCGCGGTGCTGCTGGGTCTGCTCGGCATCCTCACCGGCATCTGGGCCGACAAGTTCGATCACGCTGCCGCCGTCACCAACTTCGTTGTCCAGCCGCTCACGCTCTTGTCGGGCACTTTCTATCTGGTTGATCGGCTCGGGCCCACGGTGGCGGCGGTGGCCCATGCCAATCCCTTCTTCCACATCATCGACGGGTTTCGCGCCGGGTTCATTGGCGCGTCTGACGGCCCGCTGCTGATGGGCGGCCTCGTGCTGGCGCTGGCCAATGCCGTGCTGTGGTGGGTCTGCTATCGGGTGGTGCGTTCGGGCTGGCAGCTCAGGGCCTGAGGATTTTGTGGGCCTGAGCTTTGGCCGCGCAGGTTTTTTTGCGCAGCCGGCGTGAGGGATATGTGTCGCTATGACGTATTGTCACGAATGTGGTGCAGGCGTAGCCGGCGCGTGAACGAGCAGGTTCAAAGGGGGCGCGGTTGCGCCCACAGGGGATAGCGAGTGGTGATGAGAGTGCGCCTGAAGGCCAAGCCCGCGCTGTTGCTGGGTGCGTTGCTGCTGGCCGCCTGTTCTGGCGGGGAAGAGGGCAAGGGTGGCCCCGGCGGCCCCGGCGGCAAGCGCCCGCCGCAGCTGGTGGCAGCGCAGGCGGCGTCCATGGCCGATTTCGCGCCCACGCTGGTGGCACTAGGCACCGTCACCCCCAGCCAGAGCGTGGCCGTGCGCCCGCGCGCCGATGGCGAGATCATCGGCATCGCCTTTCGCGAAGGGGACATGGTGCGCGCCGGGCAGACACTGTTCCGGCTCGATCCCCGCACCGCCCGCGCCAATGTGCAGCAGGCCGAAGCCGAGCTGAAGGGCGCCATCGCCGCCGAGCGCCGCGCCACGCTGGATTATGAACGGGCCGAGGCGCTGGTGACCAAGGGCTTCGTGTCGGCCGCCGCGCGCGATCTGGCGCGGGCCAATGCCTGGTCGGCGCGCAGCAGCATTGATACCGCGCGTGCCCAGCTCGATGCGGCGCGCGTGCAATTGTCGTTCCTCACCATCACCGCGCCCATCTCTGGCCGCACCGGCGAACTGGGCTTCCGCCTGGGCGCCAACGTGCGGCAGGGCGATGCCACGGCGCTGGTGACGATCAACCAGCTGTCGCCCATCCATGTCCGCTTCCTGGTGCCGGCCGCCAATGTGCAGCAGGCGCGTGCGCTGCTGGCGGCGGGCGGCGGCAAGGTGGTGGCGCGCCTGCAGGGCTCCGGCCAGGTGCTGGCCACCGGCAGGCTGGTGTTCCTCGACAACAATGTCGATCCCGGCAATGGCGGGGTGGCGGCGCGCGCCGAGTTCGACAATCCCGGCGAAATCCTGTGGCCGGGCGCGATTGTCGACGTGGAATTCCCGCTGGGGGCCGCCCGGCCCTATGTGGCGCTGCCGGAAGGGGCGGTGCAGACCGGGCGCGATGCGCCCTTCGTGTGGATGGTGACCAGTGGCGGCGGCAAGCCGGGCGCCGGCAAGCCAGCCAGCAAGGTCGAGATGCGCGATGTCGTGGTGGCCGGCCGGCTTGGCGGCACGGTCTATGTGGCAAGCGGCATTCAACCCGGCGAGAAGGTCGTCGTTGATGCGCTGGCGCGGCTGCGCGATGGCGATGCGGTGCGCCTGAAGCCGGGCGGCAAGCCACAGATGGCCGGCGGTGCGCCGGCCGCAGCCGGCGGATCGGCTGACTGATGGGCTTCGTCCGCATCTTCGTCGAGCGGCCGGTTGCCACCATCCTGCTCACCTTCGCCATCATCTTCGGTGGCCTGTTCGGCTATCGCGAGCTGGCCGTGTCGGCGCTGCCGGAAGTGGACCTGCCGACCATCCAGATCGAGGCCAGCCTGCCCGGCGCCAACCCCGGCACCATGGCGGCATCGGTTGCCACGCCGATTGAACGGCAGCTTTCAACCATTGCCGGCATCGAGCAGGTGATTTCCACCAGCAACACCGGCAGCACCCAGATCACCGTGCAGTTCGCGCTGGATCGCGACATCGATTCCGCCGCGCTTGACGTTCAGTCCGTGCTCTCGGCCGTGACCCGGCGGCTGCCGCCGGAAATGCCCAGCCCGCCCAGCTTCCGCAAGATCAACCCGGCCGATCAGCCGGTGCTGATCCTGTCTGTCCGCGACAAGACGCGGGCGATGAACGAGCTGCAGACATTGGTCGACACGCTGATGACGCCGCGGCTTTCGACCCTGCCCGGCGCCGGCCAGGTGTTCGTGTTCGGCGATCGCCGCTTTGCCATCCGTATCCAGTTCAGCCCGCAGGCGCTGGCCGCCCGCAACCTGACCGTGGATGATGTGCGTCAGGCCGTGGCCGCTGCCAACAGCAACATCGCGGTCGGCGCGATCACCGGCGGTCCGCGCAACTTCACGCTCGATGCCTCCGGCAACATGGAAAAGCCGGAGGAGTTCGCCAACATCATCATCGCCACGCGCAACGGCCTGCCGGTGCGGGTGGGCGATGTGGCCAAGGTGATCAGCAGCTATGAGCGGCTGCGCGGCGGCACCAAGTTCAACGGCGAACAGGCGCTGACCATCGCCATCTCGCGCCAGCCCGGCGCCAACGTGGTCAAGCTGGTGGACAGCGTGCGTGCGGTGCTGCCGGCCGTGCAGGAGGCGATGCCGCCCTCCGTCATCATCGCCGAGATCGTCGACCGCTCACAGAGCGTGCGCGAGAGCGTGTTCGATGCGCAGGTGACGCTGGTTGGCACCGCACTGCTGGTGGTGCTGGTGATCTATCTGGTGCTCGGTGATGGCCGCGCCACCGCCATTCCGGCCGTGGTGCTGCCGGTGGCGGCAATCGGCACCTTTGCCGGCATGTATTTCTTCGGCTTCAATCTCGACAATCTGTCGCTGCTGGCACTCACACTGGCCACCGGCTTCGTGGTCGATGATGCCATCGTGGTGCTGGAAAACATCGTCCGCCACACCGAGGATGGCGAGGATCCGCGCAGCGCGGCCGTCACCGGCGCCAACGAGATTGCCTTCACCGTGCTCTCCATCTCGGTCAGCCTGGTCGCGGTGTTCATCCCGCTGCTGTTCATGGGCGGCATCATCGGCCGGCTGTTCAACGAATTTGCCGTCACGATGACGATTGCCATCGGTGTGTCGGCGGTGCTGTCGCTCACATTGATTCCGATGATCGCGGCCCGCCTGCTCAAGCCCGGCCACCAGGAACCCGGCCGGGTGGCGCGCATCACCACGGCGGCCTTCTCCCGGCTGACCGATCGCTATCTGAAGGCGTTTGACTGGACGCTGCAGCACCGCAAGGTGGTGGGCGGGCTCACCGTCGCCTCGGTGGTGGTGGCGGTGTGGGGCTTTGCCGTGGTGCCCAAGGGCTTCTTCCCGACCGAGGATACCGGGACCATCTTCTTCGGCACCGAAGGCGCGCCCGACATCGGCTTCGAGGAAATGCAGAAGAAGCAGGATCAGCTGGCGAAGATCGTGCGCGAGGATCCGGCGGTGGCGCGGGTCAATTCCATCCTGGGCGGCGAAGGCAACCGCGGCCGCATGTTCGCCCCGCTGAAGCCGCAGGATGAACGCGACAGCATCGAGGACGTGCAGGCCCGGCTGCGCAAGGCGACGTCTGGCATCCCCGGCATCGCCGCCTTCCCGAACGTGCCGCAGAACCTCAACCTGGGTGGCCGCCCGAGCCCGACCAATTATCAGTACACCATCTCGGCGGTGGACAAGGACGAGCTCTATGCCTTCGCACCGAAGCTGGAGCAGGCGATGCGCGGCATCCCCGGCCTGGTGGACGTGAACAGCGATTACCAGCGCGGCGCCCGCCAGGCCTTCGTGGAGGTGGACCGCGATGCCGCCGCGCGCCTCGGCGTACCGGTGGACGCCATTCGCCGCGTGCTGCTGGCCGCCTATGGCAACCAGCAGATCAGCCGCATCTACACCGATGCCGATGACTATCAGGTGATCATGGAGATCGAGCCCGAGGCCCAGCTGAATGCCGACATGATCGGCTTGCTGACCGTGAGGGGCAGCAACGGGTCGCTGGTGCCGCTGTCGAGCGTGACCAGCGTGCGCATCGAAGGGGCGCCACTGACCATCGCGCACCAGAGCCAGCTGCCGGCGGTGACCATCAGCTTCAACCTGGCGCCGGGCGTGGCGCTCAGCAAGGTCAAGCCGCTGATCGATCAGGCCGCGGCCGACATCGGCCAGCCGGAGGGCGTGTCCGGCGCCCTGGGCGGCAATGCCCAGCAGTTTGAATCCAGCACCAAGTCGATGCCGATCCTGTTCCTGGCGGCGATCATCGTCATCTACATCGTGCTGGGCGTGCTTTATGAAAGCTTCGTCCACCCGATCACCATCCTTTCGGGCCTGCCGGCCGCCGGCATTGGCGCGGTGATGTTCCTGTGGCTGTTCAACATGCCGCTGGATGTCATTGGCATCATTGGTGTCGTGCTGCTGATCGGCATCGTGAAGAAGAATGCCATCATGATGATCGATTTCGCGTTGGCCGGGCAGCGCGAGCATGGCTGGACGCCGGCCCACGC
>ERZ1066121.2446-NODE-2446-length-11702-cov-5.278870_pt1 | contig 11702 bp, 12 predicted proteins | sample MGYA00382768_ERZ1066121 | MGnify/ENA primary metagenome ERZ1066121 (study PRJEB33369, sample SAMEA5778351) | biofilm metagenome | biome: Industrial cooling water; feature: Water cooling tower basin; material: Biofilm | place: United Arab Emirates | collected... | reverse complement strand
CTGTAATCCATAGGGTTTCTTGCCGCGACCATCCTTCGGCCTTGCCCAACGCTACGAACGGTAGCCAGTGGCTGGGAATTAGCGGATGAATCAGGCTCAGGGCTAAGGTGCCCAGCACGATTTGAAGGGAGGCAGACATAACTAGAAATGGGTCTCGGTCAGGACATGAACTAGGGTGACATCCTGTGACGAATTGCTCAGATGAGGGTTTTGCCCCCACCTGAAAGCTAAGATTAGAGTATAAATACTCAGCACATAAGGAGGATGCCATGACACGGATTTCTATGGTTAGTGCAGTTGTCGCCGCTACGATCGCGATTTCTATGCAAGCTGTTGCATGGGGGCAGGGTAATCCTGCTGCGGTTAACTCCTCAGACATCGCTGATACTGTGATAGTCAACCACCACAACGGCACTCACGGCGGCCACCACCACGGCGGGTGCTGGTAACGGGGGGACGCTGCAATTCTCCGGAGAATGCTCATCTCAACCCGTTATCGAGGGTTCCGAATAATTCGACCCGCATTTAAGATGGCGAGCAGGGCAACGCCTACATCGGCAAACACGGCCTCCCAAAGGGTGGCCAAGCCGATCGCCCCCAGGGCAATAAAGAGGGCTTTGACGGCCATGGCAAGACTGATGTTCTGCCAAACAATGCGCCGGGTTTTGTGGGCGATTTGAACGGCTTCGGCCACCTTTGAGGGCGCATCGGTCATAATCACCACGTCGGCGGTTTCGATCGCCGCATCGGAGCCCAGCCCGCCCATGGCAATGCCCACATCGGCCCGAGCAATCACTGGGGCATCATTAATGCCGTCACCGACAAAAGCGACTTTTCCCTTGACTTGCTTGGCTTGATGGAGAAACGCCTCCAATGCCTCTACTTTGTCTTCCGGCAGCAGCTCGGCTCGATACTCGTCGAGGCCGAGCTTTTTGGCGATGCTGTCGGCCACTGACTGACTATCGCCAGTGAGCATGGCAGTGGCAATGCCCTGGGCATGGAGCGCCCGGATAGCTTCGACAGCATCCTCTTTCAGCTCATCGGCGATGATGATGCGGCCACTATATTCGCCATCCACGGCCAGGTGGGCCACGGTGCCGTCTACCACACAGACATCGTGGGGAATGGCTTCTCGGTGCAGGAGACGATCATTGCCCGCCAGCACCACCCGACCGTTCACCGTGGCACGAATGCCGTGACCCGCAATTTCTTCGTAGTCTTGCACGCCGGAGGTATCGACGGTCTGTCCGTAGGCTTGACGAATCGACTGCGCCACCGGATGGTTAGACTGCGACTCGACCTGGACCGCTAACTCCAGTAGTTGGTGCTTCTTCAGGCCGTTGTGAGTCACCACATCCGTTACGCGAAAGTTGCCCTGGGTGAGGGTGCCGGTTTTGTCGAACACAACCGTTTTTACCTGGGCCAGGGTGTCTAAATAGGTGGAGCCTTTGACCAAAATGCCGCGTTTGGCGGCACCGCCCACCCCGCCAAAGTAGCCGAGGGGAATGCTGATCACTAACCCGCAGGGGCAGGAGATCACCAGCAGCACCAGGGCGCGATAGACCCACTGGGCCTGGGTAGCCCCCTCAATGAACAAGGGCGGCAAAATCGCCACCGCCAGAGATAGAAACACCACTACAGGGGTGTAATACCGCGCAAAGCGGGTGATGAATTTTTCAGTGTCGGCTTTTTTGCTGCTGGCGTTTTCGACCAGTTCCAAAATTCTGGCGATCGACGACTCACCAAAGGGTTTGGTCACCCGTACCGTGAGCAGCCCCGACTGGTTGATCATCCCGGCCAGCAAAGTTTCACCGGGGGCAACGGTGCGAGGCACCGATTCGCCCGTTAAAGCGGAGGTATCAACTAGGGATTTGCCCTCCAGAATGTCGCCATCCAGGGGCACTTTTTCGCCGGGGCGCACCACAATCACATCCCCAACCCGCACGGTCTCGGGGGCAACGGTACGGATGTCGCCGTCAACACTGAGGTTAGCGGTGTCAGGCCGCACCTCTAGCAGGGCTTTGATCGAGCGGCGCGATCGCCCCACCGAGTAGCCCTGAAATAGTTCTCCCACCTGGAAGAACAGCATCACGGCAACGGCTTCGGGAATTTCATGGATGGCGATCGCCCCCAGAGTTGCGATCGTCATCAGAAAGTTTTCGTCAAAGACGCGCCCCCGCAAAATGTTGCGCCCCGCCGTGGTCAGCACAGTCCAGCCGCTGATTAGATAAGCCGGAATCAGCACCGCGTATTCAGCGATGGCGAAGGAGGTGTTGTGCAGCGCCTCGTTGAAAATTAGCCCGATGAGGAAGAGAATGGTGGCGATCGCGATCGGCGTCAACTCTTGCCGCAGGCTGAAGTCACTTGAATCTTGGCTGTGGCCGTGGTCAGACCCACAGCAGTCGTCATGGGCGTTTACCGCAGCTTTAGGGGTGGGGCCGGGGCTGTCGCAACAAGCCTGGGAGTGAGAGTCTGCCATAGCGGCACCTTTGAAAAGCTATTGAACATCTGAAAGACTATTCAGATGGTACAGTAAGTATCGTACGCTGTCATGCTCTTTGCAAAAGGCTAGTCTTAGAGGTAAGGCACCCGTCGTTCCCGGCAGGGATGGAAACATCTGACGTAGACCCACCAGCCGTTAGGATTAACTGGCGAGTGTCTCCCACAAAATTTTCTGTACGCCCCGATGAGTTCTATTGAGTCAACGGTTACAGACCAGTACAACCAGATCGCCAATGTCTACGATCGGCGCTGGAAGCGATATGTCACGAATACGCTGAACTTTTTCAAGGCATGGGCTGAGATTGCCCCGACGGCAGCAGTATTAGATATTGCCTGTGGCACAGGTGAGCTAGAGCGTTTGCTTTTACAAAACAACCCAACTCAAATCATCACTGGCATCGACATCTCTGAGCAAATGTTGGTTCAAGCCCAGCAAAAACTCGAACGCTATCCAAACATTACCTTTAAAGAGGCATCAGCATCGGATTTACCGTTTCCAGCTCAGTCGTTCGATGTTGTAGTTTCTGCCAATGCCTTTCACTATTTTTCAGATCCACAGGCTGCTTTAGCTGAGATGAAGCGCGTGCTCAAGCCAGAAGGAAAGCTAGTAATTTTAGACTGGTGTAGAGACTTTTGGTTTTGCAGACTGTGTGATTGGGTACTGCAAAGAATTGACCCGGCCCATCAGCAATGCTATAGCGAGGCTGAACTGCACACTCTCTTAGAAAATGCCGAATTTTGTATATCGCGTGCTCAACGAGTGCGATTTGATGTAATTTGGGGCCTGATGGCAGTAGCGGCTCTGAGCGCTTCCCCAGTACAAGAACTTTAGTCTGCCTCGAAAACCAAGGCATCGAGAGACAAACTGTCGAGGATCTGAGACACCGACTCAACTTGATGCATAATTGGGCGATAAATAGGCCGTTGACTGTGCCTGTGCAGAGGAGATATGTCGTGACAGCATTGAGCAAACTGGGTCATCTCTGGCGTCGTGCGAGGTTTTTACGGATAGCGTTTTGCCTCGGCCTGGGGCTCTTTCTGACCCTGCACTGGCCTGGTTCATCGGCTCCTGCCTTCGCCCAAGACACGGTTGCGTTTTGGCGGCAGGCGTCCTTCCCCGTCGAAAATTTTCAGGCTTACACCTCCGCATTTGGCTATAGAACTTCTCCCACTGGCGGCGGGGAATCTCAGTTTCACTACGGGCTAGACCTGGCCGCACCCCAGGGCAGCTTTGTGCGCAACTGGTGGAACGGCAAGGTGATCGAAGTCTCTGACCACACCACCTGTGGCACCTCTGCCGTCATTCGGTCGGGCCAGTGGGAGCATCGCTATTGTCATATGAGCGGTCGGGTCGAAGTCTCAAATGGCAAGCGCTATTTGGTTGATCCAGACGGGGGCATTCGCTATGAGCAGGGGCAAGACTTGTCCACTGGGGCACGACTGGGCCGCGTCGGCATGACGGGGCGCACCACCGGCCCACACCTCCATTGGATGCTGAAATACGACGGCAATTGGGTTGACCCTGGGTTGGTGCTAAGGGCCATGTATGACGCTCAGCAAGCGGGTTAAACGGGCACCTTTGGCATGATTCAACTGCATAAGCTGGTTCACTATCCTGCCCCGGTGAGGATTTTCTGCTTTCTGCTACTGCTAGCGCTAGTTTGGGTGCCCATCGCCCTACCTCTCTACGCGTGGCTGGGCACTGATGGCTCCCTGAGCGTTATTCCCTTAGTTTTGCTCTACGTCTTGTTTATGGTATGGCTGGTACCGTGGGGTCGCCGCGTGCATGGCCAAGCTCAACCGCTGCGCACCCACGGTCTAGGGGCATCGGCCCGCTATGGGCGAGAGCTGGCAATTGGGGTAGTTGTGGGCCTGGTGAGCCTGGGGCTGCTATTTACCCTAGAGGGCGGGTTGGGTTGGCTGACCTGGCAACCGGCACCGCCCACCCTAGGGCGAATTGCCCTGGAGGGGTTGCTGGTGGGCCTGGGTGTTGGCCTGGCCGAAGAGCTGCTCTTTCGTGGCTGGCTGCTGGATGAACTGCGCTACGACTGGGGCTTTACTCCGGCACTGTGGGCCAGCGGCACGATCTATGCGGCGCTGCACTTTATCAAACCCTGGGAGGCCATTGTGAAAGAGCTGCCTAGCTTTCCGGGCCTACTGCTGCTGGGGCTGACCCTGGGCTGGGCACGCCAGCGCACTGCCGGACGCCTGGGGCTGGCCATTGGGCTGCATGGGGGGCTGGTGGCGGGCTATTACCTGATCGATGTGGGCGATTTAGCGATCTACACCGGGCGAGTGCCGGAATGGGTGACGGGTCTGAACCAAAACCCGCTAGCCGGAGCAATGGGAGTTCTGTTTCTTGCCCTGATTAGCGCTGGTATTCGGTACATTCCAAGCGCTTCCCGATGAGGCTTTCGCTATTGTGCTCTTACCGCCCGTGGGCCTGGGCTCTGCCGATTGTAGAGCAGGATAAAATCCGCTGGGGTTTGGGCTTGCCCGAATGAACGGCTGCAAAACTGCCTACCAATATCTCAACTCACCATGAGCTGGAAATCTCGCCTGCTGCGTCTAAGTCTCTGGGGATTGCCCCTCCCTCTAGTAGTTCTCAATGGCTAGGCGCTACTGCTGCTATTTGACTACTTTCGCAACATTGTCACCGTGGTGATAGTACAACTGCCTCTATACGAGCAAAAGAAGCTAAAACGTAAATTAGCATTGACCTCTTGATCTAGGCACTGAAGCTAGCTTACTTGCTTAACTTCTCAACAGGCGCAAACCACTGAGGGTGACGATAACAGTAGAGCCTTCATGGCCCAACACGCCCATTGGTAGGGTGATATGCCCGCTCAAGGTACCCGCGATGAGTACCCCAATCAGCCCAAGGGCAAAGCCGATGTTTTGTCGCACGATCGCCCGTGCCCGCCGCCCTAGGCCAATAGCGTGTTCTAGCTTTTCTAGGCGATCGGCCATGAGCACAATATCGGCGGTCTCTAGGGCCACATCGCTGCCCGCAGCGCCCATGGCAATGCCGACCGTGGCCAGAGCCAGGGCGGGGGCATCGTTAATGCCATCGCCGACCATCGCCACGCTGCCATACTGCTGCTGCAATTGCCGTAGAACCGTGACCTTATCTTCAGGCATTAAATCGGCATGCACCTGATCTACCCCCAGCTGTTGGGCCATACTGTGAGCCGTGCGGGCATTGTCACCCGTTAGCATTACCACTTGCTCAATGCCCAGGTGCTTAAGGCGGGCGATCGCCCTGGCCGCCTCTGGACGCACTCGGTCGGCCACCGCAATCAAGCCCAGCACTGGGCCGCCGTGGGCCACCCAAACCACGGTTTTGCCCTCTGCCTCCCACTGCTGGCTTTGCTTCGCTAGATGAGAGGAAACGGCCTGCCCACGAGCTTGAACCTGGGCACTAACAAAGGCTGCTTTACCTACCACCGCAGACCGCCCAGCTACCTCCCCTGTGATGCCCTGACCTACCTGGGCTTGTCCGTTAATCGCCGCTGGCCAGGTCAGGGCTCGGCGCTGCGCCGCTTGCACAATCGCCGCACCAATGGGATGCTCCGAAAGGCTCTCGAGGGCGGCGGCCACGGTGAGCAGCTCATCCGGATCGTCAGCCAGCACATTCACCACGTCGAGCTGTCCGGTCGTGAGGGTGCCGGTTTTGTCAAAGGCGATCGCTCTGATTTGGCCCATCTGCTCCAGCTGCGCCCCATTTTTGAATAAAATGCCCTGTCGCGCCCCGTTAGCAATACCAGAGAGCAGGGTCGGCATGATTGAGGCCATCAGCGCACAGGGGGAGGCCACGACCAAAAACACCAGGGCGCGGTAGATTGTTTCCTCCCAGCCCCAGCCCAGCAGCAGGGGCGGCAGCGTGGACAGCAAAACGCCCACCGTCACAATCACCTGGGCGTAGCGACGCTCAAACCGCTCCATAAATTTTTGGGAGGGAGGCGCTTCGGTTTGGGCCTGCTGCACTAGGCGAATCACGCGTTGAATCAAGCTGCTTTCCGGCGGCTGGTGGAGCGTTAGGCGCAGCGCACCGTAGCCGTTGAGGGTGCCCGCCAAAACCTCGTCGCCCACGGTTTTCTCTACAGGAATAGATTCCCCCGTAATCGACGCCTGGTTCACCGTGCTGAAGCCTTCGGCCACGACCCCATCGGTAGGCACCAGTTCCCCCGGTTTGACCAAAACCTGATCGCCGACTTGCAGCGCTGAGATTGGCATGATCTGCTCTTGCCCCTGGCGAATCACCGTTGCGGTGTCAGCCGTCAGGCTCATTAACCCTTGAATATTTCGCCCCGTTCGTCCCATGGCATAGCCCTCTAGGGCACCACTAATGGCAAAAATCAGAATCAGGACGGCCCCATCGACAATTAAGTTGTACTCCCGCTGCCACAGACCCAGGCTGGCGGCCCCGAGGGCAGCGATAATCATTAGCAGGTCTACATCCAGCTCTTTTTCCTGCACCAGCGTGGTCAAGCCCTCACGGGCGCTCTCAAATCCACCAATGACGTAGGCCGCCGCTAGAAACAGCAGGGCACCCCCCACCCCAGGGCCAGGGTTTGCCAGCCCAACCCCACTAAAACCGCACAGGCGATCGCCGCCACCGCCTCGGGGTGCTCGTCAAACAAACCTTTGCACAGGTGGCCGAATCGAGACTTCGACAGAGCATTCAACGGGGCAGTAGACACCATAGGCCAACCTGAGAAATCTTCACTCTGTCAGGCTAAACCTTGACATTGACACCAATGTCAAGGTTTAGCGTAAGCTAAGCCTATGACGACTGAATTTCTGACCATCAAAGAACTCACTGATGCGGTAGGCGGAGGCGTCACCCCTCGCATGGTGCGGCACTATCACACCCTGGGGTTACTGCCTCCCGTTCCCCGCTCAGAGAGCAACTACCGACTTTACACCCAGCGGGATATACAGCGATTACAGCGAGTGATAGCGCTTAAACAGCAGGGCTTTCAGCTCTCTCACATTGGGCAAATTCTAGAGAGTGACTCTGAAGCCACCGCAGACGCGAGCCTAATGACCCAGCTACAGCAGCAGTATCAGGCTGTGATGCAGCAGATTGCCCGCCTGCGCCATACCGCTTCGGCCCTGGAGGGGCTGCTGGGGCGCGATCTAGATTGTCAACGCACCCAGGCTCAAGCTCTGGCTCAGCTCAAGCAGCTCGATGTAGACACCCAGGCGGGTCTAAGCCAGATCGATCAGCTCTGGGCTAGCCTCGATGCCGAAACCACCGCCCACCCCGAAGCCTTTCAGGAATCGCTTCAGCGCCTGCTGCCTAACCTCTCGCACTATTCTGAAATTACCCAGCATTTGATCCAACAGCTGGTGCTGGCCTGCGGTGATGTGAGCTTAGTTAACCTCATCCAAATTAGTGGCGATGCGATCGCCGCAGCACGCACCGCTCTCAGCAGTGGGTGTGAGATCATTACCGATGTGCCTGTGGTAGCCACGGCGATTGATCAAACTCGGCTAGCCGCTTTGGGCTGTCCGGTTACAACCTTGATTGACGATCCTCACATTACCGCCGCCAACGAGGCTGAACAGGCTTTTTGGCTCCAGAAACGCTGGCAGCAACCATTACATGACTGTCTATCCGGTAGTGTGCTGGTCATTGGCTATGCCCCTTCAGTGCTGCTCACCGTCTGTCAGTTAATAGAGCAACAGCGTTTTCAACCGGCTCTGGTAATTGGTATGCCTATTGGCTTTAATCACGCCCCTGCTGCCAAGCGGCGACTGATGGCAACATCCATCCCTTACATTACGATTCAAGGAAGCCTTGGCGGCGGGCTCTTGGCTGCTGTAACTTTGAACGCCTTAATCGAAACACTGCTTGAGAAGCCAGATTGCCACTGCTATCTGACTCGGCCCTAAAAGCTATAGATAGCCCTAAGCAACGATACTTCGTTTAGTTTTAGTACTCATGCTTAGAGCGTCTACAACAGATAAAGGGGCATAGGACAGATCCTGATCGCTACTGCTGCGTAAACGCGTTTAACTGCTGTAGGCTTACTCAGTAGAGCTTGGCTTCTCTGCTGCATTCAAGATTTACCATGGGAAACCGCTCGGCTCGGTTTTACACGCTGCTCTCCATCGGGGCTGCTGTTTTAACAATTTTGCTGAAAACAACGGCCTACCTGCTGACTGGTTCGGTGGGACTACTGTCTGATGCTGCTGAATCGGTGGTGAACCTGGTGGCTGCGATCGTCGCGACCTGGGCCGTGACGTTTGCGGCTAAACCGCCGGATGAAGACCATGCCTTTGGGCATTTCAAGGCGGAATATTTTTCTAGCGGCGTCGAGAGTGTGTTGATTTTGGTGGCGGCGGGCAGCATTGCCTTTGCTGCCTGGGGTCGGCTGTTTGACCCGCAACCCCTAGAGCAGGTGGGCATTGGCTTAGCCCTATCGCTGGCGGCAACGGCGATCAATGGGACGTTGGCTATCGTTATGCTGCGGGCCAGTCGGCGGCTGCGCTCTATTACTCTGCGGGCAGATGCACACCATCTACTGACCGATGTCTGGACATCGGTAGGGGTCGTGGTGGGGGTAATTCTGATTCCCACTACGGGTTGGCTAATTCTTGACCCGATTATTGCCTTGGTTGTCGCGGCAAATATTGTTTGGGCGGGGCTGAGATTGCTGCGCGAAACGGGAATGGGTCTTTTAGATACGGCCTTACCGGCTGAGGAGCGTCAAATTGTTGCCGATACTTTGCAGCCTTTTGAGGCTGAGGGAATTCAATTTCATGCATTAAGAACTCGGGTGGCTGGTGCCCGGCGGTTTGTCTCGGTACATGTGTTGGTGCCAGGTAGTTGGACGGTCAAACAGGGACATGACCTCTGTGAAGTAATTGAGCTGGCGATCGCCCGCTCTCTACCCGGCACATTTATATTCACCCATCTAGAACCTTCAGAAGACCCGGTTTCGTGGGCAGACCAGTCCTTGGAACGTTAACCACTTGAGGTTTAACCGACCACGCTAGCCTGCCTAAAACTGTTTTCATCACCCCTCTTCCGCATTCAAACAACTATGGAAGAGGACTTTTAACTTTTACTTATTTTGCTTCATCAACCATCTGGATAGTTCTTTCTTCAACCTCTTCAGCAATTCGAGTTAATTCCGGATCCTGAGACAGAGCTGCAAGCATTTGGGCAGGCTTGATCAAACCGATCTTCGTTGTACCTTTTTCGGTAAAGACCGAGATCCGACAGGGTAATGCCATATTCAGTCGCATATCCGTTGCCATGACGGCGGCGGCTTGCTGCGGATTGCAAACCTCAAACACCTTGCACTGCGCTTCAAACTCAATGCCTTTACCACGCAGTGTTGCCCCCAAGTCGTGAATATGGAGAACGCCAAAGCCATGATGCTTAACGGCCAATTCAAGATCGGTGGCGGCCTGTTCAAAGGGTTTTGTCGTTTCGACTATGTAGTACATGAATACTTGCTTGGGGGTGAGAGTGAACATTTTTGCCTACAGATCGTAGTGAAGTCACCGTGACTCGATAACCTTCAAAAGAGGGATTACGTCACTCATCTAGGTGCGCGGCGACTTCCCGGTAGAGGGACATGATGTGATCGTCAGCCAGGCCATAGTAGACGTTGCGGCCTTGGCGACGGTAGGTGACTAGACGCTGCGATCGCAGCACCCGCAGTTGGTGCGACACCGCCGATTCACCCATTTTCACCGCAGCGGCCAGATCGCACACACAGAGTTCTTGCTGAGCTAGAGCCGACAGTAGCTTGAGCCGGTGGGGGTCAGAGAGGGCGCTAAAAAACTCCGCCATCCGCTGGGCCTTTGCGGTGCTGAGCACCTCGGGCTGAACCTGGCGAACGTTGTCTAAATGCACCAGCGACTCGTCACAACTGACGTCACAACTGGGGGCATCAACGGCTTGAATTGTAGAGTTCTCTGTAGAGCGAGAATGAGCCATCGATTAGGTTTCCTGGCTTTTTCTCTATGATACTGAGAATCGTTACCACTGAACATCTGTTCAGAGGATTGAGGGCGTTGACCTCACGGGGTTTGCTCACTCCCCTGCTGCACCTGCTGCATGAAGTACAGGGTTTGCTGATAGCCTTGGCGATCGCCCTGGGCCTGAAACAGCGCCGCCGCCTGGCGCAAGTCGGCCATGGCGGCTTGGGAGTCGCCGAGCTGGTACTGCAAGATACCGCGATTGCCGTAGGCTTCAGCTAGCTCAGGGTTGAGGCGGAGCGCGGTATTGAAATCTGAGAGGGCGGCTTCGCCATTGCCCAGCTCGGTATAAATTTTGCCTCGGTTGTAGTAAGCATCGGCGTTGTCGGGGGCCAGGGCAATTGCGGCGTCTAGGTCGCTGAGGGCCTGGGGTAAGTTGCCGGTGGCGGCCAAGACAAGGCCGCGATCTAGATAGGGCTGGACAACATCAGGGGCTAGCGCAATGGCCTGGGTCAGATCGGCGATCGCCGCCTCGGCATTGGTCATGTGAGCGTGGGCTTCTCCCCGGTTGTACAGGGTTTCTGGATGGTCGGGGCGAAGCTGAAGCGCTCTGGAAAAGTCAGCGATGGCGAGCTGATAATCGCCCAGGTCGTGGTAGGCAATGCCGCGATGGAAATAGGCATCAGCACTGCTGGCATCGGCTTGAATCGCCTGGCTGTAGGTGGCGATCGCTGCCTCTAGCTGCCCCTGCTCCGCCTGCTGGCGGCCTTGATTCAGGAGATTGACGGCAACTTGCTCTACCGCGTGGGCAGGCCTTATCCCCACAGCACTTCCAGGGGCTACCACAACGGCCATTCCTAGAGCGATCGCTAACATTCTTTGGATCTGCATGGCTTCTCTCCTAACCGCACGACTGAGCTATGGGTCTTAACCGTGAGCCTGTACCGTAAGGCCCAGGCACGACTGCAAACCAGCGCCTTGTGACGCTTTACAAGCTGAGCTAACCCCATGAATCCGAGCCCCCATGAATCCGAGCCTATGGCGTTTCTGAGGCGAACCTTCACGCTTGGGGTAGAGCCTGCCTCCTACAGTGTAGCGACCGTTTTGAGGATGAGATTTTCTCTGAAACAAGATGAAAGGGGCGATCGTGATGCCGTAAAATCAGGCAAAATCAAAGGCTGACCCAGCGCACTGTGAGATGCTGCATGAAACAATACCGACCTCTGGTGAGCCTAATCGGCATGGTAGGTGGGCTACTC
>ERZ1066121.2443-NODE-2443-length-11726-cov-4.575101_pt1 | contig 11726 bp, 15 predicted proteins | sample MGYA00382768_ERZ1066121 | MGnify/ENA primary metagenome ERZ1066121 (study PRJEB33369, sample SAMEA5778351) | biofilm metagenome | biome: Industrial cooling water; feature: Water cooling tower basin; material: Biofilm | place: United Arab Emirates | collected... | reverse complement strand
CCGACAGGCTCGCCACCGATTTTTTAGTCACTGTAAAATACCTCCTAAAACGGGTTAAGACTTAGCATTTATTACGTTATGCAGCGCATGGGTGGCAGCGGCCTCAACCTTGACTAAGGTAGATTTGAGGCGGGTGATGCAGCTCAACCCAGCGGCTGTGTCTGTCGTAATATTTACCTATGGCCGCCCTCATTTTACCGGAGTGTGAGTTCCCTTCGATACGCCATGTTCAAGACGGTTTTATTTCCCATCGACATGAGTTCTGAGGCGCAGCAGGCGGCTCCTAAGGTGGCAGAACTGGTCAAGACTCACCAGAGTCGGCTGGTTTTGCTGTCGGTTGTCGAACCCAGCACCGCTGAAAAGCCCCAGCTTGACAGGCAGTCGTCGCCCGAGGCCGTGGCCCAGTTGCTCAACAAGGCCAAGGAACTGTTTTCTGCTCAAGCGATCGAGGCCGAAGTGATTGAACGTGAGGGCCAGCCCGCCTTTGTGATCTGCGATGTGGCTGACGAACTCAACGCCGATCTAATCGCCATGGGCTGCCGGGGCGTGGGCCTAATCGAAGACGTGCAAAACGAGAGCGTCACCATGCGGGTCATTAACCTGTCGCCCTGCCCAGTGTTGATTATTCCCTAGAAAAATTCTCCCAGCCCCAGCTCTTGGCGAACGATCGCGAGCGGTTTGTCCCAGTTGAGTTCGGGCGGGTAGGCGATCGCGGCCCGTCCCTTTACCCCCATCCAAAAACCGCGCCACACCGCTCGCAGCAGCGGCACCGTCCACAGCGGGTTGGTCAGGCTCAGCGGCACAAACGACAGCACAAACACATTCAGCAAGTCGCGGTACTGCACCAGGGTATAGGCCGCCACCCCGAACTCGCCGATGGGCGAGGCATCGAACCCGGTGTAGATGTGGTAGATGTCGTGGCTAATGGCGGTGCGCTGGCGCAGCCACTCGCGGTTGGCTTCGTCGGTCATAAAGGTTTCAGGGTCAAACCCGTAGCGAAGCATGTGGCGGGCATAGGCACCGCCGAGGGTGTCGGGCGGTAGCTGCACCAGCGCATTGAGATCAACTGAAATCGTGCGGTAAGCCAGGTGATCTGCTTGCTGCGATAACCGATTCTCGACCCAGCGCTGCCACTGACTACGGCGTCCGGCGGCGAGAATATGCAGGATACCGGCGGCAGGATTACTCAAAAAGGTTCGGTAGGCGGCCCTTAACTCCGACCAGTCGATGCCGCTCAGGGGCGACCAACCGTGCTGACGACGCTTAGAAAATGACTGAATACGGCTAACCATGGCAGTTCTCCAGCGAGGAAGGATGTGAACAAATGCGATCGCGTTATCAGGCTGCGGCCTGGAAGCGACATAATGAAAATGCAATTGCTTGAATATGCAACTTTTTGCATTTCATGATTTCATCCTATATGCACTACTATGCATAGTCAATAAGTTGCATATTTAGTTTTGTGAACTCGTTCTATGGCCCTTTCCCACGCAATTCTCTCGGCTCTCACCGATCGCCCGTGCAGCGGCTACGATCTGGCCAAGCAGTTCGATGGCTCGGTCGGGTTTTTCTGGCACGCCAGCCACCAGCAGATCTACCGCGAGCTAACCAAGCTAGAGCAGCAGGAGCTCGTCACCGCTGAAACTGTCGCCCAAGAGGGCAAGCCCGACAAAAAGATCTACCGCGTCACGGAGACTGGCAAACATCAGCTCAAGGAGTGGATCGCCCAACCCTCTAAGTGCGCGCCCACCAAAGACGATCTGCTGGTGAAGCTGTTTGTGGGCTACCTGGTACCGCCCGCAACCATGCAAGCCACCCTTGAGCACGAACGCGCCCAGCATGTAGCTACCCTGGAGGCCTACCGAGCGATCGAGCAGAAATACTTTGCCGGCCCCGATGCCCTACCCCTGGCGGCCCGCTTTCAGTACATCACCCTGCGTAACGGCATGCACTACGAAACTAGCTGGCTAGCCTGGTGCGATGAAACCCTGGCGACCCTGGAGACGTTTTCCGCTGAGTAACTCAGCCCGGATCTTGCCAGGGGAGCAGATGAGCGGGTTAGAACAGAATGGGCTTAATGCGTCTCAAGACATCCTGAAGTAATAGGTCTGGGCAGGAGGCAATGAAGCGGGCTTTTCGGGCTTTGTAGTCGAGCGATCGCACCTGGTCAGCCATAATTACCCCGGTCACGGCTTCCCCCGCTGGCACCGGCACATAAAAGGGATTGCGCCGCTGGGTATTGCTAATGGGGCAAACAAAGACAAACCCCATTTTGGCGTTAAAGCCGGTTTGGCTCACCACTAGGGCTGGGCGATTGCCCATCTGCTCATGTCCTGCTTGGGGATCAAAGCTCAACCAAATAAAATCCCCCCGATTGGGAATGTAGGCTACCATGACTCTTCCCCAGCCGGGCCGCCCCAATCTACTTCTGGGTCGGGCGACTCGACAACCTCGGCCAAAAGTTCGTCTAAACTGAGCTCAGGCAAGGCTTGAATGGGCTTGATGACCAGCGCTCCATCTTCCACTGAACACTCCACCGCATCGTTGGCCTGAAGGTGTAGCGCCTCAACAATATATTTAGGAATCCTGAGCCCTAAGGAATTACCCCACTGACCAATCTGCGATCGCATGGTTATACCCAATTCCTAGCAATGACAGGATATTCAAAGTATATCCCGTCACCCTCAGCGGACATAGTCTCCACCCATTCACCCGCCTACCCATCCACCCGCCTACCCATCCACCCCTAACCCCCATGTCCACCCCCGAAATCCAGTGGTACCCCGGCCATATTGCCAAGGCAGAAAAAGCCCTGGTCGATCAGCTCAGCCGTGTGGATGTAGTGCTGGAGGTGCGCGATGCCCGCATTCCGGTTTCGACGCGGCACCCCAAGGTCAATGACTGGGTGGGCGAAAAACCTCGCGTGCTGGTGCTAAATCGGGTCGATATGATTTCAACCGAGGCCCGTACAGCCTGGGAGACCTGGTTTCGCCAGCAGGGGGAGGTGCCTTACTTCACCGATGGGCAGCAGGGCAAGGGGGTAAAAGCGATCGCCAAAGCTGCCCAGAGCGCAGGCGAGGCCGTCAACCAGCGCCGCCAGGCTCGCGGCATGAAGCCCCGCCCGATTCGCGCTGTGGTGATTGGCTTTCCTAACGTGGGTAAGTCGGCGTTGATCAACCGTCTGCTCAACCGCAAGGTGGTAGCCAGCGCCCGCAAAGCCGGGGTCACCCGCCAACTGCGCTGGATTCGCCTGTCGGGCGATCTCGATTTGCTCGATGCACCGGGGGTGATTCCCGCCCGGCTGGACAGTCAGACGGCGGCGGTTAAGCTGGCCATCTGCGACGACATTGGTGAAGCCTCCTACGACACTCAGCGCACGGCGGCGGCGTTTTTAGACCTGCTCAAGGGGTTGCAGCAGGCCAACGCCCCAGACCAGTACCAGGAGATTCTGCAAGCCCGCTACGGTGTCCCCCTGGATGACTATACCGGCGAAGGCTTTGTCGCCCAGGTGGCAGCCCAAAAATTTCAGGACAACACCGAACGTACCGCCAAACGCATTCTCAACGACTTTCGCACCGGGCTGCTGGGTCAGTGGGTGCTGGAGTGGCCTCCCGCTGAGTAAGCCGTAGACCGCATACCTTGCACCCTGCACCCAGAACGGCTAGCCCCTGTCAAAATCAGCTTGGTCAAGTACTAGTCAGGCAGGTACTCGGCATTTAGCACTTGATCAATCCGGTAGGGACATGTTTTTGGGAAAACGCTGCTAGCCAAGCCTGTTTCATCTCCGGCTTGGGCACAAGCGTCGGCGTAGCATTCTGCAAAAATTTCGGCAAGATAGGGCTTTAGACTAGGGGAGTCACGGAGGTCACGGTTGACTCGGCGGCGATGTTCTCTGATACTGCTTTTCCAGCTGCCACTGCGGTGGTGGGGCTGGTACTGCCATTTCAGCAGGTGCAGCAAAATGACAATCAGGTTGCTTTCCAGGCGACTGCGTTCCCGCCTTGACATGTCAGCCACTTCCTCAATCAAGTTATCCCAATCGACATGGCTATAGTCTTGCGATCGCAGCTGAGCTACAGTCTGCTCTACCCATGCCACATAGTCTTGGGCATACAGATTAGGGGTTGTGGTTTGTCGTTCGGTCACCATTCTGCTGCCTCCTAGAGGCACAACTGTGTCTATCTTAGCCATGGTGACGCGGGCTGCTCTAGCTTTGCCTAGATGGCGAAGCATGTAAATAGGATTGATTACCAGCAAAAATGGCAGGGGACACTCATCCTCTGCCATCGCAATGTTTTGATGATTGGGTTAGTGAACTGGTGGTTTACCAGCGGGAGAACTCCCGGTTGCCGCCATCTCTGCCGCCGCCGCCGCCGAAGTTGCCGCGGGGACCGCCGCCACCAGCGCGCTTCTCTTTGGGACGAGCCTTGTTGACCCGCAGCTCGCGCCCCATCCACTCAGCGCCATCGAGGGCTTCGATCGCAGCGTCTTCATCGGCTTCCTTTTCCATCTCGACGAAAGCAAAGCCACGGGGGCGACCTGTTTCGCGATCGGTGGGTACCGTTACTCGGCTAACGGCACCGTACTCGGAGAAGACTTCGGTGATGTCCCCCTCCGTAGCATTGTAGGCAAGGTTTCCTACATAAATCGACATGGCACAACTCCAAATTAGACATGTGATGTAGACAAGTTCGATTCGGAGTGGTACACACCGATTACCCGAAAACTGAGATCAGACTGTGATTAACCAGCCTACCGAAAGCCAAACATGTTACCCGCCTACTTTAGCATAAGGTTTCTGAAGATTAATGCTTCTGTAACACTGTGTCGGCGGTGATTACAGCCCCTAGGGCCGGGGCTTTTCATAAGTTTTGTAACACCAGATTGCGAGCCGTTAGCGGGGCCGTGACTAGCGCCTGCTGTAGAACGAAACTTCGACATCGGCGCACCATCCGGCGGCTAAATTTTCGTACAAAAAAACGCGCTCTACCCGGTAGTACACGCCATCCCTAAAAACGCAGTCGCCAATGCGCGGAATGATCGGGTAAGTGGCAAACCAGAGGGCATCTTTGAGGGGAGCTTTGGGGTTGTTGCTACTGGCCGCCAAATAAAATACCTGCACCTTAAACCCCTGACCAGAACTGGCGGGAGTAGAGAGGGGGCTTTCGCTGGGCTTGCCGCTGCTTTTGCCGGTCGGTTTTTTGGTGGCCACAGGGTTGGCGCCACAGAACTGGCGGTTGTAGAGTACGGTTGCGCTGCGGGGCAGGTGCCCCCGTAGTCTACCAAGAGCCAGGGTAAGCGTAAGTGGGGGAGAGGCGAGGGCAGGGCTGGGGTTTAAAGCTGAAGAGGGCTCAGCATGTCGATTGGAGGATTGATTCCGTATCCGATCTGCTGAGCCCTCGGTTCTGAGTTCAGGCCTTAGGGGTTTTCTAGTTAGGCTAGCTATTACCACGGCGCTTGAGGGCGGCGACCATCTGCTGGCGCACGGCGCTGGCCCACTGATCAAACTCAACTTCGGGGCGATCGCCTTTGTCTAAGGCGGCTCCGCGCCCCTGGGGTTTCCTATCCTGCGTCATGGTCGTGTCCTCTATGGCGGTTTTACGATCTCCTTACCTGCCTATTATTCCCTGGAGCGATCGCCCTAAGCTACGTCTTTAGGTAGGGATCTCATAACCTGCGCTTGGGGATAAACCCAAAATCGCTCTAAACTTTTACGTTGGTTTTGCCCCAGCAATGCTCCCTGCCTGGCTCAGGCCAAGGAGTGTAGCCCCAAGGGAGTATTACAAGCTATGGCCCGGTGCCCGCTACCGGTTCGATAGGGGGCAAAATGGCTCTAGACAACATAAACCTCTGGCTACTGCTCGACCTATGCGCCCCATTCGCACGTTTAACGTTACGCCTGCCCTGCCCCAGCGCCTGGAAGCGCTCCGTACCCTGGCCTACAACCTCCACTGGGACTGGGATGTGGAGATGGTCGATCTGTTTCGGCGACTGGACAGCGATCTGTGGGAGTCGAGCCGCTACAACCCGGTGCTGATGCTGGGCACCATCAGCCAGGCGCGGCTCAACGAGATTGCCGAGGACGAGGGGTTTTTGGCCCAGATGGACCGCGCGGCCCAGCGGCTGGAGGACTACCTGCGCGATCGCGACTGGTACAAGAAGCACCGCAAAACCCCCGTCACGGGTGAGTGCTATGCCTACTTTTCGATGGAGTTTGGCCTCACCACCTGTATGCCGGTGTACTCGGGCGGCCTGGGGGTGTTGGCCGGGGATCACCTCAAGTCGGCCAGCGACCTGGGGCTACCCCTGGTGGCGGTGGGGCTGCTGTATCAGGAGGGCTACTTTGCCCAGTATCTGAACGCCGACGGCTGGCAGCAGGAGCGCTACCCCATCAACGACTTTTACAACATGCCCCTGCACCTGGAGCGCGACGGCGAGGGTAACGAACTGCGGATTGCGGTGGAGTATCCGGGGCGGGTGGTTTACGCGCGGATTTGGCGGGTGCAGGTGGGCACGGTGCCCCTATACCTGCTCGACACCAACATTGAGCCCAATAACCAGTACGATCAGGACATCTGCGATCGCCTCTACGGCGGCGACATCGACATGCGCATTCACCAGGAGATCATGCTGGGGATTGGCGGCATTCGCATGCTCAAGGCCCTGGGCATTGTGCCCACCGCCTACCACATGAACGAGGGCCACTCGGCCTTTATGGCCCTGGAGCGCATGCGCTCCTTTATGGAAGAGGGCGGGCTGAGCTTTGCCGAGGCGCTACAGGTGGCCCAAACCAGCCAGATGTTTACCACCCACACCCCCGTACCCGCCGGTATCGACCTGTTTCCGCCAGAAAAGGTGCTGCACTACCTGGGCCACTACCGCCAGCGCTTTGGCCTGGGCGATGCCGAATTTTTGGCCCTGGGCCGCACCGATACCGGCGATTTTTCGGCCCCGTTTAGCATGGCGGTGCTGGCAATTAAGACGGCGACCTTTATCAACGGGGTGAGTCAGCTCCACGCCGAGGTATCGCGCGATATGTTTGGCGAACTGTGGACCGGGTTACCTCCGAGCGAGGTGCCGATTACCGCCATTACCAACGGCGTGCACGCCCGCAGCTGCGTGGCCCGCTCCACCCAGGCGCTCTACGATCGCTACCTCGGCCCCAACTGGGCGGAGGCCAGCCCCGGCGCGGCGCTGTGGGAGCGGGTGTACGCCATTCCCGACGATGAGCTGTGGCGCAACCACGAGCAGCGGCGATCGCACCTGGTGGTGGCCGTGCGCGATCGCCTCACCCGCAGCATGCAGGATCGGGGGGCTTCAGCCCGCGAGCTAACCGAGGCCCAGGAGTGCCTCGACCCCTTTGTGCTCACCATTGGCTTTGCCCGCCGCTTTGCCACCTACAAGCGAGCCACCCTGTTTCTTCACGACCTGGAGCGCATTCGCCAGATTATCACCGGCAAGGGCACAGGGCGGCGGGTGCAGTTTGTGATTGCGGGCAAAGCCCACCCCAAAGACATTCCCGGCAAAGAGCTGATCCGCAGCATTGTGCACTTCACCCGCGACGAGGGGCTGAGCCGCTCGATTGTGTTTGTGCCCAACTACGACATTCACCTGTCGCGGGACATGGTGGCGGGCTGCGACGTGTGGCTCAACAACCCCCGCCGCCCCCGCGAGGCCTCGGGCACCAGCGGCATGAAAGCCGCCATGAACGGGCTGCCCAACCTCAGCGTGCTCGACGGCTGGTGGGATGAGGCCGACTACATTCGCACCGGCTGGCCCATCGGCCACGGCGAAGACTACGACGACCCCGACTACCAGGACGATGTGGAGGCCAACGCCCTCTATGACATTCTGGAGAAAGAAGTCGTGCCGCTGTTCTACGATCGCGACAAGGACGAAATTCCGCGCGGCTGGGTGGCCAAAATGAAAGAGGCCATCTACCTCAACACGCCCCGGTTCAACACCGCTCGCATGGTGAAAGACTACGCCAATCGAGGGTACTTTGCGGCCAGCGATCGCGCCCGCACCCTGGCCTCAGACCACTACGGCCCCGGCAAAGAACTCACCGCCTGGCAGGCCCGCATCACCGAGCAGTGGTACGAGGTGCGCTTTGAGGAAGTGGCCATTTCCGACACGAGCGATCTGCGGGTCAACCAGCCCTTTAAGGTGACCGCCGCCCTTCGCCTGGGGGCGCTCACCCCCGACGATGTACAGGTCGAGCTGTACCAGGGCAACGTCGCCATCGACGGCGAAATTCATACTGGGCTAGCGGTACCGATGGTCTACCAGGGCCAGGATGAGGGCGGCAGAAGCGTCTACGCCCTGGAGATGCAGTACACCGCCAGCGGGTTACAGGGCCTTTCGCTGCGGATTTTGCCCCGCCACAGGTACCTCAACAGCCCCTACGACCCCAAACTGGTGCTCTGGGCCGACCCCGACTCGGTGCACGTTAGCTCGGGAGTCGTCGCGCCTGCGATCGCTCCTTAGAGTTAGGTGCGATAGAGGGTGGCGTTAGGGCCAGGCGCAACGATTACGATTGACCTAGGACTAGAAACCAGGTGTCTACTCTGCAAAAGGCCAGCGTCTGGGTTTAGGCAGCCACCCGGTTTCTACCCGTGCACCCAGGAGCTATGTATGACCTCAGTTCAGGTTTCATCGAATGCGTCGCGCTATGGCCAGGACATCGCCATTCGCCAGTTTGAGCTGACGGCCGACGAACCCGCCTCGGTGGGTGGCGACGACCGGGGGCCAACCCCCACCGAACTACTGCTGGCGGGCCTGGGCAGCTGCAAGGCAATCACCATCAAAATGTACGCCGAGCGCAAGGGCTGGCCCATCGATCGCGTCTATGTGGCGGCTGAGTTGCACACCCTAAAAGATTCGTCGGGAGAAAAGCAGTCGGTGATCAAGGCCTACCTCACCCTGACGGGCGATCTGAGCGCCGAGCAGCGCGATCGCCTGCGGGAAATTGGCGATCGCTGCCCGGTGCACCGCCTGCTCAGCGCCAACACCGATATTCAAACCGTGCTGACCTAGCGACAGATTTGCTCGGGCAGGCGCTCCATGGTGCGCTCAAAGATAGCGGCATCGCCCATCGCCCGAGCCATGATCAGTGCGCCTTGAATAGCGATGAGAGCTTCTTCGCTGCGCTCCTGGGCCAGGGCTTTGTCCATGCCGCCCTGGATCAAAACGGCGGCGATCGCCCCCATCCACCGCTCCAGCATCGCCTTTACCTGGGGCTGAAAGTTGTCCTTGGCCGAGCCCAGCATCAGCGAGGCCAGCATACAGGGCTTTTCGCCGTGGCTGTAGGCGTCACGGATGCGATCGCCCATTCGCCCCAATCGCGTTAGCGCATCCCCTTCACGGTCGAGGGCATCCACCGCCGTCTCTTGCAGCCAGCGATCGAGGGTATTGAGCACCGTTGCGACCATATCGTCTTTGCCGCCCGGAAAGTGGTGGTAGAGGCTGGCCTTGCCCAACCCCGTCGCCTCAGAAATTTTTGACAGGCTGACCCCGTCGTAGCCGTACTGCCGAAATAGGTCGAGCAGGGGCGGTACGTAGCTCTGTTTAGCCGGGGTTTGCTTTGCCATAGCGGTGCGTCTCCAGATCTTTTGGAACCCTCTTGACATTATACCGAACGATCAGTACAGTAATTATTGTACCGAACGTTCGGTACTAACTTATCACCTCTAGGAGGTGTCTATGCAACTCACTACGTCACGGCTCGAACAGCGAGCCGACCAGGTTTACGACGTTCTCGTTGTGGGGGGTGGGGCCGCCGGGCTCTCCGCTGGCATCTACCTCCAGCGCTACCTGCTCTCGACGCTGATGGTCGACAAGGGCAAAGCTCGCTCCTTCTGGATGCAGGAACTGCACAACTATTTAGGATTGCCCCCTGACACCCCCGGTCGCGAGGTGCTAAAGCAAGGCAAAGCCCACTACCTGAGTCTTAACGGTGACTACCTCAACGGCTATGTGGAATCGGTAATCGACGAAGGCGACACCTTTGCGGTGCAAGTACGCCTGGGCCGCCAAAACCCCACCTACCGCACCTTCCGCAGCCGCTACCTGATCGCCGCTAGCGGCATCATCGACCACCTGCCCCGGCTGGCCAACATGCAAAACGTGTTTGACTACGCTGGCCACAACCTGCACGTCTGTTTAATTTGTGACGGCTACGAAATGCGCGACCAGCGAGCGGGTGTCTTTGGCAGCAGCCCTGGCAGCCTGGAGGTGGCCTTTGCCCTCGGCTGGTTTACGCCTCACATCACGCTGTTTACCAACGGCGACTTTGAGGTGGATCAGGAACGGCGCGATCGCTTCTCTGAAGCTGGCTACCGCCTGATCGAGCAGCCGATCAAACAGTTCCTCGGCGAAAACCACGTCATGTCTGGGGTGGAATTGGCTGACGGCACCATCGTCGAACTCGACACCGGCCTGATCTCTATGGGCTCCAAGTACCACGCCAACTACCTCAAAGGCATTGAGCTGGAGTACAGCGGCGGCAACCTGGTCACCGACGCCATGAACCGCACCTCCCACCCCCGCATCTTCGCCGTCGGCGACCTCAAGGTGGGCATGAATCAGGTGGCGATCGCCGCCGCCGACGGTGCCCAGGCCGCCACCCAGATCTGGCGCGACATTCGCCGAGCGGAAGGAACCCGCAGGCAACCGGTTACCGCCAACGCTGCCTGATGAAAGATTTTGGATTGGCGATTTTGGATTTTGGACTCCTACCGACTCACCCCCAAAATCCAAAATCCAAAATTCCCTACCCATCCACCCCTCATTCCAAAGGAGACTCCCCATGAACCCCGTCGAAATCTACACCTGGGCCACCTGTCCCTACTGTCGCCGCGCCAAGCAACTGCTCGATCGCAAGGGCGTGGCCTACACCGAGTACCCCGTCGACATCGACGAGGATGCCTACCGCGAAATGCTCGATCGCGCCAATGGGCAGTACACCGTGCCGCAGATCTTTGTGGGCGATCGCCGCATTGGCGGCAGCGACGACCTCTACCGCCTGGAGCAGGCCGGTGAGCTAGATGAAATCTTGGGCCTGATTGAGTCCCGCACCCGATGGGCCGCCTAGGTACTCATCAGCGCAGGCCACATCCCGGCCCTAAAGCATTTTCCATCGACGCCATGCTTGATGCGCGCCATCAAGACTGACCGCAACCCGATCAATAACCCTGAACAACCAAGGACTACCACCATGATTAAGCTCTACGGTCACGAACTCTCGGGCAACAGCTACAAAGTGCGCCTGCTGCTCGAACTGCTCAACCTCGGCTACGAATGGGTCAAAGTAGACCTGATGAAAGCCGAGCACAAGTCGCCCGACTATCTGGCACTCAACCCGTTTGGCCAGGTTCCTCTGCTCATCGACGGCGATATAAAACTAGCCGATGCCCAGGCCATTCTGGTCTACCTGGCGCGGCAGTACGGCGGCGAAGATTGGCTACCCACCGATGCTCTGCCCCTAGCCCAGGTGGTGCGCTGGCTTTCGACTACCGCTGGCGAAGTGCGCCAGGGGCCCGAGAATGCGCGGCTCTACCACCTGTTTGGCGCGACCAACATCAACATCGATCGCGCCCACCAAAAGGCCGAGCACATTCTCACCCAGCTCGACAAGCACCTGAGCAGCCACCCATGGCTGGAGTTCGATCGGCCCACCATTGCCGATGTGGCGGTGTTTCCCTACGTGGCCCTGGCCCGCGACGGCA
>ERZ1066121.2442-NODE-2442-length-11734-cov-4.610497_pt1 | contig 11734 bp, 13 predicted proteins | sample MGYA00382768_ERZ1066121 | MGnify/ENA primary metagenome ERZ1066121 (study PRJEB33369, sample SAMEA5778351) | biofilm metagenome | biome: Industrial cooling water; feature: Water cooling tower basin; material: Biofilm | place: United Arab Emirates | collected... | reverse complement strand
AAGTAACAATCTCGGAGCTGGTCCTCAATAGCTTTTCTTACCTGCGAATCAGTAGGGTCGAAGCCCTGGTTGCCGCTGTGGGCGTAAATCAGGCCCGGCTTGTCGAGGCTGTAGCGGCCCATCATGCAACCGATGGCGTAGGAGAGTAGACGCCTGGTATCCTCCTGGCGGTCGGGACGGTAGAGCGTGATTTGGTCGTCGGGGACTTCGGGAGACAGTTCATTCAATGCAAACTCGGCAATGAACAAACGATTGTTCCTTTCTTCTAATTCTTTCATCGTCGCAATGCGTTGCTCACACGCCGCCTCTGCACTGCGTTGGGCGTCTTGAAGTCGTGCAGCCTTATTCTGCAACAAGGGAAGCTCACGAAATCCCCAAGATGTTTCAGATTGATCCCAATCGAGACGAGACACGGCCACTGCTTCAGAAGCATTCTTTCCCGCTGCTTCGAGGAACTGAGAATCCGAAAGGAATTTCGGGAGCAACGGAATGTCGGCCACATTGCCCGCCTGGAATTCGAGAGTCGGATTCAAAAACTTTAGAATCTGATCCACAACAGGGGTGTTAAGATATGCCAAGATGAGATTGTGCGTCTTGTCGGTGGCGTAGCACGCTGACCCCTTCGCATCGGAAATGAATCCCTCATCACAGTGCCGCAGTGCAAAGGGAGCATCACTCGTTGCCGACCAAGTTAGCGACTTTCTGAAAAAGAACTCCTTGCTCCTGATTGTGCCTCGACCGACAGAGACTATCTCTGCTCCGTCACGATGCCAATTGACGACGTAATCGTTGTTACCATACCACCGACGAAAAGAACCTCCTTTCTTATAGGGAAACCATTTCCTTCCCGATTTGGCGGCAGACTCACTGTCGCCGTAGTTGAAACCAATTGACTCCCAGGCCACTTCATACCACATGCGCAAGAATCGCCCGTTGTCGGCAGTGTCCATTCCCTTGCGAACCGGAACCAGCTTCCCAAGCGTTACACCCTTGGAGAAGGCGTCGAAAAACTGCGTGCTTGCCCAATATGCGACTGGCGTTCCAGGAATCTTGCCGAAGTCATCATTGCTCGGTGAGTAATTTGGAGAGCTATGGAGTGCGTTAGCCTTCTCGTCAGAAGTTCCTTTTAGAAGTCTTCGGTAGCATCCTCGATAATGTCGAACAAGCGCCGGGGTTGCAGCGAACGCTGTCACTTGGACAACCTGACCGCCGATTTGCGGAAAAGCTGACGGCCCAAGGTGAGCCATGCACAGGATGGTATGTGTCGTCAACAAGTTGTGGCGAAAAGCCTCAAAGCTCGACAGGAACATCCAACTGTGCATCGTGATCTGTGCGACATATCCAGTGTTCTTGGCGAAGCAGAAGGAGCGATCCAGGACGCATGTGCAAAGATCGCTCTTTGCGTCCTTGTAACGCTCGGTCGCAAACTCTTTCAGTTCGCTGTTGTAATACTTGCTCCCCATGTACGGCGGATTGGCAACGACGGCATCGTACTGCCGTGCCAGCAGTCGGGCCTGCTGCAAGAGCGGCTTGAGGACATGGGCCGAGGCGTGCGTCAGGTCGCCGAACTTCAATACGTCATCGAGCCGTTTCTCGATCTCCGGCAGCTTCGGCGGAATCTGAATCAGCGAGCCGAAGGTCTTGGCATTCTCAAACAACGCCAGCAGGTAGGCGATGTCAGCCTGCGAAACGTGGCCCTTCTCGGCGAGCGCCTTCTTGCTGAATAGCCCGTCCTTCTCTTCCTGGATTTCCTCAAACAGATATTCCTTCGGCACATCCTCCTTGTTGATTGGCGAGTTCAGGGCGTGAGTGATGTCTGCCGCATTCAGGCCCTTGCTGTCTTGGATCGCCACGACGTTCGGCTTCGCCTCGCTGTCGAAGATGCGGCGGTCGTCGGCACGGGCCTTCATCATCAGGGCGAAGGCCGCAAGCTGCGCCGCCCGGTCGTCAATTTCCAACCCGAACAGGTTCTTTTGCAGGATCAGGGCTGGGATGTCCTTGGCTCGGTAGCCCCGCTCCAGGTAGATCGCTTTGAACAGGTCGTAGGCTTCAACCAGGATGTGACCGGAGCCACACGCCGGGTCGAGGAACGTCAACTCCTCCGGGTTCAGGCTGGTCGGCGTGATCGCCTTCAGTTGCTCCTGCACTTCCGGCGTCTGCTCGGCAGGCTCGATGTAATACTGCATATGCTGCCGCAGGGCCGACTGCGGATAGGTCGCCAGCCATTGCCGACCGAGCGTGTTCTGAACGAGATACTTGACGATCCAGCTCGGCGTGAAAAGCTGCGTGGCAGCGGGGATGTCCTCGCTGGCAACCACCTTGCCGATCACTTGGTCCTTCCTGTCCGAGATGTAGAACTGGTACAGCCAGCCGATGATCTCGACGGCCTGCCAATCCTCCTCGTCGATGTCATCGACCAGCTTGCGGATCAGCGAGTCGGAATGGAGCAGGTTGTCCGGCAGCAGCAGTTCCGTCTCGTCCTCGATCTTCTCGAAGAGAAACGGCATCGCTTTGTTGAGGGCATTGCACTGCGCCAACAGCACCAAGCGGTAAAGTTCTTCCTCTTTGGTTCCATCGAGCTTGAGTTCCAAAACCTTCTTTGCATCCAGGCCGGGCAGCGTAAGGTGCTGGGCCTTTTCCAGAATCTCCGGCTGCGAATGCCCACCGGGATGACTCAACACCCGGAAGCCATGCTCCAAGTAGCCCTTGATCTCCATGAACCGGATGGCGACGAGCCGGTTGAACCATGTGTAGGCCATCGCCTCCATCGACGGCCCGAATCCGTCCTTCTTGATTCGAGCTTCGAGTTTCTTGCGCTTTTCGCCCACCGCCTTCGGGAACGGCTTCCCGGCGATGAGAACCACGTCCCCCTTCTCGGTCATCGGCTCGGTCTTCTTCGCCGTCAGGCCGTAGTGCGCAGCCCGATCTGTCATCGCCTGAATGAAATCACGGCGAGCCTGGGGAGCGTAGTTCTTCAGCTTGGTGCGGTTCATGGGCCGATCTCTCACCGAATCTGGATGCGTTCGCCACGGCTAAACGCTTGTTGGAGTTCGTTACGCAGGGCATCCAAGAAGCCGTCAATGTCGTCCTGGGTTTCCAAGAACGGCGTTTTCACGAGCAGGGCAGGCTTGATTTCCTTGCGGGGCTTGACGACGACCTTCGGCTCGTCGCCGCCCTTCTTCTCTTGCTTTTCCTGCTTCTTCTTCAGGAACGTCTCGATCTCTACCAAGGCGGCGTCCAAAGCACGTTCGGCCTCCTGCACGGCCTGCCCGATATGGGCAACGCTCTCCTGCCGCTGCACAGCACTGCGCAGTGATTCGAGCGGAACCAAGCACTTGCGCCGCAGTTCCTCATCGCTGTGGGCCGTTTCGACTTCCTTGATGACCTGCGAGTGTAGTTCGTGATCCGGGCCAGGGCCTCATCCCGCCGTTTGGTGACGATGCCGGTATTGATGGCCTCAACCGTCGAGATCAGGCCCTCGGCCTCGTGAACGATCTTGTACGGGCTGGGGGCGGTCAGAATATCCTTCATGCGGGCCAGCGCCGTGGCAGCGTTCTGGTCCCGCTCCAGTTCCATGCGGTTCAGGCCAAAGCGGTCAGCAGCCTTGCGGAGCTTTTCCCAGGTGGGCCGTTGTTGGCGATAGAAGTGGTCAATGTCGTGGAACTCGTCGGAGAGGTCGAGCAGCGGCTCCTTGTTCTCCATGAAGCGGTCGATGAACTTGGCCGATTCGTCGGCGGCGAGCAGCGCCTTGATGAGACTCAGCCCATCGGTGATCTCGGCCTGACCGGGATAGTTGCCGGTGTCGGCCAGCGACTTGTAGTTGGACAAGGCCGACTGCCAGTCTTTGCACTTCGACTTCAGGAACTCGAACAGACCGTCCTCGCTGTCCGGCCCCATCTCGGAGAAGACCTCTTTGCCCAGGTTGCGGCACTGTTGCAGCACCTTGGGGTCAGTCATCTTGCGGCGGACCACGGTGATGCTTCGCTGCTTGCGAGGGGCCGTGACGTTCTCGAACACCTTGTCGATGGAGATGGGAGCGCCGTTCATGACGAGTTGAATCTCGCCCAGCACATGCAGACAGGCAACGAGCAGCAGCACTTCGTCGTCCGGCCATCCTGACGAACTTTGGCCAGCCGTGGACCGGGTTGCTGCACCGCTCGGCGAAGTTCGTTCACGTTTGCGGAAAGTGCCGCAGGTCGTTCCTGGATAAGTCAGAGAAGGACGTGAATGGGTGGATGGAGACGCACCTGGATACCGAGGCCCGGCCCGACGCCGAGATGGTGTGGGATCGGCGGGTAAAGAGGACGACGGCATGAAAGTCCTCTTCCTCCACGGCTGGAACTCCGTGGTCGGCGGCGTGAAGCCGACGTACTTGAAAGACCACGGCCACGAGGTCATCAATCCGGCGCTGCCGCACGAGGACTTCGCCGAAGCCGTTCGCATCGCCCAGGCCGAGTTCGACCAGCACCAGCCCCAGGTCGTCGTCGGGTCGAGCCGAGGCGGGGCCGTGGCCATGAACATCAACAGCGGCAATGCGAGGCTCGTCCTGCTCTGCCCAGCATGGAAGAAATATGGGACGGCCAAGACCGTGAAGGCCGACACGGTGATCCTGCATAGCCGGGCCGATGACGTGGTTCCCTTCGCTGACAGCGATGAGTTGGCAAAGACTAGCGGGGCGACGTTGATCGAGGTCGGCACGGACCACCGGCTGGCCGACCCTGAGCCGCTGGCGGCGATGTTGAGAGCGTGTGAGGTTGCAGGATGAAGCCGATTACGTTCGTTTGCCACGAGACGCTGCCGCTGGCCCCCAAAGCGATTGCCGATCAAATACTCGACGTGACGAAGTGGCGGCCAATCCCAGGCATCAAGTCCGCCGAGTTCGAGACAAGAACATCCAACGTCGTCGGCACTCGCATCCGGGTGACGAACCTGGACGGGTCAACCCACGTCGAGGGAATCGTGGATTGGCAACCGGATCGGCGTCTTCAGCTTGAGATGAGGAATTTCTCCAAACCATTGTCCCGCTTGGCAACCCGCTTCGTGGAAACGTGGGAGTTTGAGCCGATTGGCAACGGAACCAAGGTAGCTCGCTCCTTCGAGTTGAACGCCAAGTCGATGCTGACGAAGCCGGTACTCTGGTTTATCTCGTTCTTCTTGAAGCGGGCCATCGCTCGTCACCTTCAAGACATCAAGGGCAAACCATGACTACCACCTACACGCACATCCTCGATCTCGCCAAGGAAGCCGAGCCGCCTGCGGACGGCATTTTGAGCCGCACGATTTTTCAGGATGACAAGATTAAGGCCGTCGTTTTCGGCTTCGGCCAAGGCCAGGAACTTTCCGAACACACAGCGGCGAAACCGGCCATGTTGTTCTTCGTGAGGGGTGAGGCGAGCGTCGGCCTGGGCGACGACGTGCAGGAAGCGAAGGCCGGAACCTGGGTTCATATGCCTGAGAACTTGAAGCATTCGATCAAGGCGAAGACGCCGGTGGTCATGCTGCTGGTGTTGCTGAAGTGAGTGGGCGGCTCGTGCTGCGAGCGGTCGCCGTCTGGCTGGTCATTATCGCTGCCGAAACGGTTCACGGCATCCTGCGGGGCTTGCTGCTCGTGCCGCTCGTCGGCGACCACCCCGCCCGGCAGATCGGTGTCCTCATCGGCTCTCTCATCATCTTCGCCGTCGCCTACCTCTGCGTCCCCTGGATCGCCACTCCGACGAAAATCCAGATTCTCGGCGTCGGCCTGCTATGGGTCGTGTTGACCATTCTCTTCGAGGTCGTCCTGGGCTACTTCGTCCTCGGTCTACCCTGGGAACGGATCACCGAGGATTACGACCTGACCCGTGGCGGCTTCCTGGGATTCGGGATGCTGTTCATGGCCCTGTCGCCGCTACTGGCAACGTGGATGCGTGATCGCAAGCAGGACCGCTAGATCAGCACATCATGCACGTCCCGTCTCGGCGTGTGGTGCTTCTCCGGCGCTGCGAAGCCGAGACGGAATGGATGCTGCGGGAACAGGTTGGGTTGAGGTTGCAGCTTGGCGACCTCGGCCTTGATCTCCTCCACCTGGACGATCTGGCTCATGGGCTGACACCAGATGCCCTCTGCTGCTGCCAGCAGCGAAAGTCGCTGATACACCTGCCCGACCTTGATTTGCGTTTCCCGCTCGTTGTTCTCCGTACTGATGAGGCCCAGGACCGGCGACGACATCAGCACGGTCGAGTCCTTCTTCGCCGTGGACGATCCCATGTTGATGTGAGTGACCGCCAACTTGCCAATCTTCGACATCAGCCAAGACGTGCCGAAGACGCCCTGGCCGATCCAGTGACCAAGTTCTTGCCGGAAAGCCGGGTCAGCGAACTCGATGGCATCGGCTCGCACCACAAGCTCATCGACTTTTCGCTTGATCGTCTCGTCAGGGGTAAGGAGTACGACGATGCCCGGCTCAACACAGCAACTCTGAAGCCGGTCCAGCACCGCAGCCGGGATGGGCCGACCGTCGTATTCGCCGTGGTTGGTGTGCCGCACCACCATCATTGGGAAGAGGTCCGCAGGAAGCTCGGTGGGCTGCTGCCTTTTCTCCTCGAATTTCACCCTAACGGCGTGCATGGAATTCTTCGGGTCGGGCAAATAGGTCGTCTGACGGCCCAGCCGGAAATGCTCTGCTGCAACAAGCAGGTTCTCCAGGGCGCAGCCGATGCTGATATGCAGTTCCCGCTGATCGTCATCAGCGACTTTGAGCCACCGGCTCTGGTCCATGAACACGTCGATGCGGTCGTCAGCGATGCGGAACTTCCAAGGCTGCGTATTGTGGCTCGACGGGGCAAGGACGGCGTACCGGACGAGGAACCGCAGGCGGTCAGTCAACGGGCCGGTCGTGGGATACTGGCCCTCTTCAGTCTTCCAGGCGTCGATGGTCGCCATACTGTTCCTCACCAATTCATCGCCGTGATGCTCAGTTGCAACACGGTCGCAATCGACACCCACACGAAGTACGGCACTTGGGCGATGGCGACCCAACTGTAGTGCCGCCAGACGGCCACCATCATCCAGATAAGCGTCGTCCACACGATCAGGATGTCCACCGAGGCCAGCGGCAGGTTCCGCATCCCAAACTGGATCGGGGTGAAGATCAGGTTCGCCACGAGGTTGATGGCGAATGGCAGCGCCACGAGCCACGGCACTTTCTTCCTGATCGCCTGCACGAAGACGAACCCAAAACTGACCAGGATGATCGGATAGAGAATCTGCCAGATCATCCCGATGGTCGCCGGGGCGGGCGTCCAGCTTGGTTTGGCGAGCGAGTTGTACCAGTCGATCCAGCGCATGAGTTGTCCTACTGGCTGGCAAGGCTGTCGATCTCTCGTAACAGTGCGTTGACGATTTCGTAGGCTCGCCGCTGTTCCATTTCCAAGTCGAAGCCAGTTCCGGCAGTGGCTTCCTCGGCGGTCTGTGCCGCCCATACCGGGCCGATACTGTCAATTCTCTCGAACTTCTCTCGCAGAATGCCAATGCCCTCGGCGATGAGTTTGTCATCCGTCTTGCCCCGAAACTCCTCGGCCAGCTTTCTGTATCCGCCGTGGTAGTGTTCGATGCAAAAGCAAATGTCGTAGGCGTCCTTCTCCTTCTTACGCTCGCTGAGGGTGATGGCCTTGATGCAGAGGTAAGCGGCGATGATCGGCATCTTCGCCGTGACTTTGTTGTGTCCGCCGTTCGGAAGAGTCCCTTCGACTGCGACATCCTGCTGAAAGGTGAACGCCAAATCCACACCACGGGCCTTCCACACGGCCAGTTCTTGAATGCGGTGATGCGTTCCATCGGCGGCGATTTCGGGAAACTCGCCCGTGATGAGATCGACCTTCACCTGGATAGGCGTGCCGGGAATGTTGCGAAAGAAGCGATTCGACATCTCCGTGGACTGCTGATACCCGGCGTCCGCCAGTTTCTTTCGGATCGACTCGTAGGCTTTGGGTTCGAGCTTTCGGGCGTCGAGGGCGAGATCGACATCGAGCGAACCGATATGCCCTTCATTCGGAAATGCCAGTTCAGGAACCCAGCCGCCCACGACGGCCAGCTTGTCGAGGTCTTTGGCGAGGATCGTCAGCACTTCAATCAGGACGGCCCGGCAAGCGTCAACTTCGTTCATTGGCTGCCTCCTGACTTCGGTTCGCTGGCTGCGAGCAACGGACGAAGTTCCCTCTCGAAGACCTCTTCCGCTGCGTCTTTTCCCCGTCCCGGCAAGGCCATCAGGTCCAGGTAAAGTTGAAGCGGGGAGACAACCTTCACGCCGTCGAATTCTTTAGAGTCCGTGAACACTGCGGGATCATCCGTGATCCAGAGGATGCAATTTGCCCCCGTCTCGACTTCCTTGGCGTCGAGATGGTCGAGCAGAGATTTCAGCTTGCTGCCCGTCTCCAGTTTTCTGTCGATGTAGGCCACGCTCTTGTCGTATCGGACCATCGGCGAATACCGCCAAGCCGCTGCAAGCTGCGTCAGGGCGTAAGTGACCTTGTTCGTCCGACACCATTCAGCGAGGCGTTTTTCGATTTCGTTGGGCCGAGGGATGGCGAAGAGTTGGACCCGCTTTACATGCGGGCGATATTCCGCCAACCATCCCTGAAGGAGTTTGACCCCATCCCGCACGAACAGCAGGCGGTCATGCTCCTCAAGGTAAGCATCCTCCACGAGCGCAGTCTTTGCCTTCGACACCAAGCCCAGGCTTACGTCGGCCTGCCGTGCCAACTGCTGCACTTGCCATCCCTTTTGGGGATGCGTGAGAAGCGTGCGGACGATCCGGCTCGACTTTTTGGAGAAGGGATCGACCGCCTTGCTCACGGTCGGACGATTGGGACGACCCGTAACATGCACGAACAGCCCAGGTGCGGCGATCCAGCAGTTTCCCACGCCATCAAGGTAGCCGACGTTCTGCTCTCGACACATCTCCGCTACTCGTGGCGAAATGTACGGAGTGCAGAGCAGAGGCGTACCGTCTGGACGATCTGCGTTGAGCTTTTGGAAGATGCCTAGGACCGTGTTCGGCAAAAGGTGCTGCCGAGTCTGCACGAGCAGATCGACCCGTCGCTGGTCGGGCTTCACCGAGATCGTGACGACCTGATCCCACTCCACCTTCCGCTGGTCGGTACGCTTTGCCTTCTCTTCGACGGCGTTGACGATCTCAAAGGCAGCAGTCTCCTCGGCCAGTCGCCGGACCCATTCGGCAGCGGGAACGAAGGCTCGGCTTTGTGCAGTTTTCACTTTTTCCATGATTTCACCGATAAAAAGTGAAACTCGGCAATGCGATTTTCACCTAAATGCCTTGTTTCACCGATTAGTGAAAACCATCAGAAAAGTGAAATTGTCAGGCTGCTGTGTTCGCTGGGGAGCGTTGGTCGCCAACAAAAAACTGACCAGCCTCCGGTGTCGGAAGGTGGTCAGTTGGGCCTACGATGTCGAGTTAGCGATGCACCCTAAATGCACCGCATTCCAGGAAATGCACCCTATTTTGGGCAATTTCGAGGAATCTTCAATTTCTGCAAGTCGTTTATTTTCAAGAGCTTGCAGAAATCGTCATCACCTATCTATTTCGCCCATCACGACGTCCAGGCTGCCGACGATGGCGGGGACGTCCGCGACGAGGCAGCCGCGGCAGATCTCGCCGGTGACGCTCAGGTTCGCGAAGCAACTGGACCTCGCACGGACCCGCAGCGGGACGGCGTCCTTCGCCGGCCGGCCGACGACGTGGAAGCCCATCTGGCCGCGGGGGCACTCGGTCTCGACGTACACCTCGCCGGGGGTCAGCGTGCGCGGCGGTTCGACGCGGTGGGAGCCGGTCGCGGTCGGGTAGCGGTCGAGGGCCTGCTCGACGATCTTGACGCTTTCCAGCACCTCGCGCATCCGCACGTAGAACCGGTGCCAGCAGTCGCCGACGACCGCGCCCGGCGGGGCGGCGTCGAACGGCGGGGTCGGCACGTCGAAGGCGTAGGTCTCGTAGCCGCTGTACGGTTCCGTCTTGCGCAAGTCCCAGAGCGGGTCGCCCTGGGTGCGGTCGAGGGAGCCGCGGAGCACGGGGCCGGTGCAGCCGTAGGCGATGGCCATTTTCTTCGGCAGCACGCCGATGCCGGCGGTGCGCTTCACGAAGATGTGGTTCTCCGTCAGCAGGGCGTGGTACTCGGGAACCTTCGGCTTGAAGTAGTTCACGAACGCCCGGCACCGGTCCAGCCATCCGGCGGGCAGGTCGTCGTGAACGCCGCCGATCGTCACGAAGCTGTAGGTGAGCCGGGCCCCGCAGAGGTCTTCGAACAGGTCGAGAATCTGTTCGCGTTCGCGGAAGGCGTACAGGAACGGGCTAAAGGTGCCGAGGTCGAGGCCGTAGGCCCCCATGCCGACGAGGTGGGACGCGATGCGGTTCAGTTCGCACACCAGGACGCGGATGACGTTCGCCTTCTCGGGCACCGCGATGCCGCAGAGTTTTTCCACGGCCAGCGAGTAGCCGAGGTTCATGTTCATGCCGGCGAGGTAGTCCATCCGGTCCGTGTACGGGATGAACTGGATCGGGGTGACGTTCTCCCCGATCTTCTCGGCGCAGCGGTGCAAGTACCCGAGGTGCGGCGTCACCTCGCGGATGACCTCGCCGTCGGTGCGGAGCACGAGCCGCAAGACGCCGTGCGTGGACGGGTGCTGCGGCCCCATGTTGACGAGCATCTCGTCGGTGCGAACATCGAACTCGACGGTGGTGGACATGCGGGGACACCCGGAGAGCGGTTAGGTCGCCGAGGGGTCAAGGCAGACCCAACGCGGTTTTGAGGCACGAGTCGAGTTTTTGTAGGAGCGCGGGCGAATGCGAGCCGAGGACGCGGTCGATGGCATCGGCGTACACCGCCGTCAGTCGCAGGCAGGTGACGACGGAATCCATACCGAGGCCGAGCCCCTGAACTTCGGGCAGGGTCAGGTCAAGGAACAGACACGCAGGGTCGTTGGCCAGGGCCAAATTCTTCGTGATTTCAGCGATGACGAGCGTCGGGACGGTGTTCGTGTAGGCGTCGGATTGCACGACCACCGCCAGTCGTTTCTTACCGCGTTGACCCGAGGCGTGAGGAACCCGAACCAGGACGACATCGCCACGTTTCATGACGGCTCCTGCTCTTCGTGTTCGGCCCATTCGCCACGTCGAGCGAGATCGGCGTTCCAGGCGTCGAGGTCTTCATCGGTCCAGTCATATGCTTCTTCGCCGATCGCGATCTTCTCGTACTCCTCGACCCGGAGCAGAACGAACGTCTCCCGCGTTCGCGGGTTGAGCACGCGCGGCGGGGCCGACGGGTCGGTCTGCAACAGCTCGGCCTGTGCGTCGGTCAGTTCGATCATGGTGGGCTCCGTTCCATTCCGATTCCGCCAAGCACCAGAGTATCACAACCCTTTCGCCAGTTCCGCGGTGATCCTCGCCAGCGGTTCGCACCCGACGGAGAGCCGCACCAGTCCGGGCGTGATGCCTTCCTTCAGTTTCTCGGCGGGGTCGTCGTAACGGTGCGAGGTCGTGTCGGGGTGGCTGCACGTCGTGACGGCGTCGCCGAGGGACGGGCTGAACGGGATGCCGGGGGCGGATCGCATGAAGCGGTTGACGGCCTCGCGGCCGCCGGCGAGCTCGAAGCAGAGCATGTGGCCGGGCGGCGATGCGGGGAAGAGTCGCCTCGCGGCGGCGGCGTCCGGGTGGTCGGCGCGGCCGGGGTACACGACGCGGGAA
>ERZ1066121.2441-NODE-2441-length-11739-cov-5.424683_pt1 | contig 11739 bp, 10 predicted proteins | sample MGYA00382768_ERZ1066121 | MGnify/ENA primary metagenome ERZ1066121 (study PRJEB33369, sample SAMEA5778351) | biofilm metagenome | biome: Industrial cooling water; feature: Water cooling tower basin; material: Biofilm | place: United Arab Emirates | collected... | reverse complement strand
ACCCCAATGTGCGCCGCGCAACCGCCATTGTGAATGGCGAGATTATCACTGGCACCGATATCGATCAGCGCATCATGCTGCTGACCAATGGCGACACCAGCCAGATACCCGCCGAGCAGCGCGAACAGCTCCGCATCGAGATATTGGGTCAACTGGTCGACGAATCGCTCCGCATCCAGGAAGCGGAGGCCAACGAGCTTGAAGTTCCCGATGCCGAGATCAACGAATATATCAAGCGCGTCGCGGAGCAGAATTTCAAAATGTCGGTGCCTGATACCGAAAAGCATCTGGCAAAAATCGGCTCGTCCATGGCCTCGCTGCGCAAGCAGGTAAGGGCGGAGCTCGCCTGGAACCGCGTGCTGGGCCGTAACGTCACGCCGTTCATCAACGTCAGCGATGACGAGGTGAAGGCGAAGATCGAGCAGGAAGAGGCAAACAAGGGCAAGGTCGAATATCGGCTCGGCGAAATCTATCTGTCGGCCAACGACCAGAATCGCGAGCAAGTGTATGAACAGGCGCGCAAATTGCTCGAGCAGTTGCAGGCAGGTACGCCCTTCCCCGATATGGCGCGGCAATATTCGGAAGCCTCGACGGCTGCGGCTGGCGGCGACCTCGGCTATGTAAAGCTGAACCAGATACCGCAATCGCTGGCAACGGCAGCGGTTGAAATGAACCTCAACGAGATTGTTGTGGTTCCGGTTGCCACCGGGGTTTCGATCCTGCTGCTGATCGACAAGCGGCAAATCGGCATGGCGGACCCGCGCGATTCGACATTGGAACTGAAACAGATTTCGATCGACTTCCCCCAAGGGACGACGGAGGCACAGGCGGGCCCACTCGTGAAGCGTTTTGCCGAGGAAACGCAGAAGATCAACGGCTGCGGCGCGGCCGATGCCATTGCGCAGTCGCTTGGTGCTGTCGTCGTCAATCGCGACGGCATTCGCATCGGCGATCTGCCGCCTGCTCTGCAGCAAGTGATGCTTTCGCTGTCTGTGGGACAATCGACGCCGCCCTATGGCTCGCTGGAGGATGGTGTGCGCGTCTTCGTGATGTGCGGCCGCAATGCGCCCAAGTCGGTTGCATCCAAATCCTTCGACCAGATCATGGCGGAGATTGAGGATGAGCGTATCGAGCGCCGCGCCCAGCTTTACATGCGCAGCATCCGGCGCGACGCGATTATCGAATATAATTGATGGGGTTTGACGCTGGCCACTTGCCCATCGCAATTTCCAGCGGTGACCCGGCAGGCGTAGGCCCTGAAATCATTGGCAAGGCATGGGACCAACGCAAGAAGGCAGGCTTACGCCCGTTCTTCGCGGTGGGCGATGTCGGCAGCTTTGCGCCGCATTGGGCAGGACCGGTCGAGCGGATCGACAGCCCCGAACAGGCGCTCGAACGCTTCGATGAGGCATTGCCTGTGCTGCATGTGCACAGCTGCTCCTCGGTAACTCCCGGGCAACCCGATCTCGATGGAGCGCATTGTGCGTTGCAGGCGCTGGAGATGGCGACGGGATATACCAAATCAGGCAATGCTGCGGGTCTGGTGACCGGGCCGGTGTCGAAAGCGCAGCTTTATGCCATCGGCTTCACCCATCCGGGGCAGACGGAGTTCGTTGCCGAACGTTGCGGTATTGCGAAGAACAATGCGGTGATGATGCTGGCGGGACCCGATTTGCGTGTCGTACCCATGACCACGCACATCCCGCTTGCTTCGGTCGTCCAACATCTCGACGCAAGGCTGGTGCGCCAGCGTATTCGTGCCACTGCAAAAGGGCTGCAACGCGATTTCGGCATTGCCAAGCCGAGGCTGGCACTGGCGGGTTTCAATCCCCATGCGGGCGAAGCGGGCAATATGGGACGCGAAGAAATCGACATTTTCGGCCCCGCGCTCGTAAAAATCCGCGAGGAGGGCTATGACGTCATCGGTCCCCTCCCCGCTGACACGATGTTCCATGCCGAGGCGCGCAGCGCCTATGATGCTGCGTTATGCGCTTATCATGATCAGGCGCTAATTCCGCTCAAGACGCTCTATTTCCACGAGGCAGTCAATCTGACGCTTGGGCTGCCGATCGTCCGCACCTCGCCCGACCATGGCACGGCCTTTGGCATTGCCGGCAAGGATATGGCCCGCCCTGAATCTATGATTGCCGCGATCCGCATGGCGGCGGAAGCGGCGAAGAACCGGCTGGCCTACGCCCAGAATTGCGGATGAGCGCCAAACCAGCATTGCCGCCCTTGCGTGAAGTCATCGCGCGACACGGGTTGTCGGCGTCAAAAGCGCTAGGTCAGAACTTTCTGTTTGATGAGCAGTTGCTTGACCGGATCGCCGCTGTGCCGGGATCGCTTGTCGGACAACATGTATTCGAAGTGGGTCCCGGCCCCGGCGGTCTGACGCGCGCGCTGCTGCGCGCCGGGGCGCAGGTGCTCGCCGTCGAGCGCGACCGGCGCTGTATTCCGGCACTGGAAGAGCTTGCCGCTGCCTTTCCCGGCCAGCTTCGCATTATCGAGGGCGACGCGATGAAAATCGACGCTGCTGCTGAAATTGGCGGGCCGTTCCACATTGCATCGAACCTGCCCTATAATGTTGGCACGGCGTTGACCGTCGGCTGGCTGACCAGCGCGCAATGGCCGCCCGCTTGGCAATCGCTAACATTGATGTTCCAGCGCGAGGTTGCCGAGCGGATCGTCGCGAAGCCCGGAACCGAAGCCTATGGCCGCCTTGCCATCCTCGCCCAATGGCGCAGCGAGGCGCGGATTGCCATGCCCGTCCACCGCAGCGCCTTCACCCCGCCGCCTAAAGTGATGTCTGCTGTGGTGCATATTGTGCCGGGGGAAGCGCCGGAGGGGGTGGCGATGGAGCGGCTTGAACAGCTTACCGCCGCTGCGTTCGGGCAAAGGCGCAAGATGTTGCGCCAAAGCCTGAAAGGGGTGCCGGGCGCGCTTGATGCCCTGCGCGATGCTGGCATTGCCGAGGATCGGCGGCCGGAAACGGTGGGGATCGATGAATGGTGCGCAGTGGTGCGGGCAATGGCTACTTAATCCTCCCCATCTTGAAAAGATGGGGAGGTGGCTCGCCGCAGGCGAGACGGAGGGGCCGCAAGCGTAACGCACCCCCGAAGCCCCTCCGTCAGTTGGTACGCAACTGCCACCTCCCCATTTCCTCAAAATGGAGAGGATGGGAGGACTGGGCTGGCGCATTTTTGCATCGTCAGCTATCACTCCCCCATGAATACCTTAGCCCCCCACGAAGCCGCCGCGCTCGAGCATATCGACCAGGACCGGATGCTCGCGCAGGTACAGATCTGGGCGGGGATCAACAGCGGCACGGGCAATCTCAAGGGACTGGGTGCAACCGCAAGCCTACTTGCCGACGCCTTTGGCGCGCTGCATGGCGAAGTCGAACTGGTCGAACCCGCGCCGGTCGAGCGCGTCCTGCCCGATGGGGCGGTCATCGCGGTTGAGCATGGCCGCCATCTGGTTGCCACCGTCCGCCCAGACGCACCAATCCAGCTGCTGCTCACCGGGCATATGGACACCGTCTTCGCCATCGATCATCCGTTTCAGGAACAGCAATGGCTGGAGGATGGCGTGCTCAACGGCCCCGGAGTGGCCGACATGAAAGGCGGGATTTCGGTAATGCTCGCCGCTCTGCTGGCTGCCGAGACCGCTTCCGAATTCCAGCGTGTCGGATATCAGGTCATGATCAACAGCGATGAAGAGACAGGTTCCGCCTCCTCCGCTGCGCTTATCGAGCGGCTGGCGAAGGGCAAGCTCGCCGCGCTGACCTATGAGCCCGCTGCCCTGCCCGACGGCACGCTGGCAGGCGCGCGCGCGGGCAGCGGCAATTTTTCGATCATCATCACCGGCAAAAGCGCGCATGCCGGGCGCAATCCACAGGACGGGCGCAACGCCCTGCTTGCCGCCGCCGACCTTGCGCTCCGGCTGAAGGCACTCACCCGCGAAGGGCTTTCGGTCAACCCAGCCAAGATCGACGGCGGCAGCCCCAATAATGTCGTGCCCGACCATGCAATTTTGCGCGTCAACCTGCGCCCGCACAGCCCCGAGCTGGTCGAATATGCCCGTAATGAAATCAACAATTTGATCGCCGCTATTGCCAGCGAGCATGATGTATTACTCCACCTTCACGGCAGTTTCAATCGCCCGCCAAAGCCGCTCGATGCCAAATCCGAGATGCTGTTCGGCCTCGTCAAACAATGCGGTGCCGACCTTGGCCTGACTATCGGCTGGAAATCGACCGGCGGTGTCTGCGATGGCAACAATATCGCGGCTTGCGGAGTGCCTGTAGTCGATACTATGGGCGTGCGCGGCGGCGCGATCCATAGCGCAGACGAGTATTTGATAACAGAGAGCCTGTCGGAACGGGCCGCATTGTCCGCACTCACCTTGCTGCGGATTGCCGAAAAAGGGGGAATATGAGCTTCATCATCCGGCCTGCACGTATGGAAGACGTGCAGTCGCTATACGAAATGGCCAAACGCACTGGCGGTGGCTTCACCAACCTGCCGCCCGACCGGAAGGCACTGACTGCAAAGCTCGAACGCTCGGTAGCCGCTTTCTCGCGGGAGGATGACAGCATCGCCGACGATCTGTTCGTCTTCGTCCTCGAAAACACGAAAAGCGGCGAAGTGCGCGGTACCTGCCAGATATTCTCTGCCGTTGGCCAGAAATGGCCGTTCTACAGCTATCGCATCGGCGCACTGACTCAGCATAGCGAGGAACTGGGCCGCACATTCCGCGCCGACATCCTCAACCTTTCGACCGATCTGGAGGGGACGACCGAAGTCGGCGGGCTATTCCTCCACCCCGGCGAGCGTGCGGGCGGCCTTGGCATGTTAATAGCGCGCAGCCGCTATCTCTTCATCCGCAACCATCGCGCACGCTTTCACGATCGCGCGCTCGCCGAATTGCGCGGGGTGATTGACGAGGCGGGCGGCTCGCCATTCTGGGACGGGGTCGCCGGCAAGTTTTTCGGCATGAACTTCCAGGATGCCGACGAATTCAACGCAAAGCATGGTAACCAGTTCATCGCCGACCTGATGCCCAAACACCCCGTCTATATCGCGATGCTGCCCGAGGCCGCCAAGGCCGTGATCGGCGTGCCGCATCCATCGGGTCGCGCTGCCATGCGGATGCTGGAAAACGAAGGCTTTGCCTGGGAGAAATATGTCGACATTTTCGACGGCGGCCCGACGATGACGGTGCGAACCGACCAGATCCGCAGCATCCGCGAGGCAGAGGATGTCCGCGTCGCTGAAATCAGCGCACAACTGGGCGAGTTGCTGGGCGGTGACAAGAAACTCGTAACGGTGGGGCGGCTGAACAGCTTCAAAGCCGCCTATGGCTGGACGATGCCGCATGACGAAGGCGTTGTTCTCGATGAGGAATGCGCGGCAACGCTTGGCCTTTCGATTGGTGACAGCATGACGCAAGTGGCGCGGTGGTGAGCATGCTAACCGAAATCAACTTCGACGGCATCATCGGCCCGAGCCACAATTATGCAGGGCTTAGCCCCGGCAATATCGCCTCTGCCAATAATGCAGGCGCGGTATCGCAACCGCGTGCCGCTGCGCTGCAAGGCATTGAAAAAATGCGCGCCAATTTGCGGCTTGGGCTGGCACAGGGCTTTTTCATGCCGCTCGACCGGCCCAATACAGGATGGCTGAACGGGCTTGCGACTGACATGGCAAGCGCCGAGCCGCATATCCGCGCCGCAGCTTTTTCGGCAAGCGCTATGTGGGCGGCCAATGCCGCGACCGTATCGCCAGCGCCCGATACTGCAGACGGACGTTGCCATTTATCCGCCGCCAATTTGCTGACCATGGCGCACCGCAGCCATGAATGGACGGGCACGCTAGCGCAGCTGAAACTGGCCTTTGCCGATGAACGACATTTCGCCGTCCATGGTCCCGTGCCCCCGCCCTATGGCGATGAAGGCGCGGCGAACTTCATGCGGCTGTGCGCAGCGCACGACCAGCCCGGGCTGGAAATTTTCGTCTATGGCAAATCGGGTGGCCCCTTCCCTGCGCGCCAGCATGTCGAGGCATCGAAAGCCATCGCCCGCGCGCACCGGCTAGACCCTGACCGGACATTGTTCATCCAGCAATCGGAAGTCGCGATTGCCGCAGGCGCATTTCACAATGATGTCGTTGCGGTCGTCAATGAGCGCGTGCTGTTCACGCACGAACAGGCGTTCGAAGACCCCGAAGCCGCCTATGCCGCGATCCACGCCAAAATGCCGGAGGCGGAGATTGTCGTCGTTCCCGCGAACCGCGTCAGCCTTGCCGATGCCGTGCAAAGCTATTTGTTCAACGCGCAGCTGGTGACTTTGCCTTCGAAAGAAATGGCGCTGATCCTGCCGACCGAGGCGCAGGCCAATGCCAATGTCTGGGGCTGGCTGCAGGAGCATGTCGCAGGCAACGGCCCGATCCGCAGGCTGGTTCCAGTCGATGTCCGCCAGTCGATGGCCAATGGCGGTGGCCCCGCCTGCTTGCGCCTGCGCGTCGTCGCGGACCTGGCGACGGTCGACCAGCGCTTTATTGCTGACGAGGCGAAGCTTGACCGGATGGCAGAGATTGTCGCGGCGCAATGGCCGGAGACGATCGCGCCCGAACAATTGGCTGATCCGGGCTTGGTGGAGCAGGTGCAAAAGGCGCGACTGGCTTTGTTGCAAGCCTGCAATCTGAGCGAGCTCGCGTAATTCGTGCGACACAAAACATCGTCACCCCGTGCTTGACACGGGGTCCCGCTTTTCATTCTGCATTGCGCTACAAAGCGGGACCCCGCATCAAGTGCGGGGTGACGGCGAAGGTAGTGCGAGGTAGTGAAGGTAGAAGCGTCGGATTTCCTTACAAATCGCGTTCCCGTTAACCATCGAATCCGACTATTCCCAAGGCTGGCACACGCTTTGCACTCATGGCTGTTAACCTCATGAAAAAACTGCTCCGCCTCTTTCAGATCAAGACCAAAGCCGAGGTCTTCCTTGTCACCTATGCGCTAGGGCTCGGCGCGGTAAAGCGGGGGCAGGATTATATGATCCAGTATCCTGGCAAGATCGGCTATGTCTTCCTGCTGCTGTGCACCGGCGCTGTTTTCATGGCCTCGGTCAAGATGCTGCAGGCGGTTGAGATGCAGCGGATATTGGGCGCGGATTGAATTCCAACCCCCATCACTTTTCCGTATTCCCGAGCGAAGTCGAGGGACTAGTTCGAGCGTAGCCGAGAACGTCGACGTCGAAAGCCTCGGCTTTGCTCGGCATAGTCCCTCGACTTCGCTCGGGATAATCGGACCGGATTAATGCGCATTAAAGGTCCTCCGGATTCTGTTGCCCGGCTCCGGAGGCGGCCGCTGTAACCTTTCTGTTGCCCGGCCGGTTCGGCCGCGTTCTGTTAGGATAATCTAGGACCGTGAGGCCCTTGGATTATGCTGCGAGAGCAAGTGCTTCGTTATCGTTGGTACTTATGAGTTTTGAACCATTTCACGGCTTATTCATGCCGGGCAAAAACAATGCTTTTCAACGCACGTCGATCCTAGTTCAGCCCCGTCATATTCCCCGATAGCCGGGGAAGGTGGTGGAGCTGCCGGGTACCGCCCCCGGGTCCGCTGCATCTATTGCACATCGCACTTTATCGCCATAGTCCGGCGAACCGGACATACCCTATATAGGCGCTTTTGGGTGAATGGAAAGTGAAGCCTCGATGCTTGCAGACGATTTGACGCAAAACAGCTATAAAATGCCTCTTAGCTTCACAAACTTCATAGCCAAACGCCAAAATGTGTGAAGTTAAGCGCCTCTCGCGCAACCATGCCCCTTACGCCTAGGCGATGGAAAACCAAATCTCACAAAGTCAAAGAGCGCTGCAGTTGGAACATAAAAGGAACAAAAAGTCAAGCGATTCCGCCTAAACCCCCTGCATGTTCCTGCTCTCCGCGGGGATATGCACGACCAGCCCGTCCAGCTCCTCAGTTAGCTCTATCTGGCAGCTAAGCCTGCTTGTCCGCCGCGCGCCGCTGGCGAGATCAAGCATATCCTCCTCGTCCTCCACCGCGCGCGGCAGTTTATCGAACCAGGCCTTGTCGATCACCACATGACAGGTCGAGCAGGCCATCTGGCCTTCGCATGTTCCTTCCAGCGGCTGCCCTGCATTTTGCGCGATTTCGAGCAGATTGTCGCCAACATTGGCCTCGACGGTCTGCTCGGTTTCGCCATCGGGGCTAATGAAGGTGACTTTAATCAAGTACTGATCCCTCCCAAATTCCGATTATCCCGAGCGAAGTCGAGGGACGATGCCGAGCGAAGTCGAGGCCTTGCGCACTTAAAGTCCTCGGCTTCGCTCGGACGACCCCTTCGACTTCGCTCAGGGCGAGCGGATAAGGATGGCTGGCGTTTCTTATGCTCACCCCAACTGCCTTTCCGCCGCCGCATTGAGCAACTCTGCCGCTCGCTCGATCTCTTCGAGCCTTGTATAGCGCCCCCATCCCAGCCGAATAGAGGATTTCGCCTGTGCGTCCGAAAGGCCGATGGCGCGCAGCACATGGCTCGGACGACCGGAGCCGCTGGCACAGGCACTGCCCGCCGAAAACAGGATTTCACGGCAGTCGCTCATCAGCCGCGCGACATTCAGGCCATCGCGGCGGATGTTGAGATTGCCCTTATAACGATGTTCGGTGCAGCCATTGATGGTCCAATTGGCATAGAGTTCGATTGCGCGGTTCCACAATGTTTCGACATGGGCCGCATCGTCCTCCATCCGCTCTGCCGCTAGCTCTGCGGCCTTGCCGAAACCGGCGCAGAGCGCTGGCGACAGCGTGCCTGAACGCAAACCCTGCTCCTGCCCGCCGCCATGGATCAACGGCGCCAGCTCGATACCATCGCGCACCCACAGCGCGCCAATGCCCTTTGGCCCGTGGATCTTGTGCGCGCTGATCGCGATCATGTCGGGGCCGTCGGGGATCGGTATTCGGCCATAGGCCTGGACAGCGTCACAGAGCAGCAGGCCCTGGTGCGCTTGTGCGATGTTGCCGACGGGGTTGATCGTGCCGATTTCGTTGTTGACCAGCATGGCGCATAGCAATCTGTCCTCCCCATCTTGCAAAGATGGGGAGGTGTCGCGCCGAAGGCGTGACGGAGGGGCAGCCAGCGAAGCTAGCTCCTTCACCCTCGAAGCCCCTCCGTCAGTTGCTGCGCAACTGCCACCTCCCAAAGCCTCCACACAATCGAGCACCGCCGCATGTTCGGTGGCAAAGGCTGACACCGGCAGGCCACAGCCTTTGATGGCAAGGTTTATCGCCTCGGTCGCGCCGCTGGTGAATATGACGCGCCCACCCGCAGGCAGCAGCGCCGCGACCCGATCGCGTGCAACCTCAATGGCGGCATTGGCCCTGCGCCCGCCACTATGCATGCTGTGCGGGTTCCAATATTGCTCCTTCAGCCACGGCTCCATGATCGCGAAGACCTCTGGCGCGAGCGGCGTGGTTGCCTGGTAATCGAGATAAATGGCGGGGCTCATGCGGCTTTTGCGCGGCTCTCTATGCCGTCCCATGCGGCGATAAATCGGTCGACATCGGCTTCGTTCGTTTGTGGCCCGAAACTGACGCGGATGACTTGCGCCGCAGCCTGCGCCTCCCAGCCCATTGCGCCGAGCACATGGCTGGTCTTCAACGTGCCCGACGAACAGGCGCTGCCTGCCGAGACGGCGATGCCAGCCATATCAAAGCCGATCAGCTGGCTCGATGCGGAGACGCCCGGCATCCGGTAGCTCGCTATGGTGGCGAGGCGGGGGCTATGGTCGGCAACAACCTCTGCGCCAAGCGCGATGAGCCTTGCATCCAAAAGGGTCCGCAACCTGACAAGTTCGTCGCCCCCGCGCAGGCGGGGGCCGTGGGAGAATTGCGCATTGCTGGCTGCGGTCCCCGCCTGCGCGGGGACGACGAGTTCTTCGAGCGCGGCAGCGAAGCCCATGACAGCGGGCAAATTCTCCGTGCCCCGGCGATAACCCTGCTCCTGCCCGCCGCTGGGGTGAAGCAGTGAAAGATCGCGCAGCAGCAAGGCACCGATCCCCGGTGGCCCACCGAGTTTGTGCGCGGATACGCAGATCAGGTCCGCATCAGGCAACGGCAATTTCCCCGCCCCTTGCGCGCAATCGGCAAAGAGCAACGCCCCGCCCTCGCGGATCGCCGTGCCAAGCTCTGCCAGCGGCTGGATGACGCCGGTTTCGTTGTTCACCTGCTGGATTGCATAACGCCGCCCGCGCGCGACCGAATTGAGCTGTACAATCCCGCCTGCGTCGATCGGCAGCCGTGCCTCTGCGCCGACAGCCGCCAGCACCGCATCATGCTCGACCGCGCTCGCCACCGCGTCATGCCCGCGCAAAGCCAGCGCGATCGCTTCGCTCGCCCCGCTGGTGAAGATCAGCTCCCCGTCCCAGCCAAGCGCCGCCGTTATCCGCTCCCTTGCTTCCTCCAGCGCGGCGCGTGCTGCCCTGCCCTCGCTATGCGGAGACGAAGGATTGGCCCAGCGTTCGAGCGCCTCTGCCATCGCCGCGCGCGCTGCGGGCACCACCGGCGTCGTCGCGGCATGATCGAGATACAGGCGCTGGTTCATTCGTTTCCGTGACGCTGGCTTGACAGTTGCGAAAATCGCATCGCCTTCTATATAGCGCCCCTCACCTTCCTTACCAGATTGAACCATCACCCATGCCAGCCATTGCCATCCCCGGTCCCGAAGGCCGTATCGAAGCCCGTTTTTCCCCGCCGCCGCGCCCGCGCGCGCCCGTGGCGATGATCCTGCACCCGCACCCGCAGGCCGGCGGCACGATGAACGACCGGATCACGCAGGCGATGTACAAGACCTTCGTCAACCGGGGCTTTGCGACGCTGCGCTTCAACTTTCGCGGCGTCGGCCGCAGCGAGGGCGAATTCGACAATGGCATTGGCGAGCTGTCCGACGCCGCCGCAGCGCTCGATTGGGTGCAGGCGTTCCACCCCGAGGCTTCGACGACCTGGATTGCAGGCTTCAGCTTTGGCGCGTGGATCGGCATGCAACTGTTGATGCGCCGTCCCGAAATTCGTGGCTTCATCTCGGTCTCGCCGCCCGCCAACATGTATGATTTCAGCTTCCTTGCCCCCTGCCCCTCCTCGGGCATCATCATCCACGGCGCGGGCGATGAGGTGGTGAACCCCAACGCGGTGCAGAAACTGGTCGACAAGCTGCGCACGCAGCGGCACATCACCATCCACCATGACGAAATCCCGCGCGCCAACCATTTCTATGAAAATGAAATGGACATGCTGATGGCGTCGGTGGACAATTATCTCGACATGCGTCTGGACCCTGCCTGTCCGATCAAGTGACGCAGGCTTAGCCACATTACGTACCGAACAAAAAAGGGCTGCCGAGGCAGCCCTTTTTCTTTGTCTTGCTGTGACCCGGTCAGTCTTTCAGGAAATCGGGGACATGGTCGGGGTTACCGCCCTCGCCGCCTTCCGAACGTTCGCGGCGCGGACCACGGTCACGGTCACGACCACCGCCATCGCGGCGCGGACCACGATCACGACCACCTTCACGGCGGGGGCCACGATCACCACGGTCTCCGCGATCGCCGCGCTCGCGCGGTTCCCTCGGCGGGCGGGTGTCTTCCAGTTCCTCGCCGGTTTCCTGATCGACGACGCGCATCGACAGGCGGACCTTGCCGCGCGGGTCGATCTCGAGGACCTTGACCT
>ERZ1066121.2438-NODE-2438-length-11742-cov-6.053307_pt1 | contig 11742 bp, 19 predicted proteins | sample MGYA00382768_ERZ1066121 | MGnify/ENA primary metagenome ERZ1066121 (study PRJEB33369, sample SAMEA5778351) | biofilm metagenome | biome: Industrial cooling water; feature: Water cooling tower basin; material: Biofilm | place: United Arab Emirates | collected... | reverse complement strand
CGGCAGGCTGCGGAGCGTCACCGTGGCATGGAACTGGTCCGGGGGTGCGAGGGCGTCCATCAGGGACAGCCGTGGGCGGATCGGGGCCGGCGTCATCGGGACATCCTTTCGTCTGGCTACTCCGGCACGGCGGGCCGGGCGGTCGGCGGTCGGCCGGACCCGCGTCGGCAGCGTCCGGCGGGCCGTGGAGCGGTGGCCTGCCTTAACTACTACCGTAGACTATACAAGCCAAAAATGTCTGATACCACCCGCCCCGCCTCCTTGCCAAAAGGTGTCGGGGGAGGTACGGGTGGCTAAGAAGAAAGAGATCACGCACGACGCCGTCGTCGTCCGCTTCGGTCAGCAGCTTAGGACCACGCGGTTGACGCGGGGGATGACGCAGGCACAGCTTGCGGAGCGGGCGGAAGTGACCCTGAGCTACATCACCCGGCTGGAGGCCGGCACCTCGGCCCCCGGCATCGACCTCGCCGCCCGGCTCGCCGCCGCCCTCGGCACGCCCATCGCGGACCTCCTGCCGACCGACCCGCCGCCGGACGAACTGGCGGTGCTGCGGGAGCAGGCCCGGCGGCTGTTCGCCAGCGTCGTGGCGACCGAAGATCGGGACGTGTTGGCGTTGGTCAACCAGTTCCTCGCCCGGCTGGTGGAGACGGAGCGGTAACGCAGTTCCTGCAATCAGTCATCTCTTCCGGGCCTCTCCGTGAACACGGGGCTGGCCGTGCCCCAACGATCACGCTTCACGAACGGTCCCTACCAAGCTGGGACGCTCGCCTCGATCCCGGTAGTCTCACCAAATAATCGGGGGAGGCTGCGGTAGTCGTGAGGGGGCGATGGTGACCGAGGTACGAGACAACCAACAAAACGACCCAGCCACCCTCCTCAGGGACGGCCCGCTCATGAACGGCGTCGTCCGGCTTGTGACGGCCGCGTCCGGGGCGGGGAGCCTCGCCTTCGCCGGATACCACGCCCTGAACTCCACTCAAGCCCTGATCACCGTCGCATTTCTCATCACCGGGGTCGTCCTCCTCGTTCTGGCCCTGGCTTCCGAGCCGACCACCAAGCCCGCCTCTTAGGGGAACTGTCGGCGGGCGAGCCACTCCCGGCCGACGACCAGCCCGCCGGGAACCTCGGGCGGATTCGGCGTGTCCGTCCGGGTGTACCCTTCGATTAACCCTGCTGCGGCCATGAGGCTCAAGTATGCCCGAGCAGTTCCTGCGGTCAGCCGAGTTAGCCTTCGGCCCGGACGTGTTGCGGTGGGGGTCAAAGAACGCTCGCCTCGGCCGGGGCGAGTGGGCGTGGATCGCCACCCGCCACCCAGACCCGACCGGGGGCAGATTCTTCAGATACCCGGCATCCCGAGGGCACGAAACATTCATCTGCGAAGCGAACATCCTCCTGGCAATGTTCGGGGATGAACTCCCTCGCGTGACCGAAGAACTGATGTTCGCCCACGACGAGTACGAGCAGTTTGGCGTCGAGTACCGGCCGACCGGGCGGCGGACGCGGTCGTGGGACTGGGTCGAGCTTCGCCGCCGGGCCGAAGCTGACAATTTGTTCGGGCGGGCGGGTTCGATCCGTGGGCGGGCGGTGTTGATGCTTTGGAGCCAGCCGGAAGGTTGGCTCGACCTGCTCAAGATCGCGGTGTCGGGGCTGAACGTGACGCCTGACACCATCCTCACGGCGGGTAGAATAGAACTGGGCGTCGTCAAGGACTTCATCGGGGGTGCGGCATGAGCGGACGAGGGCGGGACGTGGGCACAGCGATCAGCCGGACGGGCGGCACTCGCCCCGAGCGTTTCCCCCTTAGCGAGGCGGACGGGGACGGGGCCAACGAACTTTGCGTGGGCGACTTCGGGTACGATCACTCTGGCCTGACCTGCTCGGAGTGCGGGTCCGACCTGACGAGTGACGGGTTGTGCGGCTCGCGGTCCCCCCGCTGTCCGTTCGCCAGCCGCTTTCAGGATGAGGTCGTGCCGGCGGCGGTTTGGCGGGAGGTGCGGCAGGTGGTCGCCAACACCCGCTCGCGGCGGGCGTACCGCTACGCGACTCGCGGCTACCTCCGGGTACTGGGGTCGCCCCACCGAGTGGCGTTCGCGGACGAGTACGAGGCGTCAGCGGCCGGGTACGAGGTGCATGACGACTGACCGAAGCGGGGCGAGTTCCCGATGAAGAGCCATTTCGACCTGCTGATGCCGATCCTTCGCGGGCGGGGTCACCTCGACCGCCGACTGGCCGGTTTGCTTCCCCGCCATACCGCTTTCATCCTGCTCGACGTGTCCCGCCCGGACCTGACCGAGGAGGAGAACGTCACCCGCTTGCGGGATGCTGCCGCCGGTGCCCCGAGGCACACACAGCATGTCATGCCGGTCGGGCAGAATCACTCGGTAGTGCTACTCGCTGCCGTGCCGACGATGGCCCGGCGGACCATCGAGTACGCCGCCGTTCTGGCCGGCGACCGCAACTACGTCATCTCTGAGAACGGGCTGACACGCGACCGCCACGGCGTGCTGATTGCCGAGACGAAGCTCGACGCCGACACCCTCGACCTGTGGGCCGAACACCTCGGCGTCCGTCTTCGGGCGGACGGGTTGTACGAGCGGACTCCGTCGTTCATCGCCTACGCCCGCTGGCGGGACGGGTTAGCCGGGGTGTAGCGGCTTACAGTCCACACATCCCCTGACATTCCCCGACCGACATCGGGTCGATGGTGTTCGGGACGATGGCGTCGAAGTCGATCATCTGGAGCGGGACGCACGTCCGGTGGACGAACAGGGCCTGCTTGAACCCTCGGGTGCAGATGCTCTCGGGACGCCGCAGTGCCTCGTCCACCTCGACGGCTCGGGCGAAGTCCTCGGGGGCCTCCCGCCGCATCCTTCCCCACTCCTGATTCGTCCGGTACGGGCAGAACGTGCAGGCCGATTTCGGCACCGCGTGCGGGACGCGGCCCCGCAGGTACTCGACGCAGTCCTTCCGGCTCATCCCCATCTCGATCAGCGGCCAGTGTGGGACCGACCACTTCACCTTCTCAAACCTCTTCGCCGCCCGGACGGCCCTCGCCTGCTCATCGACGGAGATGCCGAAGAACTGGTGAACCGTAGTGCCCTTCGGCACCCGCTTCCTCGGGGCCAGGCCGAGCAGTTCCCGGCGGATGGCCCGCTCGCACACCTCGATCTTGTAGGTTTTTGTACACTGGCGGCGGACCATCCCGACCTTGCCCTGCTCGTTGCGGGTGAACGCCGGGATGCTCACGAAGCGGTTGCCTCGGCCGTCGATGCCGGCGACGAGGTCGTCCCCGAGTTTGCCGGCCGTCCGCACCCAGATGGGCGGGCCGGCGAGGGACCGGAGCCAGTTCAGGTGCTGGTACACCGCCACCGGCTCGTCCTGGGTGTCGGCAAAGATCGCCAGGTCGATCCTGAGCTTGCCGTCGAGGGCCATGAGGTACAGGGCCGTACTCTGGACGCCGGCCCCGAGGTTAAGGACGTAGTGTTCCACGCCTTATGTAGGGCTGGGCCGGAAGACTTCCCCGGTTGTCAGGCAGGACACACGCCCCGCCGTTCCCTGTCCGGCGACGGGCATGGCGACATGGACTCGTCGTCATTGCCGTGCCCTGACTCGCCGGCGAGCCGCCGCCGTGCCGTTTCCGCGTGCGTGGCGTCCACCTCCGTGCCGAGGTAACGACGCCCGAGCCGCTTGCTCGCCACCCCCACCGTACCGCTCCCCGCGAAGCAATCGACCACCAGATCGCCGGGCCGGGTCAGCCGGCCCAGCCAGTACTCCCACGGCGGGAGCGGCTGCTCCCACGGGTGGTGCCGCTTGGGTGGGTCGTCCTATGCGGGCAGTTGATCTGAGCGGCCGGCCGCGTCGTGCTGGAAGGACGCCACAGCCGTACATACGGCATGGGTTACAAGGTCAAGGAACTCTTCTACTCACTCCAGGGCGAGGGGGCGAACGCCGGCAGACCGTCCATCTTCGTGCGGTTCGCCGGCTGCAACTTGTGGTCCGGGCGGGAGGAGGACCGGCACCGGGGGCCGTCGTGCAGCCGGTGGTGCGACACCGACTTCGTCGGCACGGACGGCAGCGGCGGGGGCAACTACTCGACGGCCCGTGACTTGGCCGTCGCTGTCCTCCACCAGCTTCCCGCCGACGCCGACCCCACGCACCTGCCGCTCGTCGTCTGCACCGGCGGCGAGCCGCTCCTGCAAATCGACCGCCCGTTGTTTGATGCCCTGCACACCCTCGGCTACTCGGTCGCGGTCGAGACGAACGGCACGATGCCGGTGCCCGAAGGGGTTGATTGGGTGTGCGTCTCACCCAAAGCGAACACGAAGCTGGTTGTGACCGGCGGTGACGAACTCAAGGTCGTCATCCCGCAGCCGGGACTCGACCCGGCTGCGTTCACCGGCTTGGCCTTCGAGCACTTCTCCATCCAGCCGATGGACGGCCCGGACCTGGCGGCGAATTCCCGACTCGCCATCGACTACTGCCTCAAGCACCCCCGGTGGCGGCTGTCGGTGCAGGCCCATAAGCTCCTGGGCCTGCGGTAAGGGGGCGTCTGCGTCTGCTCGTCAGCGGTGCCACCCGGACAGTCCAGCGGCTCGCCCCCCACCCCCACCTCGGCGTCCTCCTGACCCCGAAGACCGGACAGTCCCTCGACTGGATCGCGGGGACCGGGTTGCCGTGGGCGTGCGACAACGCCGCCTTCAGCGGGTTCGATGAGCCGGCGTTCGGGCGGATGCTGGACCGGGTAGCCGGACAGGCCGGGTGCCTGTGGGTCGCGGCCCCGGACGTGGTCGGGGACGCGGACGCCACCCTCGACCTGTTCCAGGCGTGGGAACCCCGGATCAGGGGCCACCGGCTGCGGGTCGCCCTGGTCGCCCAGGACGGGCTGGAGGGCCGGCGGGTGCCGTGGTCGCGGCTCGACGCCCTGTTCCTCGGCGGGTCCACCGCGTGGAAGGAGGGGGACGCGGCCCGGACACTGGCCCAGCGGGCCGCTGCCAGGGGCAAGCTGGTTCACATGGGGCGGGTGAACTCGCTCCGGCGGATCAAGCTGGCGGCGGGGTTCGGCTGCGACTCCATCGACGGCTCGGGGTTTTCGATGTTCCCGGACGCCCGGCTACCGAAGGGGCTGCGGTGGGTTGAGCAGGCGGCGGGCGAGTTGCGGGCGGCGGGGCACACGCCCGGCGTCGGACCTGAGCGTGGTCCGAGTTCGACGGCCCGCTTACCCTTTAGCAACCGACCGACACGCGGTCGAAGCTGGAGGACAGGTCATGAAGCGATACATCGTGACGCAGACCGGGGTTCGTGAACACGACATCGACCGGACGTTCGTGATCGAGGTGCCCGACGACATGAACCCAGAGGAACTGTCGGATTCCAGACTGGAGGAACTGGCTGACGATGCCGGTATCGAGTGGGAGGACTGCGACTGCATCAACATCGAATTCCTGGGGAGCCACTTCGCGGAATTGCCGGCAGACGGCACCTCACCGGACCTGACCGTTATCGAGGTCGAGGCGTAACTCAGGAACCCGAGCCGGACGCCCCCAGTACTTGTCGCACCGCCTCCGCGACGGCCCTCCCCATCTGCATGGGGACGCCGTTTCCCCTGACCTGATACGCGAACTCGACCTTCAGACACGGGGTCGAGAAGTCGGCCGGCAGTCCCATTGCCTCGTTCACCTCGGAGAGGGTCATCCGCCGGCCGAGCTTCCGGCCGGCCTTCCGCCGGTCGTACCCTTTGTGTTCGTTGCCAGTCACGCACGGCAACGGGTCCGGGCAACGCTGGTCGGGCGGCAGCGGGATGGGATCGAGGACGAGATTGCTGGAGAACCGTCGCCGGCGGTGCTGCCCCGCCCCGAACATCCAGGCGTCGAGGACGGCTGACCAGCGGGCCGCGTCCGGGACCGGGGCACCCGGCACGTTCTCCATAACCCACCAGCCCGGCTGCGACTCCGCAACCACCCGCTCAAACTCCGGGATCAGGTTGCCCTGGGTCGGGGTGTTGCCCTTGCAGACCCGCGAGAACATTTTGCACGGCGGGCCACCGATCACCCCATCGAACCGGCCCGGCAGTGAGTGCCAGTCCCGGATGTCCTGGCCGAGCATCACATCCGGGCCGCGAACCACCACGAACCCGGCCTGCTCAAAGGCCAAGCCCAGTAGATCGGCACCCGGAAACAGGGACAGCACCAGCACACAGTAGGTAGGACTCCAGCCTGATAACCGTGGTGATTTTCAGGCACACGCGGGTGGCCGAAGTGACCGAAAAACCCTAGAATATCCACGGGAAATGAGTTCGGTACTGCTTGCTCGTCCGGCTCTCGCGGCACCCGTTCGACACCTCGCCGCACGCTCCCCTACGACGAATGAAACTGACTGACCGGCTGGCCCTTGTGCCAGCCGACCGTGACCCCGTTTTTGAAGGGAACGATTGACTGTGTCGTCGGCTGGCCCCGCTGCCGCTCCTCTCCATGTGCCTGTAAATCTGGCCCCGGCCGACGCGAATAACCCTATGTGGGGCCTGTCCACACAACTCCCAGCGGCAACCACTCACTTCGGCCGCACCAATCACGATGGACGATTACCACCCGGCCCGGTCGGGGGCGTCACCGTGACGCCCCCGACCGGAGGGTGATCCTTGGAGGACTGGATGGCAGACGCGAAGTTGTTGACCCACTCACTTGTCCGGGCGGCAATCCGCATCTCGGAGGTTGCCCACGCAGGCCAGAGTGGCACACCGTATCTCGGCCATCACCGCCGTGTCGCTGAGATCGTCGGCACGCTCGACGGGGTGACCGAGGTGGAAGTGGCGGCGGCGATATTGCTTGGAGTGCTGGCGGACACTCCCGTCCACGCCGCCGAACTGACGAGCCGCCTGGTGGCAAGTGGTGCCGAGCAGGCGGTGGCGGACGCGGTCGTCGGCTTGGTGTCCGAGGTGACCGAGGGGACCACGTCGTCGGACAAGATGGCATCGGCCAGCGAGCCGGCGAAGCGGCTGATGCTCACTGACCGGATCGTGCAGGTGATCAGCGGGGCCAACCCCAACCCGGCCGCGTGCGACCTGCTGGTAGACCTCGCAGGGGACGCCGACCCGCTGCTGGCCGGCTGGTTGCTCCACGAAATCAACAAGTCCCGCAACCCGAACCGAACGGAGGGCTGAGTGAACTTCTTCGACCGCTTGCACCGCGAGTTCTTCGACCAGTTGTTCTCGTTGGACCCGGAGAGCCGTGAAGCCAAGGCCAAGCTGCTCCGCGAGGCCGGTATCCCGGAAGACGTGATCGCGGACCTCTGTTCTCCGGGCATCAAACCGGGGATGACATTCGGCGGGGCGAAGGCCCCCGACGTGGCGAACGTCGTGGAGCGGGTGCTGTTCCGGCAACGTGCCGGAAGCGTGTTGCTTCGCATCACACGCCCGCCCTACGACGAAGCCGGCCACGTCGAGATCGCCGTGCTGGAGGTCGGCCCGCCCTCCGAGCAGAACCTCGGCCGTCAGACTGCTGACGACAACGGCGACCCGCCACCGAGCTTGTGAACCAGACCCTGAGAACCGATCCTCACCACCAAAGGAGAAGTGCATGACTACCGCGAACGCCTCCCGCTTCCGTATCGGCCAATGCGTTGCCACCCCCGCCGCCCTCCAGGCACTGGAGCGGGCGGGTGTCACCCCACTGTCACTGGTCCGCCGGCACTCGGCCGGGGACTGGGGCCAGTGTGACGCCGAAGACCGGCAGGCGAACGAGGACGCCGTCACGCACGGTGACCGCGTGTTCTCTGTGTACGGGTTGCCGACCGGCGAGAAGGTCTGGGTGATCACCGAGGCCGACCGCAGCAGCACCTGCGTGTTGCTGCCGGAGGATTACTGATGCTACCGTTGACCGAAAGGGGCCTCGACCCGTCATGACCGCGACCGACTGGCTGACGCGGGCCGGGGAGTACCGGGCGACTTCACTCGCCGCACCGGACGGACACCCGAAGGTGTTCCTGGCCCTGCACGCCGCCGAGTTGCTGCTGAAGGGGCTGCTCCTGGGGCGGGCCGGCGACCTCGGGGCACTATCGCACACGCACGACTTGGGCGATCTGCTGCGGGCGGTCGGGGTAGACCCGGCCGACTACCGGCACCTCGTCAACGCCGACCCGAGGATGACCTTCTTTCGGTATCCGAAGCCGCCACGGCCGGACCTCGATCTTGACGCCGTACTCCGCGAGGCCGACGCCGTCTGGAACCGCTTGCAAGGAGGAGAGCGTGACTGACCCGATGAACGACGCCGTTCGTGTCCCGGTGCCGCCGCCCGGCCGGGACGCCGCCCGCCGCGAGCCGAAGGGGTACACGCGGGGCTTCCGGGCGATGGTCGGGAAGAAGCACGGCTATAAGGCCGCACGTCGCAGCAGCAAGGTCTGGCTCGCCGGCTGGCGGGACGAGATGGACGTTCGCCGCCAGGTAGAAGGGGGTAGCGAGTGACCCCCAGGGAGTTCATCGAGGGGCTGGCGGCGAACGGCTCGTTGTACCACGCGGCCCTTCTCACCCGAGGGTGTGAGTGCCGGGGCCGAACGCCGTCGCGGCAGGTGCGGAACTCCGCTCGGTGGGTGGCACGGGTACGGCCCCGCTGGCACCGCTGCTACAAGAATGCCGCCGAGTTCGCCTTGGCCCACCCGGACGCCGGGTACGTCGAAGGGTTCTGGCAGTTCGCGGCCAGCCACGACCCCGTCCATCACGCCTGGAACCTGTATCGAGGGCACGTCCTCGACTTAACGGCCGAGGACGTGGAGCGGCGGGGACGCCGGGCGAACGTGCCCCTTCTGCCGGCCGAGCAGCAGGACTACTTCGGGGTCGTGATCCCGACCGTCCTCGTCCGGCAACAGGTCGAAGCGACCCGCCGGTGGGGGCCGGTGTCCTTCTCGTACCTAACCGGGGCGGACGGCGGTGGCATCGTCCGTTCCTTGGCCCCCGCCCGACACTCTGGCAACGAGGCCCCATGACTCCGAAGAACGACATCAACGACGCCCCGCTCGGGACGCTGGACGAAGTGATCGGCCAGCGGGCGGTCAAGGCCCAGGTGACGACCGCCCTCGCCGCCGCCCAGGCCGACAGCCGCCGGTTCGACCACTCCCTGCTGGTCGGCCCGCCCGGCACTGGAAAAACGACCGTGTCTCAGATCATCGCCAAGGAGATGGGGACGGCGTTCCGCGAGGTTCTCGGGCAATCGATCACCACCAGCGGCGACCTGAACGCCTTGCTGTTGTCCGCCGAGGACGGCACCGTCGTCTTCATCGATGAGGCCCACGAACTCGACAAGTCGGTCCAAACGGCTCTCTACCTGGCGACGGACCAACGGAAGATTATTATCCCCGGAGGGAAGTCGGCCCCACGCTCCATCGGGCTGGCGGACTTCACCCTGTTGCTCGCCAGCACGGACGAGTTCTGCCTGCTTCAGCCCCTACGGGATCGAATGAAATTGATCCTGCGGTTCGGGTACTACTCGGCGGAAGAACTGGTCGAACTGGTTCGCCGGCGGGCCGTCGCTCTGGACTGGCCGGTGGCCGACGCGGTGCTGCCCGAGGTCGCCCGACGCTCACGCGGCACGCCCCGGCTCGCCCTTCGACTCCTCCAGGCGTGCCGCCGGGTGTGCCGGGCCGGGGGCGAGGACGAGATTACCCCGGACCACCTGCGGCGGGCCTGTGAACTGGAGGGACTCGACGGCTTAGGACTCGATCCGAACGAACAGGCTTACCTCGCCGTCCTTGCCGAGGGGCCGGTACGGCTGAACGTCATCGCCAGCCGGCTCGGGCTTCCCACTCGCACCGTCAGCGAGGTGATTGAACCCTATCTCGTTCGGTCGGGGCTGGTGGTCAAGGACGACGCCGGCCGTCGCGTGCTGACCGACCAGGGGCAGGAAGCCGTCGCGGCATCCACCGTCTGAAGGAGAAGGGCATGGCCGATGTGACGACGAAAGCGGTCGTAAGCGTCAGCGAGATGGCCCGCATGGTGGGGCTGTCGCGGGCACGGTTCTACCAACTCCTCGGCAAGACCTTCCCGAAGCCGGTCACTGAAGAGGCGTCGGGCCGGCCCTGCTACCCCGAGGAACTTCAGCGTGTTTGCCTGGAGGTCCGCCGCCGCAACTGTGGGATCGACGGCAAGCCGGTGCTGTTCTACGCCCGCCGTATCACCCCGAGCGTGACCTGCCGACCGCTGAAGACGAAGACAAAGCCAGTCGTGAAGCGGGATCGGGTGCTGGCCGAGGTGGCGGACGCGGTGCGGTCGTTGGGGATGATCGGCGTGAGCGATGGCCGGGTCGCGGCAGTGGTCAGCGAGTTGTACCCGGCCGGGCTGACCGGGATCGACTTGAACGAGGCGATCCGGGCCGTGTTCCTGGACCTCCGGCGTCAGGATTCGGGCGATAACCTCGGAAGATAACTTTCAATATCAGCCCAGTTAGGCGTCGAGGCTGTCCACTTCGTGTCTACTTCATGGAGCTTAGGCGTGAAGAACTCGGCCGATAGTGTTTCTGCCCTCCCGTTCCTCGGCCCGGAGGAGGCTGGCCTCGTCACCCAGTACCTCGCCGGCCGTGACCTCTCCCAGCACACCCGGCGGGCGTTCTTCAACGACTTGAAGAAGTTCGCCGCCTGGTTCACGACCGCCAACCGCGAGCCGCTCCGGTTCGGCCGCGTGACCACCCGCGACCTGATCGACTTCCGCGACCACCTTCGGCGTGAGAAGGAGCAGGCCGTGGCGACGGTGAACCGTGCCCTGGTGCTGCTGCGGTCGTTCTTCGCCTGGCTGGTTGAAGAGGGGCACCTGGCTGCGAACCCGGCCAAGAAGGTGAAGGAGCTTCGCCGTCAGGCTCTCGCCCCGAAGGGGCTGGAACGGAGCCAGGTCCGGCGACTGCTCCGCGAGGTCGAGCTTCGGGGCGACGTGCGGGCCGACGCGATCTTCAACCTCTTCCTTTTCACTGGATGCCGGGTTGGTGACCTCGTCGGTCTTGAACTCGATGACCTGCTCTTAGGCGAGCGGAGCGGCAACGTCGTGTACCGTCACGGCAAGGGCGGCAAGCAGCGGTCGGTGCCGCTGCCCCTCCCGGCCCGGCGGGCGATGCAGGAGTACCTGGGGTGCCGCCCGCCGGTCGAGTCCCGTCGCGTGTTCATCGGTGAAAGGGGGCCACTCACGGATCGAGGGGTCCGGGCGTTGTGCGACAAGTTCAGTGCCCTGATCGGCGTGGACCTGCACCCGCACCTGCTGCGGCACACCTACGCTCACCAGTTCCTGGCGGACAACCAGAACGACCTCGTCAGCCTGGCCCAGATTCTGGGGCACGAAAGCCTGAACACGACGGCCCGGTACACCCAGCGGTCGGAAGGCCAACTCGCTCAGGCCGGCGACCGGCTCGCGTACTAAAGGACCAGAAGACCCACCGGGTCAACCTTTGATTGCCATCAGCCCCGCCCGGATCGTGTCGAAATCTTCCGGGCCGAACTCCAGCCAACTCAGCCCGAGGAAGTACAGCCTGCCGGTCTTATCGCTGAGGTCGAGTTCGGCCCGGAGGGCGAGGCCAAGGTTGACGAACTCCCTCCCGCCACGGATCGGAGTGAAACGTGGATCGGCCTTGAACTGGCTGATCAGGTCACGGATGCTTTCCTCGGGGATGTGATGATGGGCGTCGAGGTGCTGGCCTCCCAGATACACCAGTCGGACGTACTCGCCATCGTGCTGCACGGTCACCCAGGCCACTTGCCCGGAGTTCACGAAGAGTT
>ERZ1066121.2437-NODE-2437-length-11747-cov-7.247349_pt1 | contig 11747 bp, 8 predicted proteins | sample MGYA00382768_ERZ1066121 | MGnify/ENA primary metagenome ERZ1066121 (study PRJEB33369, sample SAMEA5778351) | biofilm metagenome | biome: Industrial cooling water; feature: Water cooling tower basin; material: Biofilm | place: United Arab Emirates | collected... | reverse complement strand
CGGATTTTATTCAGTTCGGCGGCGCCTACGGCAACCGTATTTCCAAGCGCGGAACGAACAATGAAGACGACTGGTATATCGTTTCCGGTTTTCACTTGTCGTACATCCTGATTCCGGATACTAAAAGCCCCAAATTCCGCTAGGGTGGGGCTGCCTCCGGCCAGTCCTCTGCACCTGAATGCGTATCGTGGTTAGTCGTTTTTTCTCGCTCCTTGCCGGCGCCGCGCTGGCAGGGAGCGTTTTTTTTGCCCGCCCGGCGGCTGCTCAGGTTACATCTGAGGTAGGAGGCGGCCTTGGGGGAATGAACTATCGCGGTGAAGTATCGCCGCGCTATCGTGTGTTGAACAACCGGCTGGCGGGGACGGCCTTCTACAAGAAAGACCTGTCAACAGCCCTCGTAGCGCGGGGTGGCCTGACGCTCGGCGGCATCCGGGTGGCTGATGAACAGGTGCGCCGCGACGGCGACGTCGTGCCGGTAGCCGCCAGTCGGCAGGCCACTTTCCGGGCGTTCGTCGTGGAGGCGCTCGTCGGAGTGGATTACAATTTTCTCGACTACTACGACTTCAAGCGCCGGACGCGCTGGACGCCGTACGTATTCACGGGTGTGGCGGGGTACTATGCTTCCACCGAAACGGCGTTCCGCAGCAGAGGCACCATTGCACGGCCGGTGATGCAAACGGTAGGAGGCACTAAAGTCTCCGTAGCGCTGCCCATTGGCTTGGGCATCAAGTACGCCCTCTCGCGCGAGATCAACCTGATCGTGGAAGCCGGTGGCCGACGTACGTTCGGCGACCAGTTTGATAATCTCTCCGAAGCCGCCCCGCCAGAACTGGCCGATACGGGCGGGCCGGACTGGTACTTCTACAACGGCGTCAGCGTGTCGTACACGTTCTATAAAATTATCTGCCCGACGGGCCATCCGGGGCCGCGTAAATAGGCTGACGGAGGAGTGAGATGAAGCGGCCGATAAGCAGGGCGGCTGCTTCCAGGTTCGCAGCTTCTCGGTGTTACGCTGCTCAACCGCCGTCACCGAGTGATACTCGGTGTTACGCTGCTCAACCGCCGCCGCCGAGCGATAACGCGGAACGACCGCGCCCCCCGCCGTATTTTTGCACTTCAACCGCCAGGTGGTAATGGGTGCTCGCACGTCTGCTGTTCTTTCTGCTGCCGAGCAATCGGTGCCGCAACACGTCGCCATCATAATGGACGGCAACGGCCGCTGGGCGCGGCAGAAGGGCGGGCTACGCATCTTCGGCCACCAAAGTGCCATCACGGCCGTGCGCGAGGCTGTGGAAGCCGCCGCCGAAGCCGGCGTGAAAGTGCTTACGCTCTACGCTTTCTCAACGGAAAACTGGAATCGGCCCGCTGCCGAAGTGCTGGGCCTGATGCAGTTGCTGGTGACGACCATCCGCAAGGAGACCCCTACGCTGACCAAAAACAACGTGCGGCTGCAAACCATCGGGCAAACCACCGACCTGCCCGCCGCCTGCCAACGCGAGTTGGCCGAAGCAATGGACATCACGGCCGCCAACACCGGCCTGACGCTCGTGCTCGCCCTGAGCTACTCGGGCCGGTGGGACCTTACCCAGGCCGCGCGCCGCCTCGCCGGAGCCGTAGCGGCCGGGCAACTCCGCCCCGACGAAATCACTCCCGACCATCTGACGGCCGCCCTCTCCACGGCCCCGTACCCCGACCCCGAGTTGCTCATCCGCACCAGCGGCGAGCAGCGCATCAGCAACTTTATGCTGTGGGAACTGGCGTATACCGAATTGTACATTACCGATATCCTGTGGCCCGACTTCCGCAAAGCACACTTCACCGAGGCTCTGACTGCCTACCAGCGCCGCGAGCGGCGGTTCGGCAAAACGAGCGAGCAGCTAGTGGAGCCGCGATGAAAGCAGGACTGATGCGCCGCGTCCGGCATCTGACGGCGTGGGCGATGCTGGCAGTTGGCCTGAGTGCGGCACCCGCCGCCCACGCCCAACTCGGCGTAGGCCGCTCGACCGCCGCGACGCTGCCCACCGAGCCGAAACAGTACGAAATCGGGGGCATTACCATCAGCGGTACGCAATACCTCGACGCGGCGACCATCATCTCGCTGACGGGCCTGAAGGTGGGCGACAAAATCACCGTGCCCGGCGACGACCTCGGCAAAGCCCTGCACAAGCTCTGGGACCAGGGGCTGCTGGGCGATGCCGACGTGACCGTGACCAAGATCGAGGGCGAGTACATCTTCCTCGATTTCGTGCTCAAAGAGCGCCCCCGGCTGTCGAAGTTCGCGTTCAAAGGCATCAAAAAGGGGCAAGCCGACGATTTGCGGAAAAAAATCAAGCTGATTCGGGGGAAGGTGGTGACGGACGCGCTGCTGAGCAACACGCGCAACGTCATCCGTAAGTACTTCCTCGAAAAGGGCTTTATGAACGCGCGCGTCAACGTGGTGCCCCGCCCGGACTCGGTGCTGCCCAACTCGGTGGTGCTGACGTTCAACGTCGATAAGGGCGAGCGCGTCCGTATCGAGCGGATTGCGTTTGAAGGCAACGACGCCATCAAGGCCAACAAGCTGCGCGGCAAGCTCAAAAAGACGAAAGAAAAGCATTGGTATAAGCTCTTCACGACGTCGAAATTCCTTAAATCCGGTTTCGAGGAAGATAAGCGCGCGCTCGTCGAGTACTACCAGGGCGAGGGCTACCGCGACGCGGCCATCGTGTCGGATTCGGTGTATGCCGTCTCCGACGACCGCGTGGCCGTGAAGCTGCGCGTGGACGAAGGCCGCAAATACTACTTCCGCAACGTCACGTGGACGGGTAATTACCTCTACGACTCGAAGTATCTGGGCGGTATTCTCGGCATCAAAAAAGGGGAAGCGTATTCAAAAGAAAAGCTCGAAAAGCGCGTCAACTACAACCCGACCGGCCTCGACATCACGTCGCTCTATATGAACGACGGCTACCTGTTCTTCCAGGTTGACCCGGTGGAAGTAGTGGTGGAGGGCGATTCCATCGACATCGAGATGCGGATGGTGGAAGGCCAGCAGGCCCGCATCCGCGCCGTGACCGTGGAAGGCAACACCAAGACGAGCGACCACGTGATTCTGCGCGAGCTGTACACGATTCCGGGCCAGAAGTTCTCGCGCGAAGACATCATCCGCTCGCAGCGCGAGCTGGCGACGCTCGGCTACTTCGACCCCGAGAAGGTCAATCCTTCGCCCGTGCCCAACCCGCAGGATGGCACCGTCGATATCAACTGGACGGTGGTGGAGAAGCCTTCCGACCAGGTGACGCTTTCGGGCGGCTGGGGCGGGCCACTGGGGCTGACCGGTACGCTGGGGCTGGTGTTCAACAACTTCTCGCTGCGGAAGGCGGGGCACATCTCCAACTGGCAACCCGTGCCGGGCGGCGACGGCCAGCGCATCGGCATCAACGCGCAGGCCAACGGGCGGCAGTTCCAGTCGTATTCGCTCTCGTTCACGGAGCCGTGGCTTGGTGGGCACAAGCCCAACTCGTTCTCGGTCAGTCTGAACAAGAGCATTCAGCGGTCGGTATTTGCGGGGCAGGAAGTGACGTCGCTGACGCCTTCCATCGTCATCAACGGCCTGAGCGTGAGCCTGGGGCGGCGCCTACAGGTGCCCGATACGTACTTCACGCTCTCGCACTCGCTCTCGTTCTATCAATATCGCCTCAACCGCTACAACATCTTCCCCGGCTTCTCGCAGGGCGATGCGTATTCGGTGGCGATTATGAACACGCTGGCGCGGAACTCGATCGACAACCCCACGTTCCCGCGGCGCGGGTCGTCGCTGTCGCTGTCGGTAAACCTCACGCCGCCGTACTCGCTCTTCAACCTACAGCCCACCAACGTGCGGCGCATCGAGTTCAATAAGTGGATGTTCGATGCGTCGTGGTTTACGAAGCTGGTCGGCAATCTGGTCATCAACGCGCGGGCGCACTTCGGGTTCGTGAGCACGTACCGCCGGGCGCAGGAGATCGGGCCGTTCGAGCGCTTCAAGCTCGGGGGCGCGGGCCTGGGCGGGTTCAACCTGCTGGTCGGCACCGACTTCGTGGGCCTGCGCGGCTACGAAGACCCCAACAACGCCGCCGCCATCCCCGGCTCGCAATCGGGCCAATCGGGGGGCGTGGCGTACAATAAATACGTACTGGAGATGCGTTATCCGATTTCGCTGAACCCCTCGGCGACGATTTACGCGCTGGCTTTCACCGAGGCCGGGAACCAATATGGCGACTACGCGACCTATAACCCCTACCAGCTCTACCGCTCGGCCGGGGCGGGGGTGCGGGTCTTTATGGCCGCCTTTGGGTTGCTGGGCTTCGACTACGGCTACGGCTTCGACCAGGTGCCCGGCGCGCTGGCGCAGAAGCGGGGGCAGTTCCACTTCACCATTGGCCAGCAGATTCGGTAGGCGTTTGCAGTTTCTTGGTTCTGGTTTCTTGTTGTACGTGATGCGCTCTCGTTCCCTTCGTTGGCTTTTTGGCGCGGTGTTGCTGACCGGCCTGGCATCCCGCCCGGCCGACGCCCAGAAAATCGGCTACGCCGACTCGAAATACATCCTCGAAAAGCTGCCCGCCTACGGCACGGCCCAGCAGGAGGTGAACCGCCTGTCAACGGCGTGGCAGAAAGAGATTGAGGCCAAGCGCGCCGAAATCGACCGCCTCAACCGCGACTACAAGCTCTCGGAGCCGCTGTTGCGCGACGAGCAGAAGAAGAAGCGCCTCGACGAAATCGCCAAGAAGGAAACCGAAGCACGCGAGTTTCAGCAGAAAACATTTGGCTTCGAGGGCACCGTCTTCAAGAAGCGGCAGGAGCTGATGAAGCCCGTGTACGACCAGGTGTTCGCGGCCTTCGAGAAAGTGGCGAAGCAGAAGCAACTCGCCATCATCTTCGACAAATCGGGCGACGTGACGATGCTCTACACCAACCCCACGCACGACTATACCGAGTACGTGCTGGAGGAATTGGGCATCAAATCGCCGGAGAAAAACCAGCCCGGCCGCCAGCCCGCCGGCGCCGACGACCAACAAGTAAGCCTGCCCGGCGGCGAAAACGGCAAAGAGGAAGGCGGCAACGACTTCCCCAACCAATCCGAAGAAAAGCCCACTCCGCCCGGTGGCTCCCGCAAGCCCTAACTTTGTGCGCTGAACACAGGTCTGAGTTGCGCCTTCATAGCACACTCTGGCCCGATTGTTATCCCTAGACCCCGTATGAAGAAATCCCTGATGCTGGCCGCCGCGCTGATGCTGGCTGCCGCCACCACGTCGGTAGCCCAGAAGATCGGCTACACCAACGTTGACTACGTGCTGAGCCAGATGCCCGAAAGCAAGCAGATCGAAGCCGATCTGAAGGCGTACAGCGGCCAGCTCGAAGCCCAGCTCAAATCGAAAACCTCCGAGTTTCAGACCAAGCTCGAAGCCTACCAGAAAGGCGCCGCCACGATGACCGATCTGGTGAAGGCCGACAAGGAAAAAGAGCTACAGAACCTACAGAACTCGATTCAGGAGTTTCAGAAATCGGCCGACCAGTCGCTACAGCAAAAGCAGCAGCAACTGCTGAAGCCCGCGCTCGACAAGCTCCAGAAGACCATCGACGACGTAGCCAAAGAAAACGGTTACGCCTACGTGCTCAATTCCGACGCCGGTTATGGCACCACCCCGGTGCTCCTCCACGCCCCGGACGACGCCAACATCTCCGACCTCGTGCTCAAGAAAATGGGCGTGACGCCGAAGGCACCCGGCTCGGTGGCACCTGCCCCGGCCGCGCAAGCTCCGGCTGCCGCCCCGGCGGCTCCGGCTGCCGAACCCGGCGGGAAGAAAAAGAAAAAGTAAGCGCCTCCGGCGGCTTCCGCCGAGGGCTTGCTGTGGCAAAGCCGACGCGCCTTTCACCGGCGCGTCGGCTTTATTGTTTGCACTCAATACCTCGTTTGAAAATCCGTGTTGGCACATCCGCGTTCATCCGCGTTCCGTCGTGGTGAGTGGCTACGCGGATGAACGCGGATGTACACAACGCGGATCAGTAACGAAAATCAATGAATGCCAGTGACGAAATCAAGCTGCCGGAGAGCGACGAGTACGACGAGCAGAGCACGGCGCTCGATGCCGATTCCGATGAGCTGATCCGCGAGGTCCGCATCGTCGCTGACCGAGGGCAGGCGCTGATGCGGCTCGACAAGTTTCTGATCGACCGCGTGGCGAAAGCCAGCCGCAACCGGCTGCAAAACGCCATTCGGGCCGGTTCCGTGACGGTGAACGGCCAGCCTTCCAAAGCGGCCTACCGGGTGCGGCCGGCCGACGTCATCGTGCTCGCCCTGCCGGCCGACACGCGCGAAGTCACGAGCATTGAGCCGGAAGAGATGCCGCTCGACATTCGGTACGAAGACGCCGCCGTGCTGCTCGTCAACAAGCCCGCCGGGCTGGTGGTGCATCCGGCGCACGGCAACTGGCGCGGGACGCTGGTCAACGGCCTGGCCTACCATTTGGCCAACCTGCCCGTCGGGCGCAACGGCGAGATTCGGCCGGGCCTCGTGCACCGCATCGACAAAGACACGTCGGGGCTGCTCATCGTCGGCAAGACTGAGTGGGCGATGACGCACCTCTCGAATCAGTTTTTCCATCACACCATCGAGCGCACCTACTACGCGCTGGTGTGGGGCGCGCTGAAAGCCGACTCGGGCACCATTCGCGGCCACATCGGCCGCCACCCGCGCGACCGCAAGCTGATGGCCGTCTTCCCCGCCGGCGAGCACGGCAAGCACGCCGTGACGCACTACGAGGCGGTGCGCGCCTACGGCCCCGTGACACTGGTGCGCTGCCGCCTCGAAACCGGCCGTACGCACCAGATTCGGGTACATTTCAAGCACATCGGGCATCCGCTGTTCGGCGACGTGGCCTACGGCGGCGCCGTGCTGCTGCAAGGCCCGCGCACGGCGCGCTACCGGCAGTTCGTAGCCAACACGCTGGCCGTGCTGCCCCGGCAGGCGCTCCACGCTGCCTCGCTCGGCTTCGAGCACCCCGACACGGGCGCGCGGCTGTTTTTCGAGACCGAAATGCCCGCCGATTTTGCCGAAACGCTGGCGCGGTGGGAGCGCTACGCCACCGGCAACGAAGAGTAAGACCAACCTGCCGATGGCGAAAGTGCCCTGATTTCATTCGTTTTCCGCCAGCCACTGCACCAGCAGCCGTGGCTTCGGCAGGGCCTCCACTTCGTCGGGCGTGTATGGCGCCAACCCACTGGCTGCCAGCGCGGCGGCCGACAGCGGCGCCCCCAACGCCACCTCGTGAAACCGGGCGGCCACTTTCTGATGACTCAGTACGTGGCGGTAAATGGGTTGCGGTTTAGAGGCGTACGCGCCCAACGGCTCGGCCACGGCCGACGAGGGCGGCGCCGTTTTGGCACCCCATTCGGCCAGTTTTTCGCCCAAGTCGTTCGGAGCGAGCTGCTCGTCTTCCGTGGCGAGCGTGGGCAGGTCGTAGAGGCCGTGCCAGATGTCGCCGCCAGGGCGCTTGCGGAGATAGAGCTGATTTTGCCAACGTAGCACGACATAGTGCAGATGCCGGGTGCGGGCAGCTTTAGCCTTCGTTTTCACGGGCAGCTCGGCCACCATTCCGTGCTGAAGCGCGGAGCAACTCTCGCGCAGGGGGCAAAACAGGCAATTGGGCCGCGCCGGAGTGCATTGCACGGCGCCAAACTCCATTACGGCCTGGTTGAACTCGGCCGGGTCGGTGGCGGCGGCGATTAGCACGTCGGCCTGCCGCTGGAACACGGCGCGCGAGGCGGGGCGCGCGATGTCGTCGCTCAGGCCGAACACCCGCGCCAGCACCCGAAACACGTTGCCGTCCACCACGGCCACCCGCTCGCCGTACGCGAACGAGGCCACCGCCGCGCCCGTGTACGGCCCGATGCCGCGCAGGCGCACCAGCCCGGCGTACGAATCCGGGAACTGCCCCATCAGCTCATCGGCAATCAGCCTGGCCGTCGTGTGCATATTGCGGGCACGAGCGTAGTAGCCGAGGCCCTGCCAGTGGCGCAGCACCTCGTCTTCGGGGGCGGCGGCCAGCGCCGTCACGGTGGGGTAGGCCGCCAGAAATCGCTCGTAGTACGGCAGCCCCTGCGCTACGCGGGTTTGTTGCAGAATGACCTCCGAGAGCCAGATGGCGTACGGGTCGCGCGTGAGGCGCCACGGCAGCGGACGCTGGTGGCGCGCGTACCACCCGCTGAGGGTGGCGCAGAAGTGAGCGGCGGAAGGTGGCGAGAAAGAAGACGAAGCGGGCGGCATCAGCAGTGAAATCAACACAAAGCAAACCCGCAAACGGCGCGTTGGATTCGGCGCGGGCGCGGCTTCGGGCAAGAAAAAGGCGGGTCTTCCCTAGCACCACGGGGCGGTACGTGCTCGCTGGAGAGAGCCGCCAAGAAAAAAAGCCCGTCCGGCCGCTTGGGCCGAACGGGCTTTACCGGTTCGTCGCCGCACCAGTGTCAGGTGCGGCAACCGACCGATTCGACTTTACTCAACCACCAGGCGGGTGGTGGCGGCTCCGGCGCGCACCGTGTACACGCCGGCGGGCAGGCCCGCGAGGTCGAGGGTGGCGTCGGTCTGACCGGCGGCGAGCGTCTGTACGCGCACCGTGCGGCCGAGCGCGTCCACGAGCGTGAGGGCGCGGGCCTCGGCGCTCAGGCGCACCTGAGCGCGGGCGGTGGCCGGGTTCGGCCACACGGTCAGCGCGTCGGCGGTGGCGGCCGAAGCGGCGCCCGAGCCGAAGCGCAGCGCGAAGCGGCCCGCCTGCTCGCCGGCCGTGGCGGCGGCGAAGGTGTAGCGGGTATCGGCTGCCAGACGCTGGGCCGTGCCGGTTAGGGCGTCGGTCAGGTACACTTCGGCGTCGGCGAGGCCGGCCAGTTCGGCAACCGACAGCTCGTACGAGCCGGCGGCGGGCACATCGACCAGCAGCGGCAGGCGGGCGCCGGCCCCGAGCGTGGCGGGCGCGAGGGTGTTGACGGCCAGCTCTTCGTCGGCCACCACCGTGGCGATGGTCGGCACCCCCACGTTGCGGGCGGGGCGAGCGCCGTCGTACAGCTCATCGAACCCGGCGGTGGCGCCGTCGAGGAAGCGCACCGAAGCATCGGCGGCTTCCCGGGCCGGGGCGGTGGTGGCGCGCAGCGACAGCGTCAGTTGCGGCGTAGTGGCCACAGCCGTGCGGTACACGGGCACGTTCGGGGTGGCGCTGGTGAGGCGCAGGTCGTTGGTGAACGTGAAGGACGACGAGGTGCCCGTGACGCGCACCCAGAAGCCTTGTCCCGTCCCGATCAGGTCGGTGTTGAGGCTGCCGCCGAACGTCAGGGAGCGATAGGCGCCGTTGCTGCCGCCCGTCGATTCCCAGACGAACGCCACCGGGCTGAGGCCGGTCGGCACGGAAGACTGGCGGTCCCAGTCGATGGGCGAGGGGTAGGGGTTACCCACCAGATGCCAGCCCGATTTCTGCCCGGTGCCCGTAAAGTTGCCCGTGCGGGTCAGGCCGGTGCGCGCGATGCTGCCGTTGTTGAGCGTCCCGATGAAATCGGGCGTCAGGCCGCTGGCGATGTACACCGAGTAGCCGCGGCCCGGCTCCAGCAACTCGCTCGTGGCGGTCGGCGACACGTAGCCGCGCCCGAAAATGCCGCTCGTCGGGAAGCGGGTTTCGTCGAAGAAGAAGATGTTGGGGTACGGCACGATGGTGCGCGGATTGGCCGTCGGGTTGAACGCGCCGTTCACCACCGGCGAGAAGCCGCTCGTGGTCAGGTCGCCGATGGGCGCTGCCGCCACCGGCGAGCTGAGGTGGTGGTAGCCCAGACCCGTCGAGCGCGTGGCGTCGAGGTAGCGCTGCACCTGTACCGCGCCTTGCACCACGCCGTTTTGGTTGTGTACCAGACCGGTGCCGTTGGCGTCGGAAATCACGCGCAGCGGCATTTCCACCAACGTCAGGTTGCCATCGAGCAGGTGCAGCTCGCCGCGCAGGTTCAGGGTGTTGGTGAGGCTCACGCCGGCGCCGCCGTTGTTCACCGTCGCCGAGCCGGTCAGGTTCGAGGGCAGCCCCGTGCCGGAGCTTTGGGCGCCGCTGCCCACGTAGGCGTAGGCCGCACCCGCGCCGTACGAGCGGCCACCCGTCAGACGAATCTGGCCCACTTGGGCGGTGCCCGCCGCGATGCCCTGCGGATGGCAGATGTTGAGCGTGGCGCCGTCTTCGAGCGTGAACGAGCCGGTGCCGGTGATGGGCGCGCAGTCGGCGCCACCCGACAGCGATGCGCCCGTCTGCACCGTCAGCGAACCCGCCACATCGAGGGCCGCGCCGACGGTCAGGGCACCGCCGGCCGTCACGAGCACGTTGTTGTACACGCCGCTCACGGTCTCGGCGGTAGTCACGATGCGGTCGGGGCGGCTGAACGTGATCAGCGTCGCGTCGGCAGCCGAGCCGCACTGCGAGCCGCTCACGGTGGAAGAAGCCGTGAGTGTCAGCACCACCGAGTTGTTGAGGTAGTCGGCCTGCGAGGGGTTGTAGTTGGTGGCCAGGGCGGTGGCGTCGTCGAACGTGCCGGTGCCGTTGGTGGTCCAGAGCACCGAAGCCGGGCCGGTGGCGGCGCCGCTGAGGGCCACGGGCTGGTTGGCGGTCACGTTCTGGTCGGAGCCGGCGTCGGCCGTCACGATGGCGTCGAGCGTGATGTTGAACACCTGCGAAGCCGTCAGGCCGCCGCCGTCGGTGACGGTCAGAGTCAGGGTGGTAGAGCCGCCGTTCACCAGGTCGATGGCATCGACGAGGGCCGTGCGATTGGCACCGGTGCCGCTGGCATGACCGTGCCGTCGCCGGGCGACGAGCCGGTCACGACCAGATCATTCACCGGCGTCTGCGAGTCGCCCACGGTATAGCTGATCACGAGCTGCGACGACGCACACCCGCGCTGGTCGGCCGTGCCGATGATGGTCGGGGCGGTGTTGCCGGTGACGGTGAAGCTGTTGGCGCTCAGGGCCGAACCATTGGCCGTCGTGACGGTGATCGGGCCGGTGGTGGCGCCTGCCGGCACCCGCGCCCGCACCTGCGTGACGCTCACGAATGTGACGGTGGTGGCCTGCGTCCCGTTGAAAAATACCTGCGTGTTGCTCACGCCCGTGCCGGCGTTGCCCAAAAAGTTGGTGCCGTTGATAGTTACGTTGGTTCCCAGAGCCGGCGGGCCGGGCGGCGGTGTGCCGTTGGGCGGGTTGAACGACGTAATGGTCGGCGCGTTGGCATTGAGCGTGAACGAGCCAGTGCTCGTCGCCGAGCCGCTCGGCGTCGTCACCGTAATCGGCCCGTCGGTTACGCTCGCAGGTACGGTAGCGCGCAAACGCCCGGCCCCCAGCACCGTAAAGGAAGCCGGAGTGCCATTGAACAACACGCTGCTGACGTTGACGAAGCCCGTACCCCGAATGAGCACACTCGAGCCGACCGCCGCTACAGTCGGTGTAAACGACGTGATGGTCGGCGCGCTCGACACCGTGAAGTTGCCGCTGCTCACGCCCGTGCCGCCGGACGTGATCACCCGGATGCGGCCCGATACGGCACCCACCGGCACTGTCGTCGAGATTTGCGTATCGGAATTGACCGTGAACGTAGTGGCCGGCGTGGCGCCGAAGCGCACTTCGGTAGCACCCGTAAAACCGGTGCCGGTGATGGTGACGGCCGTCACGCCCGGCGCACCGCTGGTCGGCGAGAAGGAACTGACCACCGGTTGAGACG
>ERZ1066121.2435-NODE-2435-length-11763-cov-6.039033_pt1 | contig 11763 bp, 10 predicted proteins | sample MGYA00382768_ERZ1066121 | MGnify/ENA primary metagenome ERZ1066121 (study PRJEB33369, sample SAMEA5778351) | biofilm metagenome | biome: Industrial cooling water; feature: Water cooling tower basin; material: Biofilm | place: United Arab Emirates | collected... | reverse complement strand
GGGGTCCATCACCTGCCGTGGCAAGTTTACCCAGCAGGTGATGGATTCCCGCCTTTGCGGGAATGACGAGGACAAGAGGATCAACCTAAAGTCATCACGCTCTAAACCGTCCGCCCTATCAACTTGGGCTGTCCTACATCCCAGCAATCTGCGCAGCATGGCAGGATGCAACCAGCCTCTCCTCTTCCCAATCCCTGCGGCCAGCAATGTGCACATCGCCGCGTAAAAAACGCCATAGCGGTGAACTTTGGTGAAGTTTGGCAATCCCGCTCATGTTACAATGACCTGAAAAGCGACATCAGCGGGCCGATTCGCCCTGTCCCTGTCATCGGCGCTTTCGCCGGAATGACAGGGCGACTCTATCAAATGCCATCATGGTACAAGGTCTGGACGCTTTCGTCCTTTCCCACAGCAAACTTGGCAGGAAACATACGCGGAAAGGTGCCTGCGCCGCCTCTACTGCCGCAGATCGGCAGGCAGCGTCGGTTCGCTGATCAGGGCCTCGAACCGTCGCCACTGCCGTGTGCGGTCGCTCCCTTCGCGGGCGATGTCGGCGGCAACCATATCCTGCCCCAAACCATAGTTGATCACATAGCTGCGATAGGTTTCGGTGAACTTTACCGACTGTTCCGCCCGGGCCGGGGACATGAGCAGATATTGCTGGGTCAGCGCGACCGCGCGGTCGCGATCAATCTCGCCGTCGAGATACATTTGCGCAATGGTGATGCGCGCGCCGGATACGAGCTTGATGGCATCGAGCAGCCGCCAATATTTGCTGTCGTCCTGCGCGGTAAGCCCCGCCAGCGGCATCAGGACACGGCGTTCATAATCCTGCTTGTCAGCGCCGGGAAAGGCTATGTCGATGCCATGGTTGGCCGTCCCTTCGGCGATCAGGCTTTGTGGGCTGTACAGCGGATAGACGCTATATTCGGTCCACCCGCGCGCGCGGGTCAGGCGCTCTTCGAGCAGGAAATTGAGCGCATGGTGGCCAGGATAACCTTCGTGACAGCCAAGGTCGACGGCGCGGCTCAGGCGGATCGGCAGGTCGGTGTTGATCTGGATCAGGCTTTTATAATCGCCCTTGTAGTAATTATAGCCGCTCCATGGCTTGCCGGTCACAAATTCCAGCGTGAAGCGTTCGCCCTCCGGCAAGGCGATATGGTCCGCCGTCCGCGCGCGGCAGGCGGCGATTGCCTCGTTAAATACAAGCAGCAATTTGTCTTTCGGAATGACAAAGCGGTCGAGATAGGCATCAACGCGCACTGCAAGCAGACCATCGCCGGGAAGCAGCGCGCCGATCTCGGCAAGGCCCGCATCATAGGCACTGAGCGGCTTGATCTGTGGACGAACGCCGAACAGCCGCTCGGCCTCCTCCGCGAATGGAAAGCGCGTGCCGGACATCATGGCCAGCCGGGTTTCCGCCGCGCGCAGCTGCGCGTCGATGAACCGCGCACGGCGCTGCTGCAGGGGATCAAGCCGCATCTCGCCAGCCAGCATCCGGCCGATCGTTCGGCGCATGTCGGCGGCATCGGCGGCCAGTTCCGGTTTTGCGGCCGGATTGCGCTCCGCCTCTGCCCGAATTTCGGCGGGACCGTAATAGGCGTCGATATACCCCGGCTCGTGCGTGCCGATCTCAAGGCTGAGCGCAACATAGGAGCGGGCTATCTCTTCCAGCATTGTTTCCGCGCTGACCGCAATCGACGGGCGGGACGCGGGCGCGGCATCACGGCGTTCCGGCGCAGCGGCGGTACATCCACTCAAGGCCAGGAAGGCAGCGCCCGCGATCCACAGATATTTCATGCTGGTTCTTTCTCGCTCATGTCGGCAACATCGCCATCTGCCGCGATCTCGGCGGCCTTGCTGGCCTCTTCCCGCGCGTGCGCCGGGTGAAGGGGGCACAGGCGCAAGATAGTATAACCAACCAGAGCCGATGCGACCGATCCCATCAACGTGCCAATCTTGGCCTCCTCAACCAGCAGGGCATCCCCTTCAAATGCGAGGCCGCCGATGAAGAGGCTCATCGTAAATCCAATGCCGCACAGGATTGATACGGCATAGATTTGCAGCCACGTCGCCCCGCGCAGCTTGCCAGCAAAGCCGGTTTTCACGGCCAAAAGGACCGCGCCGAAAATTCCGATCTGTTTCCCGATGAACAGGCCCATGGCGATGCCGACGGGCATAGGCGAGAAAATCTGTTCCGCCGTAAGTCCGCCGACATCAACGCCCGCATTCGCAAAGCCGAACAGCGGCACGATGCCAAAAGCGACCCATGGGTGCAGGCCATGCTCAAGCCGGTGCAGCGGCGAGGTCGTGCTGTCGGGCGTGCCCGGCGTCTTTTCGATGGGAATGGTCAGCGCCGCGAGCACCCCCGCTATGGTTGCGTGAACGCCGGACAGCAACATGGCGTACCAAGCCGCCAGCGCCAGCAGCAGATAGACATCAAGCCGCTTCACGCCGCCCCGGTTAAGGCCGAACATGACCGCAAGAATGGCAAAGGATGCCGCCAGCGCGGCCATGTTGATCGTCGCGGTATAGAAAATCGCGATGATCGTCACCGCGCCCATGTCATCGACGATGGCAACAGTGACGAGAAACAGCTTGAGCGAGGTCGGAGCGCGGTTGCCGAGCAGCGCGAGCACGCCGATGGCAAAGGCGATATCCGTCGCCGCCGGGATTGCCCAGCCATTGGCAACGCCCGGCGTTCCACTGGTAATGGCCACGTAAAACAAGGCAGGCACGATCATTCCGCCGGCCGCGGCGACCATGGGCAAGCGGCGCTGGTTCCAAGTCGCCAGCCGTCCGTCGACAAACTCACGCTTGATCTCCAGCCCAACGAGCATGAAGAATATCGCCATCAGACCGTCGTTAATCCACAGATGCACGGTCATCGGACCCAGCTTCGGCGTCAGGACCGGCCCGGTTTCATATTTGACCAGTGCAAAATAGGCGTCGGCCAGCGGCGAATTGGCGAGGACCATCGCCAATGCCGCGGCGACCATCAGGATGATGCCCCCCGCGCTTTCGCTTTCCAGAAAGTCGCGCAAGGCAGAGCGGGGATGAGCAGGGTGGGCAGGGGACATGCGGCGCGTCTCTCGGTTGTGAGTATCGGGTTCCGAGATGCAGCATTAGCGCACTGACCCGCATGGGTCACGCAAAAGCGGGGCCGCCGTGTGATCGCGCAGGACGCCGTGTGCGATGCGTGCGGCTCTTTCCCCGAAAGTCGTGCCGCCCGGAGCGGCCCTAGACCGTGAAGCTTTCGCCGCAGCCGCACGCGCCCTTGGCATTGGGATTGTTGAAGACAAAGCCGGCGGTGAAGTCATCTTCCACCCAGTCCATCGTGCTGCCGATCAGATAGAGCACCGATGCGCCGTCGATGAAGAAGGTGCCGCCCGGAGTTTCGATCCGTTCGTCGAACGCTGCCCCCTCGGTCACATAGTCGACCGAATAGGCAAGGCCGGAACAGCCGCGGCGCGGTGTCGATAGCTTGACGCCAACCGCTCCGTCCGGTGCCGTCGCCATCAGCGCGGCAATGCGGGCTTCGGCAGCGGGGGTCAGGGCGACGGCGGCCGGACGGGCGCGGGTGGTCGTTTCGGTCATCATAACATCCCCAATTCCAGCCGCGCCTCGTCGCTCATATTGCCGGGCGACCAGGGCGGATCCCAAACCAGATTCACTTCGACATCGCCGACCCCCGGCACGCTGCCGACGCGCAGTTCGACTTCGGCCGGCATGGATTCGGCGACGGGGCAGTGCGGCGTCGTCAGCGTCATCGTGATGATCGCATGCCCCTCGTCAACCTCGACATTATAGATGAGGCCAAGGTCATAGATGTTGACCGGGATTTCCGGATCAAAAATCTCCTTGAGGCTGTCGATGATCGCCTCGTACAGGTCGCCGCCAACGCCATGCGGGTCGGCGGGCTTTGGTTGTTCAGCCAGAAAGCCGGCAAGATAGTCACGTTTGCGTTCAAGCTTTTCGGCCGCGCTTTCCACCGGTGCGTCCTCGACGCGCGCACGGGGGGCGGGTGCCACGCTCGTCACTTCCTCAATCTCGATCTTGCTCATCCGAATATCCTCGTCACCCGGTGCAATCCGTCAACCAGTGCGGCGACATCGCCCATGTCACTGTACAGGCCAAAGCTTGCGCGCGCCGTGGCCGGAACGCCAAGATGCTCCATCAGGGGTTGGGCACAATGATGTCCGGCGCGGATTGCGACTCCGCCTTCGTCCAATATGGTGGCGACATCATGCGGATGCACGCCCGCCATGGAAAAACTGACGATCCCGGCGCTGTCTTTGGGGCCATGGAGCGTAATACTGTTGACCCCGTGCAGCGCTTCCCGCGTTGCGGCAACCAGCGCGGCCTCGTGCGCGTGGATGGCGTCCAAGCCGATGGCGTCGACATAATCGATGGCGGCATGGAGCGCGATCGCCTCGACAATCGCGGGCGTCCCCGCCTCGAACCGCATCGGCGCGGGGGCAAAGGTAGTACCGGCAAAGCTGACCCGGTCAATCATCGACCCGCCGCCCTGCCACGGTGGCAGATCGGCCAGCTTGCGGCTCCACAGCACGCCAATGCCGGTCGGGCCGTACAGCTTATGCCCCGAAAACACATAATGATCGCACCCCAGCGCGGCAACATCCACGGCCAAGCGGGGCACTGCCTGACACCCGTCGATCAGCAGCTCGGCGCCGACGGCATGCGCCAGTTCCGCCGCGCGCGGCACGTCAAGCACGCTGCCCAGCACGTTCGACACATGGGCAAAGGCGACCATCGTGTGATCGCGTGTCAGCATCGCCGCCGCGGCGTCAAGGTCGATGCGGCCGTCAGGGGTTAGTGGACAGACATCGACCTGCCACCCCGCCAGCTGCCACGGGACAATATTGCTGTGGTGTTCCAGCATCGACAGTAGCACGCGTCCCTTTGCTGGGTGAGTCTGCGCGATCAGATTGATGCCCTCGGTCGCGCCGCGCACGAACACAATTTCGTCCTCACGCCCGCCGATGAAGGCCGCAACGCGTCGCCGCGCCGTCTCATAGGCCAACGTCATGCTCGCCGACCGGGCATAAACGCCGCGATGGACCGTTGCGTAATCGGCACCCATCGCCCGCGCGTCAGCGTCGATGACCGCCTGCGGCTTTTGCGCGGTGGCGGCGGTGTCCAGATAGTGCCAGCCGGGCGTCAGGCCGGGGAACTGCCCCCGAATTCCGTTCGTGTCGAGCGAAGTCGCGACACCCCACGACATCGTCCCCGGCCCGATGGGCCTCTCGACGTCGCTCGAGGCGAACGGGAAATCAACTTGGCTCACACCAATTCCCCCAGCTTCGCCAGCGCCAGTGCCGACAGCCGCTCCGCATCCGCCGCGCTGTCGAACACGCCAGCGACGAACGCCTGAAGCAGCAAGGTCTTGGCCGCCGCCGGGTCCATCCCGCGCGACTGCATGTAAAACAGCGCGGCGGCGTCGAGTTCGCCAATTGCACAGCCATGCGCGCATTTCACGTCGTCGGCGTAAATCTCCAGCTCGGGCTTGGCATTGGCAGTCGCGCTGCGGTCGAGCAGCATCGCCTTTACATCCTGTTCGCTGTCGGTCTGCTGCGCGCCTTTCGCGACCGCAACCTGCCCCAGATAGGTGACGGTCGCCGTCCCGCCTGCGACCGAGCGAACCACCTGCCGCGACGTCGCGCCCGGTTCAGCGTGGCGCACGGTGGTGACGATCTCGAACGTCTCCGTCCGCCCGCCGATCTGCGCGCAGCCAAGCGTGAAGTCGGCCCCTTCGTGGAGTGTGACGTCCAGTTCGACACGGCCGTATTCGCCTCCGCAATTCAGCACATAGACCGCCGCCGCGGCACCCTTGCCGATGCTGATGTCCAGCTGCACCACGCCGCCGCTGTCTTGCACGATCGCGCGTTCAAACCGGCCGTCCGCTGGCACGATAACAGCTTCGCGCGGCGGCAGCGGCCAGTGGCGCGCCAGCGCGTCGATGTCGGCATAGCGCCACGCCTCGTCATGGCGGGAGGGCAGGGCGACCGCGTCCACTATGCCAGCACCTCGGCATAGCCTTCGCGCTCCAGTTCAAGCGCCAGTTCCGGCCCGCCGGTCTTGACGATCCGACCGTCCGCCAGAACATGCACGAAGTCCGGGCGAACATAATCGAGCAGCCGCTGATAATGGGTAATCAGCAGCACGGCCTTGTCGGGTGCGCGCATGATGCGGTTGATGCCGTCGCCGACGACGCGCAGTGCATCGATGTCGAGCCCGCTGTCGGTTTCGTCGAGGATCGCGAGCGCAGGGTTCAGGATGCCCATCTGCACCATTTCGTTGCGCTTTTTCTCACCGCCCGAAAAGCCAACATTCACTGGGCGCTTGAGCATGTCCATATTCATGCCCAGCGCATCGGCCTGCACGCGCGCGAGCTTCAGGAACTCACCGCCGGAAAGCGGCTCCTTACCGCGCGCCTTGCGCTGCGCATTGAGGCTTTCGCGCAGGAACTGGACGTTGGACACGCCGGGAATCTCGACGGGATATTGGAAGCCGAGGAAGAGCCCGACGGCGGCGCGTTCATGGGGGTCGAGGGACAGCAAATCCAAACCTTCACCGTCACCCAACTCACCGTCGCCCCGCACTTGATGCGGGGCTTGGCTTTTCTCCTCACCGTCCGAAGAAAAGCCTAACCCCGTGTCGAGCACGGGGTGACGAGGGGTGAAGGTGACGGTGCCAGAAGTCACCTCATACCCAGGCCGCCCGCCCAGAACATAGGCCAGCGTCGATTTCCCCGCCCCATTAGGCCCCATGATCGCATGGATTTCGCCCGGGTTGATGGTGAGCGAAAGGCCCTTGAGGATCGGCTTGTCAGCGACCGTGGCGTGCAGATTGTCAATTTTAATCATCAATTTTACCTTGTGCAACGACAAGCAACATCTGCTGCAGACTACGTTCTTGTGCTCTCACTCTCCTCGACTGCAATTCAGATCGAACAAACGCTGCATTCATTTCTGAGAGCGTCTTACCTCCTCGTTCCCTTCGCCAAGCAGAGAAATCTGGGAAAGGGCACCCAAACAAGAGTCCTTCTTTTTCAAAAATGTTGAGGTTGCTAATTATGTTTGCGCGATCGATTAGACTGCCTGACATTTCTGCAATGCCGCCTTTTCTGTAAGCTCGCGCCGCAAGTGATTCTGTTTTGACGCCATGTGTCTTGGCAATTTCGGCAATGGCTTCGTTGATGTCGCGCCCGCCTGAAACCGCTTCAGCAAGGTCAGCAAGTGCGTCCGACATCAGACTATCGACTTTCACCCCACATTCCCCTCAAATGAAACTCTACGCAATGCTTGCGCCGCATTAAGCCCCTCCCCTTTAGGGGAGGGGTTGGGGTGGGGTCTCCCAGCCTGACGCAGTGCTTCAGACAAAAACCGCAGCACACCATCCATATTGCGCATCATGTCGTTGTTGGTGACACGCAACACGCAGTAACCGCGCTGACCCAAAATGTCGTCGCGCAGCCGGTCCCTCGCTCCATCGTGCGTATTGCCATCGACCTCGACGATCAGCTTCTGCAGAGGGCAAACGAAATCTGCGATGTACCAGCCGATGACCTGCTGGCGACGAAACTTGTGCCCATCCATCTGTCCGTTCGACAAATGTCGCCAAAGCCGTTTTTCCGGCTTGGTTGGGTTGTTGCGCATGTTGCGGGCGCGGCGCTGCAACTCTTCGAGGTCCAATGCCGATAGACCCCACCCCCGGCCCCTCCCCTGAAGGGGAGGGGTGTTTGTGCGCTTCGCCTCATCGCGCGGTGTCCAAGTCACCCCACGCTCCCTTCAAGCGAAATGCCCAGCAGCTTCTGTGCTTCCACCGCAAATTCCATCGGGAGTTGCTGCAGCACTTCTTTGGCGAACCCATTGACGATCAGCGCCACCGCTTCTTCCTGACCCAGCCCGCGTTGCATCGCGTAGAACAGCTGGTCGTCGCTGATCTTGCTGGTCGTCGCCTCATGTTCGATCTGCGCGCTGGGGTTGCGGACTTCGATATAGGGGACGGTGTGCGCGCCGCAGTCGCTACCCAGCAGCAGGGAATCGCACTGGGTGAAGTTGCGCACGCCCTCCGCATTCGGCGCGACGCGCACGAGGCCGCGATAGGTGTTGTTGCTGCGCCCCGCACTGATGCCCTTGGACACGATGGTGCTGCGTGTGCGTTTGCCATTGTGCACCATCTTGGTGCCTGTGTCGGCCTGTTGATAATTGTTGGTCACCGCGACCGAGTAAAACTCGCCAACGCTGTCGTCGCCGTTCAGCACGCAGCTCGGGTATTTCCACGTCACCGCGCTGCCGGTTTCGACCTGGGTCCAGCTCACCTTGCTGCGTGCGCCCTGGCACAGCGCGCGCTTGGTGACGAAGTTATAGATCCCGCCGCGCCCTTCTGCGTCTCCGGGATACCAGTTTTGGACAGTTGAATATTTGATCTCGGCATCGTCTAGTGCGACCAGTTCGACCACCGCGGCATGCAGCTGGTTTTCGTCGCGCATCGGCGCGGTGCAGCCTTCGAGATAGCTGACATAGCTACCCTTATCGGCGACGATCAGCGTGCGTTCGAACTGGCCAGTATTTTCGGCATTGATGCGAAAATAGGTCGACAGCTCCATCGGGCAGCGCACGCCCTCCGGGATATAAACGAACGTCCCGTCCGAAAAGACCGCGCAGTTCAATGTCGCGAAATAATTGTCGCGCATCGGCACGACCTTGCCCAGCCATTTGCGGACGAGGTCGGGATATTCCTTGATCGCCTCGGAAATGCTGCGGAAGATCACGCCCGCGCGTTCCAGTTCGGCGCGGAAGGTGGTTGCCACCGACACGCTGTCGAACACCGCATCGACCGCCACCTTGCGCGCGCCTTCGACCCCGGCGAGCACCTTTTGCTCTTCGATCGGAATGCCCAGCTTTTCGTAAACACGCAGGATTTCCGGATCGACCTCATCCAGCGACCCCAATTTCGGTTTCGCCTTCGGCGCGGCGTAATAATAGGCGTCCTGATAATCGATCGGCGGCACGTTCAGCTTGGCCCAGTCGGGCGGCGTCATCGTCTGCCACATCCGAAAGGCTTTCAACCGCCAGTCGAGCATCCATTCGGGCTCGTTCTTCTTGGCGCTGATGAAGCGGACCGTATCCTCGGTTAGCCCCTTTTCGGCAAATTCGGTTTCAATGTCCGAAGCCCAGCCATGTTCATAGTCGGCGACCTTGTCGGCGGCTTCCCACGCGGCGCGGTCTTTCAATTCAACATCGTCGGTCATCGCGCCAAACTCACCAAAGAAATTTCTGCCAGTGCCCCGCGCACGACATTGTTCACTACGCTCATATGCGGCTTCACCACGCAGTCGGAGCCAACGCTGCAATGGTTGCGCGTCTCGGTGAGGCAACCGGTCAGGGCAATCGGCCCCTCGACCGCCTCGACAATATCAGCCAATGATATGGCCGCAGCAGGCCGGGAGAGCTGGATGCCGCCTCCCGCGCCGCGTACGGAGCGAAGCAGACCGGCCTTGGTCAGGATGCTGACCAATTTTTGCACCGTGGGCAATGCGATGCCCGTTTCGTCAGCCAATGCGGTCGCCGAGGTGCGCGCGCCGCCACAATGGCGCGCAGCGGCACCCATCACGACAACGGCATAGTCGGCCATATTGGAAAGCCGCATGGCTTGGCGAATCCTAATCAGATTAAATCAGTCTGATTTGCATGTGGGCTTTTCGACTGGGGAAATCAACCCTGCTGCGCACGATAGATACCGTTGGCCCTGAATAATCCGAAGCCACAGGCAGAGGGGCGTATCCAAGGTGCTTCGATACGGCACTTCGGCCTGCGGCCTCTGCACCTACTCAGCATGAAGGGAAATCAATGAGTTGCTTATTCAGGTCCTGCCGCTTCCGCTTCGCCCCCGGCCTCACCCTCACCCGCCTTGCTGCGTCCCATTGCGCGGTCGATCCATTCCTCGTCCAGCGGCTCCGGCTCAATCGCCTCGCCCGGCGGAAGCAGATCGTCGACGGGCAATTCGCCTTCGATCGGATTGCCGAATTCATCGAGCAATATTTCCTCGCCATCGGCACCAAGCGTCATTTCCTCTCCATCAAGCCGTTCGGGGAAGGTCACATCGGTGGGGAAGTTTTCGACGGGTCGGCCAGCGACGGCAACGCGCATATAGGCACCCCAGGCCGTTGCGGGTGCGTTACCGCCCTGCAAATTGCCCACCGCGCGCGCATCGTCGCGGCCCATCCAGATGCCCGTGGTCAGCCCCGATGAGAAACCCAGGAACCAGCCATCCTTGTTGCTGCTCGTCGTGCCGGTCTTGCCTGCCGATGGCCGCCCGATCTGCGCGGCGCGGCCCGATCCGGCGGTCACGGCCGACTGCATCAGGTCGATGATTCCGGCTGCAACATAAGGCTCGACCAGTTGCACGCCGCCCCGTGCCTTGTGCCGGTAAAGCACCTCGCCATCGATGGTGGTAACTTTGGATATGGCATAGGGCGTAACGCTGCGCCCGCGCGCGGAAATGGCCGCAAAGGCGCGCGTCATCTCGATCACGCGGGTTTCGGACGATCCCAGCACCATCGCAGGCCCCGTGCTGATCGGCGTCGTAATGCCAAAGCGCCGTGCCATGTTGGCAATCGAACTGGTGCCAACCTCTTCACCGATCTTGGCCGCGATTGTGTTCTTCGAATAGGCAAAGGCGGTGCGCAGCGTCATCTCGCCGGAAAAATTGCCACCGCTATTTTTGGGCGACCAGCCATTGATGGTGACAGGTTCATCGACAGCCTTGTCTTCGGGGCGGAAACCCGCCTCCAATGCGGCGAGATAGACAAAGGCTTTCCAGGCCGAACCCGGCTGGCGCACCGCAGTGACCGCACGGTTGTAATTACTGTTGGCATAGTCGGTGCCGCCGACCATTGCGCGCACGGCGCCGTCCCGGTCCAACGTAACCAACGCGCCCTGCGCACCGCGCGGGGTGTGTGCGATGATCGAAGCGGTTGCCGCACGCTGCATTTTCAGATCGATGGTCGTCCAGACGTCGATCGGCTTTTCGGTTTCGTCGATCAGGCCGTCGAGCTGCGGCAACGCCCAATCGGTAAAATAACGCACGCTATTCTGGGGGGTTTGCGCCGCGAGCTTCACCTTGGCGGGTTTGGTATTGGCGGCCTGTTCGGCGGTGATCATGCCCGCGTCCTGCATCACCTCCAGCACCACGCCCGCGCGGCCGATGGCGGCCTGCGCATCAGCCGTTGGCGAATAATGCGAGGGCGCCTTTACGAGACCAGCAATGATCGCCGATTCCGCGAGGCTCAGATTTTCGGCGCCATGGTCGAAAAATTTGCGCGCAGCGGCATCGACACCAAAAGCCCCGCCACCAAAATAGACTTTGTTCAGATAGAGTTCGAGGATCTGGTCCTTTGAAAAGCGCGTCTCCATCGCCATCGCAAGGATGATTTCGCGCATTTTGCGACCGAATTCGCGCCGGTTGTTGAGGTAGATGGTGCGCGCCAATTGCTGGGTGATCGTCGAGCCGCCCTGCGACCATCTGCCAGTCGTTGCGCGGACATAAAATGACCGGGCAATGCCGACCGGGTCCACGCCGGGATGATAATAGAACCGCCGGTCCTCAACCGCGACCATCGCGTCGCGCATTTCATCTGGCAGTTCGTTGACCGGTATCCAGCGCCCGAAACTTGGGCCAAGCGACTGGATAACGGTGCCATCAGCGGCACGAACGCGGATGATCTGGCCGTTGGGA
>ERZ1066121.2434-NODE-2434-length-11767-cov-7.209016_pt1 | contig 11767 bp, 11 predicted proteins | sample MGYA00382768_ERZ1066121 | MGnify/ENA primary metagenome ERZ1066121 (study PRJEB33369, sample SAMEA5778351) | biofilm metagenome | biome: Industrial cooling water; feature: Water cooling tower basin; material: Biofilm | place: United Arab Emirates | collected... | reverse complement strand
CCAGCCCGCGCTCTCGGCCAGCAGGTGGATCCAGTTCGCCACGCGCAGCCAGGGCCTGCCGCGTTCCAGCATGACGCTCTCGCGGTGGCAGGAATGGAAGATGGTGGCCAGCGTATCGGCGCCGCTCGCTGCCATGGCGTCCAGCGTCGCCCGCTGCGCCGCCGCCAGCGCCCCCGGCACGCTGGACAGCGAGGAGCACATGTGCCCCGGCACGGCCAGCGGATCATCGACCAGCGTAAGGCCAGGGATCAGCCGCAGCAGGTCGGCGACCAGGCTGTTCACCGGCACCCGCGGCTGGAAGCCGAGATGGCGGTGCAGCAGCACCCTCACCGGTACCGGCCTCGCCAGCAGCGCGCGCAGCCGGTCCTGCCTTGCGTGCAGCACCTCGGTGATGTGGGTGGTTTCGAAATTCGTGGGCGTCACCGGCGCCATCACGTCCTGCATGTTCATGTGGCAGGAGGGGCACCAGGTGATCACCTGGCCGTGCTCGGCGCCGGCCAGCCTCGCGTTGAAGCCGTCCACCGTGCGCCGGCCCATGCCCTCCGTGATGCGGGCGCTCGCCTCCTGGGTGGCGCCGCAGCAATTGGCCGGGCCGCCCGCGGTTTCGGCCGCGACGCCGACCGCTTCCAGCAGCCGCGCGGAGGCGCGGATCACCTCCCCATGGCGCACGAGGTTGCAGCCGAACCAGAAGACGGCGCGGTCGGGCACGGGGTGCACCGTCACAGCCATGTCGCCTGCTCCTCCTCGGTCAGGGTCACCCGCGCGAAGGCCTTCACACGGGAGGACCAGCCCGGATCGGGCCTGGTCGCGTAGCGTGGCGCCTCGCCGGTTGCGCCGCGCGCGCGCATGCCGGCGAAGCGCATCATCAGCGCGACGTCGAGCGCCTCCGGACAGGCGGCGTTGCACTGCGCGCTGCGCGTGCAGGCGGCTATCCAGGCCGCCGCCTCTGCCGCAACCCCGCCCTCCCCCAACAGCAGGGCGCGCATGCCGCCTGCCACCACGCGCGGCTCCGCGGCATCGACGCCGGGCGCGAAAGGCGTCATCGGGCAGGCGGTGACGCAGGCGCCGCAGGCGGTGCAGGCGGCAGCCAGGCGCGCGCCCTCCGCCGTGATGCGCGCGGCGAGGCCGGTCATGCGCCGGGCACCACCGCGATGCCCTCGATCTCGATGCAGCAGTCGGTGCCGGTGAACTGCGCGCCGCCGACGCAGGTGCTGGCGGGCAGCTCCTGCAGTGTCGCCATCACCGCGCGCCGTGCCGCGTTGAACCCCTCGTAGTCGCGCATGTCGGCCAGCCAGACCGTGGTCTTGATCAGGTGGCCGAGCCCGGCGCCCTCCGCGGCCAGGGCGCGTTCCAGTCGCGCCAGGCATTCCCGCGCCTGTTCCTCCGCCGGCCGCCCGGCGGCAGCGCTGCCACGCGCCGTGACGCCGGAGCAGAAGATCAGCCTGGCCCCGCCGCCGAGCGGCACCACGCGGACGGGGGAGAACAGCGGCCTCGGGGCGTCGGCCATGGCGATGCGTCCTTCTACCAGTGGTTCACGCGGCCCCACGCCGCGATCACCTCGCGCCCGCCATCCACCACGTGGTAGCGCTCATGCGCCGCGGCGGTAAGGCAGGTGTGGTTCGGCGCCACGCGCAGCCGCGCGCCGATCGGCAGGCGGTCGAAGGGCAGCGGTGCAGCGGACTGCACCTCCCCATGCTCCTGGTAGGCACGGCGGATGGTGGGCTCGCCCGGAAGCGGCCGGCCGTCGAGGTCCAGGACCAGGCCGAAGCCGAAATCCCGCGGCGCGTCCTGCGTGCTGCGATCCTTCGACAGCGCCAGCGCGCCGGCATCCAGCAGCAGGGTGTTGCGGTCCGGCCGGCGGCCGATGACGGAGGCGAGCACGGTCACCGCGATGTCCGCCATCGCGTGCGTGCCGATCTCCGCCTGGAACAGGTCGCCGAACATGTAGACGCCGGCGCGGGTCTCCGTGATGCCCGCCATGTCGCGCGCGTGCAGGGAGGTGGGCGAGGAGCCGACGGAAATGATCGGCAGCACATGCCCGGCCGCGCGCAGGCTTTCGGCGGCGCCGAGGATGCGGCGGCGCTCCTCCTCCGCGATGCGCGCCATGTCGCCGATGCTGCGGCCGGCATAGCTGTGCCCCGAATGGCTGATCAGCCCGGCGAGCCGTGGGCCGAGCGCCGCGGCGATCTCCGCCAGCAGCGCCGGGTCATGCACCACGCCGCCGCGCGCCTCGCCCACGTCCACCTCGATCAGCGCGGCGAGCCGGCCCGGGTGCGCGGCGATGGCGCGGGCCACCTCGAGGTCGTCGGTGATCACCTTCACCGCGGCGCCGTCGGCGTTCAGCCCCGCCACCGCGTCGAGCTTCTGCGGCGTGATCCCCACCGCATGGATCTGGTCGCGCCAGCCGCCCTCCGCGAAGTACCGCGCCTCGGCGAGGGTGCTGACGGTGATCGGCCCGAAATCCGGCGCAGCCAGGCGTGCCACCTCGCGGCTCTTCGCCGTCTTCAGGTGCGGGCGCAGCACCAGGCCCGGGTGCCGCGCCACCGCCTCCCGCATGGCAGCTAGGTTGCGCTTCAGGACACCGATATCGAGCACCAGGCAGGGTGTCGGCAGGTCGTCGAGGGTCATGCCGGCCAGCCTACACGGCGGCGGCGCGCGGCGGCAGCGCCCATGTGGTCTCGGGGTCGATCGGCAGCACCGGCCGCGGCAGCCGGATCCAGGGGAAGCGGTCGAGGATCGGGGAGGTGAGGCCCGGCCCGTCCACCTCCACCACGCGCTCATGCGGGAAGAATTCGTCGAAGCCTGCGCGGAAATGGCCACGGCTCTTCACCACCACCGCCCGCGCCGCGCCGATGTCGAGGCCGAGGTGCTCGAAGAAACCCGGGTCGGCGCACTGGTGGCGATGCGTGACCACCACCACCGCGATGCCCTCCATGCGCAGCGCCGCCGTCGGGCCGAGCCGCACCGCCGTGCCGGCATAGAGCCCGCGCCGCCCGGTGACGTGCCCATCCGACAGCGCCACCACCTCGGCTGCGGCGGCGAAGGGGCGGCTGAAGGGATCGTCGGCCGTCAGCGTCCCCTGCGGCCGGTTGAAGCGCGCGGTGAACCGGGCGCCGGTGCCGAGGCGGTGGGCCTCCGCCGCCAGCAGCGGGTCGTGGATGATGCCGACCAGGCAACCCTCCACTCCCGCCGCATGGACGGCTTCCAGGATCGCCATCGTGTTGCCGCGGCCGCCGCCGCCCGGGTTGTCCGCGACATCGGCGAAGATGTGCGGCACCGGGCTCTCCTTGGCCAGCCGCACCGCCTCCTCCAGTGGCGTGAGGCGCGCGGCGAAGCGGCCGCGCCGCTCCCAGGCAGCCAAGGCAAGGGTATCGGCGAGATCCTCGGCGGCGGCGCGCGCGGTCGCGGTGACGATCACCGCCATGCCGTTGAAGGGCGTGTCACCATAGGCGAAGCCGCCCATGACGGAGACGTTCAGGATGCGCGGGTCCCCCGCCTGCAGCTGCTGGCCGAGGTCGATCACCTCCGCATAGGGCCCCTGTGCCGTGAGCATCGAAACGGTGGGAGCCACGATCGGCAGGCGGCGCAACGCGAGGTGCGTCCTCGTGCCGCCGATGATCCGCCGCAGCAACTGCGCAGACTCGGCGCCGCGGGCGCGCATGTCCACATGCGGGTTGGTGCGGTAGCCCACGAAGCCATCGCAGTCGCGCACCATGGCGTCCGAGACATTGGCATGCAGGTCATAGCTGCACACCAGCGGCACGCCCGGCCCCAGCACCTCCCGCACCAGCCCCTGCAGCGCGCCTTCGGGGTCGTCGAGGTCCGTCGTGAGCCCGGCGCCGTGCAGCACGCAGTAGACGCCATCCAGTGCGCCGCGCGCCGCCTCCAGGCCGGCGCGCCAGGCCGCCATCATGCGTGCGAAGGCGGCGTGCTCGACCGGCCCGTTCGGCTCCGCCATGGCGAGCAGGATCGGCACCGGCCGCCACGGCCCGGCCGCGTCCATGTCCCGCACGAAGCCCGGCATCTCGCCGAGCGCGGCAGGCGTGGCGGCGCGGGCGTCGGCCAGCAGCGCCGCGCCCTCCACCCAGCAGCGGCCGCGGAAATCGGCCTCGGTCGCGGGCGGGGCGAAGCGGTTGCATTCGATGGAGAAGCCCAGCAGGGCGATGCGCGGTCCCGTCACGAGCGCGGGCCTCCTTCCATGTCACGTTGCAGCCAAACCATGCGGTCCACGAACCACAGCTTGCCGAGCATGGCCAGCGCCAGGCCGAACAGGGTCGGCCAGGGCTGAAGCATCGCCACGCCCCAGGCCAGGAAAGGCAGTCCCAGCGCGGCCAGCGCCGTAAGCAGGTGCGGCACATGCCGATGGTGCACCGGCACCGGGTGGGCGTCGCGCGCCAGCCAGTGCCGCTCGCCCAGCACGCCGCGGCTCGTCCAGCCTGCCGTGCCGCGCGGCGGCGGGAAGGCGCGCGGGTTGACCCACGTCCAGGCGAGCAGCGCCGCGAAGAGCGCGACCGCCCACCACGGGCCGATCCACACCCGACTCCAGGCCGCCAGCACCAGCAGCGGCAGTGTTGCCACCCGGGTCCAGCCTGACCAGGGGTTGGCGTGCCGCGCCCAAGCGGCCTCGTCCATGGCGAAGGCGCGGGCGATGCGGCTCTCCCAGCCCATGCGCCAGATACCCCGCTACAGCGCGACGCCCAGCAGCTCGGCGATGCGCGGCGTGGATTTGAGGCCGGTGCCGGTCAGCACCACCACCGTGGTCTCGGACGGCGCGATGCGGCCGGCGCGCAGCAGGTGGCCGAATGCGGCCGCGGCCTGGGCGCAGGTGGGCTCCACGTAGATGCCGCTGCGCGCCAGTTCCAGCGTCGCCGCGCCGATCTCCTCTTCCGACAGCATCACCGCGCCGCCACTGCTCTCGCGCAGCACGGCGAGGCATTCCGGCAGGCGGATCGGCTGGGCGATGGCGGTGCCCTCCGCCAGGGTGGGCCGCGGCGCGGCGGCGGGCGCGCCGAGGAAGGCGCGGGCGATCGGCGCGCAATGCTCCGGCTGGGCGGCGAAGATGCGCGGCAGGCGGGCGATCTGCCGGCGCCGCAGCAGCTCGCCGAAGCCGATGCCGCAGCCGAGCACGTTGGAGCCGGCGCCGCAGGGCACGATGACGTTGTCCGGCGCCTTGAAGCCGAGATCCTCCCACAGCTCGTAGGCCAGGGTCTTGGTCCCCTGCAGGAAGAAGGGATGCCAGTTGTGGCTGGCGTAGAAGATCGCCTCCGCCCCGCGCAGCGCCGCGTCGGCGCAGTCCTGCCGGCTGCCCGGCACCAGCTCGATGGTGGCGCCCGAGGCGCGCGACTGCACGGTCTTCGCCGGGGAGGTGCTCTCGGGGACCAGGATCTTCGCCCGCATCCCGCCGGCCGCGGCATAGGCGGCAATGGCGGCGCCGCCATTGCCCGAGCTGTCCTCCAGAACCTCCGTGATCCCCTGCGCCCGCAGCAGCGAGAGCATCACCGACGCGCCGCGGTCCTTGAAGGAGCCGGTCGGCATGAACCACTCGCATTTCAGCAGCGCCGTGCCGCCGGCGATGCGGCGTTCGATCAGCGGCGTGCAGCCCTCCCCCATGCTGATGGGCTCGCCGGCGAGCGGCGGCAGGGCAGCGCGGTAGCGCCACAGGCTGCGCTCGCCGCTTTCCACCTCCTCCGGCGTCATGCCGTCCATGCTGGTCAGCAGCAGCGGCGCAGGTTCACCCCCTTGGCCGTCGCCACACCACCTGGGCGGATCGAGCGGCCAGGTGCGGCCGGTGCGGGGGTCGCGGTATCGCAGGTCGGACATGGCGGAAGACTTGCCCTTTCCGCCCCGCGCGACAAGCATGGGCCGCATGGATGACACCGCCGCCCGGGTGGCCCGCCTCTCCGCCGATCTTGTCGCAATCGACAGCCGGTCCTCGCGCTCGAACCTCGCCGTCGCCGACCGTATCGAGCGGGAGCTGGCGGGCTTCGACGTCGTGCGCGTGGACTATGCGGATGGCAACGGCGTGGCCAAGCGCGCGCTGATCGCCCACAGGGGGCCGAAAGGTGGCCACGCCCTTTCCGGCCACATGGACACCGTGCCCGACACCGGCTGGCAGGCGGATCCCTGGGTGCCGCGCATCGACGCGGATGGCGTGCTGCACGGCCTCGGCAGCACCGACATGAAGGGACCGGTCGCCGCCTGCATCCTGGCGGCGCAGGCCGCCGCGCCGGAGGTGCCGGTGACGCTGCTGCTGACCACCGACGAGGAGACGACGAAGGACGGCGCCCGGGCGCTGGCCGTGCACCCGGCGGCGCTGGCGCTCGGCCTCCGGGGCATCGTGGTGGCGGAGCCGACGGGGCTCATCCCCGTGCGCGGGCACCGCTCCTCGACCGACATCCAGGTCTTCGCCTGCGGCGTGCAGGCGCATTCCTCGACCGGGCAGGGGCGCAACGCCAACTGGGCGCTGATCCCCTTCCTGGCGGAGATGCGGGCGATCCATGCGCGGCTGCGCGACGACCCAGCGCTGCAGGACCCGGCCTACGACCCGCCCTTCTCCGACTTCAACCTGGTAGTGGACAACCACGGCACGGCGGTGAACGTGACCGTCCCGCTGGCCAGTGCGCGCATCAAGTTCCGCTGCAGCCGCCGCGTCGATCCCGCCCCGATCCTGGCCGGGGTGCGCGCCGCGGCGGAGCGCCAGGGCCTCGAGATCCGCCTGCGCCCCGAGGGTCCGCCGCCGGAATTGCCGGCCGAGCATCCGCTGATCCGCCTGGCCGTGGAGATGACCGGCAGGGCGGCACGCACCGCACCCTACGGCACGGACGCGTCCGAGCTGCAGGCAATCGCGCCCTGCGTGGTGCTCGGGCCCGGCACCATCGAGACGGCGCATACCCCACATGAACGTGTGCGGATCGCGGAGCTTGCGGCGGCGGTGCCGCTGTTCGGCCGCATCCTCGCCGCGGGTGCGGCGTAATTACTGGCTTCCTGGACGTGCCGCACCGTCACGGGCGCGGTCTGGCATGACGGAACGTCATCCGCGGTCCATGCACGGATCGCCCGCGGCGACCCAATATGCGCGGCCTGCAACCCCGCGACGGGGACGAGACATGGGTGCGATGAGAGTGACGACGCGATGCCTCCGGCCCGGCCTGGCCCTGCTGCCGGCGCTGGGTCTCGTGGCCTGTGCGGTGGCCCTGCCGGCCGGGCCGATGGTCCTGGCCACCCCGCCGCACGGCAAGGACCCAGCCCGTTTCCAGCAGGAGGATGCCTATTGCCGCGACGTCGCCACCACCGGCATCAGCCCCGCCCAGGCGGCGGGCAATGCGGCGGTCGGCAGTGCCGCGGTCGGCACCGCGCTGGGCGCCGCGGCCGGAGCCCTGATCGGCTCCGCGGCCGGCAATGCCGGCGCGGGCGCGGCGATCGGCGCCGGCACCGGGCTGCTTGCCGGCTCGGCGATCGGCGCGGGCAATGCCCAGGCGTCCGGTGCCGCCACGCAGCAGGCCTATGACATGCGCTATGCCCAGTGCATGACCGGCTATGGCAACACGGTGCAGGCCGGCGTGATCCCGCCCGGGCCGGGCTATGCCTATTCCGGCTCGGTGCCCACCGTGACGCCCTACGCCACGCCCTATGTCGCGCCGTATTACGGCGGCTACGGGGCACCCGGCTGGGGCTATTTCGGTGCGCCGAGCGTGACGCTCGGCTTCGGCTACGGCTGGGGAGGGTACTGGCCCTGGGGTTGGGGCTACCGGCCCTGGTACTACGGCCATCCCTACGGCCACGGCTATGGCGGCTGGCACGGCCGCTGGCGGCACTGAACGCCCGTGGCTAGTCCAGCCGGATATTCAGTTCCTGCACCTTGCGGGCCCAGAAGACGCTTTCCGTCTTTACCGCCTCGGCGAAGGCGGCGCGCGTGATGCCGGCGGGCGCGGGCTCCAGCCCGTCATGCTCCAGCCTTTCCTTGAAGCGCGCCGTATCGGCGGCGCGGCGGCTGGCGGCTTCGAGGCGGTCCATCGCCTCGGCCGGCACCCCGGCGGGGGCGAAGACACCGTGCCAGCCGGTGATCACCGCGCCGGGCAGGCCGGCCTCGGCCAGGGTCGGCACCTCGGGCAGGGCGCCGATGCGCCGCTCCCCGGTCACCGCGATGGCGCGCAGCTTGCCCTCCCGGACCAGCGGGATCGCCGGCGGCGGCGAGGAGAAGTTCATCGTCACCCGCCCCGCCACCACGTCCAGCAGCGCCGGCGCGGTGCCGCGATAGGGCACGTGCTCCATCTCGACGCGAGCCGCCTCGGAGAACAGCACGCCGGCCAGGTGGTTGGCATTGCCGACACCGCCCGAGGAATAGGTAAGGTCCCCCTTCGGCTTCGTGCGGATGAAGGCGATCAGCTCCGCCAGGCTGCGCGCCGGCACGTCCGGATGCACCACCAGCACGTACTGGTAGGATGAGACCTGCGCGACCGGCGCCAGGGCCGTGGCAAGGTCCACCCGGTCGCCGCGCTGGATGTGCGGGTTGACCACGATGTTGGTGGCCACGGCGAAGAGCAGGGTCTGCCCGTCCGGTCGTGCCCGCGCCACGGCGACCGAGCCGACATGGCCGGCGGCGCCGGCGCGGTTGTCCACCAGGACGGTCTGGCCCAGCTCCAGCTCGAGGAGCTGGGCGAAGGCGCGGCCGGTGATGTCGGTGCCGCCGCCCGGCGCGTAGGGCACGAGCAGGGTCAGCGGCCGCGCGGCCTGCGCGCCGGCCCGACGCGACGCGCAGAGTGTGGCGGCGGCGCCCGCCAGCAGCGCGGTACGGCGGAGCAGGGTCATCGGTGGGCCTCCCGGGGCGGCGCGCCTTCAGGCGCGTCGCGCGACGCGGCTCCTGCCTACCCTGCGGCACAACGCGGCTGCAACCAGGATGACGGTCGGCCCGGCCACCGCGGCGCCGGACAGCGTCCCGTCGCCTCACGCGCGCTTGACACGCGGCCAACCGGGCGACGAAGGTTGCATCGGTTGGCGAACAAGGCCCGCGACGTGACGGGCCGCGCGCCACAGCGGGGAGTCCACGACCATGACGCGACGCGTATTCGTTGGCGCCACGCTCTCGGCGCCGTTCCTGGTCGGCCTCAATCCCGCCGCGGCGCAGACGACGATCCGCATGGCCACCAGCTGGTCGGGCGGGGTGCACCTGGAGGCCTACGCCCGCGGTTTCGCGAAGGAGGTGGAGTCGCTGACCCAGGGCCGTGTGCGCTTCCAGGTCTTCCCCGCCGGCACGATCGGCTCGGCGCTGAAGGTGACGGAGACGGTGCAGCGGCGGATCGCACCGGCGGGCCACCACTGGTCCGGCTACGACTGGGGCATCGACAAGACCTCGGTGCTGGTCGGCGGCTATGCCGGCTCGCCCGGCATCGAGGCCTTCATCCACTGGCTCTACGAGGCAGGCGGGCTGAAGCTGTGGCAGGACTGGCGGATGGAGCGCTTCGGCGTCGTCGCCCTGCCCTGCGGCGCGCATTCCGACGAGATCCACATGCATTCCCGCAAGCCGGTGCGCACCATCGCCGACCTTCAGGGTCTGAAATGGCGGACCTCCGGCGCCTCGGCCGAGATCGCCGCCTCGCTCGGCGCCTCGACGGTGATCCTCGCCGGCGGCGAGGTCTACCAGGCGCTGGAGCGCGGGCTGGTGGACGCCATTGAATGGGCGACGCCCTCGATCAATTACCCCTTCGGCTTCCAGCGCATCTCGAAATACGCGATGCTGCCCGGCGTGCACCAGCCGAGCGCGTTGCAGGAATGCATCCTCTCGAAGGATCTCTGGGAGAGCTTCGACGCGCGCACCCGCTCGCTGATCGAGCTGGCGGCGCGCAGCACCACGATCAACTCCTGGATGCAGATCAACTACCAGGACACCGAGGCGCTGGAGAAATTCCGCGCCGACGGCGTCGAGTTCGTGCGGCTCGACGACTCGTACATCGAGGCCTGGCGCAGGGCCACGCGGGAATGGACGGACCGCCAGGCGGAGACCGCCGGGCCGTGGTTCAAGCGCGTGCTCGACCATCAGCGCGCCTTCGAGGAGCGCTGGAACCTCTCCCGCGTCTACCGCACCGATCTCCGCTAGCGACCGCGCAGCGGATGGGACACCAGCGTTCAACGGGCCGGCGCGCCTGCCGCAGGGTGCCGGCATGAGACTGTTCATGCGTGCCATCGACGGCTTCAGCCGCGCCTGCGGCGTGGTGGCGGCCTGCCTGATCGTGCTGCTGATCACGCTGATGATGTACGACGTGGTGATGCGCTACGTCTTTGGTGCGCCCACGCTCTGGGGCTACGACGTCAACACCTTCCTGATGGGCTCGGCCTTCATCCTCTCGATCGCCTATGCCCTGGCCATGGATTCGCATGTGCGGGTGGATCTGCTGCACGGGCCGGGCCGACCTTGGCTCCGGACCTGGGTGGACCTGATCGGCTTCACCGTCCTGCTGCTGCCGATCGCGGCCTGGATCGCGTCCGGCCTGTGGAACTACTGGCTGGAGGCCTGGCGCAGCGGCGAGACCTCGGGCTCCTCCGCCTGGAATCCGGTGATCTGGCCGTTTCGCCTCATTCTGTTCGTCGGCTTCCTGGCCTTCACCCTGCAGATCCTGGCCGAGGTCATCAAGTGCTTCCGGGCAGTCAGGCGCGGCGCCGCTGAGGCGCCGGCGCCGGCGGGGCACGACATCACCTGAGGCCCGTGCCGCCCCACGCTTGCGCCGATCCGCGGACGCGCCCCTGACCGCCGGGCGCAGGAGAGACCATGTCCTCGCTCTGGATGTTTCCGGCCCTCATCGCGGGCATTCTCACGGGCTTCCCCGTCGCCTTCGCCATGCTCTCCCTGGCGGTGCTGTTCGGCTGGTCCACCTTCGGCGCGGAAGGACTGCTGCACCAGTCGGTGCTGAAGATCGAGGAGGTGGCGACGGCGCAGGTGCTGGCCGCGGTGCCGCTGTTCATCTTCATGGGCGCGATGTTCGAGGCCTCGGGCATCGCCTCGCGGCTGTTCGAGGCGATCCACCTCTGGACCCGCCGCCTGCCTGGCGGGCTCGCGGTCGGCACCGTCATCATGTGCGTGATCTTCGCGGCGACCAGCGGCGTGGTCGGGGCGACGGAGACGGTGGTCGGGCTGCTCGCCATCCCGGCGATGCTGCGGCACAACTACAACAAGTCGCTGATCTGCGGCACGATCTGCGCCGGCGGGTCGCTCGGCACCATCATCCCGCCATCGGTGCTCGCGGTGGTGATCGGGCCGGTCGCCAGCGCCTCGGTCGGCACGATCCTGATCGGGATGATCATCCCCGGCCTGATGCTGGCGGCGAGCTACATCGTCTACATCGTCCTGCGCTGCGCGCTGCGGCCGCAGGACGGCCCCCAGGTGGAGGACGGCACGCCGGTGCCGGGTATGCTGGAGCGGCTGCGCATCACCGGCGCGGTGCTGGTGCCGCCGGTGATCGTCATCCTCTGCGTGCTGGGCTCGATGATGGCGGGGATCGCCACGCCGACGGAGGCCTCGGCCACCGGGGCGGTCGGCACGGTGCTGCTGGCCGCGAGCTACGGGCGGCTGACCTGGCCGGTGCTGGTGGACTCGGCCATGCGGACGGTCCGCATCACCGCGATGATCCTGTTCATCGTGACCTGCGGCTCGATCTTCGCGGCCGTGTTCGTGGGCTCGGGCGGGCTGATGGCGATCACCGACCTGCTGGAAGCCGTCGATCTCGGCCGCTGGGGGCTGCTGGCGATCATCATGGGGATCACCTTCATGGCCGGC
>ERZ1066121.2431-NODE-2431-length-11781-cov-25.132782_pt1 | contig 11781 bp, 8 predicted proteins | sample MGYA00382768_ERZ1066121 | MGnify/ENA primary metagenome ERZ1066121 (study PRJEB33369, sample SAMEA5778351) | biofilm metagenome | biome: Industrial cooling water; feature: Water cooling tower basin; material: Biofilm | place: United Arab Emirates | collected... | reverse complement strand
CGGCCGAGCGCCGCAACCTCGTGGCGAAGCGGGGCGAGCGCCTCGCGGCCGCCGTCGAGCGCGAGGAGCGCCTCGACGGCGGCGGCGCGGGCGTCGTCGTCGCTCGCGTCGTCGAGGAGCGTGAGCGCCGCGCGCTCGAGCGCGACGGCGTCGGCCGGGTGCGGACCGCGGGCGAGGCGGGCGACGGCGGCGCGCACCCCGTCGGGGACGGGCCCCGGGGCGTCGGCGATCGGCGCGGCGTCGTCAGTCGTCATCGTCTCCCCAATGCACGCCGCGGCGCACCAGTGCCGCGCGCAGGTCCGCGAGTCCGCGGTAGAGCAGGTTGCGGGTCTTCCCCTCGGACCAGCCGAGGGCGTCGCCGATCGCGTCGCGCTCCATCCCCTCGAGGTGGAGCCGGACGACGACGCGGCGCGTCGGGACGAGCTCGCCGAGGGCGGCCTCGACGAGGGTGGCGAGCGAGTCGGCGACGGCCCCCGCGTCGGCGGCGGGTCGGGAATCGACGAGGGGGAGGTCGTCGATGGCCTCGAGCCGCTCGGCCCGGCGACGGCGCCGGATGAGGTCGAGCGCCGCGGAGTTGACGACGCGCTGCAGATAGGACGCCGAGAGGCGGGCGATGTTCTCAGCGTCGCCGCAGGCGCGCCACAGCCGGATGCGCACCTCCTGCTCCGCCTCGTCGAGCTCCGAGGAGGAGAGCCGGAAGCGGACCGCCGCCCCGCGGAGCGCGCCGGCGTAGCGGCGCACGATCTCGTCGAGGACGCGCGAGAGGGCGGCGTCGGGCGGGGGGACGGGGGCGTCGGGAGCGGTCACGCGGCGGGCCGGGAGGCGGGGCGGAACCTAACCCGTGCGTAACGGCGCGGTCGAGGCCGGTGCCCTATGCGGTCGCGGACGGTGCCGCGACCGACGATCACTCCGCACCGGCGCGATCGATCGTGGGTCCGGGGCGGTCGTGCGCGGCCACCGGGCCACGGCGGCGCTCACCTCGCCCCGCCCCCCTCGCCGTGGAAGCGCCCCCCCCGCGCCGCCATCTCGCGCAGCGTGCGCGCGGCGACGTAGCGGCCGGGGTAGTCGCGCTCGAGGAGGTCGAGCGTCTCGACGACGCTCAGCGCCCCCACGCGGTCGATGTAGCGGAACGGCCCGCCGCGGAACGGCGGGAAGCCGATGCCGAAGACCGCGCCCACGTCGCCGTCGCGCGGCGAGCGGAGGATCCCGTCCTCGAGCGCGAGCACCGCCTCGTTGAGCATCGCGTACACGCAGCGCTGCACGATCCGCTCGGCCGGCACCGTCGTGCGGCGCGCGCCGGTGGGGAGGAGCTGGTAGACGCTCGCGTCGACGCCCCCCTTCTTCCCCGCCTCGTCGTAGGCGTAGAAGCCGCTCTTCCCCTTGCGGCCGAGGCGCCCGGCGGCGATGACGCGCGGGAGGCTCTCGTTGGGCGCCATGCGCGCGCCGAAGGCGTCGGCGACGATCTTCCCGGCCTTGGTGGCGACGTCGAGCCCCACCTCGTCGACGAGCGTGATCGGGCCGACGGGGAAGCCGAACTGCACGAGCGCCTCGTCGATCGCCTCGATCGCCACGCCCTCGTCGAGCAGGAGCCCGGCGGCGTTGACGTACGGCGCGAGGATGCGGTTCGCGTAGAAGCCCGGCCCGTCGCGCACGACGATGACCGTCTTGCCGAGCTGGCGGCCGTACTCGACGACGGTGGCCGTCACCTGCGGGTCGGTGCCCGGGTGGGTGATGACCTCGAGCAGCGGCATCCTGTGCACCGGCGAGAAGAAGTGCATGCCGAGCACCCGCGCGGGGCGCTGGCTCGCCTGCGCGATGCGCGCGATCGGGATCGTGCTCGTGTTGCTCGCCACGATCGCGTGCGGCGGGATCACCGCCTCGACCTCGCGCACCACCTGCTGCTTGACCTGGAGCTCCTCGAAGACCGCCTCGATCACGAGGTCGACGTCGGCGAAGCCGGTGTAGTCGGTGGTGCCGCTCACCTGCAGCAGGAGCTCGTCGAAGCGCGGGCGCGTCACCTGCTTGCGCACGAGCTTCTCCTTGAGCACGTCGCGGACCGCGGCGAGCCCCTTCGCCACGCGCTCGGTGCTCGCGTCCTTGAGCCGCACGAGCGTCCCCGCGGGGCTGGCGACGCTCGCGATGCCGGCGCCCATGAAGCCGGCGCCGAGGATGCCGAGCTTCGCGATCGGGAGCCGCGGCGGGACCTCGCCGTCGACGCCGAAGTCCTTCTTCAGCGCGGTGGTCGCGAAGAAGAGGTGGACGAGCTCGCGGCACTCGGGCGTCATCGACAGCTCGCCGAAGAGGCGCGCCTCGGTGCGGTAGCCCTGCGCGTCGTCGCCCTGGTAGCCGGCGGCGACCGCCTCGAGGGCGGCGAGCGGCGCGGGGTAGAGCCCCTTCGTGCGCTGCATCACCTTCTCGCGCGCCTGGCGGAAGACGACGGCGCGGCCGATCGGGTTCTCCTCGAGCAGGAAGGCCTGCGGCTTCGTCTCGCGCTCGCGGCGCGTGCGCGTCCCCTGCGCGAGCTCGCGCGCGCGCTCGAGCGCGACGCGGCGGAGGATCGCCGGGTGCACGAGCTCGTCGACGAGGCCGAGCGACAGCGCCTTCTTCGCGCGCACGGTCTTCCCGGTGAGGATCATGTCGAGCGCCGCCTGCAGCCCGACGAGCTGCGGGAGCCGCTGCGTCCCGCCGGCGCCGGGGACGAGCCCGAGCTGCACCTCGGGGAGCCCGAGCCCGGTCTTCGGGTCGTCGGTGGCGATGCGCCAGTGGCAGGCCATCGCGAACTCGAGCCCCCCGCCGAGGCACGCGCCGTGGATCGCGGCGACGACGGGCTTCCCGGCGGCGATGCGCGCGAACTGCGCCTGCCCCTCGCGGCTCGCGCGCTCGCCGTCGGCGGGCGTCGTCCAGCCGAGGAACTGCTCGATGTCGGCGCCGGCGACGAACGAGCCGGGCTTGCCGCTCGTGACGACGATCGCGCGCACCGCGGGGTCGCGCTCGCAGGTGTCGAAGGCGTCGCGCAGCGCGTCCTGCGCGGCGGCGGTGAAGGTGTTGACGGGCTGGCCGGGGACGTCGAGGACGAGGAGCGCGACGCCCTCCTCGACGGTCATCGCGAGCGGCGACACGGGAGCGGTGGCGGTCGACATGGTCGTGGCCTCAGGCGCGCTCGACGACCATCGCGAAGCCGAGGCCCCCGGCCGCGCAGACGGTGAGGAGCCCGAACCGGCCGCCGCGGCGACCGAGCTCGTTGAGGAGCGTGAGCAGGAGGCGCGCGCCGGTCGCGCCGAAGGGGTGGCCGATCGCGATCGAGCCGCCCATGACGTTGAGCCGATCGCGGTCGACCGCGCCGAGGGGGCGCGAGAGCCCCGCGCGCTCGGCCCACTCCTGCGACTCGAAGCCGCGGAGGTTGCTGAGCACCTGCGCCGCGAAGGCCTCGTGCATCTCGACCAGGTCAATGTCGGCGAGCGCGAGGCCGGCGCGGCGGAGCGCGATCGGCGCGGCGAGGACGGGGGCCTGCAGGAGCTGCTCCCCCGGGTCGAGCGCCGCCGCGGCGTAGCTGCGGAGGAAGCCGAGCGGGCGATGGCCGAGCGCGTCGGCCTTCTCCTCGCTCATGAGGAGCACCGCCGCGGCGCCGTCGGTGAGCGGCGAGGCGTTGCCCGCGGTCACGCTCCCGTAGCGCTTGTCGAAGACCGGCTTGAGCGACGCGAGCTGCTCGAGCGAGGTGTCCTCGCGGATGCCGTTGTCGGCGGTGGCGACCTGCGCGTACTTCGGCGGCACGTAGACCGGGAACATCTCGGCCGTCAGGCGCCCGTCGCGCGTGCCGGCGGCGGCGAGGCGGTGCGAACGGAGCGCCCACTCGTCCTGCTCGGCGCGCGTGATGCCGTTGAGCTTCGCCATCTTCTCGGCCGACTGCCCCATCGTCTCGCCGGTCGTGGGCTCGGCGATCGCCGGCGTGACGGGGACGAGGTCGCGCGGGCGCACCTTCGCGAAGGCCTCGAGCTTCTGGCCGATGCTGCGCGCCTTGTTCGCCTGCAGCAGGACGTCGCTGAAGGCGCGCGAGTGGAGGATCGGCGGGTTGCTGAGCGACTCGGCGCCGCCGGCGATCGCGACGTCGAGGTGGCCGAGGGCGACCTGGTCGGCGGCGTCGGCGATCGCCTGGCTCGCGCTCGCGCAGGCGCGCGAGACGCTCCACGCGTCGACGCCCTTCGGCAGGTGCGGGATGAGCGAGACCTCGCGCGCGATGTTGGGCGCCTGCACGTTCGGCACGACGGTGCCGTAGACGACCGCCTGCACCTCGCGCGCGTCGAGGGCGGTGCGCTGCAGCAGCTCGGCGACGCACTGGCGCCCGAGCTCGATGGCCGAGAGCGACTTGAAGAGGGTGCCCGCCTTGACGAACGGGGTGCGGACGCCGGCGACGATGGCGACGCGGCGGGGGGCGGAACGGGGGCCGGTCATGCGGCGAAAGCTAGCGAGGCGCGATGCCCCGCCCTCGCGCCCGGGACCGTGCGATGCGTGCCACGCGCCCGTTGCCGCGCGCCGCACCGCCGGCCAGACTGCGCCCGTGACCGCCGCCCCCGCCGCACGCCGCGCGCCGACCGTGGGCCTCCCCCGGCGCCCCGACGCGCTCGCCCTCCTCCGCGACGCGCGCGTGGACGTGCTCGTGGTGGGGGGCGGGATCACCGGGGCGGGCGTCGCGCGCGACGCGGCGATGCGCGGGCTCCGGGTCGCGCTCGTCGAGCGCGACGACTGGGCGAGCGGCACCAGCTCGCGCTCGAGCCGGCTCGTGCACGGCGGCGTGCGCTACCTCGAGCACGGGCACCTGCACCTCGTCTTCGAGGCGAGCCGCGAGCGGCGCGCGCTCCTCGCGCTCGCGCCGCACCTCGTGCGCCCGCTCCGCTTCACCTGGCCGGTCTATGCCGGGCAGCGGCTCCCGCGCTGGAAGCTGCGCGCCGGGCTCGCGCTCTACGACGCGCTGGCGCTCTTCCGCAACGTCGGGCGCGCGCGCGGCCTCGGCCCCGACGCCCTGCTGCGCGAGGAGCCGGCGCTCCGGCGCGAGGGGCTGACCGGCGGCGCGCAGTACTGGGACGCCGGCACCGACGACGTGCGCCTCACCCTCGCCACCGTCGTCGGCGCGCACGAGGCGGGGGCGGCGTGCTGCAACCACGTCGAGCTCGCGGCGGTGGCGCACGGCGGCGACGGGCGCGTCACGGCGGCCGAGCTGCGCGACCGCATCACCGGCGAGAGGTTCCTCGTGCACCCGCGCACGATCGTCAACGCGACCGGGCCGTGGTCCGACGCGACGCGCGCGCTCGACGACGGCGCGCGCCACGACGCGGTGCTCGGCAGCAAGGGGGTGCACCTCGCGCTCCCGCGCGAGCGCGCGCCGGTGCGCGGCGCGGTGACGATCCTCCACCCCGACGACGGGCGCGTCCTCTTCCTCCTCCCCTCGCCGGTGCACACGATCGTCGGCACGACCGAGACGCCGGCCGACGCGGGCCCCGACGCGGTGCGCGCCACGGTCGGCGACGTCGACTACCTGCTCCGCGCGGCGAACCACTACCTCCCCGCCGCGTCGCTCGGCCGCGACGACGTGATCGCGGCGTGGGCGGGGCTCCGTCCGCTCGTGGCCCCGCGCCCCGGCACCACGGCCAACGACGCCTCGCGCGAGCACCGCATCGAGACGGCGCCGAGCGGCACGATCACGGTCACCGGCGGCAAGCTCACGACCTACCGCGCGATGGCGGCCGAGGTCGTGGACGCGGTCGAGCGGGCGCTCGGCCGGACGCGGCGCACGGCGTCGAGCACCGATCTCGTCGCGCTCCCGGGGGCCGATCCCGCGCCGCTCGCCGCACAGGAGGCCGAGGCGCGCGCCGCCGGCTGCGACGCCGACGTGGCCGCGCACCTCGTGCGCGCGCACGGCACGCGGTGGCGGCTGCCGTGGGGGCTCGCGACGCGCGAGCCGGCGCTCGCCGCGCGGCTCGACCCCGCGCTCCCCTACCTGCGCGCCGAGGTGGTGTGGGCCGCCGCGGCCGAGGGGGCGTGGACGGTCGCCGACGTCCTCGTGCGCCGGCTCCCGCTCGCGTACGAACGACGCGACGCGGGGCGCGCGCTCGCGGGCGACGTCGCCGAGCTGCTCGCCCGCGTGCACGGTTGGTCGGACGCCGAGCGGCTCGCGGCCGAGCGGGCGTATCCGGCGGAGGCGGTGCGGCTGTTCGGGGTCATCGCGGCTCGGACGTCCGCGGGATGAACCACAGGGGTCACAGGGGGCACAGGGGACCGACGGACACCGCGGAGCGCATGTAGTCCCTGTGGCCCCTGTGACCCCTGTGGTGAACCCCGTCGACGCTCACCGGGACGGGATGCCCGCCCCTACGCGTCGGCCTTGAGCTGCTCGTGGATGGTCGTCAGCTCGACGATCTTCAGGCGGCGGGTGCGCCCGGGGAGCTTGAGGACCGCGGTCTCGCCGACCGCCTTGTTCTGGAGCGCGCGGCCGATCGGCGAGCCCATGGTGACCTGCGCCTCGTTGAACTCGTCGGCGTCGCCGAAGATGAGCTCGTAGTGCTCGCGCTTCTCGGAGAGCTCGTCCTCGACCGTGACGCGCGAGCCGAGCCCGACGCGGTCGGTCGGGATCTGGGTGAAGTCGATCTCGGCGATCTTGGTGAGGCGCTGCGTGAGCTGGCCGAGGCGGGCCTGGACGAACTGCTGCCGCTCGAGCGCGGCCTTGTACTCGCTGTTCTCGCGCAGGTCGCCCAGCTCGACCGCCTTCCGGATCTCGTTCGGCAGCGTGACGTTCAGCTCGTGGCGGAGCTTCGCCACCTCCGACGACAGTTTCTCCTTCAGCGCATCGAGCATGCGGCGACTCCGGTACCCGGGGAAAACGAATGCCGCCCGGCCGGGGAGGCCGGGCGACACGCCACCCCATGCTATGCGCGCCCGGCGACGGGCGCAATCGTGACGCCCCGGTGACGCGCCCCGTCTCCCGGCCATGGTCACGCTGATCCGCCACGAGGGTGGCGTCGTGCAGCTCCGCTTCGCCTCGCTCGCGAGCCGCGCCGCGGGCTACTCGGCGAGCGCCTTCCTCACCCCCGACGGCACGCTCGTCGACAGCGCCTTCCCCGGCGCGCGCCGCGACGTGGTGCGCGCGCTCGCGGGGCGGCCGCCGCGCGGCGCGGTCGTCACGCACCACCACGAGGACCACGCGGGGAACGTCGCGTGGCTGGCGCAGCACCGCATCCCGACGTGGCTGGCGCCGGCGACGCTCGCGGCGCTGCGCGCGTTCCCCCCGATCGGCTTCTACCGCCGCTTCACCTGGCGGAGCATGCCGCCGCTCGCCGAGGCGCCGCCGCCCCACGATCCCGCGCCGCTCGCGATGATCCCCACCCCGGGGCACACGCACGACCACCACGTCGCGTGGGACGCCGCGACGCGCACGCTCTACGCCGGCGACCTCTTCCTCGGCATCAAGGTCCGCATCGCGCACCACGACGAGGATCCGTACGCGCTGGTCGAGTCGCTCGAGCGGGCGGCGGCGCTGGGGCCCGAGCGCCTCTTCTGCGCGCACCGCGGCCTCGTCGAGGACGCGGCCGCGCAGCTCCGCGCCAAGGCGGCGTGGCATCGCGACCTGCTCGACGAGATCGCGCGGCGCATCGCCGCCGGGCACGACGACCGGCGCATCGTGAAGGAGGTCATGGGCGGCGAGTCGGCCACGGGGCGGGCGAGCTTCGGCGAGTACTCCCGCGCCTCGCTGGTGGCGATCGTCCGCCGCCGTGTCACCGGTGGCGAGGCAGCGGTCGCGCCCGCCGGGGCGTAACGTTCACGGGCGCGGGACGTCCGTCCCGTCGTCCTCCGGCACGTCCCTCCGTCATCCCGCGCCCCCGAGGCCCGCATGCGCGCTCCGCTCCGCCTTCTCGCCGCCGCGTCGCTCGCGACGACCGCCACCCTCCCCCTCGCCGCGCAGGGTGGCCCGCCGCCGGGCGGCGGCATGGGGGGCATGGGCGGCGGGATGCAGCGCATGATGCAGTCGGTGTCGCTGCAGCCGCTGCTCGCCGGCGTCCCGTCGATCACCGATGCGCAGAAGGCGGCGCTGACGAAGATCGAGGACAAGATGAAGAACGACCTCACCGAGGCCGCTGGCGCGATCCGCGACATGATGATGGCCGCGCGCCAGAGCGGCGAGCAGCCCGACCGGACCGAGATGATGAAGGTGCGCGACGCGATGCAGAAGACGCGCGAGCAAGCGTGGGCCGACGCGCGGGCGACGCTCACCGACGCCCAGCGGCCGACGTTCGACGCCAACCTCAAGGCGATGAAGGAGGAGGAGGCGAAGCGCGCCGCCGAGATGCGCGGGCGCATGGGCGGCGGGGCGCCGCCGGCCGGGGCCTGAGGCGCTGCGTCGTGCCCGGGGCGCGGTGACACGCGGTGCCCCGCGGCGCGCGGAGAACGCGCGGTGTCCGCGGGGAACCGCAGAACGGCCGCTGACGCGGAGGGCGCGGACACCGCGCGGAGGTCCGGCCGCACCGGCACGCGCCGCCGGCATCCCTGCGATCCGAGGGACGAGAATAACTCGAACGGGACGGGGCGCCGCGCTCCGTCCCGTTCGCGTTGCAGGGCACCGATGCAGTCGAGAAAAGAGCACCACCGCCCCGGTGCGCGACGCCGTCGGCACGACGCACCGACCTCGCGGTCGCTCCGCGCGGTGTCCGCGCCCTCCGCGTCATCGGCAGTTCACGGGGTTCCCCGCGACCACCGCGCGGTGTCCGCGCCCTCCGCGTCGACGGCAGTTCACGGGGTTCCCCGCGACCACCGCGCGTTCTCCGCGCGCCGCGGTCCCCGCCAGTCTCCGCGCGCCGCGCGTCAGGCGTAGCCGGCGGGCGTGCGCGCGCCGAGCGCCCAGGACACCGCGCGCCGCGCGCAGAGCGCGCCGACGACGTTCCCCGTTCCCGAGTACGCGCCGATCGCGAAGACGCCGGGGCGCACCACGCGGCAGACCGGTGCCCCGGACTCGGTGTAGGCCACGCGCGCGCCCCAGCGGTGCGTGACCGGGGCCGAGGCGCCGAGCCCCGCGCGAAGCCACCCCTCGAGGTGGCCCTGCACGGCGGCGGTGGGGCGGTCGTCGTGCGTCCACTCGTCGTCCGCGCACCGGTCGCGGAAGCCGCCGAGGAGGAGCGCGCCGTCGTCGCGCTGCTGCACGTAGTCGTAGCCGAAGCGGCGGTAGACGGGGCGGGCGAGTCGCACGTCGCGCGCGGGGGCGGTGGCGCACATCTGCAGCCGGGCGGTGCGCACCTCGGGCTGCAGCTCGGGGAGAAGGCGCTCGATGCCGCCGTCGACGGCGACGATCACCGTGCGCGCGTGCACGATCCCCCCCTCGGTCACGACGCGCCCGCCGCGGATCGCGTAGACCGCGGTGCGCGCATGGAGCCGCGCGCCGCGCGCCATCGCCTCGCGCGCGAGCCGCCGCACCCGCGCGAGCGGCTGCATCGTCCCGTCGCTCGGCAGCAGGAGGCCGACGCCCTCGGGCCCCTCGTACCACTCGCCCGGGAAGCCGTCGCGGCGCAGCGCGGCGAGGTGGGCGCGGCAGTCGACGATCTCGGCGTCGTCGGCCGCGATGCGGAGCGACCCGGTGCGGCGCGTCGTCTCTGGCGACGTCGCGAAGATGCGGTCGAGCTCCGCGAGCGTCTCGGCGTACCAGCGGTGCGCCGTCTCGTGGCCGAGCCGACGGACGGCGTCGTGGTGGAAGTGCGCGATGCCGGCGAGCAGGAGCCCGCCGTTGCGCCCCGCGGCGCCGGCGCCGACGTCGGCGGTGTCGAGGCCGATCACGTCGACCCCCGCGTCGAGGAGCGCGTGCACGGCCGCGAGCCCCGAGCCGCCGAGCCCCACGACGCAGGTGTCGCAGCGGGTGTCGCCGTCGAGCGCCCACGGCGACGACCAGCGGGGATCGTCGTCCCAGGCGGGGGCGGTGGCGGCGTCGAGCGGGAGATCGGGCGGGGCGTCGTGCGACACGCCCCAACGCTAGCGGGCGGCCGCCGCGCCGTCAGCCGCTCGCCATCACGGCGCGCTCAGGGATCGGCGGCGAGGAGCGCGACCGGCGCCGTGCGGACGAAGCGCGCCGCGGTCCACCACGCGACCGCGAGCACCGCGAGCGCCAGCACCGCGCCTGTCTCGGCGACCGCGCGCGCGTCGAAGGCCGGCGCGCCGGGGAGGACGCGCGGGAGGACGTCCCATGCCACCAGCCCGCCCCACGCACCGAGCGCGACGCCGGCGGCGGCGACGCGCGCCGCACGGCCGACGAGGAGCGCCACGATCGCGCGCGCCGGCGCGCCGACGGCGCGACGCACGCCGAGCTCGCGGCGCTGCGCGTCGAGCCAGAGGCGGAAGAGGACGAGCGTCGCGCCCAGGGCGAGGAGCGCGGCGGCGACTCCCTGCGCCAGGAGCACGCGCGCGAACCACGGCAGCGGCGCGCGGAGCCGCGCCTCGCGGACGCCGAGCGCGTCGCGCTGCACGACCGGGGCGACGTCGCGCAGGAGCGTCGCGGCGTCGCGTGCGTCGCCGGCGCCGCCGCGCACGTACGCCGCCTCGAGGCGCGCGACCGGGTGCTGCAGCACGCTCACATACACCGCGAACGGCGCCTGCATCGCCGCGCCGGCGGTGCGTGGCGGAACGTCGGGGACGACGCCGACGACGGTGAACCAGCGCCCGCCGAGGAGGTCGAGGCGGATGCGGCGCCCGACGGCGTCGCCATCCTCGAAGAAGCGCCGCGCCACCCCGGCGCTCACCACCGCCGCGAGCGGCGCGTCCCACCGGTCGCGATCGTCGAGGAGGCGCCCCGCGAGCGGCGCGAGGCCGGCGACGGCGAAGGTGTCGCCGCTCACCACGTGATGCGCGACGGGGACGACGAGGTAGCGCACGCCGGCGACGCCCGAGAGGGTACAGTCGCCGCAGTCGGTGGTGGCGTCGGCGGAGGTGCCGAGGCCGAGGAGCGTGCCGGGGGTCGCGAGTGCCAGGCGCGCACCGGGCACGCGGTGCGCGACGTCGAGCGCGGCGGCGAGGCGGCGGGCGCGCGCGGTGCGGTCGGGGGCGGGGTCGTCGAGGGTGAGGACGTCGAGCGTGCGCGGGGCGCCCCCCATGGCGGCGAGCGCGTCGCCCTGCGGGACCATGCGGGCGACGGTGCGCGCGCCGGCGAGCACCGCGAGCGCGGCGCCGAGCTGCACGGCGGGGACGACGAGCGCGAGCGGGCGCCGGTCGTCGTCGACGAGACGCGTCGTCGCGAGGGCGCGCGCGAGGAGGAGCGGCGCGGCGAGGATCGCCGCGGCGATCGCGAGCGCGGCCCCCGCCCCCTGCCACGCGAGCGACGCGACGACGCTCCCCGGCCAGGTGGCGCGCATCGCCGCCCCCGCCGCGAGCGCGAGCGGCGCCGCGGCGGCGCAGGCCACCACGAGCAGCGCGCACGCCTCGAGGAGCGCGGCGCGCTCGAGCGTGGCGCGCGAGGCGCCGACGGCGCGCGCCACGATCACGTCGCCGTGCCGCGCCCCGGCACGCGCGACGTGGAGCGCGAGCAGCGCGAGGAGCGCGACCGCGAGCGTGCACGCCGCCGCGCCGCGCACGATCCCGCCGAGCTGCGCGTGCGTCGCCTGCACGAGCGCGGGCCACGGCACGCCGCCGCTCCACGACGCGCGGAGCGCCGCGAGGTCGGGGACGGCGGCGGCGAGCGCGGTGTCGCTCGCGTCGCCGAGGAGCACCAGCGGCGGGACCGTCGCCGCGAGGGCGAGTGCGCCGACGGCGGCGACGAGC
>ERZ1066121.2430-NODE-2430-length-11783-cov-19.672664_pt1 | contig 11783 bp, 10 predicted proteins | sample MGYA00382768_ERZ1066121 | MGnify/ENA primary metagenome ERZ1066121 (study PRJEB33369, sample SAMEA5778351) | biofilm metagenome | biome: Industrial cooling water; feature: Water cooling tower basin; material: Biofilm | place: United Arab Emirates | collected... | reverse complement strand
CGCCTGATCGGGGAGCCAGACAGCCCTGAGCGGCGATGGCGCGCGGCATCGACAATGCGAAAGAACCGCCCGAGGCTAGCGGCAAGCACCCCGGTAGGAAAGCGCGCCAAGCGTCCGCTTTCGGGAGTGCCGTTAAGCTGCGCGAATGGCGGCAAGTGGGTGGGAAGGCGAACGGCAGCTTTCCTGTTAAACCTGCTCAAAATGGCGATAACGAAGGCCAGTGATCTTGGCCTTGTCCAGAATCTCACGCACATCGTCCGTGCAGAAATTTCCTGCCCCGACGTGCTTGTCATGCCAGAATTTGGCTGACCCGATCTGCAGCGTATCGAAAACCATCGAACCTTGTTCGTTTTCGGGCAGAGTGAAATCAGCAGCCCAGATCACTCCATTCCTAAGGATCATCTTGGTCGCCTGCCGATTGACGGAATCGATCCGGTTACAGATCTGCCAGAACCAGCGGTCCTCCAGGAACGATCCGTCCTTGGCGAGGAACTTGATAGGCTCAAACTGGTGCACGCCGGGTTCGATCTCCTCGATCAAGGCACGCAGGCGACTACTAACGGTATGCCTGCAAACGTCGGCAAAATCTCCAATCTTCTGTCGTGATTTCCAACGAATGACCTTGGGCAAGGTTTCCGGTTTTACTCGCCGCCCTGAGACGGCCGTACTTGATCCGCGCAATGCCACCCCCCCGTCGGGCGTTTCGTCTTCAAGCACCAACGGCCCTTTCGACCCTTCAACGATTTCAGCGCTGGGATAGCTCGAACCGAGCGGGTTCATCGAAAAGGACCAGACCATGGCATCACCGTTCAAAAGATAGCCGCGATAGACCGTCGAACCGGTCGAAGGTCAACGACTTGAATGGGGTCGCTAGCCGAAAGGCAGGTTCTGGCCGGAACGGGGTTGAAGCCGCCATCCCTCGATCGTCGCCCCGGACTTGATCGGGGGTCAGGCTTTTCTTCCTCTGCGCGCGAAGGGAGGGCAGCCAAGCCCCGTGTCGAGCACGGGGCGACGAGCGGGGGACGGGTCGCGGCATTTCCTACACCTCTGGCAGCCGCTACGATGCGCCCCGGTTCTTTCCCATCGTTGTGCCCGGCCTGCGAGGCCGCCCGATGCCCGGGGCGCGAAACAAGGCCCCGCTTCCCTGTCCGTCCGCTTGGCGGATTCGGGTGGTAGCGTCTGAAAGTGCTAGGGAAATAGCGGTGCCACAAAGCGGACAGGGTGTCCGCTTTGTCCGCTTGGGCTGCGCTGCCGCCGCAGGCAGGTTGCTTTTTTCCCGGCTTGCGCCTAGGCGCGCGCCTTCGCTCGGGCTTTGGCTTCGGGTGATTCCGTGCGGGAGCCCTCGCCATGCACAAGGCAGGGGCGTTCGACCGCTTAACATGAGCCGGGCTGGAAACAGCGCGGCAAGAGTGCGAACAGGAGCAAGGCCTCATGGCCAAGAAAATCGAAGGCTATATCAAGCTGCAGGTGCCCGCGGGCTCTGCAACCCCCTCGCCGCCGATCGGCCCGGCGCTGGGTCAGCGCGGCGTGAACATCATGGAATTCTGCAAGGCGTTCAACGCCGCCACGCAGGAAATGGAAAAGGGCATGCCGATCCCGACGGTCATCACCGTCTACGGTGACCGTTCCTTCACCTTCGTCACCAAGACCGCGCCGGCGACCTACTTCATCAAGAAGGCCGCCAACCTCAAGTCGGGCTCGAAGGAGCCGGGCAAGGTCTCGGCCGGAACCATCAAGAGCTCGCAGATCCGCGAGATCGCCGAAGCCAAGATGGTCGATCTTAACGCGAACGACATCGAACAGGCGATGAAGATCATCGCCGGCAGCGCCCGCTCGATGGGCCTCGAAGTGGTGGAGGGCTAAGCACATGGGCAAGATCACCAAGAAGGCCAAGGTTCTGGCCTCGCTCGACCGCGAGAAGCTCTACACCATCGAGGAAGCGCTGGGCGTGCTGCGCCAGTTCAAGGGCAAGTTCGACGAGACCGTCGAAGTCGCCATGAACCTCGGCGTCGACCCGCGTCACGCCGACCAGATGGTCCGCGGCATGGTGTCGCTGCCCTCGGGCACCGGCAAGGACGTGAAGGTCGCGGTCTTCGCGCGCGGCGACAATGCCGAGAAGGCGCTGGCCGCCGGGGCCGACAAGGTCGGTGCGGAAGACCTCATGGAAGACATGATGGCCGGCAACCTCGACTATGACCGCGTCATCGCCTCGCCCGACATGATGGGCGTGGTCGGCCGTCTGGGCAAGGTGCTCGGCCCCAAGGGCCTGATGCCGAACCCGAAGCTCGGCACCGTGACCCCGAACGTGGCCCAGGCGGTCAAGGACGCCAAGGCCGGCCAGGTCGAGTTCCGCGTCGAGAAGCAGGGCATTATCCACTCGGGCATCGGCAAGCTGAGCTTCTCCGATGACGCGCTGAAGGCGAACTTCAAGGCGCTGACCGAAGCCGTCGTGAAGTCCAAGCCCTCGGGCGCCAAGGGCAAGTATGTCCGCAAGGTCTCGCTGACCTCGTCGATGGGCCCGGGCCTCAAGGTCGACCTGTCGGAAGTGGAAGGCGCGTAAGCCCTCTCCTGCCGAACGGCTGAATACGAAAAGGGGTCGGAAGCCGCGCTTCCGGCCCCTTTTGCGTCGGGCGGCGGGGGAAAGGCGACCGGTGGCGGATCATCGGCCCCGCGGAGGGGGTAGCCCCTGCGAAGGAGCGCCCCATGCTGAAAGCCGCCATCGTTCTCATCCTGCTCGCCACGGTCCTTGCGACCTATCTCACCGATTCGTTCATCGCCCCGCCGATCGGCGCGGCGCTGCTGTTCGGCGTGCTGCTGGCCGGCTGGCTCTACAACCGGGGCGACAGCCGCGCGAACCGGCGCCGGTCGGAGGAGGCCACCCGCCACCAGCGCGAGGAACGCGCGCGCGGCGACAAATAGGCCGGGGGCCGGGCGGCATGGGTCGTTTGACCCCTTGCGTTTCTTCCCGATTGCACCATCTTCTTTCACGGTCGCGCGGAACCTCTCCCCCTCCCCGCCCGCGCGCCGTGAAAGAGGTTCGCACCATGCCTGTTCCTTCCGAACGTCTGGCCGGATGGCTGTCGCTCAAGTGGCTTGTCGCAGGGGTAGCGCTCGCGGCTGACGGGCTGCTGCTCAGTTACGATCTGCGACTCGGCCTTGCAGCGGGTTCGCTGCTGGCGGTCGTGACCGTGATCTGGCTCTACATCGCGCTGCGCTACGGCTCGCTCAGCGGTACGCCTTCGGTGCGGATGGTGCCGGTCGAGCGGGCGCGCCAGCAGGAGAACCTGCGGCGCATGGCGGCGCTTCGCTCAGGCGCGCAGCAGGGCGCGGATCCGGCCCAGCGCCCCTGATTGCTCGGCGAGCGCCTTGGCGCCCGCCACCCCCGCGTCGAATCCCGCCCGCGCGCCCAGCAGGGTGCGGTTGGCAATCGTCGGCTCGAGCAGCACGAGGCTCGAGCAGGCCGCGGAATGCGTTCCGAACATTTCCTTGTGCGCCCCGTCCCCCTCGGTGAAGTCGAACCAGCGGAAGCGCCTTTCCGCGAACAGCCGTTCGAGCGCATCCATCTGCAGCACCGTGCCGACCGAAAGCCGCGCCCAGTCGGGATCGTAGCCGAGGTGGGCATAGACCAGCGTCTCGCCCGCGACCGGCAGGGACAGGTAGGCGACCGGCGCGCCGCCCGCATGGAGCAGGAAGGCGCGCATCAGCCCCGCCTCCGCCGCCTCCAGCATCGCCCGGCGCGCAGGCTCGTCGCCCGGCAGCCCGGCATCGAGCAGCCGCGCCTGGTAGGTGCGTGCCGAGAGCGGCAGGGCGGCGGCGAGGAAGGCCGCGATCTCGGCAGGGGTGCGGTGTTCGGTGACGGTGTAGCCGCCCGCTTCCTCGGCCAGCTTCCTCGCCTTGCGCCGCAGGGTCGAGCGGGTCTTTCCCGAGAACCGGCCCATGTAGGCCTCGAAATCCTGCCCCATGTCGATGAAGTGGCGGCGGTAATCCTGCCGGCCGCCGGCGATGAAGCCCGGATAGTGCGCGGTGACGGCGGCTAGGCGTGCGGTCGGGGCGGAGAGCACCCGTACCCCGTCGCGCCCGCTAGGCGGGGCATCGGGCAGGGCGCCGGCCAGCACGTCCTCGAGGCTGAAGGCCCAGGTCGATAGACTGCGCGGCACGCTCAGCAGGCGGCGCGAGCCGAGGGTGAAGTCGATCGCCGCGCTGGCCATGCCGGCTGCCCCTTCAGAGCGCGCCGTAGAGCGTGTTGGAGACCAGCTGCTCGGCCAGCCGCCGCCCGGTGCGCATCGCGCTCGCCGGGAGCGGCTGCGCGCTCGCGCCGGTGAGGCGCAGGACGGGCGGAGTGTGGGCATAGGTGCCGGTCGTCACGCTGCGCATCGTCGCGAGCGTCTTGACGAGCCCGCCGAAGCGGCGGCGCACGATGTGGTTCACCGCGAGCTTGCGGCGGTTGATGAGCTCGAAGGAATAGCTCACGAGCGTGAAGCTGTCGCGGTTGCTGTCGCGGGCATGGCGGATCGCGCCGAGCATCTCGCCCAATGTCAGCGCGGTGATCTGGGCATGGCGCAGCCCGCCGCCCATCGTGCCGATGCTGCCCACCGGCACCTCGATCACCCCCATGTGGCCGACCGGATCGCGGTCCTCGCTGCCGAGGCTGATCGCGCAGGCGCTCGCGCCCACGAGGGCGGGGCAGTGGCTCGAATCGTAGTCGATCCCGTTCGCCGCGAGCGCGCGCAGCGTGTTGTCGTCGGCGCCGTAATTGCCCGCGCGGAAGGCGACCGGGGCAGGGGCTCCGGCGGCGATCAGCGTGGCGCGGGCATAGTCGAGGATCGCGCATTGCTCCTCGAAGGGGAAGTCGGCGAGGTTGTGGCCGGTCGCCTTCGAGGGCAGCGGATTGGCACTTCCGGCGATGGCGAGCCATTCGGTGTGACAGTGGAGCTGCACGTCCTGCCCGGCCTCGAGGATCGGCCCGACGATGTCCTCGATCGCGGCAACGCCCCACACCAGCGCGGGCATCGGGTCGACGAAGAACACCGCCTTCTGACCGTATTGGGCCAGCAATTGCAGCTTGTGAGTGATGCCCGCGGGGCCTTCCGGCGTGATGCAGGCGATCGAGCGGGCGTAATTGTCCGCCCGGTCGACCGTGCCCGGCCCGGTATAGAGACCCGAGGAATACTCGGTGTCGATGGTGATGAACACGCGGGTCATGCAAGGCTGGCATAGCAGCCAAGGGTTAAGGCGAGGTGATGATATTTCCTGCCGGTCAGATCCCGCCCGGGGTGAAGTCGTGGCCGTGGGTGGCGAGCCCGTCGGTCAGGCTGTCGCAGCAGCTTCTCAGCGCCTCGGCCGAGGTCGAGCGGACGACGAAATTCGCCCCCACCCGCCCTTCGCGGAAGAAGGGGTAGGAGCCGATCTGGCAACCCTCGTGCGCGGCCTCGACCTCGCGCAGCAGCGCGGCGACCTCGCTTTCGGCGACCCAGCAGCCGATCGTTTCGGACAGCAGCGGCGCGCCGCCTTCGAGCTGGCCGGTGAGCGCGTCGAGCATTCCGGCGGTGATGTGGGGCACGCCCGCCATCAGGAACAGGTTGCCGCGCCGGATGCCGGGCGCGCCGGACATGCGGTTGGGGATCAGCTCCGATCCCTCGGGCACGCGGGCCATGCGCAGGCGCCCTTCGTTGAGGCCGCCGCGGGTTTTGTAATACCTCTCGAGCAGCGCGCGGGCCTCGGGGTGGATCACCACAGGCACACCGAGGGCGGCGGCGACCGCATCGACGGTGATGTCGTCATGGGTCGGCCCGATCCCGCCGGTGGTGAACAGGTAGTCGTAGGCGGCCCGCAGCGCGTTGACCGCCTCGACGATCCGGCTCTCCACGTCCGGCACCACCCGCACCTCGGCAAGGCGGATGCCCTGCACCTGCAACCAGCTGGCGACCTGCGCGATGTTCTTGTCCTGCGTGCGGCCGGAGAGGATTTCGTCGCCGATGACGATGAGCCCGGCGGTCCAGATCTTGTCGGGAGAGGTCATGGGCTGTGGTTAGGCCAAGGCGGGCGCAATCGGAAGAGATTACCGCCCGCCTCTCGCCCTTATTCCGCCGCTTCGAGCTGCTCCTCGCCGCGCTGCGCGTTCGCGCCCGGCTTGGTGAAGGTGAGGATCCCGTCGGTGAGCGGATCCTCCTTCATGCGCTTCCTGTCGATCACGTATTCCTGGTTGAGCCGCCAGGGATAGCTGACCGAGTTCCTCGGCATGATGTGCTTGCCGCGCTGGATGTAGCCGCTCGAGAAATCAAACACGTCGTCCTCGATGATCGCGGCCTCGCCCTCGGGGGTCAGCACCGGGGTGGCGATCGCCGTGCCGGTCGCGCGCATATGCTCGAGCACGCGGCACACGTAGTCCGAATTGATGTCGGCCCGCAGGGTCCAGCTGGCGTTGAGATAGCCGAACACCACCGCAAGGTTGGGCAGGTTCGAGAACATGCAGCCCTTGTAGTAGAACCGCTCGTTGAACTTCACCGGCTCGCCATCGACGCGCACGTCGATCTTGCCGGCGACCGCCAGCTTCAGGCCCGTCGCCGTCACGACGATGTCGGCAGGCAGGAATTGCCCGTCAGTCAGCCGCACGCCGCCCTTTTCGAACTTCGCGATATGGCCGGTGACGACGCTCGCCTTGCCCGCCTTCATCGCGCGGAACAGGTCCTCGTCTGGCACGAGGCACAGGCGCTGTTCCCAGGGGTTGTAGGGCGGGGTGAAGGCGGACTTGTCGTAATCCTTGCCGAGCGCCTTCTCGATCTTCTTGTAGAGCGCGTCCTTCACCTTCTGCGGGTTGTCGCGCGCCAGCTTGAAGCTGAAGTCCTGCATCTTGATGTTCTTGAACCGGGTGATCCGGTAGGCGAGCTTTTCGGGCAGGATGGCGCGCAGGAAGTTGGCGATGGCGTCCTTGGCCGGGCGGGTGAACATCCACGTTGGCGTGCGCTGGAGCATGGTGACGTGCCCCGCCTCGCGCGCCATCGAGGGGACGATGGTCACCGCGGTCGCCCCCGATCCGATCACCACCACGTTCTTGCCCTTGTAGTCGAGATCGTCGGGCCAGAACTGCGGGTGGAGCACCTGTCCCTCGAACTCGCCGAAGTCGAATCCCGGATCATAGGGCTCGTCGTAGTCGTAATAGCCCGCGCCGAGGTAGAGGAAGTTCGCGGTCATGCGGGTGCGCGAACCGTCGGCCTTTTCCATCTCGACGTGCCAACGCGCCTCGTCATGGCGGAAATCGGCGCTGATCACCTTGTGGCCGAAGCGGATGTGCGGGCGGATGCCGCGCTCGTCGACGATCCGGTCGAGATATTCGAGGATCGCGGGGGCATCGGCGATCGACTTCTCGTGCCGCCACGGCTCGAAATCGAAGCCCAGCGTGTGCATGTCGCTGTCCGAGCGGATGCCGGGATAGCGGAACAGGTCCCAAGTGCCCCCGAGATTGTCGCGCCGCTCTACGATGCAATAGCTGTGGTGCGGGGCCTTCATCTCCATGTGCGCGGCCATGCCGATGCCGGAAATGCCGGCGCCGACGATCAGGACGTCGAAATCGGGTGGTGATGCAAGCATGACGGGGCCTCTCTCTCCCTTGTTGACACCGATGTAACCACAGGCCTCGGGCAAAAGCGAGTCTTGAATGGCAAATTGCAACCGACCATCCGCCGGACGTCACCGGTCCGGACCGGGGGCAAGATTCTTGTCTTTACAGCGCCTGCCATCGCATCATTGCTGCGCTGCAACAGGGGATGTGGCATTTTTGCTACTGTCTATCATAAGTTGGCTATGACTCTTGTTAGGCGGCGCGGCGCTGATAGTTTCCTCTCCACAAGCCAAGACCGGCAACAAGACCGGCTGGAATGTGGAGAGAGGACAGCCATGACGCGCAAGTTCGCAACTTTCGCCTGCGGCCTGATGGCCTGCAGCGCATTGACCACCCCCGCCTTTGCCCAGGACGAGGATACCGAGGCCCAGGCCACCCGCAACGCCGATAACGTCATCATCGTGACCGCGACCCGGCGCGCGCAGGACGTGCAGGACATTCCGCTCGCGGTGACCGCCATCGCGCCGCAGCAGCTCGAAGCGCAGCGCGTCGTCAACATCCAGCAGATCTCGGCCCTCGCGCCGTCCTTCACCGCCAGCCAGGCGCAACTCGCCTCGGGCTCGGTGGTGCTGCGCGTGCGCGGTATCGGGACGACCTCGAACAACATCGGCTTCGAAAGCGCGGTCGGCATCTTCATTGATGGCGCCTACCAGGCCCGTCCGGGCGTGGCGCTCAGCGAATTCGTCGACGTGGAACGCGTCGAAGTGCTGCGCGGCCCGCAGGGCACGCTGTTCGGCCGCAACACCTCGGCAGGCGCGCTCAACATCACCAACGCCCGGCCCGACGTGACCGAGTTCGGCGGCTTCGTGAACGCCGAATACGGCAATTTCGACGAAGTCAGCCTGCAGGGCGCGGTCAACCTGCCGATCGTGAAGGACACCGTCGCGGTGCGCCTCACCGGTGCCTTCCGTCAGCGTGACGGCTTCCTCACGGTGGTCGACCGCACCGGCCGCGAGGTCGGCGACACCAACGATGTCGACCAGTGGCTGGTGCGCGGCCAGATCGGCTGGGATACCGAAAGCGGCCTGCGCGGGCGCATCATCGCCGACTACTCGAAGAGCCAGTCGAGCTGCTGCGGCGCGATCGAGCTCTACCAGACCCCGCTGGTGACTGGCGGAGCCTACGCCGCGGTCGGGCTGGGGGCGAACGGCGGCAACGGCCAGCCCTTCGTCAGCCCCGCCCCGCGCGACAATGCCGCCTTCGAGCGGGCGATGGACAACCGCATCGTCTCGGCCAACTTCGCGCCCCAGGCCGATATCGACAACTACGGTGTGACCGGCGAACTCGAATTCCCGGTCTCCGACAACGCCGACCTCATCTTCATCGGCTCCTACCGCAAGTACCAGAGCTTCGAGCGTTACGACTCCGACTTCACCGGGCTCGACATCTTCAACGTGCCGGGTCTCGACCTCGAGATCGACAACTGGACCGCGGAACTGCGGCTCCAGGGGGAGACCTTCGAGGGCAAGCTCAACTACATGATCGGCGGGTTCTATTCCGACGAGCAGATCGACCAGTCGGTCAGCTTCGCGCTCGGGCAGGACTACGGCGAGAACGTGGGCGCGTTGCTGTTCCCGGCCACCGGTGGGGCGCTCGGGCCGAACCCGCTGACCGTGTTCACCGGCCGCGATCCGGCGGGCACGACCAACACCAACCGCTTCCAGCAGGATGCCAAGAGCTACGCGATCTTCACGCACAACTCGCTGGAGATCACCGACGGGCTCGAGCTGACCCTCGGTGCGCGCTATTCGTGGGAAGACAAGTCGGGCGGGTTCACCCAGACCGCGGTGAACAACCAGATCTGTCCGGCGACGCTCAACGCGATCGGCGCCGGCACCGGTCCGGCGGTGGTGCCCGCGGCGCTGCGGCCGACCTTCGTGGCGCTGGGCTGCTTCGGCTTCACCGCGCCCGCCAGCCTGCCGCAGGCCGCCGTCCTGCCGCTGCCGCGCACCTTCCAGTCCAACTTCAAGGACGAGGAGCTGATCTACACTATCAAGCTCGGCTACGAGTTCAGCCCCTTCGTGACCTCCTATGCGAGCTTCACCCACGGCTACAAGGCGGGCGGGATCAACCTCGACACCACCGCAGCGGTGGGCGGGGCCGATCCGACCTTCCTGTCGGAAGAGGTCGATGCCTGGGAACTGGGCGTCAAGGGTCAGACCCCGAACGGCGCGCTGACGCTCAACATCGCGGCCTTCTACGAGGAGTTCACCAACTTCCAGGTGCTCGAGTTCACCGGCACGGCCTTCGCCACCTTCAACGTGCCGATTGCCGAGACCCGGGGTGTGGAAATCGAAAGCCTTATCCGGCCCAACGACGAGCTGACCTTCAACCTCGCCGCGACCTTCCTCGAGGCGAGCTATCCGAAGGACTGCGCCGGCAACCAGACCGCGCCGCAGGTGGTGTCGCTGTGCGGCTATGACCTGACCAACGCGCCGCAGGTGGTCGCGCTGGCGGGGGCGATGTGGGAGAAGCCGATCAGCGATTCGGCGGAATTCTTCATCACCGGCCAGGTCCGCATGGAGAGCGACCAGCGCACCTCGACTCAGGCGATTGTCCCGCCGACGGTGGCGGCAGGCTCGTCGCAGGCGACGGTCATCGCCGCGGCCGCGGCCCAGCCGCTGATCATCGCTGACGTGCAGGACGGCAAGGCCTTCGTGAACCTGCGCGCCGGCCTGCGCTTTGCCGACGGTGCCTATGCGATCGAAGGCTGGGTCAACAACCTGACCGACGAGGTGGTGCGCGGGGTGACCTTCAACACCACGCTGCGCGGCTCGGGCGCGGCCAACTCGCGCTCGGCCTTCACCCTGCCGCCGCGCCAGTACGGCGTCACGCTGCGCGCGAAGTTCTGAGCGCGCTCGACAGTTAGCTCCGAAAAGGAGCGGGAGAGGGGGCGGTTCGCGCGGAGCGAGCCGCCCTTTCCTTTTCTCTCTCAGTTGCCGGACATTGAAAAGGCGGCCCCTTGCAGGGCCGCCTTCGCAGTTCGTCAATCTGATGCTGCCTTACATGCTGCGGGCTATGAGCATCTTCATGATCTCGTTCGATCCGCCGTAGATGCGGGCGATGCGGGTGTCGCGGTACATGCGGGCGATGGCGTAATCGTTGATGTAGCCCGCGCCGCCGTGGAACTGGAGGCACTTGTCGACCACTTCCGATTGCAGCTCGGTCACCCAGTACTTCGCCATGCTCGCGGTCGCCACGTCGAGCTTGCCTTCGAGAAGCTTGGCGATGCAGTCGTTGACGAAGACGCGCGCCGCCGTCCCGCGCGCCTTGAGGTCGGCGAGGGTGAACTGGGTGTTCTGGAAATCCCAGATCGTCTTGCCGAAGGCCTTGCGGTTCTTGACGTATTCGACCGTCACATCGAGCGCCTTCTCGATCCCGGCGATCGCGCCCATCGCGATCACGAGGCGTTCCTGCGGCAGCTCGCCCATCAGCTGGTAGAAGCCGCGCCCCTCGATCCCGCCGAGCAGGTTGTCGGACGGCACGAAGACGTTGTCGAAGAACAGTTCCGAGGTGTCCTGCGCGTCGAGCCCGATCTTGTCGAGCTTGCGCCCGCGGGTGAAGCCTTCCGCGCCCTCGGTTTCCAGCAGCAGCAGCGAGATGCCCTTGGCGCCCTCGTTAGGGTCGGTCTTGGCGACGACGATGATGAAGTCGGCGAGCTGGCCGTTCGAGATCCAGGTCTTGGAACCGTTGAGGCGGTAGCCGTTGCCGTCCTTCAGGGCGGTGGTCTTGATGCTCTGGAGGTCGGAGCCCGCGTCGGGCTCGCTCATGGCGATCGCGCTGACGAGATCGCCGGAGACGAGGCGGGGCAGGTATTTCTGCTTCTGCTCCTCGGTGCCGTGGCGCACGAGGTAGGGCAGGATGATGGTGTTGTGGAGCGAGGCGCCGAAGCCGTCGACGCCGTATTCGCCCTGCTTGGAGATCACCACCATGTCGTGGCGGAAGTCGCCGCCGTGGCCGCCATATTCGGTCGGCACCGACACGCCGAGCAGGCCGGCAGCGCCCGCTTCGCGCCAGAACTCGCGTTCCACCATCCCGTCCTCGCGCCACTTCTCGACCCGCTTCTGGGGCGCGTGCTGGGCGTAGAACTTGCCGACCGCGTCGGCGAAAATGGCGATTTCCTCGTCTTCCATGAAGGCGGGCTGGGGCACGTCGATGACGGGCA
>ERZ1066121.2426-NODE-2426-length-11794-cov-5.329670_pt1 | contig 11794 bp, 6 predicted proteins | sample MGYA00382768_ERZ1066121 | MGnify/ENA primary metagenome ERZ1066121 (study PRJEB33369, sample SAMEA5778351) | biofilm metagenome | biome: Industrial cooling water; feature: Water cooling tower basin; material: Biofilm | place: United Arab Emirates | collected... | reverse complement strand
CATAGCTTCGTTTCAGAAGATGAAAAAGCTCCTGTTTGCCCTCGCCCTCACATCGTTCGTGGCCGGTGCGGCTGTGGCCAACGATGGCGACAAAAACGCCAAGAAAGGCGCCAAGAAAGAGTGCTCGGCGGAAGCCAAAGCCTCGTGCCCGAAAGAAATGGCCGCCGGTGCCAAGCCGAACTGCTGCGCCCACAAAAACAAGACGGCCGCGCTGATTACGCCGAAGCCCGCCGCGTCGGCCGACGCCAAAGCCGAACCTAAGAAGGCTGCGCTGTAAGTCGCGCTTTCAACCGGCAACAAACAGCCGCCCGCTCTGGGCCGATTCGTCGGCGCGGGGCGGGCGGTTGGCGTTTGGGGAGATGGGTTTATCGAATACCAACCGATGTGCAACGGCTGGGTAACTTGTTGGCCGAAAACTCCAGCTACCAATCGCCGTCGCAGGGATTTTTTGGCTATATTTGATCGAATACTGCTCACCGGTATCGCCAAGTATATGAACAATCTCTACAGATTTTTGGCCTTCATTGGCGCATTGTTCGTGGTCGGGCCTGTGCGGGCGCAGGCGCCCGCCCCACACTTTATGTGGGGGCGCGATGTGCGAACTACCGCCCTACTGTCATCGGCGCAGATTCGCCACGCCGTCGCCGATCCGTTCGGCAATGTGTATGCGCTGGCCGAAAGCGCTCATAGCCTCACGGTGGGCGGCGTGACGTATCCGCAAATCAGTCACTCCCGCACACAAGTGCTCGTGAAGTATGACTCAGCCGGCCAGATTTTGTGGCAGAAACGCTTGCAGCAGGTACCACAGATCATTCCCAGCTATGGTTATGAGACGATTGAGCAACTCCTAACCGACAGCCACGGCAACCTGATTTTGCTCGGTAACGGCATCGGGCTGTCGCCGAATCAATTCCAGCTCTTTGGTACCGACACGTTGGTGGCGCTGGATGGAGGTGGGTTTTTTCTTGCTAAAATCGACCCCACCGGCCAGCCAATCTGGGCGCGTACACCGCAGGCAGTAGCCGGTACTGGCTCGGGCGGCGGTGATGGATACTACGCTGCACTCGGCCCTAACGATGACATCTACCTGACGGGCCGTACGTCGGCCCAATATGAGTTTAGATTTGATACGATCCGGCACCCTGTGGCGACGCCGAGCGCTTCTATCAGGTCGCCTTATGTAGCCCGTCTGGCGTCCGCCAATGGCCAGGCCCGCTGGGCGCGCATCTGCGACAGATACAGCTACCGCACCTTCCGGCCATATCCGCAGGGGCTGCGTACCGATGCGGCCGGCAATGCCTACCTGTGCATTCCCGCAGTGCGGCTCGAGATGGACTCAATTCGCCTGCAGGCTGTCCAGTGGCGGGATACGGCGATGTGGCTTAAGCTGGCCGCCGCCGACGGCCGGGCGCTCGCGGGGCGGGTGCTACCCCTCGAAACCGAAGGGTACCACAACCCAATGGCGGTTGATCCGGCCGGCAATACCTACCTGACGATGTGGGCCCCCGCAAGGACGACGGTGCAGATTCCGCCCGTACCCGGTGCGCCACCTCAACCTTATCCCATAGGCCCAAATACGGGCATTCTTAAACTCAACCCCGCCGGAGCCGTTGAGTGGTCCAGTCCATTGCTGCAGGAGTGGGATTACAATCTTTGGACGAGCCTCGAATGTGATCGGCAAGGCCACCTGTATCTGGCCTCCTTATCGATCAGACAAGGATACACGTACCCAGGGCTGGATACAATTCCATCCGGTGACGCTTTCGTGGCGCGTCTCGATCCGGCCACTGGCCACGGCGAAACGCTGACCCGCGTGGGCGGCCACGGTGGGGAGCGCATTGAGACGTTGTGTGCCGGTCCTTCCGGGATGCTCACCGTCGGCGGCGTTTCCACCTCCGATACGCTCCGGTTGGGGCAAGAGCTGGTGATCGGGCAAGCCACGCGCGATGGCAAAGGCTACGTTGGCGTGATGAGTCAACAGTACAATCTGCTGCGGGGCGCCGTTTTCGTGGATCAGAATGGTAACAACCTACACGACCCCGGTGAAGGCAACTACGCGTTTGGGTCGGTGGTAGAGATGCAGCCCGGCGGCCGGCTATTCGCGCCGACTGCGGCGGGCTACTACGTAGCGCCCGTCGGGGTGGGTATGTATCAGATGAGTTTGGCCGAAGTGCCCCGGTATCATACTTTAACTGCGCTGCCGCCGGCCAGCACCACGTTCAACGGGTTAGGGCAGACGGCGCCAGGCGCGTCCTTCGCGCTGCACCCGGTGCCGGGCCAACAGGATCTACAGGTGCTGCTGACCAGCGGCCCGGCCGTGGAAAATGAATACCTGACGATGGGACTGACATTCCGCAATGTTGGAACGGTGGTAATGGATTCGGGCAGTGTTACGCTCGACTATGACTCGGCGATGTCGCTTGATCGCATCACGCGGTTGATTCCGACTGCGCGTGGTGCTCACCGGCTGGTGTGGCGATTCGGGCGGTTGCGGCCCGGCGAATCGGGCAATGCCATACTGGACTTCCGCGTGAACTATGTACCCACTGACTCGCTCGTGAACTGCACGGCCCGCATTACGCCGCTGGTCGGCGACCTGACACCCGCCGACAACGTAGCGACAACCACCGAACCTGTATTCCCGGAGACGGCGCTGTTTCGGCTCGATACGACCACTGTCAGTCAGCGCCAAATGCCTGTGAGCCAGGTGCGAAGCGGGGAAGAATGGCTGACCTACACCGCTCGTTTCCAAAATCCGGGAGCCGATTCGGCGTATCGTGTCACCGTGCGCGACTCGCTGCCGCTCGAATTGCGCCGGGGCACCGTGGACGTGCTCAACGCCTCGCACCCGGTCGAATGGACTCTCAGCGAAACCGGAGTGCTCAGCATTCGTCTGGATGGCGCACGACTGCCCGGTGTGGCGGCCGGCGCGGGGCGTCTGGGTGCGTTCGTACAGTTTCGACTGAAACCAGCCACGACGCTGCCTGTCGGTACGCTGATTCGGCAGCAGCCGCAGATATTCTTCGATGGGCGGCTGGGCCTGACGTTACCGGAAGCGACCACCGAAGTAGTTCCTGACCCACTGGGTGCTCCGGTAGCTGGGAAGTCGCTTGGCGGTAGCATCTGGCCCAATCCTGCCACCGATGTGCTTAACGTACGCGTCCCGCTGCCGACGACTGGAGCATTCCGGGTGCAGTTGCGCGACGCAACGGGCCGCCTCGTCCGCGAGGTGAGTCTTACCGCCCCTAGCGGCGAATGGCACGGTCGGCTATCCACGGCCGGCCTGCCGAATGGATTGTATTGGTTCGATGCGACTACCAGTGGCGGCGGACGGTTTTGCCAGTCCATTGTGATCGCGCGCTGATTCGGTACTCATCAAGGCTCACCGCGCCCGACTCAGCGCAATCAGCACGGCCCCGACCAGCATCAGACCCGCCCCCGCGATGACCTGCCAGCTTAGCTTTTCCTTGAGAAACACGGCCGCCAGAATCAGCACGAACACCAGCGATACCTTATCGAGGGTGCCCGCGCCGCCCGCCGGGCCGAGCTTGAGGGCCTGAAACGAGAACAACGACGAGAGCGTGGTGAGCACCCCCGCCGCCACCAGAAAGCCCCACGTGCGGCGGTCAACGTGGGCCAGCTCGGGCAGGCGTCCGCGCCCGACCACCAGCCCCCACGACACCACCAGCATCAGCACCGCCTGCACCGCGAACGCCACCGACGGCGCCACCTTTTGCACCCCCACTTTGGTGAGCGTGACGACGCAGGCGGCCGTAAAGGCGGCAAGCAGCGAAAAAACAATCCACATAGAATCAGGAACGTAACGCGGAGCTACAGCTCCGCAGTCAGAGCAAGTATAGTAGAACGCCGGAGCTGTAGCTCCGCGTTACGTTTCGCTGCCGCCGCTCGGTGGGTGGGCGCATCCGTTCCGCACACCACCCCACGAAACTACCGCCGCGCAACCCCCCGGAGCCGAAGCGTACCTTTCGGCAACCGTTTCGGCTCCGATTCCTGATGCACAGACTCCTGATTTCCGCCCTGCTGGCCACCGCGCTGGCGGGTTGCACCGCCTCACCCGACAAACCCGTGACCGCCGCCGCCGACTCCGCCGCCAACCCCGAACTGGCGAAGGTGCTCGATGCCTACTGGGAACGCTCGTCGCGCCTGTTTCCGCTCTCGGCCACGGCGCAGGGCGATAACCGCTTCAACGACCAGCTCCCCAACGACCAGACCCGCGCTTTCCGCGACACGCTCACGGCGTTCTACACCCGCACCCGCGCCGGCCTGGCCCGCTTCGACGACGCCGCGCTGAGCGCCGACGACCGCCGCTCGCTCGACATCTTCCGCTACGACCTCGATACGCGCCTCGCGGGGCTGAAAATGGGCATCACGGCCGCCGAATACCCGGTGCCGTACGTCATCCCGTTCACGCAGTTTTTCGGGTTGCCACTCACGCTGCCGCAGTACGGTTCCGGCGAGGGCAATCAGCCGTTCAAATCGGTCAAGGATTACGACGATTGGCTGAAACGCGCCGGGCAGTTCCCGGCGTGGGCTGATTCGGCGATTGCCAACTTCCGCATCGGGTTGAAAACCGGCGTGGTGCTGCCGCGCGCGCTGGTAGTGAAAATGATTCCGCAGATGCGCGACGTAGTGGCGAAAAAAGCCACAGCCAGCACTTTTTACGGGCCACTGAAAAAGCTGCCCGCCGACATCAGCCCCGCCGACCGCGACCGCCTCGGCCGGCAGTTTCAGTCGCTTATCAGTACGCAGCTCAATCCGGCGTACCAACGACTCGGCGATTTTCTGGAAAAAGAATATCTACCCGCCGCCCGCGCTACGTCCGGCTTCAACGCCCTGCCCAACGGCGCCGCGTCGTACGCCTACCTCACGCGCTACTGGACCACCACTGACCGCACTCCCGACCAGATTTACCAAACCGGCCTGTCCGAAGTGGCGCGCATTCGCGCCGAGATGGAAAAAACCAAAGCCGAAGTAGGTTTCAAAGGTGATTTGAAAGCCTTTTTCGAGTTTATGCGGAACGATCCTAAATTCCGTCCCTACACAACCGCCGACGAGGTGTTGGCCGCCACGCGCGCCATCCAGGCGCGCATCGAGCCGAATCTGAAAAAGATGTTCGGCCGCACCCCCAAAACGCCGTTTGAAGTGCGCCAGACCGAGGCGTTCCGCGCCGCGTCGGCCTCGGCCGAGTACAACCCTGGTGCGCCCGACGGCTCGCGGCCGGGCACCTATTACATCCCAATCGTGGACGTCACGCAATTCAACGTGACGAGCGGAATGGAATCGACCTTCCTTCACGAAGCCCTGCCCGGCCACCACTACCAGATTTCGCTACAGCAGGAAAACCCCGCGCTCCCCAAATTCCGCCGCTTTGCGTGGTACGGCGCAATGGGCGAAGGTTGGGCGCTCTACACCGAAAGCCTCGGCAAAGAGCTGGGCGTCTATACCGACCCCTACCAGTATATGGGCGCCCTCGGCGACGAAATGCACCGCGCTATCCGCCTCGTGGTCGATGTAGCGCTCCACATCGGCCGAATGACCCGCGAAGAAGCCATCAAGTACTCGATGGAAAACGAGCCGCTCTCCGAAGCCGGCGCCGTAGCCGAAATCGAGCGCTATATGGCCGCGCCGGGCCAGGCGCTGAGCTACAAAACCGGCGCCCTGAAAATCAGGGAATTGCGGGCGAAATACGAAAAAGATTTAGGGAAGAAATTTAGCCTCTCCGATTTTCACGATGAGTTACTGCGCGACGGCGTGATGCCGCTGGCGGTGCTGGAGCAGAAAATGGATGCGTGGGCCGCGAGTAAAAAATGACGTAGGGGCGGGCCTTGTGCCCGCCCGCGCGACACACCCCTAACGCGAACGGGCGGGCACAAGGCCCGCCCCTACGACACGAAATGAATCGGTATTCCTTGCTACTGTGTAGCTGGTTGTTTTCGGGCCTTGCCCTCGCCCAACCCGCCACAACCCAGCTCCCAGTCCCGCGCAACCACCAGCGCGCCTACAAGGCGGGCACCCGCGCCCTCACCGGCCAGCCGGGGCCGAACTATTGGCAAAACTCCGCCGCCTACACCATCGCCGTGGACGTGGAGCCGACCACGCGCCTCGTGAAGGGCACGGTGGAAATCGACTACCGCAACGATTCGCCCGACTCGCTACGGACGCTGCTCTTCAGAATCTTCCCGAATATGTACCGGAAGGGCGCCCCGCACGACCGCCCTTTCGAGCCGGAAGACGTCGGCGACGGCCTTCGCCTCGAGCGGCTGAGCGTCGGTGGGCAGGCGCTCGACGTGGCCAAGCTGCAACCCGACAACACGCTCCTCGCAGTGCCCGCGCCGCGCGCCATCGGCCCGCGCTCGACCACGCGGGTGTCGCTGGTATACAGTTACACCTATAACAAGGGGTCGCACCAGCGCACGGGCGAGGTGGCGCCGGGGGCGGCGTTTCTGGCGTATTTCTTCCCGCGCATTGCCGTCTATGACGACGTGTTCGGCTGGGACCGGGTGCCCTACACCGGCGACGCCGAGTTTTACAACGATTTCGGCACCTTCGACGTGGCCATTACCGTCCCGCGCGAGTACGTGGTGTGGGCCACCGGCGACCTCACCAACGCCGAGCAGGTGCTCGACAAAAAAATCGTCAGGCGCCTGCGCGAGGCGGAGACGAAAAACGGCTTCGTCAAAGTCATCACCCCCAACGAGGCCACGCAGCGCGGCGGCATCACGGCGCCCAACGCACGCAATACGTGGCGTTTCCGCGCGACCGACGTGCCCGATTTCGCCTTCGCCCTGGCCGACCATTACGCCTGGGAGTCGTCGTCGGTGGTGGTTGACCCGGCCACCAGGCGCCGCACCCGCGTGGACGCCGCGTACGACCCCAGGCACAAGGATTTCGAGGAAGTCTGCGCCTTCACCCGCCAGACCGTGGAGGCGATGAGCTATCAGTTTCCGAAGTGGCCGTTCCCCTATAGCCACGAAACCGTGTTCGACGGCCTCGACCAGATGGAATACCCGATGATGGTAAACGACAACCCCACCTCCTCGCGCGAGGAGGCCATCACGCTCACCGACCACGAGGTGTTCCATACGATGTTCCCGTTTTATATGGGCACCAACGAAACCCGCTACGGCTGGATGGACGAAGGCTGGGCGACGATGGGCGAGTGGATTATCTCCGAAATCATCGACCCGAAACTGAAAGACGATTACGGCGCCTCGGCCTACCACGCAATGGCCGGTTCCGAGTCGGACGTCCCGATACTGACGCCGACGACGTTTCTGCGCGAGCGCGGCGTACTGCTCAACTCCTACGCGAAGCCCGCGCTCGGCTACTACTACGTCCGCGATTTGCTCGGCCCGGAGCTGTTCACGAAGGCGCTCCACCACTACATCCGCACCTGGCACGGCAAGCACCCGCTGCCGCTCGATTTTTTCAGCGCGATGAATGTCGGCGCCGGCCAGAATCTCGATTGGTTCTGGCGCCGCTGGTTCTACGATGGCGGGGTGCCTGATCTGGCAATCAGCAGCGTCCAGAATGGCACCATCACGGTGGAAGCGCGCGGCACCAAGCCCGTGCCCGTTGATCTCACCGTCACGTTCACCGACGGCTCCACGCAGCAGCTACACCGCACGATTGCCGTGTGGGCCGAGGGCGCCACGAGGGTTGAAGTGCCGGTGCCGGATGCGGGGAAAAAAGCGATTAAATCGGTGAAAATGGGGTCGCTCTACATCCCCGACGCGAATCCGGCCGACAACGAGTGGCCAAAAATGTAACACCAAGTATCACTCGGTGCCGGCGGTTGAGTGATGCGGTTAGGCCACGTAACACCGAGTATCACTCGGTGACTGACGCTCGGCGGCACCGGCGGCAGAGAGGCGCTTAGCCGCCGTGCCCAACCGCCGCCACCGAGTGATACTCGGTGTTACGTGGCCCAACCACGTTACCCAACCGCCGTCACCGAGTGATACTCGGCGTTACGTTCGCTACTCAAAGCCTGCCGCTGCGCGGCGCATCTCCATCTGCACGGCCGCGTAGCGCCCCTCAAATGCGGCCTGCTCGGGTGCGGGCAGTAGCGCGAGCGTGTGATCGCGGGCGGCGGCGGCGTCTTCGGCCAGTCCGGCGCGGAGGGCGGCCAGCGCGTAGGCTTCCCAGAGCGGCGCCGAGCGCTCGTCGTAGCGGATGCCCGCCAGCAGCGTGTTGTAGGCGGCCAGCGGCTCGGCGCGCGGCGGGTGTTTGGTGAAGAAGTCGGCCGCCGCCAGCAGGCCGCGCTCGAGCCACGGCGCGCGAGCGGCCAGCGGCGCGAAGGCGGCGGTGGCGGCGCGGGTCTGGCCGCGCGCGGCGGCCAGCGCGCCCGTCAGATAGGTGTGCCACGCCACGGCGCGGGCGTCCACGAAACCAGAGGCGGCGGCGCGGGTGGCGGGTGCGGCGGCCGGACCGGCTGCCGCCGTGGCGCCCGGCAGCGGCAGCGCCAGCAGGCGGGCCGTCTCGGGCAGGCGGCCGGTGCGGAGCGCGGCTTCGGCGCGGAGCCAGCGCACTTCCGGGGCAGTGGGAGCGAGGGAAGTCAGGCGCCACGCGCGCCCGGCGTCGCCGAGGGCGAGGGCGCGGTCGGCGAGGGCGGCGGCGGCCAGGGCGCGCAGGCGCGGCGCCTGAATGACGGCCACGAGCGAATCGAGGCGCCGGTCGGGGCCGGCGGGACCGCGCCGCTCGGCAGAGTGCAGCAGCACGTAATCGGCGCGGAGCGAGTCGGTGGTCATCGCGGCCAGGGGCGCACTGAGCACCAGCAGCAACCGCCGCGCGGGCTGCGTGAGTGCCGGGTTGCCCGACGCGAAAATCTGCGGCACGGCCGCGCGCGCCGAGTCGAGCAGCCCGGCCTGGGCGAGCGCCGCCACGCGGTAGAGGTACGCGGACTGGTCGGCACGATTGGCGGCGCGCGCGAAAAAGTCGGCGGCGGCGAGGGCTTGGCCGTCCTGCAAGGCCCATTGGCCCAAGGTGCGGTAGCGGCGGGCCGCCACCTCGCCTTCGGCGGCTTCGGCGCGTTCGAGGAGGGCGGCGCGGGCGCGGGCGGGTTGGGCGGCGCGCCACGTCAGCGCGCGCAGCTCGAGCAGGGCGGGCGCCCACCCGGCGTTGGCGGGGCGGTTGGCGAGGGCCGTCAGCACGGGTACGGCGGCCGTGTCGGCGGCGCGCGCTTGCCGCAGCGCCCGCTGCGAGAGCCACGCGAACTGCTCGGCGCCGAGCGAGTCGGGCACGGCCCCGCCGAAGGGCAGCGCGGGCAGGCGCGGGCCGGTGAGCAAGCCCACCAGCGCGGCGTTGGCCTGCGCGGCGGGCGGGTCGTTGAAGCCGATCTGGCGGGCCAGGGCGCGGGCGGCCTCGTCGTCGCGGCGGCGCACGAGCCACGCCAGTTCGTTGACGAACAGCGGCCCGCGCACGGGCCGGGTGGCGCGCTCGGCCGTCAGGTGGGCGTAGTGGCGCACCGAGTCGGCGAGGGTAGTGCGGGCGTACAGGCCGCTGAGCAGCAGCGGCGGCACCGGCGAGCCGGGGAACGCTCGCCGCGCCTGCTGCAACACCGCGAGTTGGTCGAAAAAGCCGGTCTCGATCGGGGCGTACGTGGCGGCCAGTGCGGCGTAGGTTTTCTCCGACGGCGTACGGCGCAGGGCAAGGCGCAGGTATTTCTGCTCGTTACGCAGCTCGTAGCGGCCGGCGGCGAGGGCGGCGCGCGAGGTGTTGGCCTTCTCGTCGAAGGGAACGTAGAGGTCGGCGGTGGCGTAGGTCACGTCGGCCAGGTCGGCGGCGCCGCGCAGGCGGTAGAGGTCGCCGAGGCCGTCGTTGTAGCCGGCTTTGAGTTGGCGGCTCAGAAAGAACTGCTGCCGAAGCTGAATCGATACCAGCCCGACGGCCGTCACCGCATACAGCATCAGCAGCGGCAGGCGCTTCGGCTCGAACACCACGCGATAGGCGCGCATCCGCCGCTGAATCAGCGGGGCGAAGTTGTAGAGCACGTACACGAAAAACATCGCCCCGGCCACCAGATGCGACATCACGATGCCGTCGGTGAACGCCTCGACGATGGACGAGTTGGCCGTGGCGAAGGCATACGCCAGCGTCCCGAGCGTGAGAGCGGTCAGCAGCAGATACAACGGCAGCATCAGCAGATACGACACGGCGCGGCCGTACTCGCCTTCCCGAATCCGTAGCCCGAACAAGCCGCTGATGATAGACGAAAGGAGCACGAAAAACGCATTCAGAAACGCGCCGCCGAACTTGTAAATCCCGAACGCATCCAGAAACAGCAGCAGCAGATTGAGCAGATAGAGGCCCGTCGCCAGCGAAAAGGCGCCCAGCCCGCGCCGCCGCGCCGCCACGTCGGCCTGCCCCGTGAGCCACAGCAGGGCGCGCACGTTTTCGTAGCTGACCCACAGAATCACCAGCGCGGCGACACCCAGCGCCCCCGCCAGCCCGTAACTGGCCGCGTGGAAAACGGTGTGCGTCGCCGGCAGCGGGCTGCGCCACGCCACCAGTGCCGCCACGCCGCCCACCAGTCCCGCGAACAGCACCAGCCGCTGCGTAGGCCCGATGTGCGGAAAAAAGGCGTGCAGCACCCACGCCGGGCCAACCAGCACCACCACCAGCGCGGCCGTGGCGGCTTGCGCCAGCATATCGCCGGCGCCCACGCCGGGCAGTTTCAGCAGGTCGAGCAAATCGAGGCTGAACGTGCTCAGGAAGAACGTGAGCGCGCCCGCCGCCACCAGAAACGTGCGCCACCCCAAGCCGGGCAGCACCGTCAGGTAGCCCACCAGCACCACCAGCACGAGCGCCAGCCACCAGCCGGCCGCCCCCGTGGCAATGCCCGGCGCGGCCGGCGCCAGCACCTGCTGCACAAGCTGCGCGGGCGCCGTGACGGGCATCGCCAGCGTCCCGACGTGTACCGTGTCGATGGGCACCTCGACGGGGGTCAACTCCGAGACGGGCGCCCACGGCCGCACGGTGTCGTCGCCGGCGACGTAGGCCGACACGCTCGCCAGCAATGCCCCCACGAACGCGATGGCCGCCAGCGCCAGCAACGGCCGCACGGCCGCCGGCCAGCGGCGCCAAAATGTAGTCGGTGAAAACGTCGAATCAGCAGTTTCCAAAGGGAGTTTCTAGTTGCTTGTTTCTGGTTGCTGGTTCTAGTTATCCGAATAGCAACCAGTAACCTGCAACGAGAAACCAGAAACAAGAAACAAGCAACTAGAAACCAGCAACCGGAAACGTTTATTCCAGCACTTTCGGTACGCGGAAGTAGTCGGAATCCTTGCGCGGCGCGTTCCGCAGGGCGTCGGCGTGGGCCACGGAATTGTGGGCGACGTCGGGGCGCGTCACGTTCACGTTGTCGGTGAGGTACACGAGCGGCTCGACACCGGTCGTGTCCAGCTCGCGGAGCTTGTCAACCCACGCCAGGATGTCGTTGAGGTCAGCGAGCATCGCCGTCTCGCGCTCCGGCGTGAGTTCGAGGCGCGAGAGGTGGGCGAGTTGGCGGAGGGTGGTGAGGTCGGTCATTGGGGTGGGGGTTGGGTGGGGTGTTACAAAGCTATACAAGCTGTCGTCCTGAGCGAAGCGAAGGACCTTCCCGCCCGTCCGGCCCGCTGCCCCGCTCTGGCCCGTCTCTCTATCACAACGCCCTCCCCCGATTGTCATCTTGGGCGGCAGGTGATTTCTATTCAGACCAGTCGCTCTTGCGCGCGTCAGCTACCGCGTTGGGCGTTTCTCAGAGGGTCGGGCCAGAGCGGGGCGGCAGTGCTTT
>ERZ1066121.2423-NODE-2423-length-11817-cov-8.121578_pt1 | contig 11817 bp, 8 predicted proteins | sample MGYA00382768_ERZ1066121 | MGnify/ENA primary metagenome ERZ1066121 (study PRJEB33369, sample SAMEA5778351) | biofilm metagenome | biome: Industrial cooling water; feature: Water cooling tower basin; material: Biofilm | place: United Arab Emirates | collected... | reverse complement strand
AGCGAGGAAGGGGCGCACGTCGGGCACCTCCCCCCACACCGCGACGCCGGGCGTGCCGCGATGTGCGCGCAGCCGCGGCGTCGGATCACGCCCGACGACATGGAACACCGCCCCGGCATGGCGCGCGCGCAGGTGCGGCAGCAGTTCCTCGATCACCCAAAGCGCCGCCTGTTCGTTGGGGCGATAGTCCATCTGCCCCGTAAAGACGAAATGCGGCCCCGTCTGCGCGGCGATCTCGGGGTGCGGCGCGGCAGCGGCAGGGTCGAAGATGGCGGCATCGATCCCGTTGCCGATCACCTGCACCTTGACCTTGCCGGGTTCGCGAAGCCGGCTGCGGTAGAGCGCAGCCTCGGCCTCGGAGATCAGGATCGCGGCATCGGCACGCTGGCCGAGCCGCTCCTCCTCCGCCGCCAGCAGCCGCGCCTCGCGGGCGTTGAGCCATACGCGTTCACCGGCTGCTGCGTAGGATTCGAACTTCGCGCTGTCGACGTCGCACAGGTCGATCACCACGCGGCCCGCAAAGTCGGCGGGCACGTATTGCCCCATCTGCCCGGAAAAGACGACGATCGCCTCTATCTCCTCGCGGGCAACGGTCTCGCGCACCCAGGCGGCCAGCTTGCGGCTGTGGAAGGCGGTCAGGCTGACGGGCTTGCCCGACAGCACCGCCTCCACCCCGGCGAGCGCCAGCGGCTTGGTGCGCGCCACGACGCAAGCCGAGGCCGCGACTGCGGCGAGCGCCCGCTCGGCGTTCGCGTCACCCTCGCCGAAACAGCCGACATGCACCGGGCCCGCCTGCGCGAGCGCCTTCAGGAGATGATGCGAGCGGATGCGGTCGCCGCGGTCGGGCGGGAACGGCACGCGGTGCGCGAGGAACAGCGTGCCCCCCATCACGCCAGCCCGCGCGCGATCCACGGCCCCAGCATGTTGGCCATCGGCAGCGGCAGCTTCTTCCAAAGCGCGATCTTGCGGGAATAGCTGGCGTCGGTCGGGTCGATATTGCGCGCAGGAGCTCCGGGCGCAGTCCATGCCGCGTAGGTCAGCGGCTGCGGCTCGAAGCCCCAGTTCTTCTTGAAGGCGAAAGGCCCGCTGCCTGTCTTGGAGCGGCCGAAATCGAAACGTGTCATGCCCTGCCGCCGGGCGTGGAGCATCAGCTCGTAATACATCACCTCGTTGGCGCGCGCGGCGCGGGCCTCGAACACCCCGCCGCCCCAGAAGGGCAGCACCGCGCCATCATGGTAGAAGCTCAGCACGCTCGCCAGCGGGGTCTCGCCCTGCCACACGGTGAGGATGTCGCTGCTGTCCGGGAAGGCCGCGAGCATCGCCCGGAACAGCGCACGCGGAAACACCGGCGTGCCGAGATTGCGCACGCTGGTGCTGTAACAGGCGTAGTGCGCGGCGAGATCGACGGGGCTCCGACCGACGGTCACGCGGTGGCCGAAACCCAAGCCCTTGCGCACTTCGGCCCGCGCCTTGCGGGGGATCGCGAGCAGTTCGGCCTCGTCATCGGCGGCGAGCGCGCGTTCGAACCCGCAATGCTTGTCGGACCAGCTGGCCCAGCCCTCGGGCACTACCCCGCCGCGCAGTTCCACCGCCGCGAAGCCGCCGCGAAGGGCATGGCCCTGAGCGCCCTCGGCCAGCGCCTGCGCGGCCTTGTCGCTGGAAGCGAGAAGGCCGCCCGCGACCCCGAAGCCGCTCGAAACCAGCGCCTTGCCGAACAGGGTCGAACGCACCTCGGTGAGCGGCAGCCAGCCCGTGACCGCTCCGAGCTGCTCCGCCACCAGCCCCGCCGCGCGCTGGCCGGTCCCGGCCTCGACCGCTGCCAGCCATGCAGGACGGTGGAACAGGCTCCCGCCCATCTCCGCCACAAAGCCCTCGATCCGGCGCACCTCGCCCGCGTCGCGAAAATCGAGCGCGCGCACGCTGGCGGCGGCACTGACAGGCGCGTTCATTCCACCGCCTCCGTCGCCGTCGGCAGCTCGGGCAGCACAAGGTCCCCGGCCCGCGCCGCCTCGCGGTGGGCGACGAGATCCATGCGGCCCCAGCGAAATTCATGCACCAGCTCGCGCAGCTTGCCCGCCATCTTGGCAAGGCCCGTATAGTGGCGAAAGCGCGAGCGCAGCGGCGCGTGGCCGACGCGCGGCTGATCGGGATCGACCTCCCAGGGGTGGAAATAGAACACCGCCGGGTGGCCCTCGGTGCGGTTCACCTGCCGGATCGCCCAGCGCGAGAAGCCATAGGGCAGCACCCGGAAGAACCCCCCGCCGCCCGCCGCGACGCGCCGCCCGCCGAGGATTGCGGTGGTGACCGGGATCTCGATCAGCGACGACCAGGGCAGCGGACGAAAGGCGAAACGCGGCGCCTCGGGCCAGCCATAGTGATCGTGCACCACCGGCGCGACGCTGGAGGAATAGGCGTAGCCCTGCTCGGCCAGCTCGGCGAAGGCCCAGGGGGTGCGCCCGTCGATCGAGAAGCTCGGCGCGCGGTAGCCCGTCACCCGCACCCCGGCGCAATCCTCGATGATTTCGCGGGCCTTGCGGATATCCTCGCCGAATTCCCGGCGCGAGAAGGTGAACACCCGCGCATGGTCATAGCCGTGGCTGGCGATCTCATGCCCGGCATCGACGATGCGGCGGATCATGTTCGGATGGCGCTTGGCCACCCAGCCCAGCGTGAAGAAGGTCGCGCAGACATCGGCCTCGGCGAAGAGGTCGATCACGCGATAGACATTGTCCTCGACGCGGGTCTTGATGCTGTCCCATTCGCCGCGATCGATCACGTTCTCGAACGCACCGACCTGGAACCAGTCCTCGACATCGACCGACAGGCCGTTGACGATACCCGGCGGGGCGGCAGGATCGGGGAAGGGTGCGTTCATGGCCTCACGCGGCCCTGCGCGACGGGTCTTCCTCGAGCCATTCGATCAGCATGGTGAGCACGTGGCGGAAGGATTGTTCCTGCTCCTCGAGGCGCGCCTCGATGCGTTCGAGCGCGGCGGCAAGGCGGGCCTCGGCGACCGCGGTATTCTCGGGCGAAAGCGCCTCGCCCGCCGCCGCGTGGCCTGTGCCCGCGGCCTGCAGGGCGCTGATCGCGGCTTCGAGCTCGGCGGTGCGCGCATCACGCTCTGCCAGAAGCGCGGCGACTTCGGTTGCGGGAAGGTTGCCCTGCGGCGCGGACACCTCTCCGGCTGGCGCGGGCGCTGGCGCGGCGCGCAGGTCGCCGCCGCCGCCGCGCGTGCCCCGGTTCTGGTCGGCGGCCATCTCCGCGATCACGTCGCCGAGCATTGCAAGCGTCAGCATCTCCCGCTCCTCGATCGCGCCGAGCAGCAGCAGGCGGTTCATCACCTGGTTAACGCGCCGCGGGATGCCCCCGGTGTGACGATAGAGCGCATCGAGCAGACCCTCCTCGAACCCCGGGCGCCCGGTCCACCCGACATGGCCCAGCCGGTGGCGCACGTAATGCTCGACCTCGCCGCCATCGAGCGCCTCGAGGTGATGCGAGGCGATGATCCGCTGGCGCAGCTGTTCGAGCCCCGGATGCTGCGCGACGGTGCGCCGGAATTCCGGCTGGCCGAGCAGCAGGCTTTGCAGCAAGGGGTGTGAGCCCAATTGGAAGTTGGAGAGCATCCGCAGCTCCTCCAGCGCGGCCAGATCGAGGTTCTGGCACTCGTCCACCACCAGCAGGCAGCGCCGCCCGGCGCGGGCCTCGTCCTGCAAGAACCGCTCGATCGCGCCCAGTGCGCCGGCCTTGTCGTGCCCTTCGACCGCAAGCCCGAAGGCCTGCGCCACGACATGCACCACCTCCGCGCCGTCGAGCGCGGTGGTGACGACCTGCGCCACGGTCAGCGCCGCGGGATCGATCCGCTCCATCAGGTGCGCGACCAGCGTCGACTTGCCCGCGCCGACCTCGCCGGTGATGACGATGAAGCCCTCGCCCTGCGCAAGGCCATAGCCGAGGTAGCTCATCGCCTTCTTGTGGCTGACGCTTTCGAAATAGAATTGCGGATCGGGGGTGAGCTGGAAGGGACGCCCCCCAAGACCGTAGAACTGTTCGTACATGCGCGCGTGCACTCCCCTCAGAAATCGTAACGCAGGCCGACGAGGCCGGTGGCGACGGCAAAGTCCTGCGCGGTGAACTGGCTGTCGACCCAGTCGACCGCGATGGCCGCCCGGCCGGTCAGGCGCCGGGTGATCGACTGGTTGTAACCCGCCGAAACGCCCGCTGCGGTCAGGTCATTGGCCGGACCTGCCCCGTCGAACCAGTTGACATAGGCATTGGCGGCGATGTTGGCGTTGGGCCCGAGATCGCGGGCGAGCCCGGCGATGACGTAGTAGCTTTCGTCGGTGAGGCCGTTGACCTGCCCGAGCGCGGTGCCTGCCGCGGCGATGAAGGTGCGGCGGCCGTAGCCTGCGCCGATCGCCGCCGTGGTGCGGCCGAAGTTGCGTTCATACGAGGCGCGCACCCCGCGCCCGCGGAAGGCGGCCGAGCGCACCGAGCCGAGCGCGCCGACGATCGCCTGGCCCTGCGTGCCGGTCACCAGCCCGCCGAAGTCGCCGGTCACCGGATTGCGGATCGCCTGGAAGTCGCTGTCGAGCCCGGCTAGCGCGTTGTTGAGCACACCGCCAAAGCCGCTCACGCCGTCGTAGGCCTGGATCGCGAGCGCGCTGCGCTGGTTGGGCACGTAGGTGAAGGTGCCGTAATAGGTGGTCGAATCGTAGCGTCGGCCCACCGCCGCCTGAAGACTGGTGCGCGAGGACGGGCGCCACAGCACGCCGACGTCCCACAAGAGCCCGTCGACCGCAAAGGCAATGCGGCGCGGGGCGCTTTCGTCGGTGATGAAGCGGCCATCGGCCCCGATGATGGGCACGCCGTTCGCATCCCGCAGCGCATCGCGGCTGGAGATCTCGACATCCTCGTAGCCCGCGCCCGCGACCACCGCGAGGCTGCCCGACAGCGGAATGGTGACGTCGCCGCGCACGTAAAGGTCGCGCACCCGCTGGTCGAGATTGCCGATATCCTCCTGAAAGCCCCCGGCCGTGACCGCAAGGCCCACGGGCAGCACCGTATCGGGCCGCACCCCGGCGCGCAGCTGGCCGAGATAGGTGACGCTGTCGTCGAAGGCGTCGACCGTATTGCCGCCCTGCGTGACCAGCGCATCGTCGAATTCGAAGCGGTTGTAGCCGACGCGGGCCACCCCCTGGACGTCGATGTCACCGAGGCGGGTGTTGAGGCTTGGCCCGGCATAGGCGGAATAGATGCGGCTTTCGGCATCCTCGCGCACCAGCGGGTTGGCGGTGCCCCCGCCCCCGCCATCGGCGCGGGTCCGCGCGGCCAGGCCACCTGCCTCCAGGCTGAGGGTCCCGGGGATCACGCCCAGCGTGCCGCGGGCGATGCCGCTGATAGTGTCGGTATCAACGACATCGTCGCCATAGGCAATGTTGCGCTCGTAGCGCAGCGAGACCGCCGCGCCGCTATTGCGCCCCTGCACGTTGATGTCGACCCCCGCTGCGATCTGGGTGAAGGTCACCACGTCATTGCCGGGCGAAAGTTCGGCCGAGACGATCTGCGCGACCTCGATATAGGGCTGAACGATGCGCTGGCTGCGCTGGCCGGAGAGCTGCTCGCCCCCCTGCCCCTGTGCCTGCCCCTGCCCTTGATTCTGGGCATGAGCGGGCGCAACCGCAACGGCCGCCAGCAGCATCGATGCAAGAATGCGGGCACGCATGGTCATTTCCCCTTCGCGCCATAGTAGGAGCCGAAGCGCCGGCCCGAGGGGCTGTAGCGCGCGGCGTTGAGCAGGAGCTTGATGTCGCCGCAGGCCGACAGCAGCTGCTGCGCATCTTCCAGCGCAGCGCGGCTCGTCTCGTCGGCGCGCACCACCAGCAGCGCCTGCCCGACATGCTGGGCCAGTTCGGCCGCAGGCGACGCGGCGAGCGCGGGCGGCGTGTCGAAGATCAGGATGCGGTCGGGCGCGCCTTCGGTGAGGCGGTCGAGCACCTCGCCGGTGCGCGCGCTGGCAAGCCATTCGGCATCGCGCGCGCTGGCCGTGCCCGCCGGCAGCACGAACAGCCCGTCGATGTCGGTGCGGATCACCATGCTTTCCGGCAGGATCGCCGGATCGGCAAGCGCGTCCATCAAGCCGTGTTCTGCCTCGATCCCGAGGCGGCGGGTCACCGAGGGATTGACCACGTCGGCATCGACCAGCAGCACCTCCAGATCGCGTTCGGCGGCGAGCGCGATGGCAAGGTTGGTGGCGCAATAGGTCTTGCCCTCGCCCGAATGGGGCGAGCACACGAGGATGCGCCGCGCAACCGCCGTCGCACCGGCGCGGGCATCGGCGAGCAGCTCGCGCTTCACGATGCGGAACTCTTCGAGAAGCCCGGTCACCGGGTCCTCTGGCACGATCAGGCCGCCGTCGCGCAGATGGTCGCGGTCAATCGCGGCATGAGGCCCGCGGAAGGCGACCGGCTGCGGCGCGGCAGGTGCCGGATCAGGTGCAGGCGCAGGGTGCTGCGGGAGCCTCGCGGCGGCGGCTTCAGTGCGCGGAGCGGGCGCCGGTGCGCGCTGCGGCGCAGGTTCGGGAGCGCGGCGCTGCGCCTCGGGCACGCCCGGCAGCTTCACCCCGCCTCCGCGCGGATCGAGGCCGAAGGCGGTATCCGCGCGTTCGAACAGCGAGGCGGGTCTTGCGCCCTTGCGATCGATCTTGCCCTGTTCGGTCATGTCGTGTCCCCGTCCTCAGGCCATGGCCCCGACCGAGACGAACTCGATCGCAAGCAAGATCACCAGCATTGCGCCCAGAGCCGCCGAGGCCCCGGCAAACTGCTTCAGCCGCCGCCGCTCGATCACCTTGGCCGCATCCGAGACGGTCAGCGAGATCGCGCCGATCACCGGCAGGTCGAAGGCGCGCTCCAGCTTCTGGGGCGTGGCGAAGCTCGATTTCAGCTGAGCAAGGCCCCAGGCCGCGGCAACCCCGGCCCCGATCCCGGCGATCAGCACGCCCAGCAGCAGCAGCGGGCGGTTGGGCGCGGCAGGCTTCTGCGGCACACCGGGCTGCTGGATCACGTCGAAGCGGAACTGCCCGGCCTTGTCCTCGACCTTGCCGCGGGTGCGCAGCGCCTCGCGGTCCTCGAGCAGCTTTTCGTAATTCTTGCGCAGCACGTCGTAGTCGCGGCTGATGCGGTTGGCCTCGGCCGCGACCGTCGGCTCGCTCGCCTGGCTCGCCATCAGCGCGGCGAAATTGCTCTGGAGCGCGGCGCGGCGGGCCTGAAGCGCCTCGACGCTCGCCTGCCGCTCGCTCCTGATCGCCACCAGCGAGGCATGGGCCGGGTTGGGCACGCCGCCCGCATCGTCGCCGGCCGCTGCCGCCTGCCGGGCGAGGATCGCGACCTGCTTGGTGGTGGAGACGACATCGGGGTGGTTGTCGGTCAGGCCGCGCGCGCGCAGCTCGGCGAGCTGGGTCTGCGCCTGGAGGAGCGCCGCCTTCGGACCGGTCGCATCGCGCCCCCCGCTGACGGTGCGCGGCGTGTTGGAAATCTGTCCGGAGATCGCGGCAAGCCCGCTCTGCGCGGCGGCGAGGTCCGCCTCGACATTGCGCAGCTCGGCGCGGGCCTGCTGGACCTTGTTAGACAGGCTGTCCGACCCGCCGACAAGGTCGGGATATTGCGCCTCGAAGGCGAGTCGGCGCTGTTCGGCCTGCTCCAGCTCCAGCTTGCGCTCGTCCAGTTGGCGGTCGAGATCGCCGATCGCGGTGCTGATCCCGGTGCGGCTGCCGATGACGTATTCCTCGCGCAGGATGTCGAGCAGCTTCTGCACCACGTCGCGCGCCAGCACCGCGTTTTCAGCGTCGGTGAGGTCGCTGCGACCAATTTCGGCGGTAATCTCGAACAGGGTCTCCTGCTCGCTCGTCACCTTCACCTTCTTTTCGAGCTCGGCAATCGCCGCATCGAGCGCGCCGCGCTCGGTCAGCCCCTCGCCCAGACGGGTGGAGGTGATGACCTTCTCGAGGTTCTTGGCGCTCGACAGGGTCTGGCGCACGCGCATGATCTCCTCGCGCCCGTCACCGGCGATGCCGAGCTGCTTGGAGAGCACGTCCTGCACGTCGACATAGACCCGCGCCTTGCTTTCATAGGCGTTGGGGATGAGGCTCACCACCAGCCACCCGGCAAGGCATACCGCCCAGGCCACGCCGAGCGCGATCCAGCGCCGGTGCCAGACCGACCAGAGGCCTGCGCGCAGTTCGTCGAAAAGTTCGCTCATCCTCCCGCGCGCCCCTTAGAACCGGCTCTCGGGGATGATGATCGTGTCACCCGGCTTCAGCATCACGTTGGCCGTGGAATCCCCCTTGCGCACGAGGTCGGACAGGCGCAGCCGGTATTCGACCTGGGTGCCGCGCTCGCGGTCGAGCCGGATCAGCTTGGCGCGGTTGCCCGCAGCGAATTCGTTGAGCCCGCCCACAGCGATCATCGCGTCGAGCACCGTCATGTTGGCCCGGAACGGCAGCGAGGCCGGCTGCGGGGTCGCGCCGATGATCCGCACCTGCTGGGTGAAGTTGCCCTCTGGCGTGTTGACGATCACCGATACGATCGGCTGTTCGATATATTTCGACAGCTCGCCCGCGATGTAGTTCTGCAATTCGGTCGCGGTCTTGCCCACGGCAGGGATATCCTGCACCAGCGGGATCGTCAGGCGACCATCGGGGCGCACTCGGACCTTGTCGGCGCTGAGTTCGGGGTTGCGCCAGACGTGGATGGTGATCTCGTCCAACGGCCCGATGGTGTATTCCTCGGAAGGCACCACGCTACCATCGCCGTAGCTTGCGGCGGGCAGCTCCTTGCCGCTGCCGGCGCAGCCCGAGAGGAGAGCCGCAAGAAGTGCGAGAGCCACAAGGCGCCTTTGCTGCGGGAAGTGGGACATCGGGTATGGATCCTTGGCCATGGTCTGCATGGGCGCCCCGCCTTGCCGAGCAGGAGCGACCTGCATCGCGGAACACGCCCGGATATCGGGGACGGTTGTGACCTTAATTGGTGAACATCTGGTTAGTCATACAGCGGCGAATCCGGCCCCATCCCGGATCGGGACGGCGCAGCGGCAGCCGTTAACGCAGGTGGTTAATGCCGGGGCGCAGCCGCCCGGTCAGACCAGCAGTTCGGCGGCGGGCCCGTGGCCGAGGAAGGCCAAGGGCGAGGCGGTGGCGCCGTATGCCCCGGCGCAGAACACCGCGACGAGATCGCCCACCTCGGCGCGCGGCATCATGGCATTGTCGGCAAGCCGGTCGAGCGGGGTGCACAGGCAGCCGACGATGTTGACCTCCTCGCTCGGCTCCGCGCCGTAGCGCGTGGCAATTGCAGATGGATAGTTCCGGCGCACGACCGTGCCGAAATTGCCCGAGGCCGCCAGCTGGTGATGGAGGCCCCCGTCGGTGACGAGGAAGGTGGTGCCGTGGCTCTCCTTGCGGTCGATCACGCGGGTCAGGTAGACCCCCGCCTCGCCGACGAGATAGCGGCCGAGTTCCATGCACAATTCGGTTTCCGCCAGCACCGGCGGCAGGTCCGCGACCCGTTCCGCCAGCGCCGCGCCGACGCGCGGAAGATCGACCGGCGTGTCGCCCGGGAAATAGGGGATGCCGAGCCCCCCGCCCATGTTGAGCTTGGGGCAAGGCGCGCCGATTTGCCCGGCCAGCTTGGCCGCCAGCGCCAGCACATTGGTCTGCGCTTCGATGATCGCGTCGGCCGACAGCGTCTGGCTGCCGGTGAAGATGTGGAGGCCGCGCCATTCGGCCCCCTGGTCGATGAGGTGCCGGGCGAGTGCGGGAACGCGCTCGGCATCGACGCCGAACTGTTTCGCGCCGCCGCCCATCTTCATCCCCGATCCGGTCATCACGAAAGAAGGGTTCACCCGTACCGCGATGCGCGGGGCGAGCCCGAGCCGCTGGCCGATGGCGAGCGCCCGGTCGCCCTCGCCCTCGCTCTCGCAATTGAGCGTCACTCCGGCGCGGATCGCAGCCTCGAGTTCCTCGTCGCGCTTGCCGGGCCCGGCAAAGCTGATGCGCGCCGGGTCAATCCCGGCAGCGACGCACAGCATGAGCTCGCCCGCCGAGGCGATGTCGAAGCCGTCGACCAGCGGCGCCATGTGGGCGATCACCGCCGGGTGCGGGTTCGCCTTGACAGCGTAATTCACCCCCACGCGCGCCGGGAGCGCGGCGCGCAATTCGGCCATGCGCCGGTCGAGATGCTCACGCGAATACACGAACAGCGGCGTGCGCCCCGCCTCGGCCACCAGCTCGCTCACGCGCCGGCCGCCGATCGCGAGTTCGCCGTCGAGGCTCTCGAAGCCGGGGGGGATCGGGCCGACCGGCTTCATTCGCCGAATTCCCGGTCGAGTTCGGCCTGAAGCGCCGTGCGGTCGATCTTGCCGTTAGGATTGAGCGGCATGGCCTCGCGCCAGTGGATCATCTGCGGCTGCATGAAATTCGGAAGCTCCGCCTTGAGCCGCCGCGCCAGCGGCTCACCCTGCCCGGCATCGCCGCGCACCACCAGATGCACCGCCTGCCCGAGGCGCGGATGCCTGACGCCGAGCGCCACCGCTTCCACCGCGAGGCCCGTCGCCAGCGCCGCCTCCTCCACCTCCTGCGGGGAGATGCGGTTGCCCGCGCTCTTGATCATCGCGTCGCGCCGCCCGGCAAAGTGGAGCAGCCCCGCCGCATCGCGCCGCACCCGGTCGCCCGACCATACCGCCATCCCGCCCCAGGCAGAGGCTGCGGGCGCGGGGCGGAAGCGTTCGGCGGTGCGCTCCGGATCCTGCCAGTATCCTTGCGCGACCAGCGGCCCGCAATGGACCAGCTCGCCCTCCTCGTCATCGGCGGCGATCTCGCCCGCATCGTTGACGACGAGAATCTCCGCAAAGGGGATCGCTGTGCCCATCGATGTGGGGTGCGCGTCGACCAGCGCCGGGTCAAGATAGGTCGAACGGAAGGCCTCGGTGAGGCCATACATCGGGAAGAGCCGCGCCTGCGGGAACATGCCCCGCAAGGACCGCACCAGTTCGGCCGTCAGCGCCCCGCCGCTGTTGGTCAGCCGCCTGAGCGGCGCGCGGGCTTCGGGTGGCCAGTCGGCCTCGGTCAGCTGCACCCACAGGGGCGGCACCGCGGCCAGCGTCGTCACCCCGTGGGCCGCGCAGGCCTTTGCCACGTCCTTGGGGAACAGGAAGTCGAGCGGCACCACGCTCCCGCCCGCATACCACGTGGAAAGGAGCTGGTTCTGCCCGTAGTCGAAGGACAGCGGCAGCACCGCCAGCGTCACGTCGTCGGCGGCAAGCCCGAGGTAATCCGCCACGCTCACCGCGCCCAGCCACATGTTGGCATGGCTCAGCATCACCCCCTTGGGGCGGCCGGTGGACCCCGAGGTGTAGAGGATCGCCGCAAGCTCCGAAGGGTCGGCATTCGACGGCGGCAGTTCCAGCCCCGCCGCCTCGGCAGCCGCCAGCGCCTCGGTCTCGCCCAGCGCCGCGCAGCCCGGGGGCAGATCGCCCGGCTCGAGCCCGGCAAGCCGCGAGCCCGTGCCGATCAGCAGCTTTGCGCCGCTGTCGGCGAGGATATGCGCCACCTGCGCGCGCTTCAGGAGCGGGTTGACCGGCACATGCACCAGCCCTGCCCGCGCTGCGGCAAGCGGCAGGAGGCAGGTCAGCTCGCCCTTCGCCGCCCAGCTCGCCACCCGCGCACTCTTCTCCGGCACCATCCGGGAAAGCCATCCGGCGAGCAGAGCAACACGCTGTCTTAACTGGTTGTGGTTAAGCGTGCCCTTGCGCAGCACCAGTGCCGGTGCC
>ERZ1066121.2420-NODE-2420-length-11834-cov-6.335937_pt1 | contig 11834 bp, 12 predicted proteins | sample MGYA00382768_ERZ1066121 | MGnify/ENA primary metagenome ERZ1066121 (study PRJEB33369, sample SAMEA5778351) | biofilm metagenome | biome: Industrial cooling water; feature: Water cooling tower basin; material: Biofilm | place: United Arab Emirates | collected... | reverse complement strand
CGCTCCGAGCGCCCTTTCCTTTTCAGGGGGCGCTCGGAGCGTCAGCGCGGGGCAACTTGCGTGGGTGGGGGCGCGACGGCGGCGTTGAAGACGGTGCCTGCCGGTACGACCGCGCTCTTGCCGCGCAGCAGCAGGAAGAGGGCCATGGGTAGAACGAAGATGCCCACGCCAACTGCGACGCCAATCGATGCGCCTTTGCGGGATCTGCCGCGGTGCAGGAAGTAGCCTTGCAGGGGGAGGGGCTGACCGTCGACCGTGCTCGTCTCGAGCGCGACGATGCGGACTTGTCCGGGCTCCCCGACGGCGGCGCGCGCCAGGAGATCGACGTTCAAGGCCACGGCGGTGCCGGCGCGGATGATGACGCCCTGAGGTCCGACCACGTCGCGGTCGACGACGCCGAGCGTGCCCTGCGTTCCCATGTAGCCGGCTTCACTGTTGATGGTTTGCGTGATGCGGATGGGGACCTGTGTATAGGGGTTGACGCGCGGCGCTTGAGGCGGTGGCGGCGGCAGGTCTTGCGGAAGCTCCTGCGCCTGTGCGGCGCCGAGCGGGCTCAAGACCATGAGAAGGAAAGACAAGAAGGAGGCGATGGGTTTGGATGCAGTACGGATCGACATCGTGTTTACTCTCGGGTGTGAACGAAAAGGAGGAGAGGGGCGACTGATCTGAGATTTCTCAATCCTTTCATGTCCTCTCTCCCTTCCTCGCGTCCTTCTCTGCAGCCCTTGTGCCATCGACGGGCAGCAAGGCCGTACTCCTCTGCGAGCGCTAGCACGGCGCTCCTACGCAAGCCTTCCCTTCCTTGCGAGGGGGAGGAGACGGTCCCATGTTCGAGGCGTGCCCGAAGGCGACACCCTGCACCGCCTCGCGAATGCTTTGCGGCCCGCCCTGGTGGGTGAAGCGATCACCGGCGCCTGGTCGCATGCCTGGGGGCCGCTCGATGCCCTAAAAGGCGAAGAGGTGACGAGCGTCGAGGCCGTGGGCAAACATCTGCTCATCGCCTTCGCCCGCGAGGGTGCCTTGCGCGTGCACCTCGGCATGCGCGGCGTGTGGCATGCCTACCATCGCGGCGGCCCCTGGAAGCGCTCCCCTGAAGCGGCGAGCTTGTGGCTCGAGACGGCACGCTTCACCTTCGTCTGTTTCCACGCCTCGCAGGTGGAGTGGTCGACCTCCTCCAGCAGCCAACGTCGCGCGCTGCATTTGGGGCCCGACCTTCTGGCCGCGGAGTACGACTTCAGCCTCATCCTCGCTCGCTTGCGGCGTTGCGACCCCAAACGCAGCATCGGGGAGGTCTTGCTCGATCAGCGCATCGCCAGCGGCATCGGCAATGTCTACAAGAGCGAGCTCCTCTTTCTCGAGGGCCTGCATCCCTGGACGCCCCTCGGCCGGATTGACGAAACCAAGCTTAAAGCGATTTACGGCCTCGCGCGTAAACTCCTGCAGCGCAACGTCGCGATGGGTGGACGCCGACGCACCGTGTTCGGCGCGCTCGGTGGACCGGGTGGAGCCCGCCTCTGGGTTTACAATCGCGTCGGCAAAGCCTGCCTGCGTTGCGGCACGAGCGTCGCCACCCGGCGCCAAGGCGATCAGGCGCGCAGCACCTTTTGGTGCCCGAGTTGCCAAGCGGAAGCGCCGGAAACGCTCTCTGCTTCAGGCGCAAATCCGTTGCCTTCATCCTAAAGCATGCTCAAGTGAACGCTCGAGAGAGGGGGAACGATGAGCGAAGAGATCGTGTACAAAGGCATGCCTTACCGTCCGCTCGGGCGCTCCGGTTTGCGTCTCAGCGCCTTGGCGCTCGGGGGCTGGACGACCTTCGGCGGTTCGGTGCGAGACCGTGGGCTGGTGCGTCAGATCATCCACCGCGCCTTCGAGCGCGGCATCAACTTCTTCGATATCGCCGACGTCTATGCGCGGGGTGAATCCGAGCGCATGATGGGCGAGGTCCTGCGCGAGCTGCCGCGGCACGAGCTGGTGATCAGCAGCAAGGTGTTCTGGCCGATGAGCGACGATCCCAACGATCGTGGCCTCTCGCGCAAACATATCGTGGAGTCCGTCCACAAGAGCCTCAAGCGCATCGGCGTCGATTACCTCGATCTCTACTTCTGCCATCGCTACGACCCGAGTACGCCTCTGGAGGAGACGGCGCGCGCCATGGACGACCTGGTGCGCCAAGGCAAGGTGCTCTACTGGGGCACCAGCGAATGGGAGGCATCGCAGCTCGAAGCGGTGCACGCGCTCTGCGAAGACAAAGGCCTTTACCCGCCGCAGGTCGAGCAGCCGCAGTACCATCTGCTGGCGCGACAGCGGGTCGAAGGCGCCGTCGCTCCAGTGGCGCAGAAGTTGGGCATGGGCATGGTGACCTGGAGCCCGCTGGCTTCGGGGATGTTGAGCGGCAAATACGACGAAGGCGTACCCGAAGGGACGCGTTTGGCGCAGATCGAATGGCTGCGCGATCTGGTGCGCACCGAAGCCAACGTCGAGCGCGTGCGGCGGATGAAGACCTTGGCCGAGCAACACGGCTGTACGCGGGCGCAGCTCGCCATCGCCTGGGTGATGGCGCAGCCGGGCGTCTCGAGCGTCATTTTGGGAGCCACCTCGATGGCGCAGCTCGAGGAAAACTTGGGCGCACTCGAGCCGAAGCTCTCCGAGGCCTCGTTGCGTGAGCTGGACGCGCTCTTTCCTCGCGGCTAAGTAGGCTCTGGCTCGCTCCGGCAGGAGGAGGCGAGGGAGGGCAGGGCGCGCGTGGCGAGGATGCGAGGGCTTGTGGCACTGGCCTTTTGGGCCGTCCCCAATGTGGCGTTTGCCGCCGAGGGGCGCGGTGGTGCCAGCCCTTTTTCGCTCGCCGTGACCTTGGCCCTGCTCTCGCTCGTGCCTTTGGTCTTCATGACGACGACCAGCTTCGTGAAGATCTCGGTCGTCTTTTCGATTCTCCGCAACGCCATCGGCCTGGCCAGCGTCCCTTCGGGTACGGTGATCGCCGCCTTCGCGGCCATCTTGACCCTCTACGTCATGGCGCCCGTGGGCGACGAGATTCGCAGCGCGGCGGCGCCTTCGCTGGCGCGTCTCGAAGACAAAGGCCTCGAAAGCGGCGCGGAGATCAAGCTCGTCTTGGAGCTCATCGGCGCGGCACGGGAGCCCCTGCGCGGCTTCATGGAGCGCAACGCCGGCAAAAAGGAGCGCGCGCTTTTTCTTTCGATGGCCAAGAGGGTGCGCAAACCCGAACAACGAGCGCAGGTGAGCGCGCGTGATTTTCTGGTGCTTCTGCCCGCCTTCTTGATTACCGAACTCGGTGAAGCCTTTCAGATCGGCTTCTTCGTCTTTCTCCCCTTTCTCGTCGTCGACATGATCGTGGCCAACGTTTTGCTCGCCCTCGGCATGCATATGCTCTCGCCGACGACCATCTCATTGCCCTTCAAGTTGCTGCTCTTCGTCATGGTCGAGGGCTGGTATTTGCTCTCGCGGGCCTTGGTTTTTGGCTACGCCTGAGGGAGGATCGCGATGATCGAGATCCTCGACGGTGCCATGGGGACGGAGCTGATGCGCCTCGGTCTGCCGCTCGATGGGCCAGGCTGGAGTGCTCGTGCGCTCGAGCACGCGCCCGAGCTCGTGCGCTCCCTTCATGAGTCCTACGCGCAGGCCGGGGCTACGCTGCACACGGCCAACACCTTTCGCACCCAACCGGGTTCGCCGCTCGGCGAGCGCTGGGTCGAACTCGCGCGCCGCGCAGTGCAGATCGCGCGCGAGGTAGCGAGTTCACACGGGCAGCGGGTGGCGGGCAGCATCGCTCCGCTCGAGGATTGTTATCGACCCGATCTCAGCCCTCCCGATGCCGAAGCCCGTCACCGCATCTTGGCGGAGGTGCTCGCCGATGCGGGTTGCGATCTCCTCCTCTGCGAAACCTTCCCGCATCCCGGTGAAGCCCTCGTCGCTCTCGAGGCCGCGGTGGCCACCGCTTTGCCGGCCTGGCTCTCCTTGAGCGCAGGGTACCGCGCCGATTTGCTGACCCCGGAGGAGGTCGCTCGGACAGCGAAGCGGGCCGCCGATGCCGGTGCGAGCGCGCTGCTCATCAACTGCGTGCCCGCCGACCGGACGCTGCCTTACCTCGTAGCGCTTCGCGATGCAGGCTTGCCCTTTGGTGCCTACGCCAATGCCGGGCCTCTCGAGGGCGTCATGGGCTGGCAAGCGGAGCCGGACGCGGCCGCGCAAGCGTATCTCGCTCACGTGCGCACTTGGGTCGAGGAGGGAGCCACCATCTTTGGGGGCTGCTGCGGGACAGGGCCGAGTCATATCGCAGCGGTCGCTCGTTTCGCCAATTCGCGCTATGCTCGCCGCCCGGAGCGATAATTTATCATGCCGACGCCTGCCTGGAGACAGCGCCTGCCTAAGGTGTCCTTTCGCTGCCGCGCGTGGCGTTGGCCTCTCTGCACGGCGTCCGTGATTTTCGCCGCCCAGGGCTGCATCTCCGCTACAGTGAGCGAGACCGATGCGAGGGGGGAAACGCTCGCGAAGCAGGCGTCGCCCTGCGGGCCGAAGCCCGAGAGGGATGCTGTGCTCATCGGCGGTATGCCAGGCTCAGATCGCGCACTAGCACATGCTCGTTCGCTCGCGGCGGCGTACCGAATGCTCTACATCGTCGATCTCGTAGGTCCGGTGATGACGCCTGCGCAACGTCGCGGCATACGAAACGACCTTCTCGCGCGCTACAAGGTGTATGCGGCGGAACTCGAGAAGATCGAAAACGTGCGAACCTTGTGGCGCACGGATGCTGTGAAACTGGAGGTGGCTCTCCTCGAGCACCACCAACGCAATCTCCAGGATATCGACTTCTGGTTTACTGCGCCAAGCCCGCAGTTCCTGGACGGGCAAGACGGAACCACGAGCGTCGATGACGTGATCCTCTCGGTGCTCGTTCCTGGAACACGGATCTATGTCATCTCGGAGCAGGAGAGCCGAATCGAGACGCTCCGCCAGGCTTGGAACCAGCCCGGATACGAGAGCGAGCGGGTTTTCTTGGCTACGTCGAGTCCTAATGGAATCTCCTTTCCTCTTCCCTTACCCTATCGACGCGGTGGCGCTGACGAGAGTCAGATCGAGCTACGTTCCGTCTCGGTGTTCATCGATTCTCACTTCTTCGACCTCTACACTTATATCGACAGCGCCGGTGTACGCCGCCCACGTTTCGACACGGAGATCACCGGCATCGGTATTCGTCCGGCCGACGCGCTCCTCCCCTTGCGATGAACACCCCGGTGCGCTTGCAGTGCAGGACTTGATGTTGCCGGGCACATCCTTCGTGGTCGCCGCGCTCAAGGTAGCGCCGTGGTACACGCCGACGGGTTGGCGATGCAGCTATCCTTCCAGTCGACCAGCTCGCTGACGCGGCCGTAGACGCCGTAGAAGTTGGGCTGGGCGCAGCCAATGCCCCAGCTGACGATGCCGGCCAAAGTGAGCGCGCCTGTCGCGTCGGCGACGATAAGCGGACCGCCGCTATCGCCCTGGCAGGAGTCCTTACCGCCCTCGGCGAGGCCGGCGCAGAGCATACGTTCGCTGACGCCGCCGTAGGCCGCGTAGGAAGCATTGCAGACCTGTGGGTCGACGATGGGCACTTGGACCCGCAGCAGGAGATCCGAGAGATTGCCAAACTCCGTCGTCCCCCAGCCGATGACCGTCGCGCTGGCGCCGACCGGCGTGAGGGCGGCGCTGGTCGCGGGCGTGACGAAGTTCGTCAGCGGCGTCGCGGTGGAAGGCGTCGCAAGGCGGAGCAAGGCAATATCGTAGTCGTTGTTCGCGGGGTTGTAGTTCGGGTGGATGTAGACCGATTGAACGCTGACGAGATCCGCCGCCGTGACCGTCGAGAGACGTGACTTGCCGAGGAAGACGGCGAAGTCTGCGCTCTGAGCGCCTTCGACGCAGTGGGCTGCGCTCAGCACCCAGTCGGGCGCGATCAGCGTGCCGCCGCAGGTAAAGCCGTAGTTGAAGTTCACCAGCCCGGCCATCCACGGATAGAGCTCCGGAGGCGCCGGCTCTCCGCCGATAATCTCGCCGCCACGCCCCTCGCTGCTGCCCTGTCCCCCGAGCGCACATCCCGCGCTTGCCAAGAACAAGAGCGCCACGACCACGATGAAGCGCTCCCGCATTCTCTCGACTCCGTACCCTTCGCGCATGCCTCCCCCTTCGAACGAGATCATCGAGAAGGGCAATCGGCGTGCCTCGCGCGAGAGGCGGTATTTCGCGAGAAAATGCGGGGCGCTAATGAAGGAAGGGGAGCGTAGAGCGCTCTCGGTGCACGTGGGCGCTCGCCTTCGGCTCCTCTGAAGTGGCGCTACTGCCAGTGGATCGCGACGACCGCGTCGAGATCGAAGCCCGCCGTTCCTCCTCCGCCATCGCTCGAGAGCGCGGCATCGCGGATGCGAAGAAAGCGCGCGCGAGTGAGCCCGAGGCTAGAGAGATCGAAGGCATCGCCTCCGCCTTGCTCGGGCATGCGTGGATCGGGCTCGGCGCGCTCGGCGTTCGCATAGACCGGCTTGATGCCCGCGCAGCCCGGATAGTCGGGCGCTTGCGCGGCGGCGCAGGGAAACTCGACGAAATGCTCGCCATCTTCGCTGAGTGCGACGAAGCCGGGCTCCGCGAAGGGAAGGTTGCTGCCGAGATAACGGAAGGGGTTTTCGAAAACGACGAAGTCGGCGCCCCGGCCGTCGACGATCTCGCGCTGCATCTCGACCACGATGCTGCCGCCGATGCCGAGCGAGAGAACGTCCAGCGACCCTTGGCGCTCGCCGGCGCCTTTGGGTGCGCCGAGAACGATGTCCGGCATGCGATCCTGCCCGAAACCCGCGCCCGCGCCGGGCTCGAAGCGCAGGATGCGCCCGATGCCGACGAGCAGGGCAGCGCCGTCGCCCTGCTGCGGCGCGACTTCGCCCATCGCGCCCTCGATCGGCAACATGGCGCCTTCCTCGATCGTTTGGTGGCAGGCGATGCTCACGCAAAGGGCGCAGAGGGAGCCTGCGTGTTTCCACAGGCTCCCTGGAATGCTGCGCCTGCTCATGGGACCGCCGCCACTCCGTAAATGGGCAAGGTACCGAAGGTCCAGGGAGCAGCGTTTGGCGTCGTCTCTACGCCTTCGTCGAGGCTGAAGCGCCGCAGCCCTGCGCCCGTGCCGCTGCGCGACCAGGCGTAGAGTTCGTTGTCGATGACGTAGATGCCCTCGACATTCTGCATGAGCACTTCGCCGATCGCGGTTTTGCTGGAGGGATTCCACGCCTGCAGCTTGCCATCGACGACGAGCCATAGCCGTTCGGAGTTCACGGGCTCGAAGGCCTGAATCTCGCCGCCAACCTGGTCTTCGCGTAGCACGAAGCCGGTCGACTGGCCGCTCGCCAGATCGATCGACTCGATGCCGCCATCTTGCGGACCGATCCGGCCTGTGCTGCCGACCCAGAGCGCGCTGCCCTCCACGTTGGGGCGCAAGCCGCGCCAGGGGTTTTCGCCCTGCAGATCGATGCCTTGAATGCCCGGCGTCGCCGCGTCCATGTCGACCAGGCTTTGGCTGCTCATGTCGACGACGGCGATCACCGAGCCAGCGAGGAAACGCGGCGTGAAGCTGCTGTCGAAGTGATAGCGGCCGAGCGCGATGTAGAGGCGATCGCCGATGGCCACCGCGTCGTTGGCATCGACGACGCCGTCGAGGTCGCGGGCATCGTGCAAGGGCGAGAGGTCGATGGAGGTGGGGGGAGTCTCAGGCGCCGCGGCGGGATCGAGGAGCAGGAGCTCGTTGCGCTGCAAGAGCACGACGTAGAGCTTGCCATCGGCGCGCCGCACCACCTTCTGCGGATTCGAGAGATAGCTGCCCGTCGCTCCAGGCGGATCGAACTCGACGAGCTTCTCGGTGGCGAAGGGCGCGTTCCGCTGCATGAAGCGCAGGCGTCCTTCGCTGCGCTCGAGGAGGAGGGCCTGGCAGTTCGCCTCGAAAGGTGCGCTGTCTTGGTCGGCGTTGGGCTCGGTCGCGACCTCGCTGCTGCCGCTGGCGCGATCGAGGAGCGCGAGGCCGCCCCGGGTATAGTCGCTGGTGGTGATGAAGAGGCGGCTGAGCCGACAGGTCTGCAAATCCTGCGGCTGCGTCGTGGCCGGGCTCTCTTCGACCGGCGTTTCGCAGTCGACGCCGGGCGTGCAGCCCTGGGGAGCCTGCGTCTCTTCGGAACAGGCGAGGGTGGAGAGGGAAAGGGAAAAGGCGAGGGCCGTAGGCTTGGCCCATCTTCGGTCGATCATCGGGATGCTCCTTCGTGCGCCGCCCGCGCACTTTTGGGGGTGGGAAACGAGGCAGGTCTCCTGGCTCCCGATTCATCCTCCAGCGAAGCCTTCCCGACCCGGCGCGGCCGGATCAGTGGTCGATTCTCGCTTTCGTCCTCGGTGACAGTGGCGGGGGCCGCACCGGATTTGCACCGGTTTCCCTTTTCACGTCCGCCGCCGAAACGACGGACGACCTCGTATCGAGGGAATGCTCCCTCGCCGCCCTAACTACGCCCCACGAGCGCTGCGGTCAACCCTCCCCCAAAAGGAAGGAGGGTTGACCTTGGCTCGCTGCGAGTGGTCTCCGATATCCTCCGAAGAGAGCGGCTCTCAGCCCTCGCTCTCGTCGTCGCCGGCATCGTCACCGGCGTCGTCGGCGGCGTCTCCCGCGCTGATGGAGTACTTGCGCATCAGTTTGCGGAAGTACTTGCGGTCGATCTTCGCCTCGCGCGCTGCATGCGAGATGTTGTTGTTGTTTTTGCGCAAGAGGTGCTCGATGTAGTCGCGCTCGAAGCTGGCGACCCATTGCTCCTTGGCATCTTTGAAGGTGCCGTTGAGCTGCGGCAGGGGTGGATGCACCGAAGGCGGCGTGTTGCCGGCGTCGATGGCCATGGGTGGCAAGCTGGCGCCGACCACGATGCGTCCGCGCGGCGCCGCCACATGGTCGGGCAGGTCGCGCACCTCGATGCTGTTCGACTCGGAGAAGCTGACGGCGCGCTCGACGACATTGAGGAGCTCGCGGATGTTGCCCGGCCAGTCGTAATCGATCATCCGATCGAGAGCCTCGCGTGACACCTTCGTGACCTTGGTGTTGCCTTCGCGATCGCGGTTGAAGTGGCCGCCGCGCAAGAAATGTTTGACCAAGATCGGAAGGTCTTCTTTGCGCTTGCGGAGCGGCGGCAAAAGCACGCGCACGACGCTGAGACGGTAGAAGAGGTCTTCGCGGAAGCGCCCGGCGCGCACCTCGGATTCGAGGTCACGGTTGGTCGCGGCAACCACGCGCACATCGACCTTGATGGGGCGGCTGCCGCCGACGCGCTTGACCTCGCGCTGCTCGAGCACGCGCAGGAGTTTGGGCTGCAGGTCGAGGGCCAGCTCACCGAGCTCGTCGAGGAAGACGGTGCCGCCGTTGGCCATCTCGAAGACGCCTTGGCGCGTGGTGATGGCGCCGGTGAAGGCGCCCTTTTCATGCCCGAAGAGCTCGCTCTCGATCAGGTTCTCGGGCACGGCACCGCAGTCAAAGACCATGAAGGGGCCGTTGTTGCGCCGCGACTGCTGATGGATGGTGCGCGCCACGACCTCTTTGCCGGTGCCGGTCTCGCCTTCGATGACCACGGTGGCGTCGGTGGGCGCGATCTTCTCGAGGATGGCGTAGATCTCGCGCATCTTCGCGTCGCGGCCGATGATCTCGCCGAAGCGCTGCTTGTCCGAGGGGACGATGCGCATCTTCTCGTCGACCGGCGCAAAGCGCATCTCGCTTTTGCCCAGCGCGATGACGTGGTCGGGCCGCAGCCAAGCCTCTCGCACGCGCACCCGGTTGACGAAGGTGCCGTTGGTCGAGTCGAGGTCGCGGATGAGATAGTTCGACCCTTCGAGGAAGATCACGCAGTGATTGCGGCTCACCGTCTCATCGTCGAGCACCAGGTCGTTGTCGGCGGTGGCGCCGATGCTGATGCTGTCCTTGTCGAAGACGTGCGACTTGACCTCGCCGTCGGCCATCAGCTCCAGCTTGCAGCGCCGCAGCGTGATCTCGGTAGGCCGTCCGTCGATGTAGGTGATCTTGGTAAGAGAGGCCGTGCTCGGTAGCTCGGTATCAGGAAGTTGCATATCGATGCTTACCATAACCAAAAGAGCAGACTGGGGTCAATGGTCTCCATCGAGACTGCACTTTTGGATTCTCACGCTCTCTCGCATAAGCTTGATTTCACGCGTCTTTGCGTTCAGCCGCCTTTGGGCTTCTCCGGCTTTCCGGCCGCTTTTTGTGGCTCGGTTTTCGAGGAAGGCAGGCTCGGAAAGCCGCCTCCGGCCGGAGGGGGTTCGAGCACGATGGGCTCGATGCGTTCGGGATAAACCTCGACCTTGAGGGTCTTCTTCAGCTGGTCGACCATGTCGGCGACCGCCTTCTGCCTTGCATCACGCCAGAGACGCATGCGGATGGACTGGTTGGCGTCGGCCAAGCTCTTGGACTCGGCGGGCCGGATTCCCGTCAGCTTCAGCACGCTGTAGTTTTCGCCGATTTTGATCGGCTCCGAGACGTCGCCCACGTCTTTGAGTGCGAAGGCCGCGGCCGCCAAGGTCGTGTCCACGGGGGCATCGATGCTGTTGGGCGGCGTGCCTTCGCGGGTGAAGAAACGCAAATCACCGCCGCGCAGTTTGGTCTCGCTGTCGAGCGAGCGATTTTGCACCAGCATCATGAAGTCGCGGGCATCGGCCTTGCGGACTTCGTCGACGAGCTTCTGCGCTTCAGCGCGGTCGGCAACGACCACATGCGAGGCGCGGCGCAGTTCGGGGCGGTTGAACTCCGTGCGGTGGCTCTCGTAATAGGCGGCGACCTTGTCTTCGGGGATGGAGGAAGGGGTCACCTTGGCGTCGATCTCGCGCTGGATGAGGTGCTGCACCGAGCTCTGCTTGACGGCTTTGACCACCACCGGGTCTTTGCCATAGCCGCGGATGGAGGCCTCGCGCGCCAAGAGCTCGAAGCGCACCAGGTTGCTGACGTAGCCTTCGAGCTTCTTGCGGTCGGTGTTGGCCTTCTTCATGAAGGGCGATTGCGAGCGGATGTGCTCTTCGATTTCACCGACGGTCAGAGTGCCCTTCTTGAACTTGACGACCACCTGGTCGCGTCGCGCCTGTTCTTCTTTCGAAGGCTCGCCTTTTTTCTGGCCGCGGGCGTAGGGCACCGCGAGGGCCAACGCTAGGCTCAAAGCGCCGAGGGCAGCCAAAAACGAGGGGCGACGGAAAAGCGAGAGGGCAGGCAACATGCGCCGACCGTTTCACGCGTCGCTGGTCTGGTCAAGGCAATGCAAAAGGCCCAAGGGCGTCGCTTCGCACTTGAGGCGACGCGCCGGCCTATGCGACCCTTACGCCACCATGAATAGGCGAATTCTCCCCCTGTTATTGCTGAGTTCTTTCCTCTACCTGGGCTGCGGCGACGACGGCGAAACCGAGGCCGACCGCCGCGGCGTCGGCGCGCAGTGCACCAGCACCGCCAACTGCCAAGAGGACGAAGGCCTCAGCTGCCTCACCCAGTTCCGCGGCGGCTACTGCGGCAAGAGCCCCTGCAGCGCCAACAGCGACTGCCCGGCCGGCTCGGCCTGCGTCGCGCATACCGACGGCCAAAACTACTGCTTCCGCAGCTGCGTCGACAAAGCCGAGTGCAACGCCAACCGCAGCGTCGACAACGAAGCCAACTGCTCCGCCAATATTACCTTCGTGCAGCCGGGAACGCCTGGCAAAGCCTGCGTGCCGCCTTCGGGGAGCTAGGGCGACGGGGCTGCCCTTTGGCCGACAGCGGTCTTCGATGGCATGGACGCCACGGAGCGTAGAAG
>ERZ1066121.2419-NODE-2419-length-11850-cov-6.162442_pt1 | contig 11850 bp, 8 predicted proteins | sample MGYA00382768_ERZ1066121 | MGnify/ENA primary metagenome ERZ1066121 (study PRJEB33369, sample SAMEA5778351) | biofilm metagenome | biome: Industrial cooling water; feature: Water cooling tower basin; material: Biofilm | place: United Arab Emirates | collected... | reverse complement strand
CTCCTACCTCGCCAACGCCGAAAAAGAGGGCATGAACCTCGATCCCAAGGCCTGGTCGAGCGTCGGCGCGCAGGGTGTCATCAAAGGCGAGATCCGCGGCGGCTCGGTGGAGATGCGCCTCTACGAGCTGGCCAAGGGCGGGCAGGCCTCGCTCACCAAGACCTACCCGGCGGGCGGGCAGCTACGCAAGAGCATGCACCTCTTTGCCAACGAGGTGCTCAAGGTGCTGACGGGCAAGGCGGGCGCCTTCGACTCGCGCATCACCTACGCGATGAAGATGGGCGCGGAGCGCAAAGATGTCTTCGTCGCCGACTACGATGGGCATGGCGCGGGTCGCGTTTCGAGCGGCAAAGGCATCGCCATGTTGCCCAACTTCGGTCCGGGCGGCGTCTGGTATTCGCGCCTGACCAAAACGGGCATGTTCATCACCCGTTCGGGCATGGGTGAGAAGCCCATCGTCAGCAGCAGCGGCATGGATATGGCGCCCACCGTCTGCAACGGCCGCATCTACTTCACCTCGACGCGGGACGGCAACAGCGAGATTTACAGCTCCAATCTCAGTGGTGGAGATGTGCGTCGCTTGACGAAAAACCGCTCTATTGACGTCAGCCCCACCTGCGGACCCGGCGGCAAGATCGCCTTCGTCTCCAACCGTCAGGGTGGGCCGCAGGTCTTCGTCATGGACGCCGACGGCGGTGGCGCCAAGCGCCTCACCTTCCGCGGCGACTACAACCAGACGCCCGCGTTCTGCAACGACCCGGAGAACCCGATGCTCGCGTTTACGGGTCGTGCGGGAGGCATGGACGTCTTCACCATCAACCTGAAGACGCAGCAATACACGCGCATCACGCAGGGGCAGGGGATGAACAAAGACCCGGCTTTCTCGCCCGATTGTCGCATGATCGCCTTCGCGTCCTCGCGCGGCGGCATCTTCATCGCCAACCCCGAAGGCCTCAACCAGAACAAGGTGGTCAGCGGGGCGGCAGAGACGGTGCGCTGGTCGCGCTGAAGGGAAGCTCCCTTGCAAGTAGCGAAGTGTTCGCGCCGCGTGCCTCGTTCACGCGGCGTTTTTTTCTCGGCGTTTTGGCTCGTGGCGGGCGTTACGCTCGCGAGCTTTTCTCAGTCCTCCACGCAGGCGCAATCGAGAGATAGGCAGAAACTGACGCCCAGCGCAGGCCGCAAAGGAAAAGCTGCGACCGACGACATGCCCTCGTCCACTACGTCCTGTCCTTGGTACGACGGGGAGTGCCGGCGTGCGCGCGCCGCTTCTGGGGTCGCCGAAGGCGCCGGCAGAGGCCTGAGCCATCCTCGCTCCCGCGGCGCGAGTGCCCCTTCGCACCCCCGAGGGATGCGTTCCCCACGCTCGAAGAGCAGCCTCGCTCCCGCGGCGCCGACGAAAGACATGCGCGGATCGCTCAGCACCGAGGCCGTGCGCGGTGTGGTGCATCAGCATATCGACGAGGTCGACCGCTGCTTTCATATCGCCGGTCCGGGTCGCGCGGCGCCCTATGGACAGCGCACGCTCACCTTCGTCATCTCGCCCCATGGCAAGGTGCAGTCGGCCTTCATCAAGGAGCCCGCCGCGACGCCTTGGCGCGAGGTCGATCAATGCCTCAAGCGCGTCGCCCTGGGCTGGCGTTTTCCGCGGCCGCAGGGCAATGGCATCGTGATCGTCAGCTACCCCTTCCAGCTTGGAGTCTGAGGGCCAGCTCGGAGTCTGAGGGGCGCTCGCGGGAGCGCTGCGGAAGTGGCGATGCGTGGATTCGAACCACGGACCTAGCGCGTATGAAACGCCCGCTCTAACCAACTGAGCTACATCGCCAAAAGCGCTGCGGAGTATAAAGGGGGCCTGCTCGCTGTCAACGTTTGTAGACGAGCGGAAGTCGGCGAAGCTCCTATTCGCTCAGTCCAGTCGAACTGCGGATGTTGCGGATTACCTGCGCTCGATTGGCATTCGCGGGGAAAGGGAAAAGTTGGGTCGCGCCGTTTTGGACTACGACGACTGCCGGAGTGTAACAGCCTACCGAAAAAGACTGCGTGCAGGAGGTCGCCCCCAATTGCCCCTCGGATTCCAAGATATTGAATACTTCCACCGCACGGTCGAAGGCGCCTGCCACTGTAGTGGCATCTTGGGCTCCAACGCCCCGCCATGTGTCACGCCCTTGAGTATCGCGTCCTCGGTACTCCGCAGTGGCCGCATAGATGTAGGTAGTTTGGGCTCCGCTCTGCTTGTCGGCGATCACTCCGTTGTCGTCTAGCAGAACGTTGTCTTCAGTCTCCGCCCCGCACGCGGCGAGCGGCAAGCTCAGTAGCCCACAGACCAAGGTAACTCGGGAGAACTCGCTAAGTTTCAATTTCACGACACACCTCTCCACCCACGCTCAGCAAAGGGTGTGCCTGACATGATACCCACTGGACGACGAACTCAGGGTCCGAGGCGGCGGCGTAGCCAGTGGACGCGGAGGGCGAGGGAGGTGTCGCTGGCGGTGGCCATGGGCAGGCCGGCTTCGCGGATGCCGAAGAGGTTGAAGATGATGGCCAGGGAGAGGGCGCGGGTGAGGTCGAAGGCGCCGTCGAAGCGCATACGGATGGTTTGGCGATTGAGGTCGGGGAAGCCCGAGACGAAGTAGTCGAAGAGGCCTTCGAACTTGACGCGGCGCTCGTCTTTTTTGAGAAACTCCCAGGGGCGGAGCACGACCTGAAAACCGGTACCGGGCAGGACGTCGGCGCCAGGCTGCAGGGCTTGCCATTCGAAACCGCCGCTGACGCGGAACACCAACTCTTCGAAGATCGAGAACTGCAGGCCGCCGGTGGGGCGGACCAGAAAGGCGCGGTAGTCGCGGGTCGCCGGGACGGTGAGCTCGCTTTCGAGGTAGTTTTCGGCGAAGGGCTCGGGGACGTAGAAGCGGGGTTTGCGTTCGTGGAAGGTCTTCCAGATCAGCGTCGCGCGGTAGGAGGTGCGGTCGGCACCTTCGGTCAAGGGGCCGGTGCCGGTTTGGGTGAGGCGGTAGAGGATTTGGCCGATGTTTTCCAAATCCCAGCTGGGGGCGCGGACGTCGACGCGCAGGTTGGAGTCCAGGCCGAAGGTGACCGTGCCGGTGCGCTGCAAGAGGGGCTGCTGGTAGCCGGCGGAGTTGCGCACGGCGGCGCCGGCGAAGGTGGCATCGGTGTCGATGCGGTAGATCCACTCGGTGCGTTCGCTCGGGTCTTTGACGGCGCGCCTCGGGTCTTCCTGCCGCGGGGTGTCGAAGTAGTCCATCAAGAGCGCACTCAAAGAGGGCGTGTCGAGGATCTCCCAACTGGGTCCTGCGGGGAGTGCGACGTCGTTGTCTAGCGTCATCGACTCGAGGGCGACGATGCGGTAGCTGCCCTTCGATTCAATGGCCCGTCCGTTGATCTCGACCTTCTCCTCGTCGCCATCTTTCTCGACCCGCGCGCCTTGGACGAACCAGGGGCCATCCGTCGGGCTCTTGGCCATGCCTTCGAGCCAGCCGGCCTCGACCTGCGAGGTCGCCACCTTTTCCTCGAAACGCAGGCCGATTTTGATGTCGCTCGCGCTTAGGCGACCGCGCCGCAGGGGCCTCCAGCTCTCCTCGAGGAGGGAACGTGGCAAGACCGCCACGTCGGCACCCGTGCGTTCGAGCAAAATGGAGGCGACCAGCTCGAGGAGGCCTTGGCCATCGATGGCGTGGTCGAGGGGTGCGCCCGCGAAGGCGTCGCCCCAAATCTCGCAGTAGCGCGGGCCCACGTTTTCGATCCAGCGCTGCACTTTGGCCGAGGCGTATTTGGAGGGGTCGAGGGGCCGGGCGATGAGCGAGAGGGTATCGAGAAAGAGCTCGCGGCGCATCTGCATACGCACGATGCCGGAGGGGGGCGCGGCCACCAAGGCCGGCTGAAAGGCGAGCGGGCGGGCGAAGAGAAACTCGCGACCCGAACCGGCGACGACCACCACGTCGGGCTTGCTGCCCTCGGGCAGCGAAGCGACCAACCCCAAGGCAGCGCCCGCGGCTTCCGGGCCTTGGCCGAAATCGACGCTGGCGATGACCACCGTCGCGCCTTGCTTTCGCGCCTGCTGCGAGGCGGCCATGAGTGACTCTTTGGCAGAGAGCACCTGCAAGCCCTGCGCGCTCTTCGGCGGCAGACGCGAAAAGAGTACGGGGCCGATGATGCCGATGAGTGCCACCCGCTCGTTTTCGATAGGGTGGATGGAGACGCCGTCGCTGCTGTCGACGATTTGATCGCAGAGCGCGCGGGCGCTGCGCTCACAGCGCAGATTGCTGGCGATCATAGGCACGCCTTTGGCCGCCAAGGCCCGGGCGCTGCGCACCAGCGAGGCCCGCGGCAGGCGCAGCTCCTCGTGTCCGACGACGAGGGCGTGGTAACCGAGATCACGCACCAGCGAGGCCGTCTCGTCTGCGGCCTGCTCCAAGGCGAACTGCGTCAACCCATGCGGAGCGAGCAAGCCGCCCGAATCGAAGACGAAATTGGGAACCTGCCGCCGCGTCGACTCGCCCAAGGCCGCCGCATAACGCGAGAAGGCGAGCGGACGGAGAGCGCGACCGGGACGGCACAAAGGCTCGGCCAGACGCCCCTCGAAGCCGGAACTCGCATACACCTCGATCTCGAACCTTGCGCTGGCTCGCGTCTCTTGGGCGAGCAGGGGGCGTGTGCTCAGCCAAGGAGCGCAGACCCCGAAGAAAAGGACGAGACTCAAGCGGAGCGAGCCACTTGGAGCCCTGCAATTCACCTGCGGCCCATAGCAAACCTTGGCACTCGACGCACGAGTGTTCAGCCAAGCTCGGCTCTGGTACACTGCGCAACATGCCTTGCTTCAAGACCTTCCTGGGCGAGGGGAGACCCAAAGTCTTCCCGGTGTACAAAAAGCTCGTCAGCATCGGTTCGGCGACCCTCAACGACATCCGGGTCGAAGCCGAAGGCGTCGAGGAGCACCACGCCCAGCTCGTCTTCGACGGCCGCGACTTCCACGTCTCGGAGATCGCCGGCAAAGGCGCGATGTCGATCAACGGCAAAAAGAAGCGCCGCAGCAAGCTCTTTCACAACGACCGCCTCGGCCTCGGCAGCGCGGAGCTCGTCTTTTCGATTTACGAAGAGACGCTGCCCCTCGAGGAAGCGCAAGGTGGGGATATCGCGGCCGAACTCGAGGGCATGCGCAGGCTCTCCGACTTCAATCAACGCTTGATGGCCTTGCGCAGCGTCCCCGAGCAGCTCGACGCTCTGGTCGACGCCGTGATCGAAGTGACCCACGCCGACAAAGGTTTCGTCATCTTGCTCGAAGAGGGTCAGCCCCGGGTGACAGTGGCGCGCAACGTGGCGCAAGAAAACCTGCCCGATGGCGTCCGCCATCTCAGCGACAGCATCTTGCGTAAGGTCATCGAGAGCCGGCGTCCCTTGATCGTCAGCGACGCGCTGCGCGACGAAGCTTTTCGCTCGAGCGAAAGCGTGATGAACCTCAAGCTCTGCTCGGTGATGTGCGCGCCTCTGGTAGCGCAAGGCCAGCTCCTCGGCTTGATCTACGTCGGCAACGACCGGGTCGCGAGCTTGTTCGAAAACTCCAGCCTCGATGTGCTGACCGTCTTCGCCGGCCAGGCTTCGCTCATTTTGCAGACCGCCATCTTGCTCGATCAGCTCGTCAGCGACCGTGACCAGCTGGCCGAGCAGCTGCAGGACAAACACTTCGGCGACATCATCGGCAGCTGCCCGAGCTTGATGGAAGTCTTCAAAAAGGTCGCCAAGGTCGCGACCACCGACATCAGCGTACTCATCACCGGCGAGACCGGCACGGGCAAGGAACTGATCGCCCGTGAGCTGCACCGCCGTTCGCCCCGCGCCGAAGGCCCCTTCGTGGTCATCAACTGCGGCGCTATCACCGAAAACCTGATGGAATCCGAGCTTTTCGGCCATGTGCGTGGCGCCTTCACCGGCGCCATCGCGACGCGGCCGGGCAAGTTCCAGCAGGCCAATGGCGGCACGCTTTTCCTCGACGAGATCGGCGAGTTGCCCCTGGCCTTGCAGGTCAAGCTGCTGCGCGCGCTGCAGGAGCGCGTGGTCACCAAGGTGGGCGAAAACCGACCCGAATCCGTCGATATCCGCGTCCTGGCGGCGACGCACCGCGACCTCGAAGAGGAGATCCGCACCGGCCGCTTCCGCGAAGACCTCTACTACCGTCTCAACGTCGTCAACCTGCGCTTGCCGGCGCTACGCGAGCGCGGCGACGATGTCTTGCTCATCGCCAAATACCTGCTCGCCAAATACAGCAAAGAGTACGAGGCCAAGGTCAAAGGCTTCTCGCGCGAGGCGGTGGCGGCGCTGCGCAAATACGAGTGGCCAGGCAACATTCGGCAGCTGGAAAACCGCATCAAAAAAGCGGTGGTGTTGGCCGAAAGCCAGCTCCTCGAAGCCGAAGACCTCGAGCTCTTTCCCGAAGCGCTCGCGGCCATCATGCCCCTGGCACAGGCCAAAGAGGAGTTTCAGCGCCGCTACGTGCTCGAGATCCTGGAGCGCAACAACGGCAACCGAACCAAGACCGCACGCGATCTCGATGTCGACCCCAGGACGATTTTCCGGTATCTCGAACGTGAGAGCGTGCCTCCCGAACCGGGGGGAGCGACCTCGCTCTAGGCCCTTGGTCCCTGACAGCGATGTCATGGGTTGGAAGCGATGGGCGTATTCCGCATCCCCTCACCTGCCCCAAAGACGCGAGAAACGAAGCGCTCGTCGGCCCATGGCACGCGCTTTGCGGCTCTATGGTGGATGGGGAGGTGGATCTTCGCCTTGCTCTTCACCGGCTGTTTGGTGACCAAAAAGATCGATTTCGAGGAGGAGGTCAATGTACCCCCCTCGATCACCAGTGCGCGTGGCGCGGCCTCTTTGGGGACGGCGCTCGGTCAGGTGGTGCGCATCAATTTCGGGCTCAACGGCGCCGACCCTCTGGGTTCGACGGACTTTCCCGTCATCGTCCGTGATCCCAACGTGAAGCAGACGCTGCAATGGCAGGTCTTCCTCAACTTCTCGCTTGCGGCGCTGACGCCCAACGATCCCGGCTCCTTCGAGGGCTCGCTGATCGACAACAACGTCCTGCCGCCCTCGAACGACAATGCCATCGACCGCGAGCTGACCTTCCGCGTGCCTCATACCCGCTTTCGCGAGACTGGGGCCTGCTACAAGGTCGAGCTCCTGGTCTCCTCGGATTTCAAGGACGTCTTTCCCAACCGCGAGCCGGTCCAAGACGGCGACCTTGCCAGCGCCGTGTGGTGGGTGGGCGTGACCGACGACAACGCCCAAGTGGTCGACCTGAGCAGGTGCCCATGAGGGCTCCACTCCTTCGGGCGCTGGCCCTCTTCCTCCTGCTCTTCGGCACCTGGGGCTGCGACTTTTCAGTCGATAGTCCGGTCTCGGCCCGCAACGAGTGCAAGACCGACCGCGAGTGCGGCGGCGGTCGCTGTGCGCTCGACTTGGGCATTTGCGTGAGCGACCAAACCGCACCCTTTGCCGTCGGTCTCGAGGTCATCTTGGGCGGCGGTTCGGCCAACGACCGGGCGCGCAACTACATCTTTGCGCCCTACCTCGTCGAGGCAGGGATGGCGGGCATCGAGCTCAGCTTGCCCTCGTCGGTAAACATCGCGGGCAACGTGCGCTGGCGTGCGCAGGGCCAGCTGGTGAGCTCGAAAATTTCCTTTTTGCGTCGCGACCCCCTCTCGACCTTGGCGACGACGAGCAATCAATCGGCAGGGTTCAGCGCGCTGGGTGCCCAAACCGAGACGCGGATGAATCCGATCACGGCCGCCGACGGTCAAGCGGCCGATTACCTGACCAAGGTCTTTCAGGGAGGCCTCTACGACATCCTCGTCGAACCGGATGGCGACGCCATTTATGAGCTGCCGCCCCTGCGTTTCGAAAACATCAGCGTGCCGGAAGATCGCAGTTTCGCGCGTTTCGACGTCGCCTACCCGGCGCAGCTCAGCGAGCTGCAGGGCGTCGTCTACGGCGAGGCGGTGACCCAAGGTGGCGCAACGGAGCCGCGCAACGGCCTGCAAGTGCGCGCCGTGGAGGTGGAGAGCCGCCGCGTCATCTCGTCGACGGCCATTACCGGCACCCGCGGCCAGCCGCCCGGGGGCTTTCGCATCCGCATCGACCCGAGCCGCGCGCTCTGCAACTGCTTTGTCCTCGAGATCAGCGCCGGGCAGGACCAGCCCCTCTTTCCGACGGTGCGCGTCGACCCGCAGTACTTCTTCCTCGGCGCCAGCGAAGCCTCGATCTTGGTGCCGACCTTGCCCTCAATCCGCTACGAGGGACGCGTCGTCAGCGACGCGGAGAGCGGCGAGCTGCCTATCCCCAACGCGGTGTTGACCTTCTTGTCAGAGACGGTCTTCGACGAATCCACCAAGCTCAAGGGCTCCTTCCGCGTCAGCGCGCTGAGTTCGAACGAGGGGCGCTTTGCCGTCGACTTGCTGCCGGGCGATTACCAGGTGGTGGTCACGCCGGCCGAGACCCAGGCTTGGAGTGTGGTCGCGCAGAAGCTCGCGATCCGTAGTCCTGTGCGGGCAGGTCCCGAGGAGGCCGTGTTTCGCGTCTCGCCGCGCATCCCGCTCACCGGGTCGATCCAAACCTGGGACGCTCGCAGCGTGCTCGGCGTACGGGTCTCGGCGCTTTCGCTTCGGGATGCGTCTGCCTCTGCGGCGGAGGCGCGTTTCAATCGCAGCTTCGAGATCTCGAGCGACCAAAAAGGGAGCTTTCGTCTCGCGCTCGATCAAGGCGACTACGATCTGTTGATGCGGCCTTCGGAGGAGAGCCGGCTGCCTTGGCTCAGCCAGCGAGACCTTCAAGCGCGTTTCGATCCCAACGCAGGCAATCTCGTCGCGGATCAGCCCTACGTGCTTCCCTTGCCTTTCGTCGTGCGTGGACGAGTAATTTCGGCCGAGGGCGAAGCGGTCAAAAACGCCGAGGTCCTCGTCTACGACCTGCCTGCCAGCATGCCGAGCGGCGTCGCTCCGGACGATGGTGCCGCCGCCCCCTCGCCGACGGTGGTCGTGAGTACTCGCGGCCGCGCCATCCAAATCGGTCGTGCGCTTACCGACGACCAGGGCAACTACGTGCTCCTCTTGCAGCCACGTGCGCCTTGAGCTCAGCGCTCCCCTTAAAGAGAGGGGTTAGGGTGATCCGTTGGTGAGCAGTAGGGCAAAGTGGTCCCGGTAGAAGATCGCCGTGCACGTGTCGGCCTCGCCACCGTCGAAGTAAGCCAGGGGAGGAGGCTCTTCGACGTCGGGATCAAAGTAGCCGGTCGAAAGCAGAAAGTCTGGCTGTATCGCGTACACAGCGGTCGTGGGAGGTACTAGTCGAGCAAGCGATGCACGATGATCGAACGACGCGCTCAACGCGCTAAGAAGGCTCTCGGCCTTCGTTGCGGGTGGAGGTACGAACAAGCAGCTTAGCAAGCGGCCGATGATTTTGAGTGCATGCTTTTCCGGCATCGAATTGGAGTAGGGGCTTTGGTGCTGCGTCGTGAGCATCCAGATTAGCCGCTCGACGAATTCGTCTGGCGGCAGACCGCTCAGCGAGAGAGAAACCCCAGGTTTAGTGAAGCTGCCTTTGATTCGTTCGATCCGAGGTTGGTCGGAAGAAGCCCAATCAATGATCTGGTAGTTCGTCCATCCGCGAAGCAGGTCGCATCGATACATGCATTCATCGAACGCGGCGGAGCCTACGAAGTGTTGCAGCGTATCCGCATGGTTCGAGCCACCCTTTTCGGGCCATACCCGGAAGAAAAAGGTATTGGAGTTCAAGGTGACGTCGACTGCGTCCAAAAATGTGAGGGCGGCTGGATCGTTGAGGGGGGCGGTAGTGTACTTCATCGGAAGCGCTCAACTCACTAGCCATCATCGTTCGGAACCCCTCGTCGCCGCAGAACGCATTAAGCTGGGGTCGCTTTTCGGCGCCAGAGCAAGAAGGCCATGCCCAGCAGGCTTAGCCAACCTGGCCAGTCGCCGAGGTATTCGTAGAGGGTATGTCCCTGCAAGAGGGCGACGCTGGCGTCGAGGTTTTCGCGGGTGAACACGCCCGAGGCCCGCACCACCTGCCCGGTGGCGTCGACGACGGCGCTGACGCCGCTGTTGGTCGCGCGCACCAGATAGCGGTGATGTTCGACGGCGCGGAACTTCGCCAGGGCGAGGTGGATCCAGGGTTCGGTGGTTTTGCCGAACCAGGCGTCGTTGGTGACATTGACCAAGAGGTGCGGATTGGCGCTGCGCACCGCGCCGCGCACGAAGGCCGGGAGGATGTCTTCGTAACAAACCAAGGTGCTGAGGCGCCAGGGGCCGAGCTTGAGGGGACGGGTATGGTTGCCCGGCGTGAAATGGCCGCTGTTGGGCGACCATTCGTAGAGGATGGGGAAGGTCTCGCCGAAGGGTAGGTACTCGCCGAAGGCGAGCAGGTAGGTTTTGTCGTAGCGGCCCAGGGCGCGGCCCTCGCGATCGAGGAGGAAGGCCGTGTTGTAGAGGCGCTCTTTGCCGCCTTCGTAGCGGCGTGAAAGGCCTCCGAAGAGGAGGGGCGTCTTCAAGGGACCGGTCACCCAGGGGCGCAGGCTGGGCACGTTTTCGGGGACCACGAAGGTATAGGCCGACTCGGGCCAGATCAGCAGGTCGGGCTTCACTTCTTGCTCGAGCTTGATCGACTGCTCGAGGTGCCGCCGCAGGCCTTCGCCCGGGTCTTCGCGTTTGCTGAAGATGCCCATATTCGTCTGGACGATGCCGACCTTGAGCGAAGGGGCGGCCGCGCTGCGTGCCCGCACCTCGAGCAGGCGGTAGTGCCCGTAGGCCAAGGTGGCGAGCACGAAGAGGGCGCTCATCAAAATCGGCGCCCACTCCCGGCGGCTTGGGCGACTTCGGCGCATGAAGAGGCGCGCGCTTTGGTAGAAGGCGACGTTGACGAGGACGATCAGCGCCGAGATGAGCATGGGGCCGCCCACGTCCGCGATTTGGATCCAGTGCAGCTGGTCGTGCAGGCTGTTGGCGTAATAGCTGGGGAAGAGCAGGGGGTAGGCCATCTCAGAGACGCCGTAGGCCAGCGGAGCCACCCACCAGGGGCTCCATCCCCGCGTTCGCGCCGCGCGGTAGAGGCCGGCGAAAAAGGCGAACTGCCCTCCCTGATAGAGGCAGATGATCGCGGTGAAGAGCACACAGAGGAGGGTGCCAAAGCCCGAGAACTTCTGCAGCATCTCGACGAGCCAGTAATAGCCGCCCCAGTTGGTCACCCAGCCGTAGAGTGCGCCGAGGAGCAGGGCCTGTTTGAGGTTGCTCTGCTCGAGCACGAAAAAGAGAGGGATCAGCGCCACGAAGGCCAAAGGCCAGAGGTCGAAGCCGGCAAAGCCAGAGAAATAGAGGACGCCGCCCAGCAGAATCAGACCGAGCTGCCAGAGGTGAGGTTTCCAGGTCGCGGCGTGAGCCAAAGCGTTCCCTTCCTGCGGGGCGCTGCCTTTGGCGCGGGCGGGGCTGGATTGCGGAGGAATGCCGCGGCTCGAGTGTTTTTTGGCGTTCATGAAGGGTTGTTGACGCTGCCGAGCGCTCGCTGGACGGCGTCGAGCAGCTCGTGATGGCGGAAGGGTTTGATGAGGTAGGCGAAGGCTCCTGCCGCGTTGCCCTCCTCACGCTCTTTGCTGGAGCCCTTGGCCGTGAGGATGATCACCGGGATATGCGCATAGCGGGCGTCACGCTTCATGGTGCGGCAGAGCGTGATGCCGTCGAGGGTGGGCATCATCAGATCGGTGACCACCACGTCGGGTTTGGCCTTGGGGTCGAGTTTGCGCAGCGCCTCGGCGCCGTTGCTGGCCTCGCTGAT
>ERZ1066121.2412-NODE-2412-length-11864-cov-9.284529_pt1 | contig 11864 bp, 6 predicted proteins | sample MGYA00382768_ERZ1066121 | MGnify/ENA primary metagenome ERZ1066121 (study PRJEB33369, sample SAMEA5778351) | biofilm metagenome | biome: Industrial cooling water; feature: Water cooling tower basin; material: Biofilm | place: United Arab Emirates | collected... | reverse complement strand
AAGCTCGGGCCCGCAGTGATTGAACAACATGAGCTGCGGGTTGGTGATCCGACCGCCTTCCAAGGCGACGAGCGCGATATCATGTTCATTTCCTTGGTAGCGCAAGCCAATGACGCTCCGCTTTCCGGGGTACGCTTCGATCAGCGCTTCAACGTGGCGACATCTCGTGCGCGAGATCGTGCATATCTAGTTCGCTCGGTGGACATTGAGCAGCTGAGGGCCAGCGATCAGCTTCGTCGAGCATTGCTCGATCATTTCCGGATGCCGTTCCCGGCTGAGGGACGAGAAGCACAGAATCGTCGCGAAAGGTGCGAGTCGCCTTTCGAGACCAAAATGTACGATCTGCTGGTCGAACAGGGCTACCGCGTCGACACTCAGGTAAAAGTGGGCGATTTCAGGATTGATCTGGTCGTCGAGGGTGAGAATGATCGCCGAGTAGCGATCGAATGCGACGGAGATCGTTATCACGGGCCCGATCGATGGGCCGCAGACATGGCGCGGCAGCGGATTCTAGAGCGGGCTGGCTGGACCGTATGGCGCTGCTTCGCGTCTCGGTTCGTTCGGTATCAAGATCAGGTCATTGCCGAATTGACCGCATTTCTTCGCGAACGCGGAATTGAACCAACCGGACGGTCCGAAGCTTGGGTTAGCCGCCATGTAGAGTTGCGCCATTGGCGAACCCCGGATGTCGACGACGATCTCTCTCAGGATAGCTCATCCATCATTCCGGATCCGATCGAGCACGCGGATAACGGCGTTGGAGCTGTCTTGAAGCCGGAAGAGACAGTCGATGAGGGACAGACAAGCACCCTTGTAAGGGTGACGGAACCTCAGGTTCAGGAAGCGATTCTCAGCTTGATGTCCGATGGCCGGACGTGGAGCAACGCAGAGCTCAAGCATGCGCTGCCCGAGCGCCTCCCTCTGTCGTCAGCCGACCGCGAGCGGGCAACATTCAGACCGAATGAGGAAAAGTGGGAAGAGCTCGTCAACAATGCGCTTTCCCCGTCGCGCGGGAACTCCTTGCCGGCGCGCGGCCTAGTGGTCAGTAGGGGACGGGGTCTCCATCAGATTGCCGCATCGACAGAAACTCTCGACCTCGCTCCGGAAGAAACTCCGGAACCCTCGACCGACGAGTCTGATTTCCTGCCACCGATCTATGAGGTGGGGCAGGAGTATCGATTTGCGGACATCACGGTCGCCCATTACGAAGGCGACCTGATCTACGATGAGGCTTACCACCCCCGTCTCCAAGCTTTGGTCGCAGAAGTGATAGAACGCGAGGCGCCGGTCTACCTCGAGCTGGTGGTTGAGCGCGTCGCTCGGGCTCACGGGAAGCAGAAGGCAGGCCGAATAATCCATGAGCGTGTGGTGTCGGCGATCCCTCACCCATGCCGTAGATCCACAGAAGGCGACCGCGTTGTGCTTTTTGGGACTGGGGCCAACCCCAATCAGCTCGTAGCCCTGAGGCCGTCAAAGTCTGACTGGAGGTCCCACCGGGATACTCCGTTGGTCGAATTGGCCAGCCTAGCACTGCCGCTGGTCAGAGCGAACAAGACGGACGACGAGATACTCGCGCACTACGCGAAATCATTTAAACTTGCGCGTCTTCGCCAACCGACAAGGGTGCGTTTCGAACAAGCGATCGCGATCGCACGGCTTGCTCGCAATGGATCTCAATAGCCACGGTCTTTCAAGACTGCATCGTCAAGGGTGTAGCGTTGAAGGTCGCCCCCATCATAGAATGTCCTTTGTCTGAGCGTCGATCGACAGCCGGATTTCCCATACCCTTTGGTTCCCATCTTCGTGCTCCATGGGGCACCACCTTCTTCGCGGTGGATCTTCCAGACCGACCGATGGCAAGCCCGCGCAAGGCGGCGGGGCGATCTTCGGATTATGCTTAATCCGTTGTTAGCGAATTGGGGTTAGCCCGGCGGGCAGACCGGAAAACCAAACGCCTGGAAGCCCGCACCCATGTCGACCAGCAACACCGCCTTGCCGAGCCTGTCCGGATATGATGCGCGCAAGGCCAGCCTGCTCGCGCTGCCTGTCTACACTCTGACCATTTTCCTTTCGGCCTTCCTGCTGTTCGGGGTGCAGCCGATGTTCACCAAGATGGTGATGCCGGTGCTGGGGGGCACGCCCGCAGTGTGGTCGGTGGCGATGGTGTTCTTCCAGAGCGTGCTGCTGCTGGGCTATGCCTATGCCCATGGCCTGACCCGCCGCCTGCCCCCGCGCACGGCGGCGGTGGTGCATCTGGCGCTGATGGCGCTGGTGCTCGCGCTTGCCCTGCCGATCGCGCTCAGCGATGCGCTGGGCGCGCCGCCCGAGCAGGGGCAGGCGCTGTGGCTGATCGGGGTGTTCGGCCTGTCGGTGGGCCTGCCGTTCTTTGCCGTTTCGGCCAACGGCCCGCTGCTGCAAGCCTGGTTTGCCCGCACCGGGCACCCGCATGCGAGCGACCCCTATTTCCTCTACGGCGCCTCGAATATCGGGTCGCTGCTGGCGCTGCTCGCCTATCCGCTGGTGATCGAGCAGATGCTGCCGCTCCGGTTGCAGGCCTCGGTGTGGAGCGCCGGGTTCGGCGCGCTGCTGGTGAGCATCGCCGCCTGCGCGCTGTTCCTGCGCCATGCCGCACCGGCCCAGACCGCTGCCCCCGCCGCAGCGCAGGCCGAAGAGAGCGCGCCTGCCAGCATCGTGACCAACCGCGACCGGCTTGCGTGGATCGGGTTGTCGCTCGTTCCCTCGGCGCTGCTCGTCGCCACAACGGCACATGTGACGGGCGAAATCGCCGCCGTGCCGCTGCTGTGGGTGCTGCCGCTGGCGCTGTATCTCATGACCTTCTCGGTCGCCTTCCGCACCGGCGGGGACCGGCTGGAACGCGCGCTGATGCTGCTCCAGCCGGTGCTGCTCGCCGCGATCATCGCCACCCTGCCCTTCGTGCGCGGGATGCCGTTCTATGTCCTGCTGCCGCTCAACCTCGCCTTCTTCACGGTCAGCGTGACGCTGTGCCACCGCGAGCTTTATGCGCGCCGGCCGGCGGTGGGGGACCTCACGCAGTTCTACTTCTTCATGTCGCTCGGCGGCGTGATCGGCGGCGCGCTGGCCTCGCTTGCCGCGCCCTTCATGTTCACCGGGCTGCTCGAATTTCCCATCCTGACGCTGGCGGTGCTGCTGTGCCGCTCGGACGTGCGCGGGCTGATGGCGCGGACCCGCCCGGCTGTCATTGCCGCGGGCCTTGCGGGTGCCTTCGCGCTGTTCCTGCTGGCCGACCGCGGGGTGATCAACCAGGATACCCTTTCGACCACCGCGATCATCATGATCCTGATCGTCACCCTCGGCCTGACCGCGACCGCCGTCGCCCGGCCCGGTCGCCTGCTGCTTGCCGCAACGCTGGGGATGCTGGTGTCGGTCGCGGTGTCGACGCCTGCGCACCTCGTCTCGCGCACGCGGTCGTTCTTCGCGGTGCACTCGACCTACGAGACGCCCGACGGCAAGGGCCGCTATCTCCAGCACGGCAACACCCTCCACGGGGCCGAACGCTGGGCCGACGATGCCGGCAAGCCGCTCGCCGGTCGTCCGGAGCCGGCCAGCTATTTCCACGTCGGCGGCGCCTATCACGAGGCGATCGAGCAGGCCCGCGCGGCGCATGGCGGCACGCTCGGCAAGGTCGCCGTCATCGGCCTCGGCATGGGCTCGCTCGCCTGCCATTCGCGCCCCGGCGAGACCTGGGATTTCTACGAGATCGACCCCGAGGTGGTGCACATCGCGCGCGACCCGAAACTGTTCCGCTCCTTCACCGAATGCGCCCCGGGGGCGCGGATCGTGATCGGCGACGGACGCCTGACGCTGGCCAAGGACGCGGGCGGGTATGACCTCATCATGCTCGACGCCTTCTCCTCCGCCTCGCCGCCGGTGCACCTCATCACCAAGGAGGCGGTCGCGATGTATGCCGCCAAGCTTGCCCCGGGCGGCGCGCTGATCTTCAACATCTCGAACCGCAACATGACGCTGTCGCACGTGGTCGCCGCCTCGGCGCGCGAGGCGGGGCTCGCCACCTGGCACCGCGCCGACGCGCAGAACATGGGAAGCTTCATGACTTCGCTGAAGGCCTCGGTCGAAGTCGCGATCGTTGCGCGCAGGGACGCCGATGTCGGCGCCATCGCGGGCGATCCCGCGTGGACCCGCACCAAGGTGCCGGCCGACTTCCGGGTGTGGAGCGACGACTACTCCAACATCCTCGATCCGCTGCGCCGCAAGCAGGGCTGGTAAGGCGGCGGCGGGCGGGCTAGGCTGGGGCCTTCCGCTCTTGCCGAAAGCCTCCGTCAACCCATGAGCCGCTGGCGCCTCGCCGCTCCTGTCGACGATATCCGCGAGGCGCTGCTCGCCCTGCCCGCCCTGCCGGAGCGGTTCGCCCTGGCGACGCTGATCGAGGTCGACGGGCCCGCCCCGCGCGACGTCGGTGCGCAGATGCTGGTGACGGCGGGCGAACACTGGGGCTTCCTGTCCGGCGGCTGCATCGAGGACGACGTCGCGGCCCACGCCCGCGAGGCTTTGGCTCAGGGCACCCCGCGCTTGCTGCGCTACGGCGAGGGCAGCCCGTGGATCGACATCAGGCTCGCCTGCGGATCGGGGATCAGCGTGCTGGTCGAGCCGGTCGCGGCGAACGAACCGGCAGTCATTTCACTCATCGAAGGCTGGCACGCGCGCCGCCCGGTGCTCTGGTCGAGCGACGGCACCACCCGCCGCGCCGAAGCCGCAGGCGAGGCGCCCGCCGATAGCTGGAACGGCGCCGCCTACACCCGCCTCTTCGCCCCGCCTTTACGGCTGGTGCTGATCGGCGAGGACGGGGCGACGCTGACCGCCGCCGCGCTCGCCCGGGCGATGGGCTGGCAGGTTGCGCTCGTCACCCCCGGCGGGCCCGAGGCAGCGCCCATGCCCGACATCGCCTACCACCGCACCGACGCGGCGAATGCGCTCGCCGCCATCGGCATCGACCGCTGGACCGCCATCGCGGTGCTCTCGCACGACCGCGAGGACGACGAGCGCGGCCTTGCCGCTGCCCTGACGAGCGAGGCCTGCTATGTCGGCGCGATCGGCGCGCGGGTGCGTCTGGAAGGCAGGCTGGCGCGGCTGCGCCGGCATGGTGTCTCGGAGGCGGAACTCGCGCGGCTCCACGCGCCGATCGGCCTTAATGGCTTCGGTAAGGCCCCGCGCGATGTGGCGCTGTCACTGATCGCCGAAGTCGCTCAGACCTTCCATGCGGCGGCCGCGGCGCAGAGGTCCGCAGGCGTGTCGATGTCGAGCAGCACGCCGCTGTCGGCGGTGTCGAGATAGGCGACGTCGTCGCGGCCCGCGAGGAGCGCACTCGCTCCCCGGTCCCCCTCTAGCGCCATGAGGTCGGCAAAGGCCGCGCGGGTGAAGGCGACCGGATGGCCGGGCTTGCCCGCATGGCGCGGCCTTGCGGCATAGCCCGCCCCATCGGCCGCCGCGATCAGATCGGCGCACAGGCCCACCGGTAACAGCGGCATGTCGCCGAGGAACACGCACACGCCCCTCGCATCCGACACCAGCGCCGCGATCCCGGTCCGCAGGCTCGCGGCCATCCCCTCGGCCCAGTCGGATGCCTCGACAAAGCGGCAGGAAAGACCATCCAGCCCCGAGCGTAGCGAGGCTCTCTCGGCTCCCGTGACCACCACCACCTCGGCGAAACCTGCGCCCGCGACCCGCTCGGCCACCCGCCGGATCACCGGCGCGCCGCCGAGGTCGGCCAGCAGCTTGCCCCCACGCTCATCGGTCCCGAAACGCCGCCCTGCCCCTCCGGCGAGGATCAGCGCCGACCAGCCATCCACCCTCAGGCCTTGGCCTGTGTCAGCACCGGCAGGTTGCGGATGCGCTTGCCGGTTGCTGCGGCAATCGCGTTGGCGAGCGCGGGGCTGGCGGGCGGCAGGCCGGGCTCGCCGATCCCGCCGGTCTTGGCGCCGCTTTCGATGAAGTGCACGTCGATCTGCGCGGGCGCATCGGCGAGCTTGAGGATCGGGTAGTCGGCGAAGTTGCTCTCCACCACTGCACCTTTCTCGATCGTGACCTGTTCGCCCATCGCCGAGGACAGCCCCATGATGAGGCCGCCTGCAATCTGCGCCTCGGCGTTCACCGGGCTCACCGTGGTGCCGCAATCGACCACGGCCCATGCCTTCAGCACCTTGGGGCTGCCGTCTTCCCTGATGCTCACTTCGACCACCTCGGCAGCGATCGTCCCGAAGCTTTCGACGATGGCGATGCCGCGGCCCACGCCATCAGGCAGCGGGCTGTCCCAGTTCGAGCGCCGCGCCACTTCGTCGAGCACCGCCAGATGCCGCGAGCCCGGCGCAAGGTGCGCACGGCGGAAGCGGTAGGGCTCCACGCCCGCTGCCGCGGCCAGCTCGTCCATGAAGCTTTCAGTGTAGAAACCGAGCTGCGTCGCATTGACCGAGCGCCACGGCCCGTCGACCTGGTTCGACTGGTAGGCATAGTGCCGCCGCGAAGTCGCGGGGATGGCGTAGATGAAGGGCACCTCGCCTTCGGCATTGCCGCTTTGCGCATAGTCGATCCGCATCGCGGTGATCTTGCCGTCCTTGACCGAGCCCTTGAGCATCGCCGAGGATTGCGGGCGGTAGGTGCCGTGGCGCACTTCCTCCTCGCGGCTCCAGATCAGCTTGACCGGATAGGGCACCTGCTTGGCGATGATCGCGACCTGATCGATGATCTCGACCAGATCGGGGAAACGCCGACCGAAGCCGCCGCCCATGATCATCGGATTGAAGATCACATCGTCCACGTCCAGACCGGCGGCAGCGGCCGCCTTGGTGCGGGTGCTGAGCGGGTCCTGAAGGCCACCCCACAAGTGAAGCTTGCCGTCCTTGAAATGACCGGTGAGCGCGAAGGGCTCCATCATCGCGTGGTGGAGGAAGGGGACCCGGTATTCGGCCTCGACCACCTTGACCCCGGCCGCGCCCAAAGCCGCATCGACATCGCCCGATCCGCCCTCGTTGTCGGGCTTTTCGGCGGTCTGGCGCAGCCGGCCTTGCGCGGCATAGATCGCCGCCGTCGAGACCGCCGCATTGCCGCCGTCGGAAAACTCGGGCGCGAGCGCATCGAGACCCTTCTTGGCCTGCCAGTAGCCCTTGCCGATCACGACCACCGCGTCCGCCAGCTTCACCACTTTCTCGACGCCCTTGACGGCAAGCGCCGGAGCCTCGTCGACGCTTTCGAGCTCGCCCCCGCGCACCGGCGCCATCGCGATTGCGGCGACGCGCATGTTGGGCAGGGTGAAGTCGATACCGTACACCGCAGAGCCATCGACCTTGGAAGGGATGTCGCGGCGAGCAACGGGCTTGCCGATCAGCTTCCACTGATCGCGGGTCTTGAGCACCGGATCGCTCGCGAGGGAGCGCCCTGCCGCGCCTGCCGCCAACTCGCCATAGCGCAGCGACCTGCCCGATCCGGAGTGGGTCACGAGGCTGCCGGCGGTGGTGAGTTCGCTCTCGGGCACGCCCAGCCGGTCGGCGGCTTCCGCGATCAGCGCCGCGCGCACCGCCGCGCCGGTCTTGCGCATCCCGGTCTCGCCGGTGAAGCGCACCGCCGAGGAGCCGCCGGTGATCTGCAACGGCATCGAGCGCGCCATCATGCCGATGATCGCATCGGGCAGCAGCCCGGCGACAGCCTCGCCGACCATCTCGGGCAGGAAGCCCTTGGCCAGCGCCGCATTGGCGAACGCGAGATCGGCCGGGGCCTGTTCGATCGCCACCTTGTCCCACGCCGCATCGAGTTCGTCGGCAAGCATCATCGCGAGCGCGGTGTGCGAGCCCTGCCCCATGTCGATATGCGGCGAATAGAGCGTGACCGTGTCATCCTCGGCGATCTTCATCCAGGTCAGGAAGGCATGCTCGCCCGGTCCCTGAACGAGAGCGCCGGCCTTGGCCTTGACGCTGCGGTCGGTCCACCACACGCCGAACAGGCCGCCGCCCACCACCAGCGCGGAACCGGCGAGGAAGATCCGGCGCTTGACGCCCTTCCTCTTGGGCTTGGCGGCAGGAGCTTCGGTCTCGGGGTAACCGAGTTCGGGATTGGGATTGTCGGCCATCATGCCTCTTCCTGGCTGGCAGCAGCCGCGCCAGTGGCGGCGAGGATCGCCTTGCGGATGCGCGGATAGGTGCCGCAGCGGCAGATGTTGGTCATGGCCTCGTCGATCTGCGCGTCCGAGGGCGTGCCGACCGCCTCGATCAGCGCGACCGCGGCCATGATCTGGCCCGACTGGCAATAGCCGCATTGCGGCACCTGCGCATCGATCCAAGCGGCTTGCACCTTGTGGAGCACGCCGTCGGCGCTCTTCAGCCCTTCGATCGTGGTCACGGCCTTCCCGGCGATGTCGCTGACCGGGACGCTGCACGACCGGGTGATCGCCCCGTCTACATGCACCGAGCACGCCCCGCAGGCGGCAATCCCGCAGCCGAACTTCGTGCCGGTCAGGCCGAGATCGTCGCGCAGCACCCACAGGAGCGGCGTGTCGGCTTCGGCCTCGACGCTTACCGGTTTGCCGTTGACGGAAAATGCGATGGCCACTGGCACCGCCCCCTTGATCTGGTTTACCCGTCTCATATAGCAACCTTGTCGGTCAGGGCCAACCGAAAGACGGAGCCGGTCGGCACGGGGGGAGACAAGGTTCCGTAGCAGACGTCGATTGACCGCCCGCCTATTGACGATCCTGTGTAAAATCAGTCCTCACCCAGTTCCGGCGACTCGCAGTGCTGCCCGCCAAGGCCTTCGGGCAGCGCCTGTCGCCAATGTCCGCCCCGCGAGTGCCAGTGCCAGCTTCGATGTTCCCCATCCTCCCGCTCCGACCGCATCGTGCCGCATGGCCACTGCTCGTGCTCGGCGCGGGCGGGGCGATCGTGCCTGCCGCCGCGCAGGACACCGCGCCCGCCGCCCCTGATACTGCCCCTGCCGCCGAGGCGCAGGCGCAGCCCGCCGCCTCGACCAACACGCGCAGCACCTTCCTGCCCGAGGACTTTGCCCGCTTCGCCCCGCGCAGCGCGCTCGACATGGCGCGGCAGGTGCCCGGTTTCGCGATCCGCGGGGGCGACGGCGCGCGCGGCCTCGGTCAGGCCGATGCCAACGTCATCATCAACGGGCGGCGCATTTCGGGCAAATCCAACGGCCCGGTCGAAGCTCTCCAGCGCATCCCGGCCGAGGATGTCGTGCGGCTTGAGCTGGTCGACGGGGCGAGCCTCGACATCGGGGGGCTGAGCGGCCAGGTCCTCAACGTCGTCACCCGCGCCTCGGGGCAGCTTGCCGGGCAATTCCGCCTGAACCCCCAGTTCCGCACCTTCGGCACGCCCGCGCGCCTGTTCGGCGGGAGCATCGCGGTGGGCGGCGGAGGCAGCAAGACCGAATGGAACGTGGCGCTGCGCAACGATGCCGAACGACGCGGCGACCTCGGGCCGGAACGGGTTCTCGATGCGGCCGGTCAGTTGATCGAGACACGCGAGGAGCGGGCCAATTTCAACACCGACGATCTGGTTCTGAGCGGGGCGCTGACCCGGCAGGCGGACAATGGCAACGTCCTCAACGTGAACGCGCAGGCGAGCGCGCTGTTCTTCACCGAGACCGAGGTCTCGCACCAGACCAGCCTCGTCGGTCTCGGGGACCGCACGCGCTTCTTCCGCCGCACAGACGAGCCGCGCGGCTTCGAGCTCGGGGCCGATTACCAGTTCGCGCTGGGGCCGGGGCGCTTGAAGGTGATCGCCTTCCATGGCCTCACCGACGGGCCAGAGGTCGCGAACGTCCGAACGGAATTCGCCGACGGGCGCGCAGCCACCGGATCGCGTTTCGCCACGGATGCGCGCGAAGGCGAGACGATCGCGCGGGGCGAATACACGCTGGCCGCAGCGGGCGGCAACTGGGTCGCCGCGCTCGAGGGGGCGCGCAACTTCCTCGCGCTCGATGCCGAGCGCGCGGTGTTGGGTGCCGACGGCGTGCTCCAGCCCGTGCCCCTGCCGGGCGCCAGCGCGCGGGTCGACGAGGACCGCTTTGACGGCGGCCTAACCTACAGCCGGGCGCTGGCCCCGGGCCTCCAGTTCCAGCTTTCGGGCGGCGCCGAATTCTCGCGCATCAGCCAGTCGGGCGCTTTCGGCCTCACCCGGCAGTTCTGGCGCCCCAAGGGCTTTGTCGCGCTCGACTGGAAGGCGAGCAGCGCGCTCAATGTCGCCGGGCGGATCGAACGGGTGGTCGGCCAGCTCGACTTTGGTGACTTTCTCGCCGATGTCGACCTCGATCAGGAGCGCGAGGACGGCTCCAACGGCGAGCTGGTGCCGCCGCAGAGCTGGGTCTCGGAGCTGGAACTGAGCCTTGCCCTCGGCAGGCTCGGCAAGGCCAACCTGCGCGGCTTTTACGAGGACATCACCGACCTGGTCGACCAGATCCCGCTCGAGGGCGGCGCACAGGGGGTCGGCAACATCGCCTCGGCGCGGCGGTACGGGCTGAACGGGGATGTCACCCTGCTGTCGGACGGGCTGGGCTGGGCCGGAACCCGCTTCGATCTGCGTTTCGCCTTCACCGACAGCGAGGTGCGCGACCCCCTGCTGGGCACGGCGCGCGATCTGTCGGGGCTCGAGACGGTCAATCTGCGCGGCAACCTGCGCCATGATTTCGCCGACAGGGTGTGGGCGATGGGTGGCGCTTTCGACTGGCAGGACTTCGCCCCGACGGTGCGGCTCGACGAGGTGTTCCGCCGGTCGCAGACCTTCGGCTTCGCCTCGGTGTTCGTCGAGCACAAGGACGTCGCCGGGATGACCCTGCGCGGCAGCTGGGGCAATCTGCTCGATCGCACCAACAAGTTCGACCGCACCCTGTTCGCCGATCGCGCCGCGGGCCTTGTCAACGTGGTCGAGACGCGGCGGCGGGAGTTCGGGCAGGTCGTGACGCTTGAGATCGAAGGCTCGTTCTGAGGCTTGCCGCACGCCCGCCCGCTTCGTAAGCGGCGGCGCGAGAGAGAGAGGAACCCGCCATGGCCCACACCGCCCCCGCCCTGCCCCGCATGCGCTCCTGGCTGTTCGCCCCGGGTGACAGCGAGAAGAAGATGGGCAAGGCCATCGCCGGCAGTGCCGATATCGCGCTGCTCGACCTTGAGGATTCGGTTGCGCCCGAAAACAAGGCGGCGGCTCGCGCGATGGTGGCCGAAGCGATTGCCGGGGAGGAGCAACGCGCGCGCCTGTGGGTGCGGATCAATCCCGTCTCGACGAGTGACTGCATCGCCGATCTCGTCGCGATCATTCCGGCGCGGCCCGGCGGGGTGTTCCTGCCCAAGGCCGAAGGCGCGGCCGACATCACCCGGCTGCACCACTATCTCACCGCGCTGGAGGCCGCCAACGGCATCCCGCAGGGCCGCACGCTGATTGCCGCGCTAGTGACGGAGACGGCGGCGGCGATGTTCAGGACGGGCGACTATGTCGGCGACTTCCTCGGCAAGGCGCGGCTGGTGGCGATGAGCTGGGGGGCGGAGGATCTCTCCTCGTCCCTCGGCGCGCGCGAGCAGCGGGGGCCGGATGGCGAATACTCGCACACCTATGAAATGGCGCGCAGCCTGTGCCTTGTCGGCGCAGCGGCGGCGGGCGTTGCGGCGATCGAAACGGTGCAGCCCGAGTTCCGCGATCTTGAGGCTTTGGCCGCCCGCGCGCAGCGGGTGCGGGCACAGGGCTTCCGGGGTATGCTCGCGATCCACCCCGCACAGGTTGATCCGATCAACGAAGCCTTCACGCCGAGCGCCGAGGAACTCGCCCATGCCCGCGCCGTGGTGCAGGCCTTCGCCGATCATCCGGGCGCAGGCGCGGTGG
>ERZ1066121.2411-NODE-2411-length-11864-cov-14.981201_pt1 | contig 11864 bp, 7 predicted proteins | sample MGYA00382768_ERZ1066121 | MGnify/ENA primary metagenome ERZ1066121 (study PRJEB33369, sample SAMEA5778351) | biofilm metagenome | biome: Industrial cooling water; feature: Water cooling tower basin; material: Biofilm | place: United Arab Emirates | collected... | reverse complement strand
TGCTGGAAGTCGACAAGCAGGGCCGTATCCGCCTGTCGATGAAGGCCGTGGCCGAGGGCGAGGGCATCGTCGAGTAATCGACCGTCTCCACACGCTCGAAGCCGCACTCCGGAACGCCCCGCAAGGGGCGTTCCGCGTTTCCGCAACCGCGTATCCCCGCATCCACGTGCGTGAGGGAGTACACCCGAGCGCGGGTATCCGGGTGATTCCTGCCGTCGGCTGCGCTGAGCCGACTGGGTGGGTTTTCACCCGGATCGGCCTGTACGAGACCGGCATCTTCCCGGCAAATGCGTTTGCAGGAGCTTGATCTTATTGGTTTTTTGGGGGTTCCCCGGTTGGCACCAGATGTGCTTGCGGCCAGTACACATCGCGCATCGCAGGAGGCTCCACATGTCGAACGCCGGACGCGGCGGGAAATCCCGATCGGGCAAGCAGGGCGGTTCCGGGTTGAAACGGGGTTCGGCGCTGGCCGACCAATACCTGAGACCGCATCGACCCTCGCCGAAGGAGGTGATACGGGAGAAGCTCGCCGAAAAGCGCGTGCATACGCGCAGCAGCGCGCCGAAGATCGATGCCACCGCCTTCCGCGCCTTGCTGGAGAGCGGCGAAAAGCTGGCCCGCGGCGCGCGCAAGGGCGGCGTGGGCATTCCCGGCGGGAGGAAGGCGAAGGATGTGGTCAACTTCACCAGGCTCTCCTGGGACAAGGGCTTCAACAGCGAGCTCAAGGCGATCCTGGAAGCCTCCCGGCAGGCGCGGAACCTCTCACTCGCGCGCAAGCGCGATCTGGCCAGGACGACCAACCGCGTCGTCGAGTTCCAGGAAGGTCAGACCGGGCATTTCTCGCTGCACGTCGCCAACGATATCGCCGGCGTCTGGAATTCTCCCAAACATGGCGCCACAGTCTACGACTATCCGGATCTCACCCCGAGCTTCGAGAAGCGCGTGACCCTGGGGCAGCGCAGCGCCAAGCGTTATTTCAGCGCCGATGTGCCCGCGGACGAACGCAGGAAGCACATCGCACACGGATTCCAGCATCTGATCTCTGGCAAGCGCGACCAGGCCAATCAGTCCTTCGGCTTCGCCGGCCCCACGGCGCGCGGCTACAAGTGGATCAACAAGTTCTCGACGCTCATCCTGAGCGAGCGCGGGCGCGAGTTGAATGCGGGGATCGAGGACTCGACCCAGGGGCTGACCCATCAGGCCCTGCAGGGCATCGTGTCCAAGCAGGCCACCTTCGGGCAGATCTTCGACCCGTCGAACAGGCGTGCGGCGAAATTCGTCTCCGAAGGCGGCGCCAAGACCCACCGCGAACATGCCGAGTCCCTGAAGCGGAACAAGTAGAGGACGCCTGCGGAAAGCCGCTCCCGGTTGCGTCGTGGGAAAATCGGCGCATGAGACATGAACGATGGTTCATCCTGCCCCTGTCGTTCGCCTGCGCCGTCGTCGTCGATGTCGCGTCGGCGTTCGAACCGCCCGCCCATGCAGCACTCGACCCGCCGGATGCACAGGCCGACGCACCGGCCGACGCACCGGCCGACGACGCACGCGACCTCGACACGATCCGGATCTTCGGCGCCCCGCGTCCGCGGCGCGCATTGCCGGGTACGGTGGATACGCTCGACGCTGCGACCCTGCGCGACGGCCAGCGCCGGGTGCATCTGTCCGAGGCGCTGCAGCGGGTGCCGGGCGTGAGCGGCTTCGACCGCAACAACTACGCGCAGGACCTGCAGATCCAGTCGCGCGGGTTCGGGGCGCGGTCGACGTTCGGCATCCGCGGCATCCGCCTGATCGTCGACGGCATCCCGGCCAGCGCGGCCGACGGGCAGGGCCAGGCGGCGACGTTTCCGCTGGACACGCTCGACCGCATCGACATCCTGCGCGCGCCGCTGGCGCTGCAGTACGGCAACGCCAGCGGCGGGGCCATCGTCGGCGAGAGCGTGCTGGACGGACTGCCGGCGCATGCGGTCGACGCCTGGGTGGGCAGTCACGCCAGCCGGCGCGTCGCGCTGCGCAGCGACGGCGGCGCGCGCGACTGGCGTTGGCGCGCATCGGCCAGTGCCTTCGAGACCGACGGCGTCCGTGCGCAGAGCGCGGCCGAGCGCCGGCAGTTCAACGCCATCGCCGAATGGTCGCCTTCGGACGCCGGACGGCTGCGCGTGGTGGTCAACAGCCTGCGCCAGCCCGAAGCGCAGGACCCGCTGGGGCTGGATCGCGCGAGTTACGCCCGTGATCCCGACGGCACCGCCGCCGCGGCCCTGGCCTTCGATACCCGCAAGCGCACCGCCGAAGACCAACTGGGCCTGGACTGGCGCCATGACGGTGAGGCGACGACGTGGTGGGCCGGTGCCTGGCGCACGCGGCGCGAGGTCATGCAGGGGCTGTCGATTCCCGTCGCCGCGCAGCGCGCGCCGACCAGTGCCGGCGGCGTGATCGACGTGGCGCGCGACAGCACCGGACTGAATGCCGGGCTGCGCCGCGACTGGTCGGCGCTCGCGTTGACCGTCGGCGTGGAAGCGGCGCGCATGGACGAAGTGCGCCGCGGCTTCGAGAACTACACGGGCAGTGCCGCCGCACCCACGCTGGGTGTGCGTGGCGCACTGCGTCGCGATGAGCGCAACCGCGTGGATACGCTCGATGCGCATCTGCTCGCCGATGTGCGCCTGGGCGAGCACTGGAGCGGCCTGGTCGGGGTGCGCCGCGCGTGGCTGCGCTTCCGCAGCGATGACCGCTACCTCGCGCCGGGCAACGGCGACGACAGTGGCGGCGTGCGCCGCGCCGAAACGGCGGTCTCGGTCGGCCTGTCCCGTCAGTGGACCCACGGCGAGGCCTTCGCGGCCTGGGGCCGCGGCTATGAAACGCCCACCCTCAACGAAACCGCCTACCGCCCCGACGGCGGCGCCGGCTTCAACATCGCGCTGCGCCCGGCACGCACGCACTCGGCCGAACTGGGGCTGCGCTGGCGCTTTGGTACCGCGGGTGACGCCGCAGGCGCACTGCGCGCACCGGCCGGTGGCCCGCATCGGCTCTCGCTGAGCGTGTACCGCATCGACGGGCGCGACGAGATCGTGCCGGCCACCAGCGGCGGCGGGCGCAGCAGTTTCGTGAACGCGGGCGGGACCCGGCGCGAGGGCGTGGAGGTGGGCCTCTCGGGCCCGCTCGGCCGCGCCTGGCGGTACACGCTGGCGGCCAGCGCGATCGATGCGCGCTTCACCGAGACCTACGGATTCCTGGCGAACGGTGCGGTGCGGACGGTGCCGGCCGGCAGCCGCGTGCCCGGCATCCCGCGCGGCGAGGTGTATGCCGACGTGGCCTGGGCCTCGCCCACCGACCGCTGGCGCATCGCGGCCGAAGCGCTGGCGGTGGGCGAGGTGGCGGTGGACGACATCAACAGCGACACCGCCGCGGGCCATGTGCGTGTCGCCCTGCGCGCGGAGTGGCGTGGGCAGGCCCGCGCGAGCGGGCCGCGCCTGGGCGCCTTCGCGCGTGTGGACAACCTGTTCGACCACCGCCATGTCGGTTCGGTGATCGTCAACGAGGGCAATGCCCGTTTCTTCGAGCCGGCGTCAGGGCGCACGTGGACGGTGGGCCTGCGCGCCGACTGGTAGGCGCCCGGCCGGCCCTCGCCCGGCAGCCCGCGCGCGGCGCCCGCACAGGCGGGCGCGCACGGAGGGACGTGTACGCGAGCGCTGCCCTCAGGCGCTCGTGGCGTACCGCAGGGAGACTGCCATGACGATGGCGGCGCCGAGCAGCAGCGCCATCAGGATGCGGTAGTGGCTGCTGGCCGCGTCCACTGCCTCGACGTGGCGGAAGGGCATCAGATGCGCCACGGCGATCTTCAGCACGCAATGCAGGAGCAGGGCGGCGACCACCGTACCAAGTGCGCTCCGCCACGGTGACGCCGATGCGGCCAACGCCTGCGCCTGTGCCGGCCACAGCACGTCGCGCTGTGACGCGAGCACCAGCGCGAGCATCGCGACGCCCGCCTCCAGCCCCGGCGACATCTGCAGGCGTCCACCGCAGTGGGCGCAGGGCCGATGGCCGCGCAGGGCAGCCATCGGCGAGAAGCGCACGAGGCGTGCGCTGTGCGTGCACGTGCTCACGGCTGCACCCGCATGGCCTTACACCCGCAGGATCGACATCAGCCGGTCGACCCAGCGCAGGCGTTCGCGGCGGGTCTGCGGCGCTTCCTGCATCAGGCTGCGCAGCGATTCGCCGTACTCGGGCTGCGGGTGGACCGGCAGCGCGGCCGCGTGCGGCTGGCCCGCCTGCCCGGACATGTCGCCGGCAGCGCCCGCCACCGCGGCATGGAACTGCGCGTACTGCGGCGCGATGTCGCTGCCCTGGAAGATGCCGAGCGGGCTGTAGCCGGTGTAGCCGGGGAAGACCGCGCCGAGCTTGTTGTTGCCCATGCGCCGGATCAGCAGCTCGCTCATCACCCGGCGGTAGTCGGTGGTGACCGGGATATCGCCGAAGTAGGGCGAGAGCACCTGCGGGTCGAGGCCGAGCCACTGGCCGTAGAAGCGGCGGCCGTTGACCGGCCCGCCGAGCACCAGCAGCGGATTGCCGTAGCCGTGGTCGGTGCCGCGGCTGCCGTTCTCGCGCACGCGGCGGCCGAACTCGGACTGCACGATCACCGTCACCCGGCCGATTTCGCCGCCGGCCGCCAGTTCGGTGTAGAAGGCCGCGAGCGCGGACGACAGTTCGGCGACGCGGGAGGCGTACGTGCCACCGCCGCCCGAGCCCTGGTTGTCGTGCGTGTCCCAGCCGCCGAGGTCGACCGTGGCGTAGCGCAGGCCCAGGTCGAAGCGGATGCTCTGGGCGATGGTCCACAGTTGACGCGAGAACGCGGTGTCCGGCCAGCCGGCCGGCAGCGTGCCGCTGTAGGACTGCGCGGCGATGGCGCGCATGGCGCCATCCGCGCGCTGGCCGGCCACTTCCACGCCGGTGGCGATGCCGGCGGACGACCAGATGTCGGCCATCATCTCGGTCACGCCCTTGGTGCCTGCCGGCATGCTGCTGGTCCGCGCGCGCCACTGCGAGGCGCCGGAATTCAGCTGGAAGTCGGACGGGCTGGACATCGACAGCGCTTCGACCGCGCCCAGCATGCTGATCGGGGTGCTGCTGCCGACCGCGAGGATCGGCAGCGTGGCCGCACCCGTGCCCCCGCTCTGGAAGGCGCGGGTCAGCCAGCCGCTGGCGCTGCGCGAGCCCGGCGTGCCGAGGTCGAGGTAGGCCTGGGCGTCGAAATGGCTGCGGGTGACCACGGTCTGCATGCCGCAGCAGTGGACCACCGCCAGCTTGCCGGCGGTCCACACATCGTGCAGCCCGCCGGCGGAGGGGTGCAGACCGAAGCCGGTCTGCGTGCCGTTGGCCAGGGTGAGCGGCAGTGCCGCCGTCGCGCCGCTCACCGGGACCTGGATGTTCGGGCGCGCCTGCTCGTAGAAACCGCGGTCGTTGCCGGCGATCGGCAGCACCAGGTTCAGGCCGTCGATGCCGCCGCGCAGGAACACGTGGACCACGGTGTCGTAGCCGTTCACCGCGGCCTGCGTGTCCTCCGCGAAGAACAGCGACGGCCCGGCGGCGCCGACGGTGGCCGCGGCACAGCAGCCCTTGAGGAAGCCGCGACGATCGATCTTGATATGCGACATGGCGGGGTCCTCAGCGGCTCATGAATTCGGGGGACAGCAGGATCAGCGACACCATGCTGCGCAGGCGTTGCTGGTTGTAGTGGCGCTTCATGTCGCTGCTGACGCGGACATCGGTGTCTTCGATGACGGTGTTGGCCGGGTCGCCGTTCTGGGCCATGAACCCGACGATCTGCTGCCGGCGCTGGCCGGTCAGCACCCGGCCCAGCAGCCGGTTCGACCAGAAGTCGACCAGGTTGTTGGCGGTCCAGGTGGCGACGCCGCTGCGGCTGAGCGCCAGCACCGGGCACAGCGGCGCACCGCTGTCGTCGTTGGTCTCGGTGAGCCAGTTCAGCGTGCGCCAGGTCATGACCATGCTGTTGGACCCGGACCAGGCCGGTGCGATGTCCGGGAACCCGTTCGGCGCGGGCCAGTTGTAGGGCACGTGGCCGGTGCTGCCGAGACGGCGCATGAAGTCGTCGCTGCGGCTGCCGGAAGGCGCCAGCGTCCAGGTGCTGCCCAGCGCGCGCAGGGCGGCGACGATCGATTCGAACGGGCGCCTGCGCTTGCGGCCCCAGCTGTTGCGCAGATCCTGCGACAGCAGGATGTGGCGCAGCACCTGCCGCAGCTGGTCCGGGCTCTGCACGTTGGCGAGGAAGATCTGCGCCGCGCTGTCGATCAGGCTCTGGTCGGGCAGGTCGCCGACGAAGCGGCGCACGATCTTGCCGCAGATGTACTTCGCCACGCGCGGGTGGCGCACGATGCGGTCGAGGATGTCGCGGCCGTCCTTCATGATCGGCTGCTCGGGCAGGATGTACATGCCCAGCACCAGTTTCGGACCGGCGTCGTGCAGCGACTGCACATAGGCGAAGGTGCCGGTGTCCGCGGTGCCGTTGCGGCCGTCGGCCACGGTCCAGCCGGTGAACGCGGCGGCCGTGTCGTACACGTCCAGGTCGGTGTAGCCGATGGGGAAGCTCGGGTCCTCCGGGCACGGCGGCACCTGCGAGGGGCTGACGAAGCCCAGGTAGTTCTCGGCGCCGAACGCGTGCAGTTCCAGCAGTTCGCGCGCGAAGTTCTCGTTGGGGCCGGCGCGCGTGTTGCTGTTGTTGTTGAGGTAGTAGAGCATCGCGGTGCTCTGCGCCACCGCTTCGAGCATCGTGCGGAAATTGCCGAAGGCGTTGGCGCGGACGACGTCGCGGACGTAGTGCGGGAACACCGGCGCGGCATTGCTGTTGCCCACGTGGACGTTGAAGTGGTTGTGCCAGAAGTCGGCCATCACTTCCTGCAGCTGCCGCCGCGAATACGTCGCCCGCACCAGCGCCGCACGCTGCGTCTCGCGCCCGGGCAGCGCCCGGATGCCGAAGTCCGCGTTGCGGTAGTGCTCGGTCCACAGCTGCGCCAGCGATTTGTTCAGCGTGGTATAGCCCGCCGCGGTCAGGCGCGTGTCGAGCGCGCTGTCGTTGATCGCCGACGGGTTGAGCTGGGCGTCGACGAAGGCGGTCAGGCGCGCGCTGTCGTTGGCGCCGAGCGCGTTGAATTCCGCGATCGATTCCGGCGTGGCGCCGAAGGTCAGATGGTTGAGCACGCGCACCGCGAACGGCGGGCGGGCCAGGTCGACCCGCTGCGGGCGCGAGGCCCGCGAGGCGCTCGGGTTCACGCTGCGTCCGCCTGCAGGCGCCGCGCCGAGGCTGTCGCTTGCCTGGCCGGGAAGTACGGGTTCCTGTTCGACGCTGTGCGTACGCAGGCGTCTGGCCCGGGACGGAGATGCGGAGGGCTGGATGGGGGACATGGTCGGCTCCGACGCTGGGACGGGGGATGATCGGTGGTGGAGATCGAGGACGGCGGACTACATTCGGATCGCGCGTGCAGGCGCATGCGCGGGTGAGACATCACGCAAGGCCGCGGTCTGCGCGGCCGAGATACCTCCCCCTCTTGCGGATCGGACGCTTGCGGATCGGGTGCGTGTCGAACGCGCTGCTTGTCGAACAGGTGCTAGTCGAACAGGTGCTAGTCGAACAGGTGCTAGTCGAACAGGTGCTAGTCGAACCGGTGCTTGTCGAACCTGTGCTTCCAGTACGATCGCTTGCGGCTCGGGCTGTGCCGGCTCGGCGTTGCCTGAGCCAGCGCTTTCGATGCGCGCGAACGCCTAGACCCGCAGGATCGACATCAGACGGTCGACCCAGCGCAGCCGTTCGTGTCGTGTCTGCGGCGCTTCCTGCATCAGGCTGCGCAGCGACTCGCCGTACTCCGGTTGCGGGTTGGCCGGCAGCGTCGCTGCAGGCGGCGCGACCCCGTCGCCGCCCGCCGCAGCGCCGTAGCCGGCGGCGGCGACCTGGAAGTGCGCGTACTGCGGCGCGATGTCGCTGCCCTGGAAGATGCCGAGCGGGCTGTAGCCGGTGTAGCCGGGGAAGACCGCGCCGAGCTTGTTGTTGCCCATGCGCCGGATCAGCAGCTCGCTCATCACCCGGCGGTAGTCGGTGGTGACCGGGATATCGCCGAAGTAGGGCGAGAGCACCTGCGGGTCGAGGCCGAGCCACTGGCCGTAGAAGCGGCGGCCGTTGACCGGCCCGCCGAGCACCAGCAGCGGATTGCCGTAGCCGTGGTCGGTGCCGCGGCTGCCGTTCTCGCGCACGCGGCGGCCGAACTCGGACTGCACGATCACCGTCACCCGGCCCATCTCGCCGCTCGCGGCCAGTTCCGCGTAGAACGCCGACAGCGCCTGCGACAGCTCGGCGATCTTGTTCTGGTAGTAGTGATAGCCGCTGCCGGCCGAGCCCTGGCCGTCGTGGGTGTCCCAGCCGCCGAGATCCACCGCGGCGTAGCGCAGGCCGAGGTCGAAGCGGATGCTCTGCGCCACCGTCCACAGCTGGCGCGCGAAGCCGCTGGTCGGCCAGCCGGCCGGGAGGGTGCTGGTGTAGGGCTGGGCGCCGACCGCGCGCAGGGCATTGTCGGCGCGTTGGCCGGCGAGCTCCTGGCCGGTAGGCGTGCCCGTTCCGCTCTGCCACAGCGCCGCCATGGTTTCCTGCACGCCGCGGGTGCCGGCCGGCATGCCGTCGCGATAGGTGCGCCATTGCCAGGAGCCGGTGTTGAGCGCGAAGTCGTTGGGTTCGGGGATGCTCAGCGCGGCCGTGGCGCCGAGCAGGCTGGCCGGCTGGCGCGTGGCCACGCCGAGCATCGGCATGAGCGGGGTGCCCCCGCCCTGCGCCGCCCAGGCGCGGGTGATCCACCCGGTGCCGTTGCCCTGCGCGCCCGGGGTGCCGAGATCCAGATAGAGCTGGGCGTCGAAATGGCTGCGGGTGACCACCGTCTCCAGGCCGCAGCAGTGCACGACCGCCAGCCGGCCGTCGTTCCACAGGTCGCGCAGGCCGCTTGCCGACGGGTGCAGGCCGAAGCCGGTCTGGCTGCCGTTGGCGAGGGTGAGCGGCAGCGCGCCGTAGGTGCCGGATGCGGCGACCTGCAGGTTGGGCCGCGCTTCCTCGTAGAAGCCGCGGTCGTTGCCGGAGATCGGAACGACCAGATTCAGGCCGTCGATGCCGCCGCGCAGGAACACGTGCACCACGGTGTCGTAGCCGTTGACGGCGGCCTCGGCCGATTCGGCGAAGAACAGCGCGGGCCCGGCCGTGCCGACCGCGGCGGCGGCGCAGCAGCCCTTGAGGAATTCGCGCCGGTCCAGATGGGAATGGGTCATGGCGACGTCCTCACAGGCTCATGAATTCGGGGGACATCAGGATCAGCGCGACCGTGCTGCGCAGGCGCTCCTGGTTGTAGTGGCGCTTCGGGTCGCCCGCCGCCCAGCTGTTGGTGTCGGTGATGACATAGCTGGCCGGGTCGCCGTTCTGCGCGAGGAACTGGGTGAGAGTGGCGCGTCGCGAGGCCGCCGGCAGATGGCCCAGCAGGCGCCGGCACCAGAAATCGACCAGATTGTTGGCGGTCCAGGTGCCCACGCCGCTGCGGCTGGCGGCGAGGATGGGCGTCAGCGGCACGCCCCCGTCCTGGGTCTCGGTCAGCCAGTTCAGCATGCGCCAGGTCATGGCATAGCTGTTGGAGCCCGACCAGGCCAGGGCCGTGTCCGGGTAGCCGTTGGGCGCGGGCCATGCGTAGGGCGTGTGGCCGGTGGAGTCGAACAGCCAGAAGAACTCGTCGGTCTTGCCGTCGATGCGGGGCGTCCAGTCGCTGCCCAGGCCGCGCAGCGCGGCGGCGGCCAGCTCGAACGGCCGGCGCATCTTCATGCCCCAGCTGTTGCGGAACGCGTCGGAGAGCAGGATGTGGCGCACGGTGCGGGCGATCTGGTCCGGCTGCTGCCAGTTGCTGCGGAACACGGCCGCGGCGCTGTCCACCAGGTCCTGGCCCGGCGTGTCGCTCACGAAGCGGCGGATGAGCTTGCGGCAGATGAACTTGGCCACCCGCGGGTGGCTGGCGAGGCGGTCGAGAATGTCGCGCCCATCCTTCATCGCCGGCTGTTCCGGGTTGAGGAAGCGGCCCAGCACGAACTTCGGCCCGGCATCGTGCCAGGCCTGGCGGTAGACGAAGCTGCCGTCGTTTTCGCTCGGGTACTGCCAATGGCCGTCGCGCACCGACCACCCGGTGAAGGCCGAGGCGGTCTCGTACACGTCCACATCGGTGTAGCCGATCGGATAACTGGGGTCTTCCGGCGCGGGCGGCACCTGGAAGGGATCGACGAAACCGAGGTAGTTCTCGGCGCCGAAGGTGTGCAGCTCCAGCAGCTCGCGCGCGAAGTTCTCGTTCGGGCCGGAGCGGGTGTTGGAGGCGTTGTCCAGGTAGTAGAGCATCGCGGTGCTCTGCGCCACCGCTTCGAGCATGGTCCGGAAGTTGCCCAGCGCGTTCGCGCGGATCACGTCGCGGTGGTAGTGCATGAACACCGGACCGGCCGAGAAGTCGCTGGCGGTGACGTTGAAGTGGTTGTGCCAGAACCCGACGAGCACCTCCTGCAGCTGGCGGCGCGAATGCACCGCGCGCGCCAGGGCGCCGCGCTGGACTTCCCAGGCCGGACGCATGCGCGTGGCGTAGGGCGGGTCGGAGGTCACGTGGTCGGTCCACAGCTGCGTGAGCGACTTGTTGAGCGTGCTGTAGCCGGCGTTGGCCAGTCGGGTGTCGAGCGCGCTGTCGTCGATGCCGGCCGGGTTGAGCTGGCGGTCGACCCAGGCGGTCAGCCGCGCGCCGTCGTTGGCGCCGAGCGCGTTGAAGGCCGCGACGTCGGCCTCGGTGGCACCGAAGGTCATGCGGTTGAGCACGCGCACCGCGAAGGGCGCACGCGCGAGGGTGACCAGCGCGGGCCGGCGCTGACCGCTGGTCGTGGGCGATTTCGGCGCGGATTTCGCGGTAACGGCGCCGTCGACTCCCGTCTCCCGCAGCCCTTCGGCTTCACCGCGCAGCAGGCCGGTGGCCGGGACGCCGGTTCCGGCGCTCCAGTGGGTTTCATGGGGTCCGATGGCCGCGGCACCGGCCACCGGCGCCGCCGACGGGGCGGTCACGCCGACGGTCTCGGGATCCACGCCGCGCAGCGGCGGCTGGAAACGCAGCGGGCCAACAATGCGGTGGCGCTTGGCCAGGGTGGCATACACCTGCTGGCGCAGGCGCGGCGAGGCGCTGTGGTCAGGGGTGCGTGGTGGGGTGCGTGACATGCAGATCGGCTCCGGAAAGACGCAATCGGACGGCCCGGTGCGGACCGGCGTCGCACCCGCGGTGTCCAGGGACGCCGCGGTGCGGTGCGCCGGCCGACAGCCGGATTCCGCGCACGGCACGCAGGCGTCAGCCGCACGTCGATGCGCGTCGTAACCACTGTTCGCTTGACCGGGTGTGGATACACCCTCGATCGCACCGCGCACATCCCTGCACGGCGGTTCCAGACCCCCGCGACAGGATGCCAGAACGCCCACCTCGAAACGTGACACCACGCACAGAGCCTTTCACGGTCTGTCGAAAGCCGCGGCCTCCATCGCCCGGCGACGCGGGCTTGATCGAGGGCGTGAGCGGGGCCTGAACCGTTTGCCGTCGCGCGCCCGATGCGCCCGATGCGCCAGATCCGCACGAGGCCGGGGGGCGCATGGGCGCGCCCGGGCCTGAGGCGGTGCCCGCCTGCGGGTTACTGGGCGGTCCAGCCGCCGTCGATGGGGAAGCTCGCGCCGGTGACGTTGTGCGCCTCGCGTCGGCACAGCCAGAGCGCGAGCGAGGCGATGTCGTCCGGCAGCGACATGCGCCGGCTCGGCTGCTTGTCGCCGA
>ERZ1066121.2408-NODE-2408-length-11868-cov-6.442987_pt1 | contig 11868 bp, 7 predicted proteins | sample MGYA00382768_ERZ1066121 | MGnify/ENA primary metagenome ERZ1066121 (study PRJEB33369, sample SAMEA5778351) | biofilm metagenome | biome: Industrial cooling water; feature: Water cooling tower basin; material: Biofilm | place: United Arab Emirates | collected... | reverse complement strand
TGGCGGCGCTGACCACCACCCAGGTCGGCGCCCTGACGACGACGCAGGTCGCCGCGCTGGGCACCACCCAGGTGCGGGGCCTGACCTCGGCGCAGATGGCGGCGCTGACCACCACCCAGGTCGGCGCCCTGACGACGACGCAGGTCGCCGCGCTGGGCACCACCCAGGTGCGGGGCCTGACCTCGGCGCAGATGGCGGCGCTGACCACCACCCAGGTCGGCGCCCTGACGACGACGCAGGTCGCCGCTCTTGGCACCACGCAGCTGGCCGGGCTGGAGACGGCGGACGTCGCGGCGCTGAGCACGACGCAGGTCGGCGCGCTCGCGTCCAGCCAGGTTGCGGCGCTCACGACGGCGCAGGTTCGCGCGCTGGAGACCACCGACCTTGCCGTGCTGACCACCACGCAGGTCCGCGGCCTGACCGTTCCCCAGATGGTGGCGCTGACGACGACCCAGATCGGCGTGCTGACGAGCACCCAGGCCGGGGCGCTGACCTCGACGCAGCTCGGCGGGCTGACCACGGCGCAGGTCGGCGCGCTGAGCACGACCCAGCTGGGCGCAATCGGGACAGCGGAGCTGCGTGGGCTGGTGGCCACGCAGGTCGCGGCGCTGACCACCACCCAGGTGGGCGCGCTGACGACGACGCAGGTGGCGGGCCTCTCCACCAGCCAGGTGGCGGCCCTGGAATCGGCCGACGTCGCGGCCCTGACCACGACGCAGGTGGGGGCGCTGGCCTCCACCCAGGTCACGGCACTGGCAACCGCGCAGGTGCGCGGACTGGAGACGACGGATCTCGCGGTGCTGACCACGACGCAGCTCGGCGGCCTGTCCAGTGCCCAGATCGGCGCCCTGACCACGACGCAGACGGGGGCGCTGACGACGACGCAGGTCGCCGCGCTGACGACCGCGCAGCTGCGCGGCCTCGCCACGGCGCAGGTCGCGGCGCTGAGCACGACGCAGCTCGGCGCGCTGAGCACGACGCAGATCGGCGCGCTGGCGATCTCGCAGGTGGCGGCGCTGGAGACCACGGATGTCGCCGCCCTGACCACGACTCAGATCGGCGGGCTGAGCAGCAGCCAAGTGGCGGCGCTGAACACCACCCAGGTGCGGGCACTGGAGACGACCGATCTCGCCGTGCTGACGACCACGCAGCTGCGCGGCCTGGGCGGGGTGCAGGTGGCTGCGCTGACCACGACCCAGGTGGCCGTGCTGACCACCACCCAGGTCGCCGCGATGGCGACGAGCCAGCTTGCGGCGCTGACGACGACGCAGGTTGGCGCGCTTGCCTCGACCCAGGTCGCGGTGATCGGCTCGTCCGAGATTCGCGGCCTGACCACGGCGCAAGTGGCGGCGCTGTCCACGACGCAGTTGGGCGCGCTCACTTCCATCCAGGTCGGCGCCCTGACGGCCATCCAGGCGGCTGCCCTCGAGACAACGGACTTGGCCGCGCTCACGACGACGCAGGTCGGCGGGCTGACCAGCACGCAGGTCGGGGCGCTGACCACGGCGCAGGCCCGGGCGCTGGAAACCGCGGATCTCGCGGTGCTGACCACGACGCAAATCGGCGCGCTGACCACCACCCAGGTCGGCGCGCTGACGGCGACCCAGCTCGGGGGCCTCACCTCGACGCAGGTCGCGTCGCTGAGCACGAGCCAGATCGGCGCACTGGCCACGACGCAGATCGCCGCGCTCTCCACCCTTCAGGTCCGCGCCCTGGAGACCGCTGATCTCGCGGCGCTGACGACCACCCAGATGGGCGGGCTGACCAGTGCCCAGCTTGGCAGCCTGACGACCATCCAGCTGGGGGCGCTGGAGACCACCGATCTCGCGGTGCTGACGACCACGCAGCTCCGCGGGCTTGCGGCAGCACAGATGGCGGGGCTGACGACGACGCAGGTGGGCGCGCTGAGCACCACCCAGTTGGGCGGGCTGGCCTCCAGCCAGGTTGCAGCGCTGACCACGACCCAGGTCGGGGTGCTGACGACCACCCAGGTCGGCGGGCTCGGCACGACCCAGGTTCGCGGACTCACGTCCGCCCAGGTGGCGGGGCTGACGACGACGCAGGTGGGCGCGCTGACCACCACGCAACTGGCCGCGCTGCTGCCCGCGCAGCTCGGCGGCATGGAGACCGCCGACCTCTCGGCCTTGAACACGACGCAGATCGGCGCCCTCGGATCCACGCTGCTCGCGGCCCTGAGCACGACGCAGGTGCGGGCGCTGGAGACCGCGGACCTTGCCGCCCTGACCACGACGCAGCTTGGCGGCTTCGGTGCAGTGCAGGTCGCATCGCTGACGACGACGCAGATCGGCGCGCTCACCACGACGCAGCTTGGCGGGTTCTCCTCGACGCAGGTCGGCGCGCTGGGAACGGCGCAGATCGGTGCCCTTACGACGACCCAGGTGGGCGCATTGGGCACGGCGCAGGTGCGCGCCCTGGGTTCGGCCCAGGTGGCGGCATTCACGACGACGCAGGTCGGCGCCTTGACCACCACGCAGGTGGCCGCGCTCGGCACCAGCCAGGTGCGGGGCCTGGAAACCGCCGATGTGGCCGCACTGACCACGACGCAGATCGGCGGGATGAGCAGCACTCAGCTCGCGGTTCTGACCACCGCGCAGACGGTGGCACTGACCACAACCGGCATGGCGGCGCTCGTGACCTCCCAGATCGTCGGGCTGGCCAGCAGCCAGGTGAATGCGCTTTCCACCGGCCAGGTGGCCGCCCTCACCAGCACCGCGGTCACGGCCCTGACGACGGCGCAGATGGCGGGGCTGAGGACCGCGCAGATCGCCGCGCTGACGACGACGCAGGTCGGCGCGCTGGAGACCAGTGACATCGCCGCCCTCAGCACGGCGCAGGTCGCCGGCTTCACCACCACGCAGATCGGTGCGATGAACGCGGCACAGATCAACGCGCTTTTCGCCTGACCTGAATACCATCGAAAGATCGAGCCATGCCCAGGATGAGCATCGCCGAACTTGTGGAGAGCGCACAGGCTCTGATGGCCGCCGGCCGGGCGGACGACGCAGCCGCGCTCTACGCATACTGGGCCGCGCAGCAGCCGGACGATCCCGCGCTCCACGCCGTGCACTTCAACCGCGGCGTGCTGCTGGCCGCTGCAGGCGATCTGCCCGGCGCGGCGGAGGCCTTCTCCGCCGCCATCCGCCGCGAGCCGGGTTTCCTGCCGCCCTACATCAATCTTGGCGCCGTGCTTGAGCGGATGGGGGCAGCCGCCGCCGCGTTCACGCATTGGGCACATGTCACGGACCGCCTCTCCGGGCTCACCGGCGACACCCTGACCTGGAAGCTGGCCGCGCTGCGGCAGATGGCGCAGATGCTGGAAGGCGGGCGCCACCTGACGCAGGCCGAGGCGACCCTGCGCCAGATTGCCGAACTCGCGCCGGGACGGCCGCGCGACGTGATCCAGCACTGGATCAGCCTGCGCCAGCGCCAGTGCCGCTGGCCGCTGCTGGAGCCGTTGGCCGGCATGGACCGCGCCGCGCTGCTGCGCGCCATCGCGCCGCTCAGCCTAGCGAACTACACCGATGACCCGATGCTGCAGCTGGCTTGCGCGCACGCCCATTGCCGGGAGGATGTCGGCTGGCCGTCGGAGTTCCGCAGCACTGCGGATTTTGCCGGGCGCGTGGAGGCCGCGCGCGGCCGGCGGCTGCGCATCGGCTATCTGTCCTCCGACCTGCGCGACCACGCGATCGGCTACCTGATGGCCGGCATGTTCGACCTGCACGACCGCTCCGCCTGCGAGGTCTTCGCCTACTACAACGGCATCCCGCAGGAGGATGCGACCAAGGCACGCATCCGCGGCGCCGTGGAGCACTGGCGGGAAATTGCAGCCCTGGACGACGACGCGGCACTCGGGCTGATCCTGGCGGACGGCATCGACATCCTGGTGGACGTGAACGGCCATACCCGCGGCGCGCGCACCCGGCTGCTGGCGCGGCGACCTGCGCCGATCGTCGTCAACTGGCTCGGCTATCCCGGCAGCATGGGAAGCCCCTACCATCACTACATCATCGCCGATCCGTACGTCATCCCGCCCGGCAGCGAGGGTCTCTACACGGAACGCGTGGTGCGCCTGCCCTGCTATCAGCCGAACGACCGCCTGCGCCCCACCGGCGCCGACCCCGCCCCGACGCGGCGGGCGGCAGGGTTGCCGGAGGACGCCACCGTCTTCTGCTGCTTCAACGGCACGCAGAAGATCACGCCCTTCGTCTTCGAGCGCTGGATGCGCATCCTCCGCGATGTTCCCGGCGGCGTGCTCTGGCTGCTGAAGAGCTGCGAGGAGGTCGACCTCCGGCTGCGCGGGCATGCAGCGGCCGCCGGCATCGCGCCGGAGCGGCTGGTGTTTGCGCCGCTGGCCACCAACCGCGAGCATCTCGCGCGCTATGCGCTGGCCGACCTGTTCCTCGATACCGCCCCCTACGGTGCGCACACGACGGCGTCGGATGCGCTGTGGATGGGCGTGCCCGTACTGACGGTGCCCGGCCGCGGTTTCGCCGCGCGCGTCTGCGCCAGCCTCGTGCATGCCGCCGGCGCGCCGGAATTCGTCTGCTCCTCCCCTGAAGCGTATGTGCGCCGCGCCATCGCGCTCGGCCGGGATCGGCCCGCGCTCGCCGCGGCCAGGGCGCAGCTGCTGGCTGCGCGCAGCACGTCTCCGCTGTTCGATACGCCGAACCTCGTCAGCCACCTGGAATCGCTGTTCCGCAGGATGTGGCATGAGTTCGAGATCGGCCGGCTGCCGCAGCCGGACCTGACCAACCTTGGCACCTATCTCGATCTCGGCGCAGCGATGGATCACGACACGACGGAGACCGGGTTTGCACCGGGCTACGATGCCCGCTGGAGGCAGGCCCTGGCGCGGCGCCATGCCTTCGCGCCACTGCCCCGCGATGGGCGGCTCTGGCCGAACGTGGTGGATGGCTGAGGCACCGCCATGGCCCTGGACATCGCCGCGGCTCCCTTTGCGCCCTCCTTTGCCGGCATGCCGCTCGAACAGGTGCTGCCGGCGCTGGACGTCGTCCCCCCGGCCGCCGCGGCGGGCACGTATCGCGCCTGGCTCGCGGCCAATCCTGCGTCGCCGCAGTGCTTCGCGGCCTGGTTCAACCTCGGCGTGCTGCTGGCACAGGATGGCGCGCGCGCCGAGGCGATGGAGGCCTATCGCCAGGCCCTGGCGCTGAAGCCCGACCTCTACCAGGCCTCCGTCAATCTCGGGCTCGCCTTGGAGGCGGAGGGTCAGGCGGAAGCTGCCCTGTCGGTCTGGCAGGGCGCCCTGCAGCCCGACGCAGCGCGGACCGCGCTGCTCAACCAGTGCGGCCGGCTGCTGGAAGGCGCGAAGCGTTATGCCGAGGCCGAGCAGGCGCTGTATGCCAGCTTGCTGACCGATCCGCAGCAGCCCGACGTCATCCAGCACTGGAGTCACCTGCGCCAGAAGGGGTGCATCTGGCCGCTGCGCCCCGCGGGGGGCATGCCAGGGCTCGGCGCCGAGGCCCTGGCGCTGCATGCCGGCCCGCTCGGGGCGCTGGCGTTGACCGACGACGTGGCGCAGCAGCGCCGCATCGGCGAGACCTGGATCTCCCGCAAGGTGCCACCTGCCCCGGCACGGCTCGCGCCGCCTGAGGGGTATCCGAAGCGCGAGCGGATCCGCCTGGGCTACCTGTCCTCCGACTTCTGCCGGCATGCGATGGGGTTCCTCATTGTCGAGCTGCTGGAACGCCACGACCGCGACCGCTTCGAAGTCTTCGGCTACTGCTCCACCGCCGAGGACGGCAGCGACCTGCGCCGGCGCATCATCGCCGCCGTCGACCACCACGTCCCGGTCGGCCGCCTGTCGGAGGAAGCAACCGCGCGCCGCATCCGCGCCGACGAGATCGACATCCTGGTGGACCTGAACGGCCTTACCCGCGGAGCGCGGCTCGAGGCGCTGCGCTGGAAACCCGCGCCGGTGCAGGCGACCTATCTCGGCTATGTCGGGCCGGTACCGCTGCCTGAGCTCGATTGGCTGATCTGCGACAGCACGGTCGTGCCGCCGGAGCAGGCCGTTCACTATGCGCCGCGCCCGCTGCCGCTGGACGGCCTCTACCAGGCGAATGACGGCCGCATGCTGGAGTTGCCTGCGCTCTCGCGGGCTGAGGAGGGGCTGCCCGAGAACGCCTTCGTCCTTTGCTGCTTCAACAACTTCTACAAGATCACGGAGCCGGTCTTCGCGGCCTGGATCGCCATCCTTCGGCGCCTGGACCATGCCGTGCTCTGGCTGGCGGAGGACAACGCAACCGGCGCGGCCAACCTCTGCCGAGCCCTGGCAGCCGCGGGCGTCGCGCCAGGGCGGCTGATCCTGGCGCCGCGCGCCGATCCTGCACGCTACCTGGCGCGCCTCGCCCTGGCCGACCTGTTCCTCGACACCTCGCCCTACAACGCCGGCACGGTGGCCAGCGACGCGCTGCGCATGGGACTGCCGCTGGTGACCTTGAGCGGCCGCTCCTTCGCCTCGCGCATGGCAGCCAGCCTGCTGCGGGCGGTGGGACTGACGGAGACGATCGCCACGACGCTGGACGACTACGTCGACATCGCCGTGGCATTGGGAACCGATACTGCGCGGCTGTCGCAGGCGCGCCGGGTGCTGGCGGGCGGCGCGGCCTGGCGCCGCAGCATCGGCGACAGCGCCGGCTTCGCCGCGCGAATGGAAGCGGCCTACGAATCCATCCTGCTGACGGCGCCCTGATCAGGCGGGCGTGGCATAGGCCGCCGCCCAGAGCGCAAAGGCATCGTCCCGAATCACACGCACGACCGGGAAGCCGGCCGCCTGCAGCGCCGCTTCCAGCGTGCGCGCGGTGAAGCCGGTGCGGTGCGCCATGAAGCTGTTGCCCTGCGCGACCGCCACGCCATGGCCATACAGCATGTCGAGCGGCGCCACCGGCCCGGCCGGAGAGACATAGGCCGGCTCCACCAGCCTGTCCTCGGCTACCAGCGCGGCGACGCGCTGGAGGTCCGGCACCGTCACCAGCGCGAAGCCGCCCGGCCGCAGCACGCGGCGGAACTCGCCCAGCGCCGATGGGATCTCGTGCGCGTGCAGGTGCTCGAGGTTGTGCGACGACCAGACCGCATCCATCGAGCCCGCGACGACCGGCGCCATGTCGGTGATCGACGCCAGGATGTCCGGCGCCACGTCCGGATCGATGTCACGCCCGATCTCGCGCCACTCCGCAGGTAGGAAGAATTCCCCTGGCAGCTTGCGGGGATCGGCCATGCCGCAGCCGACATGCAGTACGCTGCGCGCAGCGGGTGGGATGGGCCGGATGAAGGTCATGGCAGACGGTTCCGGAGGCGCAGGGGAGGCGTGCGAAGTGCCGCCCCGCAACGGGGCGGGCCGGCACCAGGCCGAGCGACTATCGGTCCGCCGGCCTTGCCGAAGGGTTCACGCATCCGGCCGCCGCATTGCCTGCGACGCGGCACGTCGCCGGCCAAGGCCGGGTCGCGGCCGTGCCGGGAACGGGTCGCGCGGGCCGGCCGGAGCGCCGGGTTCCGCCCGTGCCCGATCCGCGGCCGCCGCCCGAATCGGCGAGGTCCTCGAACCATGTCAGGACAGCCGGGGTGCGCGGCAGGCCCGATGTTGGGATCGCCAGCGGCGCGACCCGCCTGACGCGGCGGCAATGCGAGTGCAGACGCGCATCGACGTGCCGGATCGCGACTGGCTGCCGGCGCAGGGCTGCCCGTCATCGGCGCCGCCGCATCACCCGTGCGGCTGCGGGCCCCCCGCCGCGGCGGAGGACTTGCCCTTGCGCCGCGCCAGCCATTCCTCGAGACGCTGCAGGACGACGAAATTCGATGGCACGAACAGTACCGCGAGGCAGGTCGAGGCCAGCATGCCGCTGAACACGGTGATGCCGATCGATGTCCGCGCCGCCGCTCCGGCGCCCGAGGCGATCACCAGCGGCATGACGCCCAGGATGAAGGCGTAGGACGTCATCAGGATGGGCCGCAGCCGCGCCCGCGCCGCGTCCACTGCCGCCGCCGGAATCTCCTTCCCGCGCTTCAGCCGCTCCTCGCGCGCCACCTCGACGATCAGGATGGCGTTCTTCGACGGGAGGGCGATCAGCAGCACCAGCCCGACCTGGGTGTAGAGGTTGTTGTCCGCGCCCAGGGCGCTCAGCGCGACCACCGGCCCGAGCAGCGCCAGCGGCACCGCCAGCAGCACGGAGATCGGCGCCAGCCAGGATTCGCAGGTACCGGCCAGCACCAGGTAGACCAGCAGGACGGCCAGCCCGAACACCAGGTAGATCTGGTTGCCCACCGCCTGCTCCTGGCAGGACATGGCGGCCCACTCGAAGCCGGTGCCGCGCGGCAGGGTGTCCTCCGCAATTCGCGCCATGAGGCCCATCTCCCCGCCGGAGCTGAAGCCCCGTGCCGGCGTACCCACGATGGTCGCCGCGGGATAGAGGTTGTAGAGGGTGAGCAGCGGCGGCCCGATGCGGTCGTCGATCTCCGCCAGGGTGCCGATCGGTACCATCTGCCCCGCGCCGTTGCGCACCTAGAGGCGGCGGATGTCGTCGGGCGGCGTGCGGGCGGCGGAGTCGGCCTCGACGTAGATCTGGAAAACCCGCCCGAAGCGATTGATCTGGCCGACATAGATCGAGCCGAGATAGGCGGCGATGGTCTCGAACACCTGGCCGACCGTGACCTGCAGCTCCTCCGCCTTGGTGCGGTTCACCGCCCCTTCGAGCTGCGGCGTGCTGGCGCGGAAGGAGCTCATCGCGCGCGCGATGCCGCTCTGCGTCGCGGCGCGCGTCACCAGCCCGTGAGACAGGGCCTCGCGCCGCGGCCAATCGACGACGCCGTCGCGCAGCTGCACCATGATGGTGAAGCCGCTGGCGGTGCCGATCCCCTGGATGGGCGGCGGCACCAGGATGATCGAGGTCATCTCCTCGATCTCCTCCATGAGGTGCGCCAGGCGGACATAGATCGAGCGCAGATCCTCGCCCTTGCCGCGCCGGCTCCAGTCCTTGAGCATCACGCAGGCGACGCCGGCATTGGCCAGCGTCGCATTGTTGTCGAGCGGCGAGACGGAAGCTGCGCAAGCGGGTACCGTTTCGAGCATTGCTTTGCCGCCGTCCGGGCACGCCCCGGCCTGGAGCGGGCGACGCGCAGCACCATCACCATCTCGGTGCTCACCGCCCTCGGCCGCACGGAGGAGCTGAGGTCGCATATCCGCATGGGCCTGGCCAACGGCCTGACGCGCGAGGAGCTGAAGGCGATCTTCCTGCATGTCGGCATCTATGCCGGCGTGCCGACCGCCGTCGCCGCGGTGCGTGCGGCGATGGAGGTCCTCGCCGAGCTGGATCGGGCTGTTGCGGGCCGACCCGCCGCCCGTCAGGCTTCCCATCCGGCTGCCGGTCTGGCAGCGCGGTGGTCGAAGGTCACGGCCTTCACCAGCGCCCAGACCGGCAGGCCGGGGCGCAGCGCCAGCCGCTCGGCGCTGTCGCGCGTGATGCGGGCCAGCAGCAGGCTCGGACCCACCGCCAGGTGGACGAAGATCTCGCTTGGCTCGCCCGCGGCGCGGATCTCGGCGACGGTCGCTGCCAGGATGTTGCTGGTGGAGATGCCGCGCGGCTCCTCCACGGCCACCGCGACATCTCGGGCGCGCAGCCGCACGCGCAGGCGGGTGCCCGGCGGTCCCGGATGCAGCGTCGTCCGCAACTCGCCGCCGGCGAAGGCGAGCCGCGCCAGTGCGCCGGGCTCCGCAGCGCGGACCGTGCAGGGCAGCAGGACGCCGGCATCGCGCCGCCCCGAGAGCAGGGGCAGGTCGCTGCGCGCGGCCAGCGCCTCGGCCGGCCCTTCGGCAACCACCCGGCCGTGGTCCATCAGCACCAGGTGGTCGGCCAGGGCATCGACCTCGTCCAGCGCATGGGTGACGTAGAGGATGGGCAGCCGCGCCGCGTCGCGCAGCCGCGCGAGGAAGGGCAGCACCTCGGCCCGCCGTGCCGCGTCCAGCGCCGCCAGCGGCTCGTCCATCAGCAGGATGCGCGGGCGCGACAGCAGGGCACGGCCCAGCGCCACGCGCTGCCGCTCGCCCCCCGAAAGCCCGGCCGGCCGGCGTTCCAACAGGTGACCGATGCCGAGCAGCGCAACCACCTCGTCGAAGCCCGGCCCCGTCGCATCGCGGGGCGCACGCCGCAGGCCGTAGCGCAGGTTGCCCGCGACGCTCAGATGCGGGAACAGCCGCGCGTCCTGGAACACCATGCCGCAGCGCCGTCGCTCCGCCGCCACGCAGATGCCCGACGCGGTGTCGAGCAGCACCGCGCCGTCCAGCACCACCCTGCCCTCCTGCGGCCGCAGCAGCCCGGCGATGCCCGAGAGCACCGTGCTCTTGCCGCAGCCGGACGGGCCGAACAGCGTGGTGACGCCGACCGCGGGCGCGCCGAAGGCGCAGTCCAGCCGGAAGCCCTCGCGGCCGAAGCGGTGGCGCAGCGCGACCTCCGGCATCAGGCGCCGCGCCCCAGCAGCAGGTGCATGCGCCGCGCGATCACCTCCGCCAGCAGCAGCCCGGCCATGGCCAGCACGAAGGAGATCAGCGCGAGCCGCGCCGCCATCGCCTCGCCGCCCGGCGTCTGGGTGGCGCTGTAGATCGCCAGCGGCAGGGTCTGGGTCTCGCCCGGGATGTTGGAGGCGAAGGTGATCACCGCGCCGAACTCGCCGAGCCCCGCCGCGAAGGCGGTAACGGCGCCGGCGAGGATTCCCGGCGACATCAGCGGCAGGGTGACCGTCAGGAAGCGGTCGATCGGCCCGGCCCCGAGGGTGCGCGCCGCGGCCTCCAGTCCTGGATCGACATGCTCGATGCCGAGCCGCACGGCACGCACGATCAGGGGAAAGGACATCACCGCGGTGGCGAGCGCCGCGCCTTCGGTGGTGAAGACCAGCCGCACGCCGAACCAGGCGTGCAGCGGCGCGCCGATCGGGCCCTGCACGCCGAACAGCATCAGCAGCGCCCAGCCCACCACCACCGGCGGCACCACCAGCGGCAGGTGCACCAGCGCGTCCAGCAGCATCCGTCCCGGAAAGCGCCTGCGCGCCAGAACCCAGGCGATGGCGATGGCCGGCAGCAGCGATACCAGGACGGAGCGGGAGGCGACCTCCAGGCTGAGGCGCACCGCCTGCCATTCCTCCGCGGCCAGGCCGACGCTCACGGCGTCCGCACCCGGCACGCAAGGCGCGTCATTGGGCGAGCGGGAAGCCGAAGCGGCGCCAGCCCGGCGCTGCATCCGGCCCCGCCAGGAAGGCCAGCAGCGCGCGCGCCTGCGCATCGCCGGCGGCGCGGCGGGTCAGCGCGAAGGGATAGGTGATCGGCGGGTGGCTTTCCGGCGGGAAGGCGCCGATGACGCGGGCACCGCGGCTGGCCGCGGCATCGGTGGCATAGACGATGCCGAGCGGCGCCTCGCCGCGCTCCACCAGCAGCAGCGCGGCCCGCACGTTGTCGGCGCGGGCCAGCCGCGGCCGGATCGCCGGCCACTGGCCCATCCATTCCAGCGCTGCCTGGGCGTAGCGCCCGGCCGGCACATGCGCCGGGTCGCCGGCGGCGAGGCGCCCGTCCGGGCCAAGCAGCGCCGCGAGGTCGGTGCCGCGCCCAAGCGCGACCGGTCGCGCGCCCGGCGACGGCGCGATCAGCACCAGGGCATTGCCGACGGGGCTCACCCGCGTCTCCGGCACGATCAGGCCGCGCTGCTGCAGGTAATCCATCCAGGCCTCGTCGGCCGACAGGAACAGGTCGGCGGGCGCTCCCTGCACGACCTGCCGCGCCAGTGCCGAGGAGGCAGCGAAGGCGAAGCGCGGCAAGGCATGGCCCCGCGCGGCCCAGTCCTGGCC
>ERZ1066121.2404-NODE-2404-length-11883-cov-18.757863_pt1 | contig 11883 bp, 9 predicted proteins | sample MGYA00382768_ERZ1066121 | MGnify/ENA primary metagenome ERZ1066121 (study PRJEB33369, sample SAMEA5778351) | biofilm metagenome | biome: Industrial cooling water; feature: Water cooling tower basin; material: Biofilm | place: United Arab Emirates | collected... | reverse complement strand
CAGATCCACGGCGGCAACGGCGTGACCGACGAATATGCCATCGGCCACTACTTCAAGCGCCTGACGATCTTCGACAGCGAGTTCGGCAATGTCGACCACCACCTGAAGCGCCACGTCGCGCTCTCCTGAGCCGCGCCACAGGTGAGGAACGAGGCCCCGCGCTCGCACGACGCGAGCGCGGGGCCTCTTCGTTCCGGCGCGCGGTCTTTCGCGAAAGACGCAGGCCGGCGTCCCCGGCCATGTAACCTCCCGGCGATTTCGCGCGAAGAGGTCCGCGAGCTTGCGGACCGGCGAAAGGGGGCGCGGCATGATCAGTGACGGCGCACGCGGATGAGAGCGGACGAGGCCACCCTCGCCCGTCTGATGCGCATGTCGCAGGCGGGCGACAAGCAGGCCTATGCGGCGCTGCTCGAGGCCTGCCAGCGCTGGTTGCGCGGCTATTACAGTCGCCGTATCGCGCCCGCGCAGCTCGACGATCTGGTGCAGGAGACGCTGATCGCGCTCCACACCAAGCGCGCCTCGTGGGACGCGACGCGGCCCTTCCTGCCGTGGCTCGCGGCGATCGCGCGTTATCGCTGGGTCGACCACCTGCGCCGCCTCTACCGCGCCGACGAGCACGAGCTTCACGAGGAACTGATGGGCACCGACGAGGAGCCCGCCATCGCCGCGCGCATCAGCCTCGACCGGCTGCTCGACCTGCTTCCTCCGGCGCAGGAGCGCGCCATCGCCCTCGTCAAGATCGAGGGGCTGAGCATTGCCGAGGCCTCGGCAATGACGGGCCAGAGCGAGAGCCTGGTCAAGGTCAACATCCACCGCGGGCTCAAGAAGCTCTCCGCCATGATCGAGAAAGAATGACGATGCAGAAGAGTTCCGATGCCCTGATCGCCGAGCTGGTGAGCGAGCTCGAACCGGTGCGGCCCCTGCGCTTCGGCGAGGGGCTGGCGCTGGCGCTCGCCGCGGCGGGGGTGACGGTGGTGGCCGTGGTCGGGCTGTTCGGGCTTCGCGCCGAGTGGCTGGCAGGGCATCTCGATCCGATGCAGCTGGTCGCGACCGGGCTGTTCCTCGGCCTTGCCCTCGCCGCGACCGTGGCGGTGGTGGTCATGAGCCGCCCGCAGGTCGGCAGCGATCACGGCGGCTGGCGCTGGGCGGCGGCGATGGCGGGGTTGCTCCCGCTTGCGGGCGCGATCGTTGCGTTGGGGCGGGGTGCCGGGACGATGTCGCCCGAGCTCATGCGCCACGGGGCGGAGTGCCTTGCGGGCGGCACCGTCTCCTCGCTGCTGGTGTTCGCGCTGCTGGTGCTGTGGCTGCGCCGCGGCGCGCCGACCTCGCCCGAACGCGCGGGGCTGGTGGCGGGGGTGGCGGCAGGTGCCTTCGGGATCTTCGCCGCCTCGCTCCACTGCCCGGACAACGATATCGTCCACATCGGGCTGTGGCACAGCGCGGTGGTGGTGGCGACGGGCCTGCTGGGCCGCGTGATTGTCCCGCGCCTGATCCGCTGGTGATCAGCCGGTGAGCCGCCCGCGCGGCATCGCGGGTGCCGCCGGTCGCGGGCCCTTGCGGCTGCGCCAGAAGCTTACCACCGCGAGGCTCCCGAGCAGCGCCAGCCCCAGCCCGGCGAGCGTCATCACGATCCTGAGCGGCAGCGCGAGCGCGCTCCCCGCCATGCGCGCGGAGTGCAGCGGATAGAGCGCGTGCTGCGCGCGCACCGCGAGCGGCGCCGCGGGGGCATCGCGCGCCATCAGCACTGTTCCCTCGCCCGCAAGCGTCAGCGTGGTGCGCCCGTTGGGGTGCCATTCGGACGGGCGGCGCATCCGGACCGTCACCGCCTCGCCCGGCGCCTTCGGCCACACGATCATGCGCGCCTGCGCATCGGGGAAGCGGGTGCGCGCGGCGGCGAGGATCGCGGGCCAATCGGGTTCCGCCGCCGAGCGCGCCGCGGGCGGCTTCGCCTGCCACGCGGCAACCTCCTGCGCGGGCGAGAGCGGGGCGAGCAGCGCATCGCCGAGCGGCTTCAGCACCATCAGCGCGCCGGTCAGCCCCGCAAGCAGGATCGGCAGCGCCAGCACCGCGCCAATGTCGCGGTGGTGGAGGATGATCGCCGGGCGGGTAAGGCGCGGCGGCAGGGCTCGCAGCCGGAAGGTCCGCCGCGTCGGCCACCACAGGATCAGCCCCGTCACGCAGAACAGCGTCGCCGCGATGCCCAGCCAGCCGGAGATCAGTTCGCCGGTCTCGCCCATCAGCAGGTGGTGGTGGAGATCGAACAGGAAGGTCTCGGGCCGCTCCCACACGCTCTGCCAGCGGGCGAGCAGCGTGCCGTCATGCGCGAGATAGGCCCCGCCGCCACCCGGCAATCCCGCCTGCGCGGCGCCGAACTCGGCCGAGGGCAGAGTCACGTAGCCCGCCCCGAGCCGATCGGCCGCGGCGATGATCGCCAGCGTCTCGGCCTCGTCCGGCGCCCGCGACTGCTGCGCCACGCCCGCCCACCACGGCTTCCACAGCAGCGCCGCGCCGGTCAGCCCGAGCACCGCCAGCCCGAGGCCGACAAGGCCCCCCAGCCAGCGGTGGACCAGCAGGAGCGCGGCCCGCATCAGAAGGCGCCGAGCCAGCCGAGCGTGATCGACCGCCCGCGCCCGGCGAAGAAGCGCAGGTTGTCGGTGGGCCGCTGGGTGTCGGAATTGTAGTCGATGTACTGCTTGTCGAGCAGGTTCTGCGCGGCGAGCGTGACGTTGCCGAAGCCGGTCGCCACGGTCACCGACCCGTCGAGCAGGGTGAAGCCGCCGAAATCGTTGCGCGGATCGCCGCCGTCGAACCGGCGCGAGAAGTGCGTGCGCGATTGCAGGCGCAGGCTGACCGGCCCGTTGGTGTAGTCGGCCGACAGGTTGAGGCGGTCGGGGCCGATATTGGCGCCGTCGAGATCGGCGTTCACGATCCCGTCGCCGTTGGTGTCCACGCGCCCGTTGAGGTGCGCATAGCCCAGCCCGAGGCGCAGGCCGGGAACGGGGGTGGCGGTGGAGAGGTTCAGCTCCAGCCCCTCGATCTCGATCCGCTGGCGCTGCACCTCGAACACGTCGCCGACCAGTACCAGCAGCTGGCCCTCGTCGCTGTCCGACCAGTAATAGGTGGCGCTCGCCGCGATGGGGCCGCGATTGACCTCGACCCCGATCTCGCGGTTGTCGGCGACGACGGGGGCGATGTCGAGGAAGCGGTCGAGATCGACATTGGGCGTGCGGATCGCGCGGGTGATACGGCCCACGTCGGGGACGGTGTAGCCCTGCGCGTAGCTGGCATAGGCGCGGATGCCGGGGGTCGGCTCGATCACGATTCCGCCGTTGGGCAGCACGCGGTCGAAGCTGGGCGAGCCGCCGCCGACCTGCTGCGGCCCGTAGAACCACAGCGTGCGGTAATCGTCGATGGAGATGTCGACATTCTCCCAGCGCACCCCGCCTGCGAGGCGGACCTTCCCGTCCCACAGGGCGAGGTTGCCCTGCGCGAAGGGCGCGATCGAGCGGTAATCGGTCGGCGGCACCCATGCGCGGTCGGTCGCCGCGAGTTTCTGCACCGTGTGGTCGTTCAGCAGGTCGAGGCCGAGCACGAGGTTGAGCGGTCCGAGGCCGCGTTCCCAGCTGGCGTTGACGCCCCACTTGCGGCTGATGTTCTGCGACTGGTCGAACAGCGTGCCGACGGGTGCGATCGCCGGGTCCTGGAAATCGGCGAAGACGCCGCCGCCGTAGATGTCGGCGGTGCGGTTCCAGAAGCCGCGCACGCGCAGGGCGCCGCCGGCGAGGTCGTCGGCGGTGAGGGTGAGGGCGAGGCTCTCGGCAAGGTTCTTGGGCGCCTCGCCGGGGACGGTGCCGGGCGCGCCGGTCGAGGGGAGGCCGGTCGCGCGGCTTCCGGGAACCGCGATCAGATCGCCGTCGCCCTGCAGGCGGAAACGCTGGCCCATCGCCTCGAGCCGCACGGTCTCGCCCAGTTCCACGCCCGCCTTGGCGAAGAAGGAGAGGCTGTCCGAATCCATCAGGTCGCCCTGCGTGCCGTCGGGCGCGATGCGGCGCTCACGGGCATCGCGGAACACGCCGCGCCGTTCGTAGGCGACACCGGCGACGACATCGAAGGCGCCCGAGCGGTTGGCGACGAGCGCGCCAGCCTTGCCGCCGAAGCCGTCGCTGCGGAAACCGCTCTCGGCGGTGCCTTGCAGGATGGTGCGCGCGCTCCAGCCGTCTTCGGCAGGGGCGGAGACGGTCACCTGGTTGATCACGCCCCCGGTGCCGCCGATGCCCTGGAGGGCGTTGGAGCCAAGGATCAGCTCCACCCGGTCGATGAAGAAGGGATCGATGGTGAAGCCGTCGCGCGATCCGTCACGCAGGGGGGCGGTCTGGGGGATGCCGTCGATCGCGAACAGCGGCGAGCGGCCGCGCAGGGTCTCGCCTTGTCCGGTGAGCTTCTGGCGGGCGGGGGAGAAGGAGGGTGTGAGCGCGGCGACCGCATCGACCACCGAACCGGAGATCTGGAGCTGGCGTTCGAGCGTTTCGCGGTCGATCACCTCGGCGGAAAGCGGCAGGGCCGTGACGGGCAGGGTGGTGCGCGCGGCGCTGACGACGATCGGCTCGGCGCTCTCGGTCTCGGCGGCGAGGGTCTCGGCACTCTCCTCGGCCGCCCGGGCGGAGGTGGCGAGGGGGAGCAGGGCGGCGGAGAGGAGGAGGGCAAGGCGCATCGGTGGTCCGTTTCTGATAATCATTCGCGAGTCCCCTCTAAGAATGATTATCAATAACGCAAGCCGATTTCTGCGGCTTTTGCGAGATAGGCGGAATTTGGAAATACCTGCCGCATCGCCCCGGCCTAGCCTGCCGCCACCCTGACAGCCGGAGACCCCGCCATGCCGCGCCCCGCCTATTTCGACGCCTTCCCCGGGCTCGCGCTCGAACGCGGCGCGGATGGCGTGCTGGTCGCCACCTTCCATTCGGACGGCGGCCCGCTCACCTTCACCGCGCGCGACCACACGGACTTCACCGAGGCCTTCTACCGGATCGCGCAGGACCGCGATAACCGCATCGTCATCCTCACCGGCGCGGGCGGACATTTCATCGCCGGTGTCGACTTCGCGAGCTTCGGCAATGTCGCCGATCCCGACGTCTGGTCGCAGGTCCACGACGAGGGGGTGCAGATCCTCGAGAACCTCGCCAACATCCGCGTGCCGGTGATCGCCGCGGTGGAGGGCGCGGCGCACGTCCATTCCGAATATGCGCTGATGGCGAACGTGATCGTCGCCGGGACAAGCGCGACCTTCCACGATCTGCCGCACTTCGCCGGGGGGATCGTGCCGGGCGACGGGATCTTCACCACCTGGAGCTACCGCGCAGGGCCCGGGCGGGCCGAGGCATGGCTGCTCGATCCGCAGCCAGTCAGTGCCGCCACGGCCCAGGGCTGGGGCGTGGTGGCCGGAGGTGGTGCCCGATGGCACGGCGCTCGCCCGCGCGCGGGAGCTGGCGACGCGCTGGCTCGATCAGCCCGCGCTCACCCGCCGCAACACCCGCATCCACTTCATCCAGCCGCTCAAGGAACGGCTGGTGCGCGAGGTCGGCTACGGGTTGTCGCTCGAAGGGGCCTCGGCGGCGGCGCTGGTCAAGGCGATGGGGGGCGGCAGCTAGGCCGTTTCGCGCAGTACCAGTTCGGGTGGAAGGACGAGGCTTTCGGTGGTCTCGCCCGCCAGCCGGCGCAGCAGCAGGTCGACAAGACCCCGGGCCCCCGCCGCGATGTCCTGCCGCACGGTGGTGAGCGGGGGCACGGTTTGGCGGGCGATCGGCAGGTCGTCGAAGCCGACCAGCCTCACATCGCCCGGAACGCTCAGGCCCTGTGCGCGCAATTCGGTGAGGCACAGCGCGGCGAGGGTGTCGGTGGCGGCGAAAATCCCGTCGATCTCGCGGCCCCCCTGCGCTCTTAAATGCGCGGCGAGGTGGCCCGCGATCTCCTCGCCCGCACGATCCGGCGAAAGGTGGGTGGCGAGCGGCATCACCGGGGCAACGCCGAGGCGCGCGGCCACGTCCTGCGCCCCGGCAAAGCGCGCGGCGAATTCCATCGGGCCGGTGTCGCCGAGAAAGGCGATGCGCTTCGCCCCGCCCGCGATCAGTTGCTCCACCGCGAGCCGCCCGCCGAGCCGGTTGTCGGTGCCCACCACGCAGTGCCGCTGGCCCTCCTGGTGGTTCCCCCAGACGACCATCGGCGTGTAGTTTTCGGCGACCTCCTCGATCCGCTCAAACTGATCGGACTGGCCGATCACGATCACGCCGTCGATCATCCCCGATCCGATGAAGCGGTCGAGCCAGTCCTCGTCGCTGTCCGGCACCACCCGGCGCAGCATCAGGTCGTAGCCCTCGTGGGTGAGCTCGTCGGCAAGAAAGCCGAGCAGGGTCATGAAGAAGCTGTCGGAGATCTGCTGGCGGATATCGTGGCCGAGCGGAATGACGACGCCGATCACACCGGTCTTCTGGCGCCGGAGCCCGCTCGCCATCTGGTTCGGGCGGAAGCCGTGTTCGCGGGCGAGGGCGACGATCTTCTCGCGGGTCTGGGCGTTGACGAGGCTCTTGCCGGCAAGCGCCCGGCTGACGGTGCCGGGCGAGACTCCGGCGAGGCGCGCAAGATCGGTGATGGTGCGCACCGTAGTGCGCGCGCCCTTGTGGTCGCTGTCGCCCATAGCCCTCCCTAGCCGGCGGCGAGCCCCTGTTCGCGGGGTCTGCGATGGCCGGCATCGACCAGCAACGTAGCGAGCGCGCCCGCGAGCATCAAGCCGCCGCCCAATATGAGCACATGGCGCGGATCGCCGCCGAGGAGGGGCCGGTAGATCAGCGGCATGGTCAGCGTCTGGATCAGCATCGGGATGACGATGAAGAGGTTGAAGATGCCCATGTATATGCCGTTGCGGGCCGGCGGGATGCAGTCGGCGAGCATGACATAGGTGTTGCCCATCATCCCTGCCCAGCCGATCCCGATGCCGAGCATGAGCACGAACAGGCCCGCCGGCGTCGAGACGCCCGGGATCAGCAGCATCGCCGTGCCCGAGGCGGCAAGGCAGGCGGCATGGGTGGCGCGCGCGCCGAAGCGCCTGACGATCGGGATCAGCGCGAGCGCGCCGAGGAAGGCGATGAAATTGTAGAGCGCGCCGGCCTGCTGGGCGGTGAGGGTCGCCTCGCGGAAGGCGCTGCTTGCCGGATCGCTGGTGCCGTAGATCGAGCGGCCCACGGCAAAGGTGATGTACTGCCAATAGGCGAACATCGCATACCACTGGCACAGCATCGCGCCCGCCAGTTGCTTCATCGGGCGCGGCATGTCGCGGATCGCCGCGCCGATCTCGACGAAGGTGGCGCGCGCGGTCAGCGGCCGCTCGTCGAGTTCCGCCTGCTCTGCGGCGTCGAGCGGCAGTTCGGGCACGCGCCACACCGACCAGACGATGGTGGAGATCGAGAGGATCGCACCGATGATGAAGGCGATGCGCACGATCACCGGGATGCCGTTGGCGTCGAGCACGTCGCGCGCGACGAAGGCCGTGAGCAGCGAGGGCGCGAGGTAGGACAGGGTCTGGGCAAGGCCGGTGAAGGCGCTCTGGGTCAGGAAGCCCACCGACCGCTGCCCGGGCGCGAGCCGGTCGGCGACATAGGCGCGGTAGGGTTCCATCGTGATGTTGTTGCCGGCATCGAGGATCCACAGCAGGCTTGCCGCCATCCACAGGGTGCTCGAATAGGGCATGGCGAAAAGCGAGAGGGTGCAGATGATCGCGCCGACGAGGAAATAGGGGGTGCGCCGGCCGAGGCGGGTGCTGGTGCGGTCGCTCATGGCGCCGACGATCGGCTGGACGATCAGGCCCGTCATCGGCCCCGCCAGCCACAGCAGCGGCATCGACGCCTCGTCCGCGCCGAGGAAGCCGTAGATCGGCCCCATGTTGGCCTGTTGCAGTCCGAAAGAGAACTGGAGGCCGAAGAAGCCGATGTTCATCTCGATGATTCTGAGCAGCGAAAGCCGCGGCTTTTCCGACATTTGGCGCCTCATCCCAGCTGTATGTCACGCGCATTATAGCCTGCGCTGTGGCTTGGAGGTGACATGAATCCGCGCGAATTGCAAACGATTGCAAGATTCCTGTTGCAATCGTTTGCAGGATGATTAGGCAAGGCTCGTCAAGCGCTCCCAGAGGCGCGAACCCGAGAGGAGAGACACCATGAAATTGCGTTACGCGCTCTGCGCCGGTGCCGCTGCGTCGGCCCTCCTTGCCAGCCCCGCCTTCGCGCAGGACGCGGCCGATGCGCCCGTCGCCGAGGGCGAGGAGATCATCGTCACCGCCGTCGCCCGCGGCCAGAACCGCATCGAAAGCTCGGTCTCGGTCAGCACCATCGGCGCGCAGACCATCGCCAATCTCGCCGCGCCCTCCTCGGCCGACCTCATCCGTCAGATCCCGGGCATCCGCTCGGAAGCCTCGGGCGGCGAGGGCAACGCCAACATCGCGGTGCGCGGCATCCCCGTCTCGACCGGCGGCGCGCGCTATATCCAGCTGCAGGAAGACGGCCTGCCGATCCTCGAATTCGGCGACATCATCTTCGGCAATGCCGACAACTTCCTGCGCGCCGACCGCTCGGTCGCCCGCGTCGAGGCGGTGCGCGGCGGTTCGGCCTCGACCTTCGCCTCGAACGCGCCGGGCGCGGTGATCAACTTCATCTCCAAGACCGGCCAGCAGGAAGGCGGCGCGATCCAGGCCAGCGTCGGTCTCGATTTCGAAAGCTACCGCCTCGATTTCGACTACGGCGCCCCGCTCGCGGAAGACCTCTACTTCCACGTCGGCGGCTTCTACCGAACCGGCGAGGGGCCGCGCGATATCGGCTACAACGGCTATGACGGCGGCCAGATCAAGGCCAACATCACCAAGGAATTCGACGGCGGCTACATCCGCTTCCACGCCAAGTATCTCGACGACCGCACCCCGACGATCCTGCCCCAGCCGGTGCGGGTGACGGGCACGGGCGGCAACCCCGACTATCAGGCGATCCCCGGCTTCGAACCGCGCCGCGACAGCCTCTACAGCCCCTTCCTCGGCCAGGCGGTGACGCTCGACGGCAACAACAACCCGGCGAGCTACGACTTCCGCGACGGCCTGTCGGTCAAGAGCCTCGCCTTCGGGATCGAGAGCGAGATCGACGTGGGCAGCGGCTGGACGCTGACCAACCGCTTCCGCTTCGCCGACAATTCGGGCGGCTTCCTCTCGCCCTTCCCGGCAGGGGCGGGCGCGGCGCAGGCGGTGGCCAACTCGGTCGGCGGCGCAGGGTCGAGCATCATCTTCGCCAGCGGGCCGAATGCGGGGCAGCTCGCCAATGCCGCCACCATCGGCGGCAACGGCCTGCTCACCAATGTCGTCAACTTCAACGTCCGGCTGAACAGCCTCGACAACGTCACCAATGATTTCCGCGTCAACAAGGCGTTCGACATCGGCGGCGGCACGGCGAACTTCACCACCGGCTTCTACCTCTCGCGCCAGACCATCGACACCGACTGGCTGTGGACCAGCCACCTCCAGACGGTGCAGGGCGACGGGCAGGCGGTGCTGGTCAACGTGCGCAATGCGGGCGGCCAGCTCGTCACGCAGAACGGCACGGTCGGCTTCGGCGCGAGCTTCTTCGGCAATTGCTGCCGCCGTTCCTACGATGTCGACTATTCGACCTACGCGCCCTTCGCCTCGCTCTCGCTGGAGCTGGACCGCCTGACGATTGACGCCTCGATCCGCTACGATTTCGGCGACGCCAGCGGCACCATCACCGGCGCCGACAGCGGCTTCGGTGTCGGCGTCGGCAGTTTCGACTTCGACCGCAACGGCACGATCAGCCCGGCCGAGGCGCAGACCAGCGTGCTGCCGCTCGGCAATGCGCGGCCCGTGAACTACGACTTCGACTACCTCAGCTTCTCGCTCGGGGCGAACTACCTCGTCACCGACGATCTGGGCGTCTTCGCGCGCTACAGCCGGGGCGGCCGCCACACCGCCGACCGTTCGCTGTTCTCGCCCGCGGTCAGCGCCGTCGACGGCGGCCTGCCGGGCGGCGATGCGGGGGTGATCGCGCGGGTCGACCAGCTCGAGGCGGGGCTCAAGTACCAGTCGGGCGGGCTCGCGCTCTATGCCACCGGCTTCTATGCCGAGACCTCGGAAACAAATGTCGACATCGCCCCGCTGGTGCTGTTCGACACCACCTTCGAGGCCTACGGGATCGAGCTCGAAGGCTCCTACCGCAGCGGGCCCTTCAGCCTGACGGCGGGTGCGACCTGGACCGATGCGGAGATCAAGGACGCGCTCAACGCGGCGACCATCGGCAACACCCCGCGCCGGCAGGCCGATCTCGTCTATCAGGCGACCGCGCAATACGATGCCGACCTGTTCACCGTGGGCGCCAACATCGTCGGCACCACCGAGAGCTTCACGCAGGACAACAACGATCTGATCCTGCCCGCCTTCGCGCAGGTCAACGCCTTCGTGGCGGTGCGCCCGATCGACCGCATCGAGATCGGGCTCAACGCCACCAACCTCTTCAACGCCACCGGCTTCACCGAGGCGGAAGAGGGCTCGATCCCGGCAAACGGCCTCGTGCGCGCGCGCTCGATCGCCGGGCGCACGGTGCTCGCCTCGGTCCGTTTCGACTTCTGACAGCCGGACTGGGCGCATGACGGCTGGCCGCCACCTCCTCCCCCGGCGGCCAGCTGTCTTTCTTTTCGTGATCTGACGTGATGGGATTCTTGCCGCGATGACGAGTGCCTGGACAGCCGAGCACGTGGAACGGATCGGACCGGCCGCACCGGCGGCGGCGCTGATCCCGGCGGTGGGCGCGGCGGACCGCTCGGCGCTGGATGCGGGGCGGCTCTACTGGGACATGTGGCCGGTGCAGGATGCCGCCGGCGGACGCGCGCTGATCGGTGGCCGCGAGCAGTGGATGGCACTCACCGCGCCCGACCGCGGCGATCCGGCGCTCCGCCATTTCGAGGCGAAGATCCACTGGCTCGAACGTGCGCAGGGCGCGTGGCACGACCGCGGCCCTGTGCTCCCCGATATGGCGGATGTGCCCTACGAGCGCGAATGGGCGGGCTCCGCGCTGCTCGATGACGGCGTGCTGACCCTGTTCTTCACGGCCGCCGGAAGCGCCGCGCGCCCCGGCGGCTACCGGCAAGAACTGTGGGCCGTCCCCGCGCGCCTCGGGCCCGAGGGCCGGCCGCAGGACTGGTCGGCCCCCGCGCCCCTGGTGAGGGGCTACGGCCCGCAATACATGGCCGCCGACGCGCACGAGGGCGAACCCGGGCGGATCAAGGCCTTCCGCGATCCCGCCTACTTCCGCGACCCTGCCGACGGCCGCGAATACATCGCCTTCACCGCTTCGCTCGCGGGATCCCACAGCGCCTATAACGGCGCCTTCGGCCTCGCCCGCAAGGAAGCCTCGGGGTGGGAGCTGATCCCCCCGTGCCTCCATGCCGAGGGCGTCAACAACGAGCTCGAGCGCGCCCATCTGGTGTTTCACCAGGGGAACTACTACGCCTTCTGGTCGACGCAGACCGCGACCTTCGCCGAAGGTCTGCGCCATGCGCCGGGAGGGCTTTACGGGATGGTGGCGGACAGCATGGCGGGGCCGTGGCGGCCCTTGAACGGCAGCGGACTGGTGCTCGCCAACCCGCCCGGCCGCGCGCAGCAGACCTACAGCTGGTATGTCGATGCCTCGCTGACGGTGTGCAGCTTCGTCGACGTATTGCCGGGCGGCGGCTTCGGCGGCGTGCCTGCGCCCCTGCTCCGCCTCGCGCTCGACGGCGAGCGCGCTGCCCTCGCGCTGGAGAGCGCCGTCTGATGCCCGGAGCGATGCTGGGCGCGATCGAGGCGGG